>Ga0182738_1002503_pt1 | contig 21772 bp, 18 predicted proteins | sample eDN5th30CBELigMG_FD_128876 | JGI IMG/M metagenome (GOLD analysis project Ga0182738, IMG submission 128876) | Enriched Miracle-Growth compost microbial communities from Emeryville, California, USA - eDNA 5th pass 30_C BE-Lig MG (version 2)... ...
GCACCTCGCCCGCCACCACCGCGAAGCCCTTGCCCTGCTCGCCCGCGCGCGCCGCTTCCACCGCCGCGTTCAGCGCCAGGATGTTGGTCTGGAAGGCGATCCCGTCGATCACCGACACGATCTCGGAAATCTTGCGCGAGCTGCCGGAAATCTCCTGCATCGTGCTGACCACTTCCGAGACCGCTTCGCCGCCGCGCTCGGCCACGTCCGAGGCGCTGGCCGCCAGCTGGTTGGCCTGGCGCGCGTTGTCGGCGTTCTGCTTGACCGTGCCGGCCAGCTCTTCCATCGACGCCGCGGTTTCCTGCAGCGAGGCCGCCTGCTGCTCGGTGCGGCTGGACAGGTCCGTGTTGCCGGCGGAAATTTCGCGCGCGCCGACGTTGATCTCGTCCACGCCGCTGCGCACCGCGGACACGGTGCGCGTCAGGCTTTCCTGCATGCGGCGCAGCGCCGCGAACAGCGCGCCGATCTCGTTGTTCGACCTGGCCTCGATACGCTGGGTCAGGTCGCCGGCGGCGATGCGGTCGAATACCTGGCCCGCCTCGGCCAGCGGCCGCAGCAGCTGGCGGCCCACGTACAGATAGGCCATCAACGCCAACACCACGGTCAGCGCCAGCAGCACGACCATGACCGCCATCATCAGGCGCTCGCCGCTGACGGTGTCCGCCAGGACGGTATCGATGAAGCCGTCGGCGACGCTGTCGAATTCCGCCATCGCCGCCGCATAGGCGGCGCTGGCGGCCGCCGCCGGGCCGTTCTTGGCCTGCAGGTAGGCGTTGTCGTCGCCGCCGCGCACGGCGGCCAGCATGCCGTCCAGCGTCGACATATAGGCGTCGAAGGCGCTGCGCATTCTGGCCTGCAGCGCGCTGCCCTGTTCGGACGGCTGGGGCAGGTCGGCATAGCGCTTGAAGGCCGCGCGCGCATCGGCGAGGTGCTTGGTGCTGGTGTCGAGCTGCGCGCCCTGATCGGCGCTGCCCGCCAGGGCGCGGGCGGCATCGATGCGGATGACCGCGCGCAGCGACGCGGCGTAGGCGTCCTTGACGTAGCGGCTCTGCTTGGCCGCGATATCGTCCATGCGGGACATCGCGTGGCTGGCCGAGCGGGCATTTTGCCAGCCCAGCAGCGTCGCGATGAACGCCAGGGCCGAAAGCACCACAACAATGCACAGCAGGCTGGTGCGTATCTTGAGATTCGAAAACATCGGATATTCCGTGGCAAGGCATCCGGCCCTGGGCGCCAGCCCGGCCATCCGCGGGCTGGCTGCCCGCCCCGGACTTGCGCGCCTTCAGGCCCGCGCGGGCGGCTTATCGCCGCCCGCTGCTGAACAAACTCGTCGTGACCTGTATGGACTGGAAGGCGGAGGTCGCCGCCTGCAGCGCCATCTGGCGCAGCTGCAGGCTGCTGATCGCCTGGTAGTAATCCACGTCCTCCAGCTTGGAAACCTGGTCCTTGTAGCTCAGCCCGCGCATCTCGCCGTTGGCGTCCAGCGCTTCGATTTCGTTGAGCCGCGCGCCGACCGAGGCGCGCACCGTCAGGACGTTGTCGTGGTTGATGTCGATCTTCTGCATGGCGCTGGCCAGCTTGTTGACGACTTCGGCCATGGCCTGCGGATCGCCGTCGGCCGGCTGCTCCAGCGTCGCGATGAGCGAATCCAGCGTGTCGAACACGTTCATGTCGGCCGACTGCGCGGTCTCGACGGTGAAGGTGTCGCCGGCCAGCGGGTCGCCCTCGATGAGCACCTGCACCCCGCCCATGTCGATCGCCGAGCCGTCGACGTAGGGGAACGGCCCCTGGGTCTCGACCGGGTTGCCGTCGGAATCGGTCACTGCCACTTCGTAGACCAGCGGGTTGGCCGGGTCGCTGGCGTCGCCGGAGAAGGTGATCTCGAAGTTGTTGCCGACGTTGGCGCCGTTCACGTCGCTGATCGACGGCGACTTGATGATGCCGTTGCCGGTATTGCCGTCGGCCGCCGAGGTCAGGTAGGCGCTGCTGCCCGGCGTGGCGCGGCCGAAGATGTCCAGGCCGATGTCGCTGGTGGACATGCGCCGGGTCTGGTCGACCTGCACGTTGCGGTCGCCCGTCGAGCCGTTCCAGACCGCCGCGCCGGCCCCGTCCTTGACGTAGGCCGGCGTGTCGCCGGTATAGCCGGAGAACAGGTACTGGCCGTTGCCGTCGGTGGCGTTGGCCTGGGTGAACAGGTCCTCGTAGGCGTGGCGCAGCACGTCGGCCAGAGTGCGCCGCTCGGCGTCGGAATAGGTGCCGTTGCCGGCCTCGACCAGGCGGGTCTTGACGTCCTGCAGGGTGCGCATGACCGAGTCCAGCGCGTTGTCCTCCAGGCCGAGGTTCTGGGCCGCGATGTCGCGGTTGGCGCCGTAGCGCGCGTTCACGGCGTCGGTCTGGCGCAGGTTGATCGACTTGGCCGCGCCCAGCGGGTCGTCGGCCGGGGTAATGATGCGCCGGCCCGATCCCACCTGCTGGAACAGGTGCAGCAGGTCGGACTGCTGGGAGCCCATCGTCGACAGGCCCCTGCCGTACATGAGTGAGGTGCTGATGCGCATGATCGCTTCCGTCGGGTTCGGTCGGGTCGGACGCCGGGGCCTAGCGCAGGCCCAGGAGGGTGTCGAACAGCTGCGAGCCCACGTCGATCAGGCGCGCAGAGGCGGAGAACTGCTCCTGGTACTGCATCAGGTAGATGTATTCCTCGTTCAGGTTCACGCCCGAAAGCGCCTGCTGGGCGCCCAGGTTCTGCTCGATCAGGTTGGCCTGGGCCTTGCTGGCCGTGGACACGGCCTGCATCTGCACGCCGGCCTGGTTGACCAGTTGCGAGAAGGCCTCGTTCACGCTGAGCGTGCCGTTGCCCATGATCTTGGTGGTCTGCAGCTTGGCCAGTTCCAGCGCGTTGTTGCCATTGGCCGAGCCGCCGTCGGCGTCGGCCGCGGCGATCCTGGCCGGGTCGTCGATGGCGAGCTCCAGGTCGCGGGCGGCGGTGCGGGTGGGCTGCACCAGCCATTTGTCGCCGGCCACCGGCGTGCCGCTCAGGTTGAACTGCAGGCCGTCGATCAGGCGCGGCGGCGCGGCCGCCAGGTCGGCGCCGTCGCCGACGTAGATCGCCGTGCCCGCTGGCTCGCGGGTGATGGTGTAGTTGGTGCCGTCGTAGGCGATCTGGTAGTCGCTGCCGTTGAGCTTGTCGATATCGGCGTACTCGATGCCGACCTGGCCGGTACCGCCGTTCTTGGCGTTGGCGATGCCCGCCGGCGGCTCCATGCCGAAGAAGTCCTCGCCCGCGGCGCCGTTGAGGTCCAGGCCCTGGCTGTGCTGCGCGTTGAAGGCCAGCGCCAGGCCCACGGCCATGCGGCCGAGGTTGTTCTGCAGCACGTCCAGCGATTCGGTGCGGTACTGCAGCAGGCCGCCCAGGCGGCCGCCGGTGATCACGTCGTCGGCCAGCTCCACCGTCATGGTGCGGCCCGGCTCGCCGGAGGGCGCGGTATAGGCCACCACCGTGCGGGTGGGGTCGGAAGAGGACGCCACCGCCTTGAGCGGGAAGGCCGACGTGCCCGACAGCAGCACCTGGCCGTTGCCCACCGAGATGTTGAAGCGGTCGCCCTGCTCGATCACGTTGACCTTGACCAGCTGGTTGAGCTCGGTGACGAGCTGGTCGCGCTGGTCGTACAGGTCGTTGGGCGGCTGGTTGGAAGTGCTGGCCTTGGCCTCGGCGATCTGCTGGTTCAGGTCGGCGATGCGGTCGATGTAGCTGTTGACCTGCGTGACCGTGGTGGAGATCTGGACGTTGACGTCGTTTCTCTGGTCGTCCAGGAAGCGGCCGATCTCGTTGATCTGGGTGACTAGGTTGCCCGCCTGGCCCAGCAGCTCCTGGCGCGAGGCCGGGTCGGCCGGGGCCGAGGCCACCGCCTGCACCCCGTCGAAGAAATTCTTGATGGCCGGACCCACGCCCACGGTGGGGTCGGCCAGCAGGTTGTTGATCTGGCTGAGCTGGTCGCCGTAGGCCACCAGCTGGGCGCCGGTGCTCTGGGCGCTGACCAGTTGCCTGTACAGGAAGCCGTCGTAGGCGCGCATGACCGAATCGACCTGCACCCCGCGGCCGTAGAAGCCGGTGCTGGACCCGGTGGCCCCCGCCGTGGACACCACCACGCGCTGGCGGTTGTAGCCGTCCGTGTCGGCGTTGTTGATGTTGTGGCCGGTGACCGTCAGGCGAGCCTGGGAGGCGTTCATGCCGGTCAGGGCAAGGTTGTACAGGTTGCTCATGTCGATTGCGCTCTGTGCGATGCCCGTTGGCGCCGGGCACCCGGAATATCCGGGTTAACGGCGCCTGGCTGCCGGAATTTAGCGGCGTATTGCAAATATTTCACCGCCGCCGCCCCGCTACTTGCCGTCACCGAAGCTGGCCATCACGTCGATCAGCTTGTCGGCGTAGCGCGGGTCGGTGGCGTAGCCGGCCGCCTGGATGCGGCGGGCCGCCTCGATCTCGTCGCGCGCCTGCGTCACGGATTCGTAGCGCGGGCTTTCGCCCACCAGCCTGGCATAGTCGGCGAAGGCCTCGGCGTAGGACGGATAGGCGCGGAAGGACTGCACCATCCGGCGCGGCGCACCGTCCTGGTACTCGGTGGTCATCACGTCCACGACGTCGCCCTGCCAGCCGCCGGTGGCCTTGATGCCGAACAGGTTGTGGCTGGGCCGGCCGTCCGGGTGGCGGATCTCGCGCTGGCCCCAGGCCGATTCCAGGGCCGCCTGGCCCAGGATGAGGCGGGCCGGCACGCCGCTGGCCGCGGCCGCCGCCTGCGCGGGGCCGGCCATGCGCGACACGAAATCGACCACGTGGCGCGGCGCGCCTTCGGCGGCGGCGACCTTCCCGGCCGAGCGGTCGCCGGCCAGCACGTCGAGCAGCGCCGCCACGGCCGCCGGCACGCCCGGCGCCTCGCCGTAGCGGTCGAAGCCGATGCGCGAGTTCAGCCCCGGCAGGCGCGAGGGGTTGGCCTCGGGCGCCGCCGGCCGGCCCGGCGCGGCGCCGTCCGCCTGGGGCGAGACGCCCTGCTGGCGCTGCATCATGTCCAACAGCGCCTGGGCCAGGCCGACGCCGGGCGTGGCCAGCTGCATGGCCAGTTGCTCGTCGGCCATGGAGCGCGCCAGCCGGGTCTGGTCGCTGTCGAACAGGCCGTTCTGCGGCGTGGCCTCGCGCATGCTCTTGAGCATGAACTGCAGGAACAGGGCCTCGAACTGGCGGGCCACTTCGCGCTGCTGGCCCGAGCCGGGCTCGGGCGCCTGCCGCACGCGGCGCTTGAGATCGTCCAGGTTGCGCGCGTCGAAGGCGACGACGTCGCCGCCGGGCATGGAAGGATGCGGGGTGATGGCCATGGCGCCGGGCTCAGATGATTTCCAGCTCGGCGCGCAGGGCGCCGGCGCTCTTCATGGCCTGCAGGATGGCCAGCAGGTCCTGGGGCGTGGCGCCCAGCGCGTTCAGGGCCCGCACCACGTCGGCCAGGTTGGCGCTGGTCTGCACCCGCTGCAGGCCGCCGCCCTCCTGGCGCACCTCGATGTCGGTGGTGGGCACGACCACGGTCTGGCCGCCGCCGAAAGGCGTATCCGGCTGGCTGACCGCGGCCTGGCGGTTGATCACCACCGACAGGTTGCCGTGGGCGATGGCGGCCTCCTCGATCATGACGCTGCGGTTCATCACCACCGAGCCCGTGCGGGCGTTGACGATGACCTTGGCCGGCAGCGGCGCGCGCTCGACCGGCAGGTTCTCGACCTGCGACAGGAAGGCCGTCTGGGCGGCCGGGTCGACCGGGCCGCGCACCTGCACCACCCGCCCGTCCAGCGCCGTGGCCGTGCCGGCGCCGAAGCGACGGTTCAGCGCATTGACCACGTTCTGGGCGGTGCCGAAGTCGGTCGCGCCCAGCTCCAGGTAGATGGTGCCGTCCTGCGAGTAGGAGGTGGGCACGCCGCGCTCGACGATGGCCCCGCCGCTGATTCGCCCGCCGTTGAGCTGGTTGATCTGCACGCTGGAGCCGCCGGCTTCCGCGCCCGCCCCGCCCACCAGCAGGTTGCCCTGGGCGATGGCGTAGACCTGGCCGTCGGCGCCCTTGAGCGGCGTCATCAGCAGCGTGCCGCCGCGCAGGCTCTTGGCGTTGCCCATGGAGGACACCACCACGTCCACGCTCTGGCCCGGCCGGGCGAAGGGCGGCAGCGTGGCCGTGACCATGACGGCGGCCACATTCTTGAGCTGCATGTTCGAGCCCTGCGGCACGGTGATGCCCAGCTGCGCCAGCATATTGGTCAGGCTCTGCTGGGTGAAGGGCGTCTGGCGCACCTGGTCGCCGCTGCCGTCCAGGCCCACCACCAGGCCGTAGCCGATCAGCTGGTTGGCCCGCACGCCCTGCACGCTGGCCAGGTCCTTCAGGCGCTCGCCGTGCGCCGCGGCCATCGTCAGGCAGGCGCACAGGGCCGCGAACAGGCGTATCGGCAGGGATCGGGCGGCGGTGGGATTCATGTCTGGCAATCTAGAACGGCGAGATGTTCAGGAAGAAGCGCTGCAGCCAGCCCATGGTCTGGACCTCGTCCATGGTGCCCTTGCTGCGGTACTCGACCCGGGCGTCGGCCACCTGGGTCGAGGACACCGTGCTCGCCCCCGAGATCGAGCGCGGGTCGATGGTGCCGGCGAAGCGGATGTATTCGCTGCCCCGGTTGATGGCGATCTGCTTCTCGCCCGCCACCTGCAGGTTGCCGTTGGGCAGCACGCCGATCACGGTCGTGGTGATGGTGCCGGTGAAGGTGTTGTTGGCGCTGCTGGCGCCCTGCCCGTTCAGGTCGTTGGTGCCCGTCATGTCGGTGCCCTGGCGGCCCAGCCAGCTGGGCGCGAGCGACGGAAGCGCCGCGACGCCCAGCGTCGCGCCGCCCTGGCGCGAGGTGCTGGTGGCCACGCCCTTGGCGGCATTGGTGCGCTCGTTCAGGACGATGGTGATGATGTCGCCGACGTTGCGCGGGCGGCGGTCCTCGAACAGCGGATAGCTGCCGTAGGCGGTGGGCTGGTAGATCGCCCCGTTGGGGATGGGCGACGGCATGGGCGGAGGCGGCGGCGGGGCCGACAGCGGCCCCGTCACGATGGGCTCCGGGGGCACCAGCGCGCAGCCGCCCGCCGACAGCGTCAGGACCAGGGGCAGCGCCAGGCGCAGGGTGGACCGCTTCATGTTTCTTACAACTGGGTCAGCCGCGCAAGCATCTGGTCGGACGTCTGGACGGCCTTGCTGTTGATCTCGTAGGCGCGCTGGGTGGTGATCATGTTCACCAGTTCCTCGGCCACGTTGACGTTGGAGGTCTCGACGTATTCCTGCAGCACCTGGCCGGCGCCGTCCAGGCCCGGCTGCAGCAGGTTGGGCGGGCCCGAGGCGTCGGTTTCCAGGTAGAGGTTCTCGCCCAGGTTCTGCAGGCCGGTGGGGTTGATGAAGGTGGCCAGCTGGAGCTGGCCGACCTGCACGCTGACCCCGGCCTGGCCCGGCTGGGTGACCGACACCATGCCGTCGCGGCCGATGGTGATCTCCAGCGCGTTGTCCGGCACGTTGATGGGCGGCTGCACCACGTAGCCGCCAGCGGTCACGATCTGGCCGTCCTGGTCGGTCTGCAGCGCGCCGTCGCGGGTGTAGGCCAGCGTGCCGTCGGGCAACTCGACCTGGAAGAAGCCGCGGCCCTGGATGGCCACGTCCAGCGGGCTGCCGGTGTTGTTCAGGTTGCCTTCGCTGTGGATGCGCTCGGTGGCCACGGTGCGCACGCCGGTGCCCAGCTGCAGCCCGGAGGGCAACTGGTTGGCGTCGCCGACCTGGGCGCCGGGCTGGCGGACCGTCTGGTACATCAGGTCCTCGAATACCGCGCGGCTGCGCTTGAAGGCGTTGGTGCTGACGTTGGCCAGGTTGTTGGAAATGACATCCATGCTGGTCTGCTGGGCTTCCAGGCCGGTCTTGGATATCCAGAGCGATCGGATCATGTCGGTACTCCCGTGCGCGGGCCGCGCTGCGGCCGCAAGGTGGAATCAGGGTCAGGAAGCGGGGCCAAGTATGCCGTTGGCGCGCTGGGCGTTGGCGTCGGCGTCCTGGATCACCTTCATCTGCATTTCGAAGCGGCGCGTGTTGTCTATCATGCCCACCATGGCCTCCACGGCGCTGACGTTGCTGCCTTCCAGCGCGCCGGGCACGATGCGCACGCCCGCATCGGGCGGCAGCGGCGGCGCCGGCTGGCCGCCGACCGGCGCCAGGCGGAACGCCCCGTCGTCGCCGTGCACCAGCTGCGCGGCCGGCGGGTTGACCAGCTTGAGCTGGCCCAGCAGGACGATGTCGTTGGGCGGGTCGCCCGCGCCCAGCGCGGTGATGGCGCCGTCGGGCGCGAAGGTCAGCGAGGCCTGCTCGGGCACTTCGATGGGCGCGTTGTTGGCCCCCAGCACCGGCTGCCCGGTGGCGGTCTGCAGCAGGCCGTTGGCGCCCACCTGCAGGTTGCCGGCGCGGGTATAGGCCTCGCCCTGGGGCGTCTGCACCGCCAGCCAGCCGTCGCCGGCGATGGCCACGTCCAGGTCGCGGCCGGTGGCGTTGACGGTGCCGGACCGGAAGTTGTTGCCCGGGGTGGCCGCCACCGTCGCCACCCGCGTGGGCAGGCTGTTGTCGCCCACCACCGGCACCGAGCGGTACATGGCGATCTGCTCGCGAAAGCCGGCGGTGCTGACGTTGGCCATGTTGTTGGTCAGCACGGCCTGGTGCTCCAGGGTGCGCGCCGCGCCGTTCATGGCGGTATAGACGATGCGGTCCATGGGCTGATCCGTCAGCGCATCGAGATCAGCGTCTGCAGGATCTGGTCCTGCGTCTGGATGGTCTCGGCGTTGGCCTGGTAGGTGCGCTGGGCGATGATCATGTTGACCAGCTCCTGGCTCATGTTGACGTTCGATTCCTCGACCGCCTGCCCCTTGAGGCTGGCCAGGCTGTTGCTGCCGGGCTGGCCCAGGATGGGCTGGCCCGAGGCCGCCGTCTGCACGAAGGCGTTGCCGCCCACCGGCTGCAGGCCCTGCACGTTGCGGAAGTTGGCCAGCACCACGGTGCCGACCACCTGGGTCTCGCCGTTGGTGTAGTTGGCCAGCAGCGTGCCGTCCGCGCCCACCGACATGCTGGCGTACTCGCCGGTCGGGTAGCCGTCCATGCCGAAGTCGTTGGTGAAAGTGCCGCCGTAGGAGCTGGAGCCGGTGTAGTTCAGCGCGATGTTCATTGCCTCGGCCGGCGAGTTGACGCCGCCGGGCGAGTTGAAGGTCAGGTTGACGATGGGCGCCGTGGTCAGGCGGCCGTTCATGTCGTACTCCATGGACACCGGGCCGCCGCCGGCCGGCGCATCCAGGGGCGCGCCGTCCAGGCGGTAGTACACGTCCCACTGGCTGGTCGTGCCGGTGGTGCCGGCGCGCTTGACGAAGTACTGCGTCAACTGGTGCTCGTTGCCCAGCGAGTCGTACACGTTCATGGGGAACGAGTGCGTGAAGCTGTCCGGGTTGCTGGGATCGAAGGGCGTGGCGATGACGGTGGGCTGGTAGGCCGCGTAGTCGTCGAAGTTCGACAGGCTGCCCACGGTCACCTGCCCGGCGCCGATGGTCACGGTGACCGCCGGGTCGGTCGGGTCGGTGTAGACGCCGTCGGCGGGCGCGGCCACCGTCGCGCCCGTGCCGTCGGTCCAGGTGATGTTGCCTTCGTCGTCCATGCGGAAGTTGTAGGTCGTCTGGACGCCGCCGCCGTCTTCCAGCGTGACTTCGCCCAGAGCCTCGGCTGAGCCGGTCTCGGAAATCACCGCCTCGTTGGCGTCCAGGTTGACCTGCACCGTGCCCGCGCGGCTGGCCTGCGGCGCGATGTTGCCCACCGGCACCGTCAGCGGCACGGGGTTCAGGCCCACGCCGCCGGCCGGGTAGCCGGTCAGGCGCTGGCCCTGCGCGTTGACGATGTAGTTGTCCTGGTTGGCGAAGAACTGGCCGTTGCGCGAGTACAGCACCGCGCCGCTGGAGTCGACCAGGCGGAACAGGCCCTTCTCGCCGTCGATGGCCATGTCCAGCATGTTGCCGGTGGTCGACACGTTGCCCACCGTGAAGCGCTGGTTCACGCCCGAGACCTGCACGCCCAGGCCGACGCGCGAGTTCGCGTACACGTCGGCGAAGGTGGCGGTGCCGGACTTGAAGCCCACGGTGCCGGAGTTGGCGATGTTGTTGCCGATCACGTCCAGGTTCTGCGACGCGGCATTCAGGCCGCTCAATCCTTGTCCGAAGCCCATTTCTTCCTCGTTCGATCGAAAGTGTTCCGCTGCCCGGCCCCGCCGCGCGGCATGCGCGGCACGGCCGGCCGTTTACATGACTTTGCGTATGTCCAGCAGGCTGACCGGCCCGGCCAGGCCCAGGTCCAGGCGCAGGCCTTCGGCCGTGTAGGCGACGCTGCCCACCTTGCCGTAGGTCAGCGTCTCGGCGGCGACTTCCTCGCCTTCCGCGTCGCTAGCCTTGACCTTGATGCGGTAGGCGCCGTCCGGCACGTCCATGCCGTTGTTGTCCTTGCCGTCCCAGTCCAGCGACAGCACGCCGGCGTTCTCCTGCGGGTCCAGCTCGATGTCGCGCACCGCCTTGCCGTTGGAATCGACGATGGTGACGACGATCTTGGACGCCCCGCTCATCAGGTCCACGCCGAAGGGCGTGGACTCGCGGATGCTCGGGTCGTCCGGATCGCTGCCCAGCTTGATCTTCTCGCCCGGCACCAGCACGCCCTTGCCGATCAGCGCCGCCGCCTGCATGGACTGCGACACGTCGATCTGGCCCGACAGCGCGAGCAGCGTATTGTTGAGCTGGGTGATGCCGTTGACCGTGGACAGCTGCGCGATCTGCGAAGTGACCTCGGCATTGTCCATGGGGTTGAGCGGGTCCTGGTTCTGCAGCTGAGTGACCAGCAGCGTCAGGAAGCGCTCCTGGGTCTCGTTGGCCAGGTTCTGCGTGGCGGCGTTGGCCGAGCTGAAAGCCAGCCGGGTCGGGTCGGCGGCGCTGTCGGGGGCGTTGACGGCCATGGGTTCGGGCTCCGTTCGCGTGCGGGCCGGCGCTTACTGGCCCAGCCTCAGGGTTTGCTGCATCAGGCTCTTGGCGGTGTTGACCACTTCGACGTTCGCCTGGTAGGAACGCGAGGCGGAGATCATGTTGACGGTCTCGGCCACCACGTCCACGTTGGGCATGGCCACGTAGCCGTCGGCGTTGGCGAGCACGTTGCCCGGGTCGTACACCATCTTGGGCGGGGCCGGGTCCTCGACGATGCCGGCCACCGCCACCCCGCCGATGTCCTGGCCGTAGGGCTGGCTGGCCTGCGGGTCGACGCGGAACACCACCTGGCGCGCCCGGTAGGGCTGGCCGTCCGGGCCTACCGCGCTTTCGGCGTTGGCCATGTTGCTGGCCGAGACGTTCATGCGCTGCGACTGGGCCATCAGGGCCGAGCCGGCGATCTTGAAGATGTTGAACATGGCTTGGGCTCCCCTATTGCTGCTGCAGCGCCGCCATCAGCGTGCGGATCTTGCCCGTCACCACCGACAGGCCGGTCTGGTAGCGCATGGTGTTGTCGGCGAACTCCATGCGCTCGACGTCCATGTCGACGGTGTTGCCGTCCAGGCTGGGCTGCAGCGGCTGGCGGTACAGCATGTCGACCGGCCCGGCGCTGACCGCCTTGCCGGGAATGTGCCGCGCCGAGGTCAGCGCCAGGCTGGTGTCGGGCAGGCGCATGCGCCCTTCCAGCGCGCCTTCCATGGCGGCGCGGAAATCGAAGTCGCGCGCCTTGTAGTTGGGCGTGTCGGCGTTGGCGATGTTCGACGACAGCACTTCCTGGCGCTGCGTGCGCAGCGCCAGCGCCTGCTGGTGGAAGCGGAAATCCTCGCCTATCCGGTCGATCATCGGGCTTGGTCCTCGTGCAGCGGGGCCGGACGCGCCGGCCGCCTTTTTCATGTCCCGCATCTTAGGGGCCGGCCGGTCAAGACAATCATCCAAATAAACCTGGATTCCCCATTCAATTCCGTTCTTGCCCGCGAGGCCGCGCTTCTACAATGCTTTCCATCATGATGCGCCGTCTTCGCCACGCCCTGCCCGCCGCCTGCCTGGCCCTGGCCGCGGCGTGCGCGCGCGCCGCGGGCGCCCAGGATCCCGCCGCGCTCGCCGCGGCGGCCGAGGCGCTGCTGCGCGAGCAGGCCGCGCCCCTGGGCGGGCAGGCCGCCATTTCGGTCGAGCCGCCGCCCCGCGCGCAGGCGCTGCCGGCCTGCGCCGACGCGCCCTCAGCATTCCTGAGCGCAGGCAGCCGGCTGCGCCCGCGCATGAGCGTGGGCGTACGCTGCGCGTCGCCCGCCTGGACGGTCTACCTGCAGGCCGCCGTCAGCGTCCAGGGCGACTACTACGTGGCCCGGCGCAGCATCGGCCCGGGCGAGCCCATCGGCGAGGACGACGTCGAGGCCCGCCGGGGCGAGCTGCTCGGCCTGGCCCCCGGCACCGCCCTGGACATGGAATCCCTGCTCGGGCGCATCGCCGGCCAGCGCATCGCCGCCGGCCAGCCGGTGCGCCTGCGCGCGCTGCGCGATGCCGACGCCGTGCGGCGCGGCAACGTGGTGCGCATCCTGGCGCGCGGCCCGGGCTTCGTGGTCGCCAGCGAGGGCGAGGCCATGGGCAACGGCGGGCCCGGGGCATCGGTGCGGGTGCGCACCGCCGGCGGCCAGGTGGTCAGCGCCATCGTGCAGGACGCGCACACGGTGGAGGTGCCGCTGTAACAAACCAGCAGCCTGCCGCCAGGCGGCCCATGCGGCCGCCGCGCCTGTTAAAGTCCGCACGACGCCTGCCGTAATCGAGCTACAGGGGCGCCGTGCTGCCGGCGCCGCCCACGGAGATCGAGTTGAAAATCCATTCCACGCCCACACCGACCCCGCTGCCCGCCGGCGCGCCGGCCCCGCGCCCCGAGGCCGGCGGCAACGCGGCCGCGACCGGGCGCGCTGCCGAGGGCAGCGCCCAGGTGGCGCTCAGCTCCATGTCGCGCCGGCTGCTCGAGCTGCAGAACGGCGAGTCCGACATCGACCTGGAGCGCGTCGCCGCGCTGCGCGAGGCCATCGCCGCCGGCAAGCTGCCCATAGACCCCGACCGCATTGCCGACGGCCTGATCGCCAGCGCCAGGGAACTTCTCAAGTAGTCCGATTCATGAACGCCGTTGCCGACCTGCTCGATTGCCTGTCCGCCGAAGCCGACGAAGTCGGCCACTTCATCGCCCTGCTGGAGGCGGAGGCGGCCGCGCTGACCGAGAGCGACAGCACCGACGACCTCATCGACACGACCGAGGCCAAGCAGGTCTCGGCCAACCGGCTGGGCGAGCTGAGCCGCCGCCGGCACGGGCTGGCCGTGCAGCTGGGCGGCAGCGGCGGCGACTATGCCGCCACCCAGCAGGTCGCCGAGCGCCACCCGGACGTGGCCGAGGCATGGGAAGAGCTGCTGGCCCTGGCCGAGCACGCCCGCAACCTGAACCAGCGCAACGGCGTGCTGATCGACACGCACCTGCGCCACACCCAGATGTCGCTGGACATGCTGCGCTCGGTGGCCGGCATGGGCGACGTCTACGACGCCAGCGGCCGGGCCCAACCGATCAACGCCGGCAAGACCATCGCCACGGGCTGAGCCGGGGCCTGGGGACGACGCCCCTTATCCGGGACGGAAGAAGGATGGCTGCAACGCGCGCCGGGCCTGTTTGTCGGCATACATCAACTCGTCAGCCTGCATGAGGGCCGATTGCGGCGTGCTGACCGATGGGTCGACGCAGGCAATGCCGAAGCTGGCACCGGGATAGTCGAAAACGCCCCCGGCAAGATTGTATGTGCCTGCCAGCGACGGGGCCAGCCGATCGCGCATCATCTCCGCAGCGCGGCACGGTGGGTCTATGGACGGCGCCGCGAGACCGATCACGATGAATTCGTCACCCCCCCAGCGTCCGATGACATCGCCGCTGCGCAGCCCCGCCGACAGGCGCTGTGCGACGGCCACCAGGAACTTGTCGCCGACGCCGTGGCCGTAGGTGTCGTTGATGGTCTTGAAGCCGTCCATGTCGATGAAGGCCACCAGGACCCTATGCCCGGTCCGTTTGGCCAAAGCGAAGAACCGATCCAGTTCGGCCCGGATCACCCGGCGGTTCGGCAGGCCTGTCAGAGCGTCGTAATTCGCGGCATACCGTTCTTCCTGGCGTCGAACCGCCCATTGGCCCGCAACGATGCCGCACAACAGGATCAAGGCCAGCCCGACTACTGCCAGCAGCGTCCCCGCCCAGAAATGCCGCCGCTGCATCGGCGCCAGATGGTCGAGAGCGGCCAGGGTCAGCAACTGGTATTGCGTGTCGCCCAGAGGCTGGCGGCGCACGAGATATGGCGTGCCATCGATGCGCCATGGGTCGTCGGAGCCGGCCCCTGCCTGGATATCCATGGGTTCGCCGGGACCCTCATTGGCTTCCGATGGTCGCAGGAAGTCCGCCGGGAGCAGGGCAGCAACGTTGCCGAGCGTGAAGCGATCGTCCGAAGCGGTCGTCACCCGTCCCTGCCGGTTCACGACCAGCGCTATGTATTGCCCGTTCAGATACTGGGCCATATCCGGGGCATCGAGCCGCACCGTCACCGAGCCCAGCGGCGTTCCATCCGCAGCTTCGATCCGGCTGGCCACGAAATAGGATGGGACCTGGTTGAGCCGGGCGATGCCGAACATCTGTCCCTTGCCTTCACTGAGCGCATCCATGAGATAGGCCCGACCCGTATAGATCTGGCCCACGATATTGAAGGCTTCCGACCAGTGGCTGGACGCCACGGTGTCGTGCGACAGATTGTTCATGTAGATGCGGGCATAGTGCAGGTCATTGGCCAGGTCGGTCATGTAGTTGCCGACATTGCGGACCAGAGGATCGCGCGTGAAGATCGACGCGCGCTCCTCGCGCGTCAGATCGGCCAGGCCCGGCGGATCGTGGCGATAGCGGTCCGCGAGCTCGATGACCTGTCCCTGACGCGCCACCATGTTGGCCACGCTCGTCATCTCGACGAACAACCGGTCCACGATGCGCGCGGTTGTCAACGCCTCATGCTGGGCGCTGGCTGCCAGGCCGTCCAACTCCTCGGCCAGGATGCGTTGCGACAGCCAGCCACCCAGGCCGGCCACCATGGCCATCCAGGCCAGGGCGATTCCCAGCGTTGCCCAGCGCACCGACGGTGGAACTTGCTTCTGCCGCAGGTGGTCGCGCTGTTGTGCCTCGTCGGCAACGCGCACGCCAGCACCGCCATGGCTCGACAACAATGTCATGAAACTTCCGGTATCGTCGCTTACCTGCCCAGGATGTTAGCAGGCGACAGCAAGCGGACACCGGCACGCTCCGCCAGTCGGTCTCGGGTAGAACCCCGGGGCCCTGCCCGCCCGGCGCGCGCCGGCCGCTTCAGGCCGCGTCGGCCTGCCTGGCGTCGCCGGCGATTTCCAGCAATGCGTACAGGCGCTGCAGCGCGGCGGGCATCACGCGCGCCGGCGCCTTGCGGTCCCAGCCGACCAGCCCGGTCAGCAGGTTGCGCAGCCCGCCGGCCTGCGGGCTGCGGGCGATCTGCCAGGCCGCGGCGCCTATCTGGCCGGCCGCGACCGCATGGCACAGCATGCCCTGCACGCCGTCGGGCTGCCCCAGCGGCGCCCAGGCGTGGACCATCTGCCGGAAGCTGCCCTTGGCCTGCTCCTGCATCGCCAGCCAGCCCGCCAGCAGCGAGGCCGGCGCCTGGCCGGACGACAGGTTGCTCAGGCCGAACAGCTGCGTGACGACTTCGCCGGTCTGCGCATTGACCAGGCGCGCCGACACCAGGCGCAGCCCTTCCGCGCCGCGCAGCGACAGCGCCACCGGGGCATCGGCCGCCCACAGGGCCAGCGCCGTGCCTTCGCCGGCGGCCAGCTGGTCCAGCCCGGACAGGCTGGCCGCGCCCATCACCGGCGCGTGCGGCAGGTTGCGCGCCACGGCCTGCAAGGTGGTGGGGCATTCCTCGTGCACCAGGCGCAGGCCGCCCGGGCAGCGCGCCAGCCACAGGGCGCCGGCCGCCGACAGGCCCTGCCAGAGCCCGGCCGTGCCGGCCTCCATCAGGTGCACCATGGGCAGCTGCGGCAGCTCGCGCGCCAGCCAGCCGGCGCGCGCCATGAAGGCCTCGGCCGGGCTGGGCGCCTGGGCGCTGGAATCGCCGCAGACCGACAGCACGCCCTGGGCCAGCATCAATTGCTGCACGGGCGCGGCCAGGGCCTCGCCGCGGTCGCTCATCAGCAGGCAGGCCGACAGGCTGCCGCCGGGCAGGCCCTCGCCCTTGAGCGGCGCCTTGCCGTGCACGGCCAGCAGGTAGCGCCGGCAGGCGCGCGGGAAGGCCTCGCGCACGGCGGCCAGCGACTCCTGCAGCAGGTCGGCGAGCGGCGGCTCGGCGCCCTCGCCCGCCTGGCCGTGGCGCTTCCATAGGTGGCGCGCCAGCGAGCAGGCCGGATCGCTTTCCAGCCAGCCCAGGGCCGTGTCCAGCTCGAAGGCGGCCGACGCCGCCGAAGCGCCGGGCTGCGGCCGCGCGATCGCCGAGACCAGCAGCTGGCGGCGCCGCGCCGGGTCGAGCAGGGCCTGCGCCGAGGCGTCCACCCCGCCCGCCTGGGTCATCGACCACAGGGCGGCCAGGTCGGCCTCGCTCGGCGCATAGAGCGCGCGCGGGCCCTCCGCGCCGGCCAGGGCCTGGTCCACCAGGTCGGCCGCGCGCGGCAGCGCCAGGTGCTCGGGCACCTTCTGGCCGTGCGAGACGAAATGCACGGCCAGGCGGTGGCGGATGGCGGTGTCCAGCGCCGCGCCGATGTGGGAAGCCTCGTCCAGCTTGGTGATGATGCAGCCGAGCACGTCCTCGCCGCTGCCGTTGCGGTAGGCGTGCGCCACTTCGTCGAGCGTGTCGCCCTGGCTGGAGGCGTTGAGCACCAGCAGCCGGCGCACCGGCCGGCCGGCCGCGCACAGCATGGCGGCCTGCTCGGCCACGTAGCGGTCGCGCTGGCTGATGCCCACGTTGTCGATCAGCACGATGCGGCGGTCGCCGACCTCGTGCAGCACCCGGCGCAGCTCGGCGACGTCGCGGATGGAATGCACCGGCACGCCCATGAGCCGCCCGTAGATCTGCAGCTGCTCGTGCGCGCCGATGCGGTAGGTGTCTGTGGTCAGCAGCACCACCTGCTCGGCGCCCACGCGCAGCACGCAGCGCGCGGCCAGCTTGGCGATGGTGGTGGTCTTGCCCACGCCGGTCGGGCCGACCAGGGCGAACACCCCGCCGCCGCCCAGCAGGTCGTCCTCGTGGCGCAGCACCGGCAGGTGGGAGATCAGTTCGTTGCGCGCCCAGGCGCGCGCCTGCTCCACGTCCAGCCCGGCCGGCAGGCGCTCGAGCATGGCGCGCACCAGCGCCGTGCTGAAGCCCGCGCCCAGCAGCAGGCGGAACAACGACACCGTGACCGGCGCGCGCTTGACGCTGCTGCCCCAGGCCAGGCCGTCCAGGCGCGTCTCCAGCACGCCGCGCAGGTCGCTCAGGGCGTGGATGAGGTCGTCCGGGGCCAGGCCGCCGGCGGGCGCGGAAGGCTCGGGCGTCGAGGCCACCGGCCCGGCCGATAGCGAAGGCATGGACGGCGCGGGCGGCGCGGCGGGAGGGTCGGCCGGAACCGCCGGCGTAGCCCGGGCCGCCGGCGCAGGCACGGCCGTGGCCGGCGTGGCCGGCGCCCCGTATGCCGGCGGCGCGGCCGGCGCAACGGCCGGCCGCGCCATGGGCGCCGGCGAGGCTGGCAGCGTGGGGCGCAGGTATCCCCCCGGCGCCCCGGCCATGGGAGGAGCCGGCCGGCCGTCCTCGACGGCGTCGGGGTCGGTGGCCATGACTTCCACGCCGCCGTCCACGGTGCGGCTGGATACGATGAGCGCGTCCGGCCCCAGCGCCAGCCTCACCAGGCGCATGACCTCGCGGTTGGTCTCGGCGACGAAGCGGCGGATGTTCATGCCGCTCCCCCGCCGATCAGCGCGGTCACGCGCACGATGCGCTCGTCAGGGATCTCGGCGTTGGACAGCACCCCCATCTGCGGCAGGTGGTGGCGCAGGAAGCGGGCGAGCGGCGCGCGCAACGGCGGCGAGACCAGCAGCACCGGCGCCTCGCCGCTGGCCTCCTGGCGCTGGACCGCGGCCACCGTCTCGCGCAGCAGCGTCTCGGCCAGCCCGGGCTCCAGCGCCCCGCTGGTGGACAGCGCCTGGGACAGCACGCGCTCCAGCTTGGCCTCCAGGCCGATCACGCGAAGCTCGCCGTCGCCCGGGAACCACTGCTGGGTGATCGCCCGGCCCAGCGAGCGGCGCGCCTGCGCGACCAGCTCCTGCACGTCCGGCCCGGCGCCGGTGGAGGCGGCCGCGGCGGTCAGGCGCGGGCCGTGCTCGGCCAGCGTGTCGACGATGCTGCGCATGTCGCGTATCGGCACTTCCTCTTCGAGCAGGCCCTGCAGCACCTTCTGCACGGTGGTGAGCGAGACCGTCTTGGGCACCAGGTCCTCGACCAGCTTGGGCGCCTCGCGGCCGATCCGGTCCAGCAGGCTCTGCACTTCCTGGCGGCCCAGCAGGCTGGCGCCGTGGCGGTGCATGAGGTGGTTGAGATGGGTGGCGACCACGGTGCCGGCATCGACCACCGTGTAGCCGGCCACCTGGGCCTGGTCGCGCTGGCTGGCGTCGATCCAGACCGCGGGCAGGCCGAAGGCCGGATCGGTGGTGGCCGTGCCCGGCAGCGGCGCGGTCACGCCACCCGGATCGATGGCCAGCCACTGGCCGGGCGTGGCGCTGCCCCGGCCGACTTCCACGCCGGACAGCAGGATGCGGTAGTCGGTGGGCTTGAGCTCCAGGTTGTCGCGGATGTGCACCACCGGCGGCAGGAAGCCCACGTCCTGGGCGAACTTCTTGCGCAGGCTGCGGATGCGGTTGAGCAGCTCGCCGTTCTGGGCGTGGTCGACCAGGGGGATGAGGCGGTAGCCCACTTCCAGGCCCAGCGGGTCGACCATGGACACGTCGTCCCAGCTGGCCTCGGCGGCGGCCGCCTCGGCCGCGGCGATGGCCTGGGGCTGCGGCTCGGCCGCGCGCTGCAGGGCCTCCTGCTGCTTCCTGTAGACCAGCCAGCCCGAGCCGCCCAGCACCGCCGCCAGCAGCAGGAAGGCCACGTGCGGCATGTTGGGGATCAACCCCATCAGCGCCAGGATGCCCGCGGTGATGAACAGCACGTTGGGGTTGGCGAACAGCTGGCTGACCATCTGCTGGCCGACGTCCTCGTCGGTGGCCACGCGCGAGACCACCACGCCGGCCGCGGTGGAGATGATCAGCGCCGGGATCTGCGCCACCAGGCCGTCGCCGATGGTCAGCAGGGTGTAGACCCGCCCGGCGTCGCCGAAGGACATGTCGTGCTGGGCCACCCCGACGATCAAGCCGCCGATGACATTGATGACCATGATCAGCAGGCCGGCGATGGCGTCGCCGCGCACGAACTTGCTGGCGCCGTCCATGGAGCCGTAGAACTCGGCTTCCTGGCCGACTTCCAGCCGGCGCTTGCGGGCGTCTTCCTCGCCGATCAGGCCGGCGTTCAGGTCGGCGTCGATCGCCATCTGCTTGCCGGGCATGGCGTCCAGGGTGAAGCGCGCGCCGACCTCGGCGATCCGGCCCGCGCCCTTGGTGATGACGATGAAGTTGATGATGACCAGGATGATGAACACCACGATCCCGACCGCGAAATTGCCGCCCACCAGGAAGTGGCCGAAGGCCTCGATCACCTGCCCGGCCGCGTCCGGCCCCTGGTGGCCGTTGAGCAGCACCACCCGGGTGGAGGCCACGTTCAGAGCCAGACGCAGCAGCGTGGCGAACAGCAGCACCGCGGGGAAGGCGGCGAAGTCCAGCGGCTTCTTGGTGAACATCGCCACCAGCAGGATCATCACCGACAGGGAGATGTTGAAGGTGAACAGCAGGTCCAGCAGGAAAGGCGGCAGCGGCAGGATCATCATGGCCATGACCATGACGATGAGCAGCGGCCCGGCCAGCATGCGCGCGTGCGCGCCGCCGCCGTTCTTCAGTGCTGCGAGCAAGGCGCTCATTCAGGGGCTCCATGCAGGCCCCGGCCGAGGGGGTCCAGGCCCGGGGGTACGGGCAGGTCGCGCGGGGCGGGCGGTTCGCCGCCGCGCCCGCCGCGCCAGCTGCGCAGCTGGAAGACCCAGGCGAGCACTTCGGCCACGGCGGTGTAGAGCGCGGCCGGGATCTCCTGGCCGAGCTCGACGTTGTGGTGCAGCGCGCGCGCCAGGGCGGGCGCCTCCAGCAGCGGCACGCGGTGCTCGGCGGCCAGCTCGCGGATGCGCGCGGCGATCAGGCCGGTGCCCTTGGCCACCACCACCGGCGCGCCGGCGGCGTTGTCGGCGTAGTGCAGGGCCACGGCGTAATGGGTGGGGTTGGTGACGACCACGTCGGCGGTGGGCACCGCCTGCATCATGCGCCGGCGCGCCATGGAGCGCTGCTGCTGGCGGATGCGCGCCTTGACGTGCGGGTCGCCCTCGCTTTCCTTGTGCTCCTGGCGCACGTCCTCGCGCGACATGCGCAGCTTCTTGAAGTGGCTGAACAGCTGCCAGGGCACGTCCAGCAGCACCACCAGCACCAGGCAGGCCACCAGCAGCATGCAGCACAGCGCCACCAGCGCCAGGCCGCGCGCCAGACCGGCGGTGGCCGGCGCGTGCATCAGGGCCAGCATTTCGTCGTGGTAGTGCCAGAGCGCCCAGGCGGCCACGCCGCCGACCAGCAGCGCCTTGGCGATGGCCTTGCTCAGCTCGACCACGGTCTGCATGGAAAACATGCGCCCTATCCCCTTCAGGGGGTCCAGGCGGCCGAGCTGCGGCTGCAGCGCCTTGGTCGAGAACAGGAAGCCGCCCAGCGCCACGCTGCCCAGCACCGCCATCACCGCCAGCACGCCGAACACCGGCAGCAGCAGCTCGACCGCGTCCATGGCCTGGCGCACGGCCTGCGTGGTCATGACGGCGGTATCGCGGCCGATGCGCTGGTCGAAGGCCATGCCGCGCTGCATGACGCCGGACAGCCCGCGGTACAGGCCGCCGGCCCCCAGCCACAGCACCGCCGCGCCGCCGGCCAGCACCAGGAAGGTGGCCAGTTCGCGCGAGCGCGCGATCTGGCCTTGCTCGCGCGCCTTGCTCAGGCGCCGCGGCGATGCGGGTTCGGTCTTTTCGAGATCGCTGTCTTCGGCCATGCGGCAGGCGGCGGGTATCGTTGCGAAAACCGCGCGGGCCGGGGCCCGCGCCGGAGCGGGCGCCTGCCAGGATACAGGTGCCCGCCCGGCATTCTAGGTCCGCCCCGCCCCGGACTATCGCCCAAGAAGCGGGGTGAATGCCGCCTTATTCAGACACTCTTAGTGTCGGCGCGGCACGCGCGCGCCGGGGCGCTCAGAAGCCCAGGCTGGCCAGCAGGTCGTCGACCTGGTCCTGGTTGGTCACCACGTCGGCCTTGCCCTGGGGATTGACCTGCGGGCCGTTGAGCAGGCTGTTGGCCTCGTCGCGCTTTTCCTGCGGCACGCTGTCGAGCAGCACCTGCAGCAGCTCTTTCTCGATGGCGCCGACCACGCCCATCATCTTCATGATGACCTGGCCGGTCAGGTCCTGGAAGTCCTGCGCCATGATGATTTCCAGCAGCTTGGC
>Ga0182738_1002504_pt1 | contig 21769 bp, 23 predicted proteins | sample eDN5th30CBELigMG_FD_128876 | JGI IMG/M metagenome (GOLD analysis project Ga0182738, IMG submission 128876) | Enriched Miracle-Growth compost microbial communities from Emeryville, California, USA - eDNA 5th pass 30_C BE-Lig MG (version 2)... ...
CCCTCACCACCACTGCATGGATGGAGCCCGCCTCTACCGGCGCTTCGGTCCCTTGCGGCCGGCGGAACTGCCGGCCCGGCCACCGACCGAACGCCCACCCGGCCGATGGTTGGTCGTCATGGGGTCGGGACGCTGGGGCCGCTCGTGCTCGTCGGCGGCAACCGAGGTCATGTTCGAACTTGCGCCCATCTCGTCCAGATGCGGTTTTCGCGCCCGCGTCGCCACGGGAACTTCGGTGCGGCCCACCGTCATTTCGTCGAGATCGTTCTTGCGGGCCCGCGTCTTCGGCTCTCCCTTGGGTTCCGGCGGCAGATTGGCGGCGCTACCATATTTGCGATCGCCGCGATAACCGCCGGTGCGATCGTCGATCGCCGACTGACGCGCCAGCGGATCGTCGGCAATGGCGAGTTCCGTCTCCTTGAGGCGCTTGATCTCGTCGCGCAGGCGGGCCGCCGTCTCGAATTCGAGATTCATGGCGGCGTCGCGCATCTTCTTTTCGAGCGCGTCGAGATGCGTCTTCAGATTGTTGCCGACCAGCGCCGTATCGGCCAGGCCGGCATCGACCGTGACGTGATCCTGCTCGTAGACCGAAGACAGGATGTCGCCGATATCGCGCTTGATCGAAGCCGGCGTGATGCCGTGCTCGAGGTTGTAGGCCATCTGCTTCTCGCGGCGGCGCTCGGTCTCGCCCATCGCCCGCTCCATCGAGCCGGTGATGCGATCGGCATACAGGATGACCTTGCCGTCGACGTTGCGCGCCGCGCGGCCAATGGTCTGGATCAGCGAGGTCTCTGAGCGCAGGAAGCCTTCCTTGTCCGCATCCAGGATGGCGACGAGGCCGCATTCCGGGATATCGAGGCCTTCGCGCAGCAGGTTGATGCCGATCAGCACGTCGAAGGCGCCGAGCCGCAGGTCGCGGATGATCTCGATACGCTCCAGCGTCTCGACGTCGGAGTGCATGTAGCGGACACGGACGCCGTTCTCGTGCAGATATTCCGTCAGGTCCTCGGCCATGCGCTTGGTCAGGGTCGTGACCAGCGTGCGATAGCCCTTCCTGGCGGTTTCGCGCACTTCGCCGAGCAGGTCGTCGACCTGCGTCTTGGCCGTGCGGATCTCGACCGGCGGATCGATCAGCCCGGTCGGACGGATGACCTGCTCGGTGAAGACACCGCCGGTCGCCTCCATCTCCCAACTGCCGGGCGTTGCCGAGACGTGCACCGTCTGCGGCCGCATCGCATCCCATTCCTCGAAGCGCAGCGGCCGGTTGTCCATGCAGGACGGCAGGCGGAAGCCATATTCGGCCAGCGTCGCCTTGCGCCTGAAGTCGCCGCGATACATGCCGCCGATCTGCGGGATGGTGACGTGGCTCTCGTCGGTGAAGACAAGCGCGTTGTCGGGAAGGTATTCGAACAGGGTTGGCGGCGGCTCGCCCGGCAGACGTCCGGTGAGATAGCGCGAGTAGTTCTCGATGCCGGCGCAAGCGCCCGTCGCCTCGATCATCTCGATGTCGAAACGGCAGCGCTGCTCCAGCCGCTGCGCTTCGAGCAGGCGGCCGGCGGCCTCCAGCTCGGCCAGACGCAGGCGCAGCTCATGCTTGATCGAGGCGATCGTCTGGTTGAGCGTCGGCTTCGGCGTCACATAGTGCGAGTTGGCGTAGACCTTGACGAATTTGAGCTCGGCCGTCTTCTGCCCTGTCAGGGGATCGAACTCGGTGATGCTCTCGACCTCGTCGCCGAACAGCGACAGGCGCCAGGCGCGATCTTCCAAGTGGGCGGGGAAGATTTCGACCGTGTCGCCGCGCACCCGGAACGAGCCGCGCACGAAGTTCAGGTCCTGGCGCTTGTATTGCAGCGCCACCAGGTCGGCGAGCAACTGGCGCTGGTTGAGCTTTTCGCCCAGCGTGATGCCGAAGGTCATCGCCGTATAGGTCTCGACGGAGCCGATACCGTAGATGCAGGAAACCGAGGCGACGATGATGACGTCGTCGCGCTCCAGCAGCGAACGCGTCGCCGAATGGCGCATGCGGTCGATCTGCTCGTTCACGGAGGATTCCTTCTCGATGAAGGTATCCGTGCGCGGCACATAGGCTTCCGGCTGATAGTAATCGTAGTAGGAGACGAAATACTCGACGGCGTTGTCCGGGAAGAACGACTTGAACTCGCCATAGAGCTGAGCCGCGAGCGTCTTGTTCGGCGCCAGGATCAGCGCGGGCCGCTGCGTCTCCTCGATGATCTTGGCCATGGTGAAGGTCTTGCCGGAGCCGGTGACGCCGAGCAGCACCTGGTCGCGTTCCTGCTCGGCGACGCCGGCCACCAGTTCGCGGATCGCGTTCGGCTGGTCGCCGCGCGGCTCGAAGGGCGATACGATCTTGAAAGGTTGGCCACCTTCCGACTTCTCGGGTCGAGGCGGCCGGTGCGGCACCCAGGTCTTGTCCTGGATTTCGGGACGGCCGGTCTCGATCAGCGCCGAAAGCGCCGCGACCGTCGCCGTCACCGACGAGGCGGACATCGACTCCGCTTCCTCGAGGCTGATTTCGAGGCCGGAAACCGGGTTGAGACCGCTGGCCGCACGCTCGCGCGCCGTCGCCGCCACGCCGATCGACGTGCCGCGCCCGGACTTGTGCGTGTCGCCTTCCGCCTTCTTGTCGGTCTTCTTGCCCTTCGCCTTGCGCCCGGCATCGACCGGCAGGTCGACCAGTTGCATGCGTTCGGGACGGGCGCGCGGGGCGCGCTTCGGCTTGGGAGCGATCGGCTCGGCATCCGCCGCGCGCGCGATCTCCTCCATCCAGTCGGCGATGTTGCCCGACAGGGGAGTGCCTTCGAGCGGAGCCTGCGGCGCTTCGCCGAAGCCGGAAGTTTTGGGACGCTTGGCCATGGGTACGAAAGTAGAACGTCCGGATGCGAATTTGAAGAGGTCGGATGCAAAGTTTGCCGCTTCGGAATACCGGAGCGAGGCTGATATAGTTGCCCGATGCGCCCGAACGCCCTCCTCAATCTCGATATCCGCAGCTATGGCGGCGCGAGCGATCCGCATCGGCACGATTTCGCGCAGCTGGTCCTGCCGCTGAAGGGGACACTGGCGATCGACATCGCCGGGCGGGAGCAGCGCCTCGATGCGTTTCGGGCCGCCTTCGTCGAAACCGGCGCGCCGCATTCGCAGGCAGGCGACCGGGCCAATCGCTCGCTGATCGTCGATCTCGACCTCGCCAGTCTGGATCCGGATGTCGCCAACCGCCTCGTCGCCCGCCCCTTCCTGCCGCTGGCGCCGGCGGCGAACCGGCTGGTCGACTATATGAGCTTCGTGGCCGGCGGTGGCGGCGCGCGCGGCGAACAGCTGGAACACTGGCTGCCGCTGCTGCTCGATGCGCTGGTGCAGGCGCCTGCCCGGCCGCAATCGCGCCTGGCTGCCCTGCTCGGCCAGATCGAGGCGGCGCCCGGCCGTTCCTGGACCACCGAGGCGATGGCGGAACGCACCGCGATGAGCGTCAGCCGCCTGCATGCGCTGTTCCGCAGCGAATTCGACACGACGCCGGCGGCCTGGCTGTCGGAATTGCGCCTGAAGCGGGTGCGGGAATGGCTGGCGACATCGGATGCGTCCATCGCCGAACTCGCCCTTCGCGCCGGCTATTCCGACCAGAATGCACTGACCCGCGCCATGCGCCGCGCCACAGGCCTGACGCCCGCCGCCTATCGCCGTCAAAGGCGCGCGGAACGCCCGCCCCGCTGACGGACGGCGCGCCGAACGCGCTTGGCGAGACCGGGCCTAAAATGCGATAGCTTCGGCCGAGAACCGCGCAGCCCGACATGACATCACCGGGTCTTTCCGGGAGATGATCGTGACCAGCGACGGCAGGATGTGGATTGGAGTGGGCTGCGGCGTCGCGGCCGGCGCGCTTTGGGGGCTTGTCTTCCTCGCGCCGCAGCTGGTGCGCGAATTCACGCCTCTGCAGCTCGCCGCCGCCCGCTATCTCGCGTATGGCCTGTTCGCGACCGCGCTGATCGCGCCGCGCTGGCGCCGGCTCACCCGCGGCCTCGGCGCGCGCGAATGGGGAGCGCTGGTCTGGCTCAGCCTGCTCGGCAACATCATCTATTACGTCCTGCTCGCCAGCGCCGTGCAGCTTGGCGGCATCGCCATGACCTCGCTGATCATCGGCTTCCTGCCGGTCGCGGTCACGCTGATCGGCAGCCGAGACCAGGGCGCGACGCCCTTGTTGCGGCTGGCGCCGTCGCTCGTGCTCGGCACGGCGGGTATTCTCTGCATCGGCTGGCAGTCGCTCGGCTCGATCGAGTCAGGCCTGCGGCCGGGTGGACTGGTCGGTCTTGCCTGCGCCATTGGCGCGCTCGCTTCCTGGACGAGCTATGCCGTCGGCAATGCCCGCTGGCTGGTCCGCGTCCGGCATATCTCGTCCTATGACTGGAACCTGCTGACCGGCGTGGTCACCGGCGGGCTGGCGCTGCTCCTGCTGCCGCCGGCGCTGCTGATCGGCGCGCAGTCCCACGATGCCGACGCATGGCTGCGCTTCGCCGGGGTCGCGGCCGGCGTCGCGTTGTGCGCCTCGATCATCGGCAATGCCTGCTGGAACTGGATGAGCCGCCTGATGCCGCTGACCATGGTCGGCCAGATGATCCTGTTCGAGACGCTGTTCGCGCTGCTCTACGGCTTCCTGTGGGAACGCCGCCTGCCGACGACGCTGGAAAGCGTCGCCATCGTCCTGGTGGTGGCGAGCGTGCTCGCCTGCGTCACCGCGCACCGCGCCCGCGAGGGCGACCGGCCGGCGGTCAGCCCGCCCTCGGCAGGCTCATGATCTGCTTGTAGAGATGGCGCGGGATGCGAACGCCATGCGCCAGGCTGCGCGCCCGCGCCTCGTAGCGCCGCAGCGAGGGTAGCCGCGCGCCCTGGTCGGAAATGGCCGAGAACAGCCGCTCGCTGCTCGACTGGTTGTCACGCGTGCCGCCGAGGATCTTCGGATCGAAGGCGATCAGGATCTCGCCATGCGCCGGCGCCGCCTTGACGCCATCGTCGAACTCCATCGACTCAAGGCTGGTCATGTCGGCGATCAGCGGCCCGGCCAGCAGCTCGATCATCGTCGAGAGCGCCGAGCCCTTGTGTTCGCCGAAGGTCAGCATCGCGCCGTCGAGCGCCGCTGCCGCATCGGTGGTCGGATTGCCGTCCGCGTCGATCGCCCAGCCCGGCTGCAAAGGCTTTCCGGCCATCTTGTGCAGCGAAATGTCGCCGCGCGCGATCGCGCTGGTGGCGAAATCGAACACATAGGGGTTCTGCCCTTCGCGGGGCCAGCCGAAGGCGATCGGGTTGGTGCCGAGCGCTCCCTTGGTGCCGCCGGCCGGCGCGACCCAGCTATGGCTCGGCGTCATGGCGATAGCGACCAGTCCCTGCGCCGTCAGCATCTCGATCTCGGGCCAGAGCGCCGAGAAGTGGAAGCAATGATTGATCGCCAGCACGGCGACACCGATCGACTTGGCCTTCTCCACGAAAGTCGGCAATGCCGCCTCGAAGGCTGGCAGCGAGAAACCGAAACCGGCGTCGACCTTGGTCACCGCCGACGTGGTGTTCTCGACAACCGGCGCGGCGGCTCGATTGAAGCGCGGATGGTTGATGGTCTGGACGCATCCCGGCAGCCGGAACAGACCGTGCGAATGACACTCGTCGCGCTGTCCCTCGGTGATGACGCGGGCGACCGGCCTCGCCTGGGCTTCGCTGAGCCCGGCCGCGATCAGCACGGCCTTCGAAAGTTCGAACACCTGGTCGAGCCCGAGGGCGACCGTGTCGCCGGAATGTGCGTGGTTCAAATCGTGCCATCCTGCCCAATATCGCGTTGCTGCCTGTCTACCAGCGCCCCGGAGCGCCGACAATGTGACGGACCGGAAGCCACTTCGGGCCGAATGGGGAAAATTGCATCGCCCCCTGTCGATCTCGCCGCCTGTCGTCCGTCGTGTTGTCAGAAGCCGGAGTTGCCCGGCTCGCCAAGGCACCCGATCCGGAGGAACTCGCCATGCGGTTCATGATCCTCGTCAAGGCAAACAGGGACACGGAAGCCGGCGTCATGTCGGAAGAAAAGCGGATTGCCGAGATGACAGCCTATCACGAAGAACTCGCCAAGGCCGGCGCTCTTCTCGATGCTTCCGGTCTCCAGCCGTCCTCCAGGGGCGCCCGGATCGTCTTTTCCGCCCGCGGCCAGCGCTCGGTCATCGACGGCCCGTTCGCGGAAGCGAAGGAACTGATCGCCGGCTACACGATCATCGAGGTCAAGTCGCGCGACGAGGCGATCGAATGGGCGAAGCGGATGCCGAACCCCGCCGGCGATGGCAAGGAAGGTGAGATCGAGCTGCGGCAGCTGTTTGAACTCGAGGACTTCGAACCCAGCGAGGCGATCGATCGCCTCCGCCAGATTGAAGCGGGCGCAAGGCCCGCTTGAGCTTTCCCGCAAGACCCCACCACCCAGAACAGGACAAGACCATGCGCTTCATGATGCTGATGATCCCCAGGGGCTACGAGACCGCGACGCCCGGCACCATGCCGGAGGCCGCCGCCGTGGCCCGGATGATGAAATACAACCAGGCCCTGCAGGACGCCGGCATCCTGCTCTCCTGCGACGGCCTGCATCCGCCCTCCATGGGCGCTCGGGTCACCTTTCAGGGCGGCAAGCCCAGGGTCAGCGACGGTCCGTTTGCCGAGGCCAAGGAGGTGCTCGGCGGCTACTGGATGATCAACGTCAAGTCGCGCGCCGAAGCGATCGAATGGGCGAGCCGGTGCCCGGCCGGCGACAACGAGATCATCGAGGTCCGCCAGGTCCAGGAAATGGAGGACTTCCCGGCCGACGTGCAGGAAGCCGCCGCCGGCTTCGAGACCATGCAGAGGGGCTCGGCCGGGCGCTAGCCTGCGCCGGCCGGGAGACCATCATGCTCAAGTTCCTTCTCGTCGCGGCGATCATTCTGGTCGTCGCGATCCTCGCGGTCCTCGCTTATGCCGCGACGCGTCCCGGCCGCCTGCGCGTCGAGCGGCAGGTGCGCATCCAGGCACCGGCGGCCGCGATCTTTCCGCTGATCAACGATTTCCATCGCTGGGCCGAATTGTCGCCCTATGAGACGATCGACCCGACCATGAAGCGAAGCTTCGATGGCGCACCGGCCGGCAAGGGCGCGGTCTACCAGTGGAGCGGGGACGGCAAGGCCGGCGCCGGACGGATGGAGATCGCCGACACCGCGCCGCCCTCCCTCGTCCGCATTCGCCTCGACTTCACCAGGCCGATGCGAGCCAGCAACCTCACCGAATTCACGCTGGAGCCCGATGGCGACGCCACCCGCGTGCGCTGGAGCATGGAAGGCCCGACGCCGTTCATCGGCAAGCTGTTCGGAATATTCGTCGACATGGACAATCTGATCGGCCGCGATTTCGCGACCGGCCTGGCCAATCTCAGGATGGCGACGGAGGGGAGATAGGTCTTCGCGCCTCCTGTCTTGCGTCTGCGGGCGGGACGTGGCCTGATCCGCAGCCGTGACACGAACCGAAACCCATCAGGCGATCAGCGCAGTCTGGCGGATCGAGCAGGCAAAGCTCGTCGCCAGCCTTGCGCGCATGCTGCGCGACATCAGCCAGGCCGAGGAGCTGGCGCAGGATGCGCTGGTGGCGGCGCTGGAACGCTGGACGGAAACCGGCATTCCCGACAATCCCGGCGCCTGGCTGATGGCGACCGCCAAGCGGCGCGCCATCGACCGCATCCGCCACCGCAAGCTCGCCGACGAGAAGCACGCCGAGATAGGCTATATCAGCGATCTCGACCAGGACAGCGTCGTCGATGCACTCGAGGCGCGGCTCGACGACGACATCGGCGACGACCTGCTGAAGCTGGTCTTTACGGCCTGCCATCCGATCCTCTCCGCCGAGGCGCGCGTCGCGCTGACGCTGCGGCTGATCGGCGGGCTCTCCACGGGCGAGATCGCCCGCGCCTTCTTCGTGCCCGAGCCGACCGTGGCGCAGCGCATCGTGCGGGCCAAGCGGACGCTTGCCGACGCCAACGTCCCCTATGAAGTGCCGCGCGGCGAGGAACGGGCGGAGCGTCTCGCCTCGGTGATCGAGGTCATCTACCTGATCTTCAACGAGGGCTATTCGGCCACCGCCGGCGAGGACTGGATCCGCCCGCAGCTGGCCGACGAGGCGGTTCGCCTCGGCCGCATCCTGGCCGGCCTCGCGCCGAACGAGCCGGACGTGCATGGCCTCGTCGCGCTGATGGAAATCCAGGCGTCGCGCTTCGCCGCCAGGGTCGGTCCGAACGGTGAACCGGTGCTGCTGATGGACCAGAACCGCGCACGCTGGGATCATCTGCTGATCCGTCGCGGCCTCGCGGCGCTGGCGCGCGCCGAGGCGCTCGGGCCCCGCGGCACCTATACGCTGCAGGCGGCGATCGCGGCCTGCCACGCCCGCGCGCCCACCGCCGCGCAGACCGATTGGGGCCGCATCGCCAGCCTCTACGCCGAACTGGCGCGGATAGCGCCCTCGCCCGTCGTGGAGCTGAACCGCGCCGTCGCCATCGCCATGGCCGAAGGGCCGGCGGCGGGCCTCGCCCTTGTCGAATCGCTGGCGAACGAGCCAGTGCTCGCCACCTCGCATTTGCTGCCGGGCGTGCGCGCCGATCTGCTGATGAAGCTCGGCCGCCTCGCCGAGGCGCAGGCCGATTTCAAACGCGCCGCCGCCCTCACCCGCAACATGCGCGAGCGCCAGCTTCTGCTCGAACGCGCCGCCACCTGTGCCAAGGGCATCGCCGTCTGAGCCTGGCCCTCGCCCGCCCTTGCGCCGGAAGCCGACACGCCGTAGGGAGCACGCCAGAGCACAGGGAGGATCGGATGACCGACACGGACGCTGGCGGGGCTCTTGCCAACCGCATCGAGGCGCTGGAAATCCGCATCGCCTATCAGGACGAAACGATCGAGGACCTGAACAGCGCGATCACCGCGCAGTGGAAGCAGCTCGATTTCCTGACCCGCAAGATTTCCCAGCTGACCGACCAGTTGCGCGAGACGACCGAACAGATCGGCCGCCCCGGCCTGCCCGAGCCCCCGCCGCCGCATTATTGAGTGGCCGCTCGAGACATTGAAGGGTGAACAGCCCCATCTCACGTCTCCCTCAGGGAGAGGTAAGATCGCCGTGCCCCGTTATGGAAGGTTCTCCACAGCGTGCAAGGGGCCGTCAGGTGACGTAGGCGACGATCCAGAGCGCCAGCGCAATGGCGATCCCGTCCTCGATCAGCGCGATCGGCAGGTCCTTGCCGCCCGTCGCCGCGACGAGGCTTTTCCGCGCCTCATAGCCGCCCAGCGTGCCGATCACGGCGCCGATCGCGCCGGCAATCAGACCGGCAACCCAGACCCCACCGGCAAATCCGATCGCCGCGCCGCAAACGGCGCCCATGAAGATCCGGGTCGCAAACTGGACAGGCACCTTGCGGCTCGGCGTCGACGGCAACTGGTCGGTGACCAGTTCGGCGATGGCGAGCAGGGTGAGGATCAGCGGCGCCAGCCAGTGGCTCAGGAAGGAGAGCCAGCTGCCATCGAGGTTGATCCAGCCGAGATAGGCGGCCCAGGCGACCGCGGCCGGCGCGGTCATGGCGCGCAGACCCGCGACGACGCCGATCAGAAGTGCCAGAACGTAAATGAACATGCTGTCCCCCTTCGTTGCCCACAACCATAGGTGCGGGATTTCCGGTAGCCTTGGCCAGAAAAATCGTCAACGTCGGAAAGAAATCATCCGGCTTCTGCCGGTGATGCCACGCCCCGATCAAGCTCACGCGGACGCGCATGAAAAAGCCGGCAAGAATGCCGGCCTCCTGGTTTCAAGCGGCTGCCTCAGCGCCCTCTTTCCGCCGCTGGCGGATCGGGTTCGGCAGTTCGATCTCGACCTCCAGCGTCGAGACCGCATCGCCGCGCTGCATTTTCACCTGGACCTTGTCGGCCGGGATGTCGACGTGGCGGGCGATCACGCCGAGGATCTCTTCCCGGAGCTTGGCGATCAGGTCGCTGGCTCCTGCCGAGACCCGTTCGTGCTGCAGCAGGATCTGCAGCCGGTCGCGAGCCACCGGCGCGGACGAACGTGACGGCTTGAAGAAATTGAAGATCGTCATGCAGCCCTCCGACCGAAAAGCTTGCTCATGAAGCCGCGCCGCTCCGCCGGAACGACCATCGGGATGTTCTCGCCCTCGAGGCGGCGGGCCGCGTCGAGATAGGCGCGCGCCGGGGCGCTGTCGGTGTCGACCAGGGTGACCGGGCAGCCGACGTTGGACGCGTTGAGGACGGCCTCGCTTTCGGGGATGATGCCGAGCAGCGGGATCGACAGGATCTCGAGAACGTCCTCGACCTTCAGCATCTGGCCGCGCTCGGCCCGGGCTGCGTCGTAGCGGGTGAGCAGGAGATGCTTCTCCATGTACTCGCCCTTCTCCGCCTTGACCGTCTTCGAATCCAGCATGCCGATGATGCGATCGGAATCGCGCACCGACGAGACTTCCGGATTGGTGACGACGATGGCGACATCCGCATGGCGCATGGCCAGCATGGCGCCGCGCTCGATGCCGGCCGGGCTGTCGCAGACGACCCAGTCGAAATGGCCGCGCAGCTCTTCCATGACGCGCGTGACACCCTCTTCGGTGAGCGCATCCTTGTCGCGGGTCTGCGAAGCCGGCAGCACATAGAGCGTGTCGAGCCGCTTGTCGCGGATCAGCGCCTGCTGCAGCTTGGCTTCGCCCTGCACCACGTTGATGAGGTCGTAGACCACGCGGCGCTCGGCGCCCATGACGAGGTCGAGATTGCGCAGGCCGACATCGAAATCGACGACGGCGACCCGCTGGCCGGACAGGGCCAGTGCAGCGCCGATGGCGGCGGTGGACGTCGTCTTGCCCACCCCGCCCTTGCCCGATGTCACAACGAGAACCTGAGACATTGCTTGTGCTCCTTGCTGGCTCAGGCCAGCGCCGCCATGTTCATCTTGTCATTTGCGAGCCAGGCCTGGACCGATCGGCCGCGAAGGCTCGCATCCAGGTCATCCGCAGTCTGGTAGAGGCCGTCGATGGCGATCAGCTCGGCCTCGAATTTCTGGCAGAAGATCCGCGCCCCGGCATTGCCGGTCGACCCGGCGATCGCGCGACCGCGCAGCGTGCCGTAGATATGGATCGAGTTGCCGGCGATGATCTCCGCGCCCGAGGCGACGGAGCCGACCACGGTCACGTCGCCCTGCGGGAAGATGATCGACTGGCCGGAACGGACCGGCGTCTCGATCAGCAGCGACGGGACCGCACGGTCCACGAAGCTGTTCTTGGGTGGCTCGGCGGACGGCTTGTGCAGGATTTCGGTCTGCTTGCCACCACTGACGGATGGCGGCATGCCGAAGCCGAGCCAGGACGGATCGGCGCCCTCGACCCCCATCACCTTGATCTCGCGCTCGTAGAGCATCGCGATCAGCTCTGCGAAGTCGCGCTTGGTGATGGCGAGGCCGGTGACGTCGAGAATGACGGGGCGACTGGCGAAGTAGCCCTCGGAACGTTTGGAAAGCTTGTCGAGTTCGGCCAGCCAGTCGGCCAGCGGAAGCTCGGGCGCCAGGACGGTAGCGAGGAAGGACCTTCCCCGGAACCGGATTGCTGCGCGTTGTTTGGAAGCGGGAGTAGCCACGGTCGCTCTTTGCCTTCTGTTAAGCAATGTGTGCGACACGCTGGTTAACGAGTGGTTAACCACGCCGGGCCCGTTAAGGGTTTGGCGGGCAAAAGTGAGGAATTCCGAAGGGGTTAGGGCGCGCAAAAAAATTCGAGTTGCAGGCGCCCGCCCCATCAACACCAACGCGAAAAGCCGCTCGTTTCCTGCGTTTTCCTGCCGGTCGCTGCGTCATCCCGCAGCGCACGGCTTCCACCGGAAGCAGCCTCCCGGCGAATCGCCCGGAGGCCCCGAATCGGCCCCGCGTTAACGATTGTCGCGACGCTTCGAAGCATCAACATCCCGCCCCAAGCCTATGGGGCGACGGCCGTTTCCGTCTTCGCGGCCAGCGCCCTCCGGACCTCCGGCACGACCTTGGTCCCGAAAAGCTCGATCGACTTCATCATCTTGTCATGCGGCAGCGTGCCGACGCTGAACTGGATCAGGAAGCGGTCATGGTCGAACAGTTCGTGCTGGTAGAGGATCTTTTCGGCCACCTCCGAGGGGCTGCCCACAAAGAGCGCGCCATGCAGTCGGCGCTGCGCCTCGAACTGGCCGCGCGTCGTCGGCGGCCAGCCGCGCTCCTTGCCGAGCTTGGTCATCACGGCGGCGAAGGGCGGATAGGCTATGTCGGCCGCGTCCTGCGAATTCTCGGCGATGAAACCGTGCGAATTGATGCCGACGCGCAGATGGGTCGGGTCGCTTCCGGATTCCTTTGCGGCGCGATGGTAGAGATCGACCAGCGGCTGAAAATGCGCCGGGTTGCCGCCGATGATCGCGATCGCCAGCGGCAGCCCGAGCACCGCCGCGCGCACGACCGATTGCGGCGTGCCGCCGACCGCGATCCAGACCGGCAGGGGATCCTGGACGGGACGCGGATAGACGCCGAGATCGTGGATCGCGGCGCGATGGCCGCCAGGCCAGGTCACCCGCTCGCCGTCGCGCAGCTTGAGCAGAAGGTCGAGGTTCTCGGAAAACAGCGCGTCATAGTCGCCGAGGTCGAAACCGAACAGCGGGAAGGATTCGATGAACGAGCCGCGCCCGGCCATGATCTCGGCGCGCCCGTTGGACACGAGGTCGAGCGTGGAGAAGCGCTGGAAGACGCGCACCGGATCATCCGAGGAGAGAACCGTGACGGCGCTGGAGAGACGGATCGTCTTCGTCCGCGCCGCGCCGGCCGCCAGGATCACGTCGGGAGCGGAGACCAGGTAGTCGGGCCGGTGATGCTCGCCGAGACCGAAGACGTCGAGGCCGACCTGGTCGGCCAGTTCTATTTCCTCGATCAGATTGCGCACGCGCTGCACCGGATCGAGCCGGGCACCCGTGATCGGGTCGGGCATATTGTCGCCGAAGGTGTAGATGCCGAATTCCATTTGGGTCACCTCTTGGGGCGGTTTGAAGCAGAACGGCCCGGATCGCCGCAGATATGGCGACATGCCCGTCGCTTGTCAGCCCCGACGCAGGAAGACGCATCGTCAACCGGTACGAGCATCGCGCTGCCGGAGGGCGGCGGTCTCGACGGCTTTCGGTTGCCGCTCGGGCCGGCATCGCCTAAATGACAGGCTCCCCAATCGGCTGAAAGTCGCATGATGGCTGAACTAGAGAAGACCGCCGAGAAAAAGAAGTCGTCCAAGGACGGTCTCGGCGGCACCATCCGCGTCTTCGCCGAAGCGCTGATCATCGCGCTCATCGTGCGGACCTTCCTGTTCCAGCCCTTCGAGATTCCGTCGGGCTCGCTGATCCCGACGCTGGAGATCGGCGACTATCTGTTCGTCTCGAAATATTCCTACGGCTATTCCCGCTACTCTTTCCCCTTCGGCATGGGACCGTTCGAGGGCCGCATCTGGGGCTCGGAACCGAACCAGGGCGACATCGTCGTCTTCAAGGGACCGAAGGACAATTCGACCGATTTCATCAAGCGCGTCATCGGCAAGCCCGGCGACACGGTGCAGATGATCGACGGCCGGCTCTACATCAACGACAAGATGGTCGAGCGCCAGCCGATCGAGCCGTACGAGACCAAGGACTTCTTCGGCAACACCATCTCCGCGCCGCGCTACGAAGAGACGCTGCCGAGCGGGGTCAAGCACCAGATCATCGAGATCGAGGGCGATCGCGGCTCGTTCGACAACACGCCGAAATACGAAGTTCCACCCGGCCACCTCTTCATGATGGGCGACAACCGCGACAACTCCGCGGATTCGCGCGACATGCAGTCGATGGGCTTCGTGCCCAACGAGAACGTCGAGGGCAAAGCCCGCTGGGTGTTCTTCTCGATCGCCGACGGCGCACGCGTCTGGGAATTCTGGAAGTGGCCGTGGTCGATCCGCTGGAACCGGCTCTTCACCTCCATCACCTGACCGGCCCGACGCTCCGCTGAACGTGCGTTGCAAAATGCAATGATCGACGATTTGTGCATTGCAAAATGCGCCGGTCGGCGGTCATTCTCTCGTCCATCGCGCCTCTCCAGCCGCACCGCCCTTCACCGCCGGACTTCCTGATGCCGATCGCCCTCTTCGCCCTGGCCATTGCCTCGTTCGGCATCGGCACGACTGAATTCGTCATCATGGGCCTGCTGCCGGAAGTGGCGGCCGATCTCGGCGTCTCGATCCCGAGCGCGGGGCTGCTGATCACCGGCTATGCGATCGGCGTCGTCATCGGCGGGCCGATCATCGTGCTTGCCACCGCACGATTGCCGCGCAAGATTACGCTGGTCGGGTTGGCCATGCTGTTCGTGGTTGGCAATGTCTTCTGCGCCGTCGCGCCCACCTACGGGCTGCTGATGGCGGCGCGCGTGTTTACCGCCTTCGGCCACGGCGCGTTCTTCGGCATCAGCGCCGTCGTCGCGGGCAGGCTGGTGCCGCGCAACCAGCGCGCCCAGGCCATGGCGCTGGTGTTCGCCGGCCTGACGCTCGCCAACATTCTCGGCGTCCCGGGCGGCACCGCGCTCGGACAGTTCGCCGGCTGGCGCGCCACCTTCTGGGCGGTCGTGGCGATCGGCCTCGTCTCGGTCGCGGCCATCCTCGCCTGGGTTCCCTCGGACCGGGGCGCCTCCGCCCCGCCCAGTCTCATGCGCGAATTCGCCGTGTTCAAGCGCCTACAGGTCTGGCTGGCCATGGCCGTGAGCGTGCTGTCGGCGGCTGCCACCTTCGCCTGCTTCACCTATATCGCGCCGATCCTGCAAGACGTGACCGGCCTGGCGCCGCATCAGGTCACCTGGGTGCTGCTGCTGTTCGGCGTCGGCATCACGATCGGCAATCTGATCGGCGGTCGACTGGCGGACTGGAAGTTGATGCCGACAATCCTCGGCGCCCTTGCCGCGTTGATCGTCGTGCTGGCGCAGTTCAGCTATTCCAGTCACTCCGTCATCGGCGCCTGCATCAGCGTGTTCGTCTGGGGCTGCGTGATGTTCATCCTGATCGCGCCGCTGCAGATGCGCGTGATCGAATGCGCCGGCGAGGCGCCCAACCTGGCTTCCACGCTGAATCAGGGTGCGTTCAATGTCGGCAATGCCGGCGGCGCGTGGGTGGGCGGACTCGCCATCACGATGGGCGCGACCTATGACATGCTGCCTCTGGTGGGCGCGGCCCTGACCATAGCGGCCCTGCTGGTGGCGTTCGCGTCGTGGCAACTCAGCAGAAAACAGCCGCAGACAGGATCCGCCGCCTGAGCCCGGGTCGATCGGGTGCCTCTGATGCGACGTCAGGCGGCGCGATCGAAGCCTGCGCGGATCGAATCCGGGATCACGTTCCCGGACCCAGCCTGGACGGGCCGGGCGTTGCAGCTCGAAGCCGCGACATCTTCCCGAACCGGGTCGTTTCCAAAAGCCGCGCTCGGCAACATGATCGCAATCCAGACTGCCGCCGCCGCCAGAAGATTATCCGCGCTGAACGCTGACATCATCGATCTCCGCCCTGCCCTGCGAACACGATAGATATAATCGTGAGATATAATGCGATCCGCTCGATTTTGTTCCCTCTCGCGACGTCAAATTTTCGTCAAGGGCGCATCCGGCGTTTCGCCTCCGCACTATGCAGTCTTCATGCCAGCTGAATGACACGCCGGCTTGCCGTTCGGGGCCGGGTCCGGCCCTGTCGACACCGATTGTTCCGCCCACCCTCCCTTGCAGGACGAAGGGGCGGACCGGTCGACTGCCGCAACGCAACACGGCGGATCTACAAAGCCATGCTTACCGTCAGTCGAACATATAGAATAATGGCAATCCGGGGAACAGTCTTCCCAAGCAACTATCCGCCTTACGTATGGGAATGCAGGGCATTGATTTTCTGCGAATGCTGAAGCATATTTCGCCCTGCACGGGCAAAGGACCCGACGGAGACTGGAACAAGGCGCGTCGGATGCTAAGTCATTCGCGAAGCGGCCAGCGCAAGCGACCGCACGATATCGATAAGACGCAGAGACCTTTCCCCGACAACCTGAGTGCCTGAAGTGTGCTGGCCGAGCGGAGCGGCCGGCAGAGTGAAGAGAACGGGAAAGGAACAGCGATGCGACAGACTGGTACAGTCAAATTTTTCAATGCGTCGAAGGGATTCGGCTTCATCACCCCGGATGATGGCGGCAAGGATGTGTTCGTGCACGTCACGGCTGTCGAACGTTCCGGGATTTCGAACATGAACGATGGCATGCGGATCACATTCGAGACCGAGCCGGACAAGCGCGGCAAGGGCCCCAAGGCCGTGGATCTCCAGCCGGGCTAGTATTTTCGCCATCGCGACAGGCTCGAGAAAGCCGCCGGCCAGCCCGGCGGCTTTTGTACGTCTGGAGAGCCGCCGAGGCCCCACCTGCCCGAGCGTCCACAATTCCGACACCGCAGTGGAGGAAAAGTCATCGCGAAATTTCTTAGGCTGCCTATATACTGATCCTCAATGAAGATTCGCGCTGCTCTGCCTGGCGCCGCCGTTGAGAACGAAATGGAGACCGGTTTTTCCGCACGAGGCGGAACGGTTCTTGCTCAACCGGAGGGCTGGCTCTGAAGATCTGCTTACGGCAGTCGTTTTGTTGCGTTGCGTTTTCCCCGATCAAGCGCGAGGGTCGGCCATGAGCCTCATCGACTTCGAAACCGAAGACCGGCAGTCCAATCCGGTGGATATGATCGAGCACATCGCAGGGCTCAATGATTGGAGCTTCGAGCGATCCGGCGACGACGAGATCACCATCTCCATCGCCGGCGGCTGGTGCGATTATCACGTCTCCTTCTCCTGGATGGAGGACATGGAGGCGGTGCATCTGGCCTGCGCCTTCGACCTGAAGGTGACCGACCCGCGCAAGACCGAAGTCATGCGCCTGCTCTCCCTGGTGAACGAGCAACTCTGGATCGGCCATTTCGACCTCTGGAGCAAGGAAGGCGTCGTCATGTATCGGCAGACGCTGCTGCTGGCAGGCGGCGCGGAACCCAATAGCCGCCAGGTAGAGGGACTGCTCGAGAATGCGATCGAAAGCTGCGAGCGCTACTACCAGGCCTTCCAGTTCGTCGTCTGGGCCGGCAAGTCCGCCGCCGAAGCGCTCGAGACCGTCCTGTTCGAAACGGTCGGCGAGGCCTGATCGAGGCCGGCGCGCGGACACGGCGCGCCGCCCTTTCTCTTCCCTGGTCTCCGGCCCGGTCGTGAAGTCCGTCGCCTGAAGCAGCGGCCCGGGTTGGCCTGGCGGCGCAGAGGGCCTTTCGCGCGGGCGCGGCGCGCCGTACAGACACATCGTCGCCATTCACGAACGAGCGCTTCCGTATGTCCCTCTCCGCCCTCACATCCTCCTCCCCCATCGTCCTCATCGGCGCCGGCAAGATGGGCGGCGCGCTGCTGACCGGCTGGCTTGCCTCCGGCCTGGATCCGAAGGCGGTCATCGTCGTCGACCCGAAGCCACCGGAGGAGACGCTGGCGTTGCTGGCCGCGCATGGCATCGCGCACGAGACCCGCGCGCCCGCGGGCGTCACGGCGCGCGTGCTGCTGCTGGCGGTCAAGCCGCAGATGATGGGCACCGCGCTTCCTGCCGTGCGCAATCTGATCGGTCCCGGCACGGTGACGATCTCGATTGCCGCCGGCACCACGATCGCGACGCTCGAAGCCGCCCTTGGCGGCGCCATCGTCCGCACCATGCCGAACACGCCGGCCCAGGTGGGACGCGGCATGACCGGCGCCTTCGCCAATCCGGCCGTGACGACAGAGGATCGCGACCTGGTCGGCGCCCTGCTGGCTGCGGTCGGCGAGTTCGGCTGGGTCGAGACGGAGAGCCTGATCGATACCGTGACGGCGGTATCCGGGTCCGGCCCCGCCTATGTCTTCCTGCTCGTCGAGTGCCTCACCCAGGCCGGCATCGAGGCCGGTTTCACGCCGGAACTCGCCGCCCGCTTTGCGCGCCAGACGATCGTGGGCGCCGGCGAACTGCTCAGGCAATCGCCGCTGCCGGCCGACATCCTGCGCAAGAACGTGACGTCCCCTGGCGGCACCACGGCGGCGGCGCTGGACGTGCTGATGGCCGAGGACGGCATCGAGCCCATTCTGGTTCGCGCCGTCGCGGCCGCCAAGCAACGCGCCGAGGAACTGGCCGGCTGATCAGCCTCGTCTCCGCCACAAGGCATCCCTAGATAGAGGGAATAGAGGAGATTGCATCATGCCGAACGAGACGAAGCCACAGATCGTCGACGCGTTGCTCGGTCTGCTGGCCACCAAGCCCTATGCCGAAATCGGCCTTGGCGATATCGCGGCGCGAGCCGGGCTTTCGCTGGGAGAACTGCGCGAGGCTTACGACGGCAAGATCGACATCCTCGCCGACTTCATGCGCCGCATCGATCGCGCCGTGCTCGACGCGGCCGAGACGCCCTCGACCGACGAGTCGGGTCGCGACCGACTGTTCGATCTGATCATGAAGCGCCTCGACGAGATGGCACCGTATCGCGCCGCGATCGGGCATCTGGCCGAATCCGCCCGGCGCGATCCGGCCCTGGCGCTGTGCCTCAACCGCGTCGCCCTCGGCAGCGCCCGCTTCATGCTGGCGGGAGCCGGCATCTCGACCGATGGGCTGCGCGGCGCGGCGCGGACGCAGGGCTTCGTGCTGATGATATCGCGCGTCCTGCCGGTATGGCTGAAGGACGAGGATCCTGACCTGTCGAAGACGATGGCGGCCCTCGACCGCGCGCTGGAGCATGCGGAGACGTGGTCGCGCCGCACCGACCGGGCCGCAGGCCTCGTCTGCCGCGTCGCCAACCGGCTTCATCGCCATCGCCCCGAACGCAGGCCGAGCGAACCGAAGCCGGACACAGCCCAGCCGGCCGCTTGACCGGGCGGCCCGTCGTGCTACCCCGTGAGCAGACAGCCAACGGAGAGACGACATGGACGCGCCCGCCCCGAAGACGATCAGCTTCGACGATTTCCTCAAGGTGGATATCCGGGTCGGAACCATCGTCGAAGCCAGCCCCTTCCCGGAGGCGCGCAAGCCGGCGATCAAGCTGGTCATCGACTTCGGCCCGGAGATCGGCCGCAAGAAGTCCTCGGCCCAGATCACCAAATATTACCAGCCGGCCGAGCTCATCGGCCGTCAGGTCATGGCGGTCGTGAATTTTCCGCCGCGCCAGATCGGCCCCTTCATGTCGGAAGTTCTTACCCTTGGCATGCCGGACGCCGATGGCGACGTGGTGCTGACCGCCGTCGAGCGGGCTGTGCCGGATGGCGGCCGCCTCTTCTAGGGCCCGTTGGACGGTGTGTTCACCCTCGCGCGGCTATCGATCCGGGTCCCGAATGACTAGCTATCGGGTTCAACCAGAGGTCGCCACGCCATGAGCCAAGCCGAAACCGGACTCCCCTTCTCCCTGACCCGTCCGATCCATATCGCCGAGGTCGGCCTCAAGGCGCATGACGTCGAGAAGGTCGCCGACTACTATCGCGACGTCCTCGGCTTGGCGACGATCTCGAGCGCGGGCGGGACCGTCGCGCTCGGGGCGGGCGGCGTGCCGTTCCTGCTGATCGAGCCGCATCCGCGCGGCACGAGCGACGATACCCGGCAGGCGGGCCTGTTCCATACCGCCTTCCTGATGCCGACCCGCGCCGATCTCGGACGCTGGATCCTGCATGCGAGCGAGAAGCGCCTGCCTGTCGACGGCATGGCGGATCATCTGGTGAGCGAGGCGTTCTACCTGACCGACCCCGAAGGCAATGGCGTCGAGATCTATTCCGACCGCCCGACCGACGAATGGGTCTGGGAAGGCCCGCATGTGCGCATGGCGACCGATCCGCTCGACGTCAATGCGATCGTCGCTGCGCTTGGGGAGCAGCCCTCGCCGTGGAAGGGCGCGCCGGAATTCCTGCGCATCGGCCATGTGCATCTGCGCGTCGGTGACGCACCGGTGGCTGCGAACTGGTGGAAGTCGGAGGTCGGCCTCGACGAGGTGACGACGATGCCGAGCGCCTCCTTCCTGTCGTCCGGCGGCTACCACCACCATATCGGCGCCAACCACTGGCAGAGCCGGGGCGCTGGCCAGCGTGATTCCGAGCGCAATGGCCTCGCCTACGTGACCCTTGCCGGTTCGGGGATCTCGGCCGAGCGCGAACTGCTTGACCCCTGGGGTACCCGGATCCGCCTTCAGCCGGGCGCCTGAGCCCCGATCAGGCCGGAATGCGAACGGTGGCGCGCAAGCCGCCGCCCGGCGCATCGGACAGCGTGACATCGCCGCCATGGAAGCGCGCGATGTCACGGGCGATCGGCAGGCCGAGGCCGGTTCCGCTTTCGTCGAGGTTGCGCGCTTCGTCGAGCCGGTAGAACGGGCGGAACACCGCCTCGCGCTCCGCCTCGTCGATGCCGGGCCCGTCGTCATCGACATGGATGACGAGCCAGCCGTCGACATGCGAGCCGTGCAGTTGGATCCGGTCGCCATGCCGGCAGGCATTCATCACCAGATTGGACAGGCAGCGCTTGAAATCGTTGGGGCGGATGCTGACGATCGGGTCGCCGTGGAAATCCTGCGAAACGTCGTGCCCCACCCGACGGGCATTCTCCGCCACCTCCGCCAGCAGCGTCGCGATATTGGTCGCCGCCGTCGGCTCGTCCGCGTCATCGCGGGCAAAGGCCAGATAGCCCTCCAGCATGCGCTGCATGTCGTCGACGTCGCGGCGCATAGCGCGGATATCGGGCGTTTCGCGCAGCAGCGCCAATTGCAGGCGGAAGCGGGTGAGCACCGTGCGCAGGTCGTGGCTGACACCGGCCAGCATCGTCGTGCGCTGTTCCATCTGCCGCTCGATGCGGTTGCGCATTTCCATGAAGGCGGCGCTGGCGCGCCGTACCTCGCGTGCGCCGCGCGGATTGAAATCCGCCATTTCGCGGCCCATGCCGAAATTCTCGGCCGCATCGGCGAGCTGCTGGATCGGGCGGATCTGGTTGCGCAGGAAGGCGATTGCGATCGTCAGCAGCACCAGGCTGGTGCCGACCATCCAGAAAATGAAGATTTCGGAATTGGAGGCATAGGTCTGGCTTCGGCGAGCCAGCACGCGCAGCACCTTATCGCCGAGCTGGATGCGGATCTCGACAAGGTTGGAGCGCCCGACCGTGTCGATCCAGTAGGGCTTGTTGATCTGGCGGCCGATCTCGCGCGACAGCGCGCTGTCGAGCAGCGAGAAGAACGGCTTCGGCGCCGCCGGCGGCAGCGGCTCGTTGGGAATGACCGAAATGGTCAGGCCGAGCCGGTCCTGGGCGATGCGGATGATCTGGGTGAAATTGGGATCGGCGGGGTAGGTGTCGATCAGGTCGACGATCGCCGCGATATCGCGCACGGTCGCGGCGGAGAGGCGCTGCGTCACCGTCTGCCAGTGCCGCTCCATGAAGACGAAGGCAACCACCGACTGCAGAATAACGATCGGGGTGATGATGATGATCAGCGCGCGGGCATAGAGCCCCTTCGGCATCGCCGCCGCCATCCGCTTGCCGAGGAAGCGATAGGGCACCAGCAGAACGTCGAGGACAGGTCGCGCGCGGCGCGCGAGCCGGCGCGTCGAATTGACAGCCGGCGATCGGGCCAGGCGACGCAGCGCGACCACAGCCGGCCACTCGGCCCAGCCGCCAGTCACGCGACGGCTCGGAACGGA
>Ga0182738_1002506_pt1 | contig 21760 bp, 19 predicted proteins | sample eDN5th30CBELigMG_FD_128876 | JGI IMG/M metagenome (GOLD analysis project Ga0182738, IMG submission 128876) | Enriched Miracle-Growth compost microbial communities from Emeryville, California, USA - eDNA 5th pass 30_C BE-Lig MG (version 2)... ...
AAACACAAAAAAGAAGCCATCAACAGATGACTCCTTTTCTTTTATTTATTCAGCAGATTTTTTCTTCTTGCCAGCTCTTTCACGTTCTGCTTTATTTAAGATTTTTTTACGTAAACGAATGGATTCTGGAGTTACTTCACAATACTCATCTTCATTTAAGTACTCTAAAGATTCTTCAAGTGTCATAATTCTTGGTTTTTTCATTGTTGCTGTTTGGTCTTTGTTTGCTGAACGGATGTTTGTTGCTTGTTTTACTTTTGTGATATTAACAGTAATGTCATTTTCACGTGTATGTTCACCAACAATCATCCCTTCATAAATTTCAGTCCCAGCTTCTACAAAGATAATTCCGCGGTCTTCTACTTGCATAATTCCATAAGTAGATGATTTTCCAGATTCCATACTTACTAATACACCTTGACGACGTCCACCAACTTGGCCTGATGCCATTGGTTGATAGCTATCGAATGTATGGTTGATGATACCATATCCGCGTGTTAATGTTAAGAATTCAGTTGTATAACCAATTAGTCCACGAGCAGGTACGTTAAAGATTAAACGAACTTGTCCGTTACCATTATTAATCATATCTAACATTTCACCTTTACGAGCACCAATTGACTCCATTACAGAACCTGTATGCTCTTCAGGAACATCAATTTGTACACGCTCGATTGGCTCACAACGAACACCATCGATTGTTCTAACAATAACTTCTGGTTTTGAAACTTGAAGCTCATAACCTTCACGACGCATATTTTCAATTAAGATAGATAAATGAAGCTCTCCACGTCCTGATACAGTCCATGCATCTGGAGAATCTGTATTTTCAACACGTAAACTTACGTCTGTTTCTAATTGAGCGCGTAATCTTTCTTCAATTTTTCTTGAAGTTAAATATTTACCTTCTTTACCTGCAAAAGGAGAGTTATTAACTAAGAAAGTCATTTGAAGAGTTGGCTCATCGATACGTAAAACTGGAAGTGCATCTTGATGTTCGAATGGACATACTGTTTCACCAACGTTTATATCTTCCATTCCTGATACTGCGATTAAATCTCCAGCGTATGCTTCTTCGATTTCTTGACGTTTCAATCCGAAGAAACCAAAGATTTTTGTTACACGGAATTGTTTAACAGTTCCATCTAATTTCATTAACGCTACTTGTTGACCAACTTTCATCGTACCGCGGAATACACGACCGATACCAATTCTTCCAACATAATCGTTGTAGTCTAAAAGAGCTACTTGGAATTGTAAAGGCTCTTCGCGATTATCAATTGGTGCAGGAATATGATCTACAATTGAATCATATAATGATTGCATGTTTTCATCCTGTTTTTCAGGGTTTGTGCTGGCTGTACCATTAATAGCTGATGCATAGATAACAGGGAATTCTAATTGTTCTTCTGTTGCATCTAATTCAATAAATAAGTCAAGAACTTCATCAATTACTTCAGCAGGACGAGCAAAGTCACGGTCAATTTTGTTAACAACTACAATTGGAGTTAAGTTTTGCTCTAATGCTTTTTTCAATACGAAACGTGTTTGAGGCATACAACCTTCATATGCATCAACAACAAGTAGAACACCGTCAACCATTTTCATGATACGTTCTACTTCTCCACCAAAATCAGCATGTCCTGGTGTATCTAGGATATTAATACGTTTATCTTTATATTGAATAGCAGTATTTTTCGCTAATATTGTTATTCCACGTTCTCTTTCTAAATCATTGGAATCCATTGCACGTTCTTCCACATGTTCGTTTGTACGGAATGTGCCGGATTGTTTTAGCAGCTGGTCAACCAACGTCGTTTTACCGTGGTCAACGTGAGCAATAATAGCAATGTTACGAATATCTTCTCTAATTTTCAAAAATTTCACTCCTACCTAAATATGTCTATCTTGATTTAATTTATTTTTTTAATAATATTATAACTGAGTCATTATATCACATAATTCCGAAGAAACCTAAAAGCTTTTATAAAAAATACTGAATGAAAACGCTATTTTCGAAAAATATTTTTTAAACTAACCTTTTTATCCGATAATTATCAATTTCTTTACATTTTTTCTGTTCTTTCCAAGCCATCCCATTGTATTATAGAAGGAGAAAACAGATAAAAAACCCACATCTAGTCGCTGTGGGATCATTTAATCATTATCATACGCTATTATTTCCGATTAATATATACCATAATAAAGGAAGATAATCATGAATTTTGATAAATATCCATTTTTTTACTATAACATCTATGGAATTTCAAGTTTTATTGGTATCGGTATATGTATTGCTGAAAAAACATTAGTTGGCACACTCATTTGTTTTTTCTTAATGTGTGGGATTTGGTCACTTCGATCCCATAAGAAAAAGAAAATGCAACAAATATTGGAAAAACAGCAGTATTAGTCTTTTACCAGTTACCATCCTTTAAATATTTTTCGAGTATTTCCTCATGTAATCCAGGTTTAGAAGCAAAAAAAGATTGTTGTGTTAATAAATCAAGAGGCTCATTTTTTAAAGTTGTTACCTTTCCTCCAAGTTCTTCCACCATTATCTTGCCTGCTGCGTAATCCCATGGCGATAATCTTAAAGTGAGATAAGCATCCATTCGTCCAGCTGCAATATAGGCAAGTTCTAAACAAGCTGACCCGAAAGATCTCGTTCCTCTAGATTGCCTTACCAGTGGTTCTAAAATGCTCGGATCTATACGTTTATTTTTCGTAACCCATGTCGCATTTAATCCAATAATAGCCTCATCAACAGCGGTGTCCTTTAAAGGGAGTAGCTTTGTTTCGTTCATATATACCCCATTCCCCTTTTGAACATGGTATAGTTCAGCTGCAACTACATCATAAATTAAGCCGATTTTCCCTATTCCATCCTCATAAATACCGATTGAAATCGCGAAATCCCGTTGCATATGGACAAAATTCATCGTTCCGTCAATTGGATCAATAATCCAGACAATCCCCTTTAAATCTTCTAAAGATTCACTTACTCCCTCTTCTCCTAAAATTCGATGAGCAGGAAAAACATCATTTATTTTATTTATCAAAAACTCTTCCGTCCCCTTGTCTATTTGCGTAACTAAATCATTTTTATTAGATTTTGTTTGAATAATGAGCTCAGATGAAAAAGACTTGATGATCCTTTCCCCCGCTTCTTTTATCCATTCTTTTGCATACTTATCAATTTCAAGCCAATTTGTCATTTTCTCAACCTTCTTTACATTCTTTTTTCCAACACTTCCTATATTTTAGCTAATATAATCTCTAAACATACTTCAAAAGAAGCTATCTTATTCTCTATAGTATCATAAAATAAGAAAATTCTATAAATTGCAGTGCTATAGAATAACTATTTAAAAAGTCGATTGCCATTAAACAAGTTTCCTTCCTATCATTCCCTAAATAATGTAGCAAGCAAAATCATGCAGCTGACTCTATAGGAATTCAAATTTCCTTCCTATAGAGTCAGCTGCATGATTATCTAATATATTCCTTATAATGCTTTAAGTCTTAGAAGTTCCTGCCTGATTCTTTCTAGTTTTTGCTTACTTAATTTTTTTTGTTTTTCATCTTTTTCATTGATTGCATCGAATAAGGTAGCCAATTCATAATCCATTTCTAGACGAAGAACAGCCCTTTTTTCCTTTTCCACTTCCATTTTCTTCGCTAAATTCATCAATTGTTTCACTGACAGTACACCCCTTTCATCGACTTGCATTTCTGTGATTTCATATATATTATGTGAAAACCAATTAGCTTGCTCCTTTTTTGTGCGATAACCTAGTGCAATCCAAATTTCTTCATAATATTATTTATGTATGCTACAATATTGGCGAAAAGCATATCAAAAGATGAAAATACAAGTAAATAACTAAATAGCTTACTTGATTTTATATAAACTATTTACCCGGAAACATAAGAGATAAACTAAAAAGGAGATAAGAAATAATGTCGTTCACTGGTTTTATACAAAAAGATTTTGATACATTTAAGATTGAAGGACTGGATTCAAGAATGGAAGCAATTCAAGAGAGAATTCAGCCCAAATTCCGCGAAATTGGCGCAGAGCTTACAGATGAACTTTCAGGTAAACTCGGAATGGAAATGTTCCTCCATATTGCCAAACACGCAAGACGGACCGTGAATCCCCCAAAAGATACATGGCTTGCGATTGCAAATAATAAGCGTGGATATAAACAACATCCACATTTCCAAGTTGGCTTATTTGATGACCATCTCTTTATATGGCTAGCTTATATATACGAACTTCCAAAAAAGAAAGAAATTGCACAAGGCTTTTTAGAAAATTACGAGCTAATACAGTCATCTCTGCCGAAAGATTATTTCCTTTCCATGGATCATATGAAAAAAGAGGCTATAAAAATAGAAGAAGCCGATTTAAAAACAGCTTTAACAAGGTTCCGCGATGTGAAAAAAGCTGAATTTTTAGTTGGTCAGCAAATCCCAATTGGTAATCCGATTCTTTCAAATGGAGAAGCATTACTCTCCTTAATTGAACAAACATATGATACATTACTTCCAATTTATAAATTATCAATGGAGTATTAAAGAGGACAAAAAAACTTGGGTATACCAAGTTTTTTTGTCTATTAAGAATCACTCTACTAGCCTTCAATAGATGCGGAAAAAAATAGCACCCTAATTAGCATCATGACTTTACAGTTAAGATTGCTCTTAGAATGCTTTTTATGTATGAACCCTTTTCCTATGGCATCTTTATTCTGCTATTCTCTGTAGCATCTTTCGCCTTTTTGATTGTTCGATATGTAGAATATCCACTTACTTCTTCAAATTCATCACAGACATTCTTTTCTTGCGCTTTCCCTGGGACAATTTTTTTAAATGCACGATATTGTTCCATTAATTCAGCTTTCTCTACACCTTTTTCATAGGCTTTCTCAATACATTCAAAAAACTTAACTACCGTAATGATTTCATCTGTTGACCAATCGATATCGATTGGGTATTGATAATCCATTTTTCCACATCCTATTATTTAAAGTATTTTTCAGATAAAATCTATTGTAATTTAAGTAAGCAAGAAAGTAAAACTTGTTCCTTCATACTAACTTTTTCCTTTGTTTTATAAGCTTATGTACCTTAAAAGGCATGTAAAAAAATAATTCTTTTTGCTATAGTAAAAACTAATTGTATGCAAAGAAAATAAAAAATGCTATAATTCTTTTGTTTTATGATTTTTATAATTTGAAATTAGGGTAAAACTTGTTAAGAGTAACGAAATTAAAGACAAAACGGCGACAAATAGGTACAATAAATTTCTAGCACGTACATAAGAAATTTCAATAAAGTTCGCTAATGTTTGCATAAAAATACTTAATAAAGAGGTGTGGTAATAAATTGTCACAACACGAAACACCGTTATACCACGGATTATTGGAACATGTTAAAAACGATCCTATACAATTTCATATACCTGGGCATAAAAAAGGGAATGGAATGGATCCAGAATTTAGAAACTTTATCGGAGAAAACGCCCTTTCGATAGACCTTATTAATATTGGTCCTCTTGATGATCTTCATTATCCAAAAGGGATGATTAAACACGCCCAGCAACTTGCTGCTGAAGCGTTTGGAGCAGATCATACTTTCTTTTCCGTTCAAGGCACAAGTGGTGCTATCATGACAATGATCATGAGTGTTTGTGGCCCAGGAGATAAAATTATTGTTCCAAGAAATGTTCATAAATCTGTTATGTCTGCGATTATATTTGCCGGAGCTATTCCAATTTTTATCCACCCAGAAGTAGATAAAAACCTTGGTATTTCTCACGGAATCACGGTTGAGTCTGTTCAGCATGCTTTAGACCTTCATCCAGATGCGAAAGGACTACTTGTTATTAATCCAACTTATTTTGGCATTTCAGCTGATTTAAACACAATTGTGGATTTAGCTCATTCCTACAATATTCCTGTTCTAGTGGATGAAGCACATGGAGTTCATATTCACTTTCACGAGGCTCTGCCCATGTCTGCAATGCAAGCAGGTGCAGATATCGCAGCAACAAGTGTACATAAACTTGGTGGTTCTATGACACAAAGTTCGATTTTAAATATGAGAGGCGACCTAATTAGCTACAAGCGAGTCCAGTCCATTCTAAGTATGTTGACAACAACTAGCACATCCTATCTGTTGCTAGCATCATTAGATGTTGCGAGAAAGCGTCTTGCAACAGAGGGAAAACAACTAATAGATAAAACGATTAATCTTGCACAATACATTCGAAGACAAATTAATGACATTGAACACTTATACTGTGTTGGAGAAGAGATTCTTGAGTCAGACTCTGCATTTGATTATGATCCGACTAAACTAATTATTTCCGTGAAGGATCTTGGCATAACAGGCCATGATACGGAAGAGTGGCTTCGTAAAAATTATCGGATAGAAGTGGAAATGTCAGATTTGTATAATATCCTGTGCATTATTACACCTGGAGATTCAGAAAAAGAGGCCAATATTTTAATTGATGCCCTAAAAGCACTTGCTGAAGAAAGAAAAGATAAAGCGTCTAAAGTGGAGGCACGAGTAATGCTGCCAAACATCCCTCTACTAGCGCTAACACCGAGAGATGCTTTCTACTCTGAGACAGAATTAATTAATTTTGATGATTCAGTTGGAAGAGTCATTGCGGAATTTATTATGGTATACCCTCCAGGAATCCCTATATTCATCCCTGGCGAAATTATTACAGAAGATAACCTTGCCTATATAAAACGAAATATGGAAGCAGGATTGCCTGTTCAGGGGCCTGAGGATTACGATTTCAAAAAGCTTCGCGTTATTAAAGAGCATCGCGCGATAAGATAATAGTGCTTTAGGTAACAGGAATGCCAAATGAAGGTATTCCTGTCTTCTATTTGGATATAAAAAATGCTAAACATTTATTTCTATAGGTAAGAACAGATTGGAGTTTTCTTTTTGAAAAAATATTTGATTATGACGATTATAAGTTTACTAATTAGTCTTGCTACCCCGTTTCTCTTTAAAAATTACATAGTACAAAAACCGACGCAATTAACACAATCCTTTCGTTTTGGTGGTCCCATCCCATTTGCAGAACAACAAAAGCTGTTGCCTGCCTCATCGAATGCCTATCCATTAGAAGTTTCATTCGAATCTCCCATGCAAACGAAAACTATTTTTCATCCCGTCTCGTTTATGTTTAGCTTTCTTGTGTTTTTCTTATTAATACTATCGATCTTCACTGTTCTTAAAAGCTATTTTGGAAAAATACCATCAAAGCGGAGACAATAAATAGTTGCATGGTTTTTAATTCTATTTAAATAAAATGCCTTTGATTATCCAAGGGCATTTTTTGTATTGTATTACTGTTTTGTTTATAAGGAAATGAATATGGTAACAGAGATTGCCTCTCTACTTTCTTCTTATCCAAAAAAGCAAGTCCAAATGATACAGAGCAAAACACTTATCTAATCCTTTTTAATTGTATGTTATGTTATATTTAGACTACAGAAATAATCGTCATAATTAAATGGAAGGAGCCGTAAATAGATAAACTAATCATCGTGGCTAACATCGTTTTTCTTGTTGATTTTATGATTGTATTTCCTATAATAATCGCTAAATAAAAGAACACCCCAAACATAAACACTTTATAGAGGATTAAATCATGTCTTGATAACCATTCTATGATCGAAAATCCACTCCAAATGATTAGTTGAAATAAAATTGCCGTATAAATCTTCAAGAAAAACCACCACCCTTCCTTCCTAAAACCTAACAATTAATACTAGTATATGTATCAATCTTTTGTTTTATTTTATAATTATTTTCTTTAAAAAAACAGTAATATGGCTGGACGGAATAAAGCTGACTATATGAAAATTGGATAAAATTAATAGATTTCTTTCCTTTTTAAAGTCAAAAAAAAAAGCCCTCTTATAAAGAGGACTTCTTTTTTTTAGCAATTAACGTAAGATATGAATTGGGTTACCAATTGCAACTTCCGCTGCTTCCATTGTTACCTCACCTAAAGTTGGGTGAGCATGGATAGTCATAGCTAAATCTTCAGCTGTCATACCAGCTTCGATTGCTAAACCTAATTCAGCGATCATATCAGATGCACTTGGACCAGCGATTTGAGCACCGATTACAAGACCATCTTCTTTACGTGTAACAAGCTTCATGAAACCTTCAGCATCATTAAGTGCTAATGCACGTCCGTTTGCTGCAAATGGGAATTTAGCAGCTTTCACTTCGATACCAGCTTCTTTAGCTGATGCTTCTGTGTGACCAACTGTAGCTAATTCTGGCTCAGAGAATACAACTGCAGGAATTCCTAAATAGTCGATTTCTGCATTATGTCCAGCAATAACTTCAGCAGCAATTTTACCTTCATAAGAAGCTTTATGAGCTAATGGAGGACCAGAAACAACATCACCGATAGCAAAGATATTGCTTACAGTTGTACGGCATTGCTTATCTGTCTTAATGATTCCGCGTTCGCCTAATTCGATACCAACTTGTTCTAATCCAAGTTCGTCTGTATTAGGTTTTCTACCAACCATTACGAATACATAATCAGCTTCAACTGATTTTTCTTCGCCTTTAACTTCATATTTAACAACAACGCCAGTGTCCGTTTCTTCTACACCTTTAGCCATTGCTTTAGTGATGATTTCAGCACCTTTTTTCTTTAAGTTACGAGTAACTAATGAAGACATTTGTTTCTCGAAACCACCAAGAATTTCATCAGCACCTTCTAGGATAGTCACTTGAGTACCAAAGTTAGCGTAAGCTCCACCTAATTCAGTACCAACATATCCTCCACCGATTACAACAATTTTCTCTGGAATTTCTTGAAGTGCAAGAGCACCAGTTGAATCAAGAACTCGCTTAGAGAATTTGAAAGTAGGGATTTCGATTGGACGAGATCCTGTTGCGATAATTGCGTTTTTAAAAGTATAAGTTTGAGATGATTTTTCATCCATTACTTTTAATGTGTTAGCATCTACGAAATATGCTTCCCCATATGCAATATCAATTTTGTTCCCTTTTAAAAGTCCTTCTACTCCACCAGTAAGTTTTTTAACAACACTGTCTTTCCAAGCTTGAACTTTTGAGAAGTCAACTTTTACATTTTCAGTTGTAATACCCATGTCTGCAGAATGTGCAGCATGCTCATAACGGTGTCCAGCAGAGATTAAAGCTTTAGAAGGAATACATCCAACGTTTAAGCAAACTCCACCTAATACGTTTTTCTCAACAATTGTAACTTTTTGTCCTAATTGTGCTGCGCGAATTGCTGCAACATATCCACCAGGACCCGCACCAATGACTATAGTATCTGTTTCAATAGGAAAATCTCCAACTACCATGTTTTACGCCTCCATTAACAATAGTTCTGGATCGTTCAATAAACGCTTAATATGATTCATTGCATTTTGAGCAGTAGCTCCGTCGATCATTCTGTGGTCAAAGCTTAAAGAAAGTGCTAATACAGGAGCAGCAACAATTTCTCCATCTTGAACGATAGCTTTTTCAGCAATACGACCAATACCTAAAATAGCAACTTCAGGATGGTTGATTACTGGAGTAAACCATTGTCCACCAGCAGAACCAATGTTAGAAATTGTGCAAGATGCACCTTTCATTTCAGCTGGAGCTAATTTACCGTCTCTTGCTTTAACAGCAAGTTCATTAATTTCGTTAGAGATGTTAAAGATACCTTTACGATCAGCATTTTTAACAACAGGAACTAATAAACCTTTTTCTGTATCAGCAGCAATACCGATATTATAGTAATGCTTATGAACGATTTCGCTTGTAGCATCATCTAATGATGTGTTTAAAGCAGGGAATTCTTTTAGTGCACTTGTTAAAGCTTTTACTACATAAGGTAAGAATGTTAATTTAATACCTTTTGCTGCAGCAACTTCTTTATATTTCTTACGATGTGCAACTAATTTAGACACTTCCACTTCATCCATCAATGTTACGTGAGGAGCAGTATGCTTAGAGTTTACCATTGCTTTAGCAATCGCTTTTCTAATTCCACTCATTTTCTCACGAGTTTCTGGGAAATCACCTTCTGGAATAGCAAGTGGCTTAGGAGCTTCCGTTGCTGTTTCAGCTGGAGCAGCTTCTGCAGCTGGTTGGCTAGCAGGTGTTGCACCACCATTTAAGTATGCATCAATATCTTCTTTTGAAATACGTCCGTTTTTACCAGAACCAGAAACAGCTTGAATTTCTACGCCTTTATCACGAGCATATTTACGTACAGAAGGCATTGCAATAATGCGTCTGCTTGGATCAACATCTGCTTCTTGTGCTTTGCTTTCTTCAGCAGCCTCAGGTTTTGCTTCTTCAGCATCAGCTGGAGCTTCATCACCATGATCGCCTTTGAATTGAAGATTTTCATATCCAGGAGCATCAAATGTAATTAAAATATCGCCTACAACTGCTACTGTTCCTTCTTCAACCTTAACTTCTTCTACAGTACCTTCAACAGGAGAAGGTATTTCAACTACTGCTTTATCATTTTGCACTTCACATAATACATCATCTTCTTGAACTTTATCGCCTGGTTTAACAAACCATTTTACGATTTCGCCTTCGTGAATACCTTCACCAATATCAGGCAATCTAAATTGAAAAGCCAATGTGACAACCTCCTAATAATCTTATGAAAAAATTTTCTTCGTTCAACTAACTTATCTTCTAATTGTTGCGTAAATATTATTCGGTATTAATTAGAAAGTTAGAACTTTTTTAGCTGTTTCAATAATATCTTTAAAGTTTGGAAGCCATACAGTTTCAGCTTGTGTAAATGCAAATACAGTATCTGGTGCAGTTACACGTAAAACTGGAGCTTCTAAGCTTAGAATTGCACGATCATTGATTTCAGCAACAACATTAGCCGCAATACCAGCTTGTTTTTGTGCTTCTTGAACAACAACTGCTCTACCTGTTTTTTCAACAGATCCAATGATTGTATCGATATCAAGTGGGCTTACAGTACGTAAGTCAACTACTTCCACTGAATATCCTTCTTTTTCTAATTCTTCTGCTGCTTTAATAGACTCTTGAACCATTGCTCCATAAGTAATGATAGAAAGGTCTTTACCTTCACGCTTTACATCCGCTTTTCCAAGAGGAATAGTGTACTCTTCTTCTGGAACTTCTTGACGGAATGAACGGTATAATTTCATATGCTCTAAGAAGATAACAGGATCGTTATCGCGAATAGCAGAAATTAACAAACCTTTAGCGTCATAAGGAGTAGATGGGATAACAACTTTAAGACCAGGTTGTTGTGCCATTAATCCTTCTAAGCTGTCCGCATGAAGTTCAGGAGTATGAACCCCACCACCAAATGGTGAACGAATAGTTACAGGTGCGTTGTAACGTCCACCTGAACGATAGCGCATACGAGCCATTTGTCCAGAAATACTGTCCATTACTTCATATACGAAACCAAAGAATTGAATTTCAGGTACTGGACGGTAACCTTGAAGTCCTAAACCGATTGCTAAACCACCAATTCCAGATTCAGCTAATGGAGTATCAAATACACGATCTTCACTGAATTCTTTTTGAAGACCTTCTGTCGCACGGAATACACCGCCGTTTACACCTACGTCTTCTCCAAATACTAATACATTTGGATCATTACGTAATTCTGTGCGTAACGCATCAGTGATTGCTTGAATCATTGTCATTTGCGCCATGGCTTACTTCGACTCCTTTGCTGCATAAATTTCATATTGTTCTTGAAGATTAACTGGTAGCTCTTCATACATGATGTTCATTAAGTCAGTTACTTTTTGTTTTGGAGCTTCGTCAGCAATTTTGATTGCTTCTTTAATTTCTTCTTTAGCACGCTCAATTACTTCGTTTTCTTTTTCTTCGTTCCAAATGCCTTTGTTTTCAAGGAATTTACGGAAGCGCACTAATGGGTCTTTCTTTTCCCACTCGCTGTCAAGATCAGCTGTACGGTAACGAGTTGGGTCATCTCCAGCCATTGTATGTGGACCATAACGGTAAGTTAAAGTTTCGATTAATGTTGGACCTTCACCATTGATTGCTCTTTCACGAGCTTCACGAACAGCAGCATAAACTGCTAAAGCGTCCATACCATCTACTTGAATTCCAGGGATCCCTGCAGCAACTGCTTTTTGAGCAATTGTTTTCGCAGCAGATTGTTTCTCAACTGGAGTAGAAATTGCAAAACGGTTATTTTGTACAACGAAAATTGCAGGAGCTTTGAATGCACCAGCAAAGTTAATTCCTTCATAGAAATCACCTTGTGAAGCACCACCATCACCTGTATACGTAATTGCAACAGATTTAGCACCACGTTTTTTCATTCCTAATGCTACACCAGCAGTTTGGATGTATTGTGCACCGATAATGATTTGTGGAGAAATTACGTTTACACCTTCAGGAATTTGATTTCCTTGGAAGTGACCACGTGAGAATAAGAATGCTTGAGATAAAGGAAGCCCGTGCCAAATAATTTGCGGAACATCACGATATCCTGGAAGAATAAAATCTTCTTTTTCTAATGCAAATTGTGAAGCTAATTGAGAAGCCTCTTGTCCTGCAGTAGGTGCATAGAAACCTAGGCGACCTTGTCTGTTTAATGAGATAGAGCGTTGATCAAGAATACGTGTATATACCATACGAGTCATTAATTCTTGTAATTGCTCATCACTTAAATCAGGCATTGCAGATTCGTTTACAACTTCGCCCTCTTCATTTAGAATCTGAAGTGTTTGAAATTGGTTTGCCACTTGTTCAAGCTGTGCTTGCACATCAAATTGTGCCTTCTTTGTTTTAGAAGCCATTAAAGCCACCCTTTCCTTTCATATTAAAAGACTTTTTTCTGTAAAAACATTAGATGTTTACAATGTGTTTGAATGTGGTAAACATTCAGTTGGGTAACGCTTTCTATTACTTACAGCATATCACTTTAAGTAACAAAAAAAACCATACTAAAACAGTTTTCCACAAATTACGCAAGAAAAAACGTCTTATAAATTAATTCGGTTTCCGTATAGACTGTATCAATTATTAATATGTAAATATTAATACAACTGTTCAATACATTTATAAGTTTAATATACTTAAATATTATCCGTCAATCTTTAAGCTCTAAGTTTTTATTATTTTTTTACATAAAATTAATACAACTGTATTATTTATAAAACTACATCTGTATTATACAGATACCACTATTTACAACTGTTTTATAATAATTTTCCTCCTTGTCGAATAAACACATTATTGCGATTAAAGAATACAGAAGTACAGTAACAACAGTTTCTATCATTAAATGTTTTTTAATCCGCAGGAATTTCCGTAAAACTTTTGCTAATTCTCACCTCCACCATTGTGCCATGTTGGTCCATCTTATAGACAGCCACGTATTTCAAAAAAATTTATTTTCCCCTATAAAAAAACCACAGTAACAGTTTGTCCAATTCAGCAATTTTCTTGCTCCTTGACAGATTCTGTTCCTGCGGTAAATGAAAATAAAACTTGGAAGACATAAAAAAATATAAAAAAGCTACTTACTCCTCTTCCTTCTCATCACTCATCTTAATTTTTATTCCTGCTTCATTATAGAAGTCTACTTTTAGTTCATTATATTTTTTCGTCAGTTCATTAAAGGTTTGGTTATTTTCATATACTTTTTCATATGTTTCATTTATTTTCTTTACTTGCTTTTCTAAATCATCCATATTCACATCTTCATCTTTAAACATTTCATATAGTTTTTTATCACTGTTAAGCCCTTCTATGTAATTAGCGTATAATTTATCATGTTCTTCATAACGGGCCATCATTGTTTTATAAAGTTCGTCTGCTTTTTCTTTTAGCTCTTTATCTTCTTTTTCTTCTAGTTCTTCCATATCAGTTGTAATTGTCTCAAACTTTTCTTGCGACTGTTTAATGCTTTCTGCTTCTTTATCCATATATTCTTTTCTCTTGGCAATAGATTCTATGGCCTCATCTGATAATTTTGTGATTTCATCCATATCTTCTAAGCCAAGACTAATTATTTCGGAATAGATGTCTTGTTCTTTCTTCTCTAAAGTCACAAGAGGCTCTTGCTGCTCTTCAAAGCCAATTTCAATTTCAACCACTTCTTCTAGTTTTTCATACATTTTCTCACTTGGAGACTGAAAATTACATCCAGCAGCAATCATTGCAAATAGCAAGATTGTACTAAACAATAGCATACTTCGTTTCATCTGTTTCCTCCTCACTTTCTTATTACTATATCGATTCTTCTGTATTTTTACAATAACGGTTGGCTTATTATTACTCCCTTTTCCTTATTACTAACCCTTTTTAATTCCGTCATAATATAGTGTTATTCAATTTAAGTAAAATGAAACGGTTTATATATTAAACATATTAGCCTGTCCTATAATATATTATGGGTATATATGATTATCTTATTGCATAAAGTACTATTCTCTTGTATTAACTTTTCATTCTTTCTCTGTTAGACTACTTTATAGATAGAACAAGGAAGTGATTATGATGATAACAATGGCAGATATTATTCGGGATGGTCATCCAACATTAAGAAGAGTAGCAGCAGAAGTTACAATGCCACCAAGTCAAGAAGATAAAGAAATTTTAAAAAGCTTACTTGAATATGTAATAAATAGTCAAGACCCTGAATTAGCGGAAAAATATGGTTTAAGAGGCGGTGTTGGATTAGCTGCACCACAAATAAATGTTTCCAAACGAATGATTGCTGTTCATGTTAAAGATGAAAATGGCAAGCAATATAGCTACGCCCTTTTCAATCCAAAAATCATTAGCCATTCGGTTGAAAAAGCCTATTTAACTACAGGAGAAGGTTGCCTATCTGTAAACGAAGCCATCCCAGGATTTGTGCCAAGATATGCAAGAATCACATTAAAAGCTATCGATTTAGATGGCAAGGAAGTAAAGCTACGACTAAAGGGCTTACCAGCTATTGTATTCCAACACGAAATTGATCATTTAAATGGTGTCATGTTCTATGATTACATTAATGAAAATGATCCTTTTCTTCCTATTGAAAATGCAATTCCTGTGGAAAGATAGAGTTAAGAACATTCCTTCTTTCCTCCTGGTTCGATCATTTAATAAATTTCTTCGAGCCTTCTTCTCTCTTCCACTCATAAACAATTACAATAGAAAAAAATCAATCTTCTTGCTTCCCCTCTTCCATTAGAGGGGACCTATTCGCTTTCATATAAAGTTAATTATTACGAAATAAAAGCCTATTTTACAATTACCAACATTAACCATGAGAATCCTGCAATAAATTTCATATACTATTACTATAAAAGGCTGTTTTTAATAAGATTGTTGTTATCATATATAAAAAAGCCTATTAAATGAACGAACCATTCGATGTGATTTAACTCATGTAAAATCACCTTCAGTTTAAAAAAAAGAAAGAATCGGTAAAAAAACAACATCTCAAAAAACTATTTTTTTACAAAAAGAAAATATAAAATGTGAAGATGACTTTACTTTGTACAAGAATGGTTTAAAATAGAATTAAGGAGATGATCCACTATGTTAAAGAAGCTAAGAAAAAAGCTCTTAAAACAGTGGAAAGATTTACTGCGTAAAAAAACAATAGCTTAAAAAAATTGAAGGGTATTCTTATGGTCCGACCTATGCCACGCTTTGTTAAATATAGTGGTTATTATACCACTATATAAACCAAGCTTAGTGGGAAGAGTCTGACCTTTTATTTTATAAAGATTTAAATATATTTTACATAATAAAGTTGATTATCTTTCAAACAATGGATTTTGATAATAATTGCTATTAAAAGAAAAAACATGAAAAACATGTTATTTTTTTATATAATAAATTTTAGATATAAATGATTAAGGAGCGAATTACCATGATATTTAAAGTATATTTTCAAGATTTAAAAACAGAGGTACCAGTAAGAGAAAACACAAGAACAATATATGTTAAAGGTGTTTCTGAAAGAGATGTTAGAACAAAATTGGCAGAAAAACCATATAATATCGAGTTTATAACTCGTGTAGAAGGTGCATTCTTAGAGTATGAACAACAAAACGAAGACTTTACAGTATTGGAGATTGAATAATGAAATTTGTAAAAAATGATCAAACTGCTGTATTTGCCCTCGGTGGACTAGGGGAAATCGGTAAAAATACTTATGGTGTCCAGTTTCAAGACGAAATTATTTTAATTGATGCTGGTATTAAATTTCCGGAGGACGAGCTTTTAGGAATTGACTATGTTATTCCCGATTATACTTTCTTGGAGAAGAATGTAGACAAAATTAAAGGCTTATTTATCACGCATGGTCACGAAGATCATATTGGTGGTATTCCTTACCTTTTAAGACAAGTTAATATCCCTGTTTATGGTGGAAAATTAGCATTAGCACTTGTTCGTAATAAGTTAGAAGAGCATGGACTATTGCGTCAAACTACGATGCATGAAATTCAAGAAGATGATGTGATTAAATTTAGAAAAACATCTGTTTCCTTCTTTCGAACAACTCATAGTATACCTGATTCCTATGGTATTGTCGTGAAAACTCCACCAGGAAACATCGTACACACTGGAGATTTTAAATTCGATTTTACGCCCGTTGGGGAGCCTGCCAACTTAACAAAAATGGCTGAGATCGGTAAAGAAGGCGTTTTATGTTTATTATCTGACAGCACAAATAGTGAAGTGCCTAATTTCACAATGTCCGAAAAAAAGGTTGGCAAAAGTATTCATGACATATTTATTAAAGCAGATGGTAGATTGATTTTCGCTACTTTCGCTTCTAATATTTATCGTTTACAGCAAGTAACAGATGCTGCCGTAGAATTCGGTCGTAAAATCGCTGTTTTCGGAAGAAGCATGGAGGCTGCCATTAATATTGGCTTAGAGCTTGGGTTTATAAAAGCTCCAAAAGAAACCTTTGTAGATCCTCAGCAAATTAATCGTTTACCGGCTAACCAAGTTGTGATTTTATGTACAGGAAGTCAAGGCGAACCTATGGCTGCTCTTTCAAGAATTGCCAATGGAACACATAGACAAATCCAAATTATTCCTGGTGACACAGTTGTTTTCTCATCCAACCCTGTACCAGGTAATACACTAAGCGTTAATAAAACAATAAATATGCTTTTTAGAGCTGGTGCTGAAGTTATTTCTGGGCCACTTAGCAATATTCATACTTCCGGTCACGGTGGACAGCAGGAGCAAATGCTGATGCTACGACTAATTAAGCCTAAATTCTTTATGCCAATCCATGGAGAATTCAGAATGCAAAAAACACATGCCCAGACTGCTGTTGACTGTGGCGTCAAGGAAGAGAACTGCTTTATCATGGATAATGGTGAAGTATTGGCACTTTCGAGTGATACAGCGCAAGTTGCTGGTAAAATCCCATCCGGAAACGTTTATATTGACGGAAGCGGAATTGGAGATATAGGCAATATTGTATTACGCGACCGCCGAATTCTTTCAGAAGAAGGCTTAGTCGTTGTAGTAGTAAGCATTAACATGACAGACTTTAGAATCGCAGCTGGACCAGATCTTATTTCAAGAGGATTTGTATACATGCGCGAGTCTGGCGATTTAATAAATGATGCACAGAACTTAATAAGCAAGCATCTAAATAAAGTAATGGAACGCAAAACAACACAATGGTCTGAAATCAAAAACGAAATTATTGATACGATTTCTCCATTCCTTTACGAAAAAACAAAACGTAGACCAATGATTCTTCCAATAATTATGGAAGTGTAACGGTATATAAAAGGCGCTGTACGTTCAATACTTGAACATACAGCGCCTTTTTTTACGGTTAAGAAAGGATTTTATAAAACCTAAATAATTATAAGTCTAGCACCAAACACCCAATAGCTTTCTTTCATTTGCACTGTATTTAGGCAAGAGCCCTTGCTTTTCTTATTACTGATTAAGACATTACCTTTTTTTCAAAACGATTAATATCTGAATCCGCACCAATAACAATCAAAATATCATTTTCTCTTATTGGTTCTGATGCCTGAGGAGAAACAATAATCTCCTTGTCTCTTTTTATAGCAACAATCGTGATTCCATATCTCGCACGAATATCTAAATCAATAATGGAACGACCATCTAATTTGTGGCTAGCCTTAATTTCCACAATACTATGTTCATCAGAAAGCTCCAAATAATCAAGGACATTATTAGAAACAATATTATGCGCAATCCTCTTCCCCATATCTCTTTCTGGATGAACTACTGCATCTGCTCCTATTTTACTCAACACCTTCTCATGATAATCATTTTGAGCCTTTACCGTTATATTTTTAACACCTAGCTCCTTTAACATTAAAGTAGTTAAAATACTCGCTTGTATATCCTCGCCTATCGCAACTATAACGTGATCAAAATTACGGATTCCAAGACTCTTTAATACCGTTTCATCTACTGCATTACCGACCACTGCATGTGAAACTAGATTTGCGTATTCATTTACTTTTTCTTCACTTTTATCAATTACCATAACATCCATACCTAGTTCCGTTAATTCCCGACAAATACTGCCTCCAAATCTTCCTAGGCCAATTACCGCAAATGCTCTTTTCACTATTAAATCCTCCAACTATCGTATAAATTTCATCTCGCATCTCAAGTATGATTATCTCCTATAATAGACATTCATTTTAAGCGAGAAGTCAACACCTATTCATAACTATCTTATCAATGCCATTTAAAACTCCTAAATAATGATGTTTCCCGTTATCTAATGAAACGCCATAATTATAACATTAAATGAAGCTGTATTGATATACTTTCCAGATTCCAAATTATATTCGCTAAGTTCTGTCTAATTGGCCATTTAATACTCGACTTATTCGGGTATCTAACATTATCAAATTAATCCCGCCAGCCTGATAGTATCGTAATTTTCCATCCTGATCAAATAAATAATAAGATGGCACATATTCATTTGAAAATGCTTTGGCTAGCTGAAATTCATGATCTACATAAATGGATTGTGTCATCTTATATTCCTCCACCGTTTTTTTCACTAATTCTATGTTCAAATCATGTTCCGAACGAGGAAAATGTACAGAGATAACAGTCAAATTTTCTTGATAAAAATCTCTGTATTGGTTTAGTTCTGACATAGCCCTTTTACAAAAATAACAGCTTATAGACCAAAAGTGAATTAAAGTTACTTTATTTCCACCTTTCTCCATTCCTTTTGTTTCTCCATTAATCCATAGTGTCGGAGCACCCCATTCCGGAAGTGGATCACCTATTTTCACAGTAGTATTTCCCCTCTTTCCTTTTCTCTCTAAAAAATATTAATATAACCTCTAGTTTATCAAATACATATAAGGGAATAAAAAGAAAATACTTGGCTAGTTAATTTTTATAAAAGGAGTACAGCATTAAATGTTCTATTTAAACAATTTAAAAACCTATATACAAACCATACATTGGGGAGACTTCTTCTTAAATACTGCCCTTCTAGCATTAAAAATACTGCTTATCCTTCTTAGCTATCTTCTAATTAAAAAAATGGCTAAGCAGCTAATAAATAAATTATTCGAATCCTATATTCAAAAAAACTCTATCTCTAGAGGTAGAGCTTTTACACTGGAGAGCCTGATTAATAACCTAATTACCTATGTACTATTTTTCATTCTCATTATAACCATACTCCAATTGCTCGGAATCGATGCTACAGCAATATTGGCTGGTGCAGGAATTATAGGATTAGCAGTCGGCTTTGGAGCTCAAGGACTTGTTAGTGACCTAGTGTCAGGATTTTTTATCCTATTAGAAAAACAATTAGATGTTGGGGAACTTATAACGATTGGAGAATTTTCAGGTACAGTGGAACAAGTTGGCCTTAGAACAACCCAAATACGAGCAGCAGATGGCACTTTACACTTTATCCCGAATCGAGAAATTACACAGCTTAGTAATCATTCCCGGGGTGAAATGCAAGCTCTAGTGGATATAGATATTTCAGTCAACAATGATTTGCAAAGAACATTAGAATTACTACAGCAAGTTTGTGAACGTATTGCAGGCGAAAACGACACTATAACAGATGGCCCAAATCTAATTGGTATACAAAATTTAAAAGCAAATACGATTACAATAAGAATAATTGCAAAAACAAAAAATATGGAGCAATGGGGAATGGAACGCTTGATTAGACAGGAAGCGAAAGTCGCGCTTGATGAAAATGGGATTCAATTCCCACAAGCACCCCTAGTGATTGAAAAAGAAAATTAATGCTTTAAAAAAGAGACTAACTATATAAAGTCAAGCAGTAAATAGAACAAGTTAATCGTTTTTTAAAATAGAAATGTAGGCATGACAAAGAAGCCTTATAATGGCCTTATTTAAAAAATAGTGGTTATTATAAGGCTTCTTTATATGGTTCTTCTTTTCGAAGTAAATGAAAGATAACCCTTATTAGTTTCTTAGCTAAATGACTAATCACCACATTATAATGTTTTCCCTCTGCTTGCTTCTTTTTATAATATCTTTTAAATGTTGGGGAATAGATGGCAACCAATCGTGCTGCGTGATACATGGCCCACCGCAAATAGGGAGAGCCACGTTTAACCATCTTTCCCTTCCCTTTCCCTTCACCAGATTCATAAATGGATGGCTCCATTCCCGCAAAAGCCAATAACTGACTAGAGGTCTTAAAATTGTGTATATCTCCTATTTCTGCTAGGATAATACTACCGAGTTGATAAGATATTCCGGGAATGGTTACGATTGGCGAATCGAGTATATCCATTATTTCCTGAATACGTTTATCGACTTTTTTTATTTGTTTTTCATACAAATATAGCTGTTCAATCGTCTGAATTAATTCTAATTCTGCCACTTCAGAATGGTATCCAATGCTTTCGTTTGCTAATTGTTGTAGTTTTGAGGCTGACAATTGACTATTATTTGCACCTAAAAGGGAAGAAAGTGTCTTTAAATGAGCTGCGGCTATTTTCTTTGGACTTGGGTATTTTTTTAATATCTTTATCATATAAGCGGAATGTCTCACTTGCCCATATGTCGCCAACTCGGGAAAACCTTTTTCCAATATCCGTGTATATTGGGTTTTCAGAAACGATTGATGTTTTCCCATTCTTCGCCTGTGCCGGGTTAATTCTTTCAGTTCCATAGAAGTTTGGTTTTGCTTTTTTTCTCTTTTTTCCCAATCCACCATCAGCTTTTTGGCAATCATTAAAGCATCGATCTTATCGGTTTTGGTTTTTCTCAAGGTATGTACCTTAGAAAATTCTTTGATTAAGATAGGGTTATAACAATAAGTTAGATACCTATTCTTTCTTAAAAATTGTAGAAGAGGAAGAGAATAGTGGCCTGTATCTTCCAGTGCTAATTGGCATTCTTGCGCTGTCTCTGTTTGAATATGGCTAAGAATTTCATGGAGTTTTTGAAATCCTAAATAATTATTCTGTATGACCAAGTTGTCGCGATAAATTTCCCCTCCATCATCAAGAATGGCTATCTGATGTTTCTGTTTAGCTACATCAATCCCCACATAAATCATGAATAATTCCTTCTTTCTAAAATATATTATATAAATGTCAACTATCAAATGTACATTTTCGCTCATTTTAGAATGTACATTTTTGATTCAGTGGACTTATATTCTCCCCCAACCTAACTACGGCTGGGGGACTATTATATTAAAAAATTC
>Ga0182738_1002507_pt1 | contig 21746 bp, 14 predicted proteins | sample eDN5th30CBELigMG_FD_128876 | JGI IMG/M metagenome (GOLD analysis project Ga0182738, IMG submission 128876) | Enriched Miracle-Growth compost microbial communities from Emeryville, California, USA - eDNA 5th pass 30_C BE-Lig MG (version 2)... ...
AAAAGAAATATTTATATTTTATGAGGATAAATCTTTTTTTATGAACTATTTTCTTCAAGAATATCAGGATCCAGTTGGGATTTAGTTTGGAAACAAAGATAAATGAGAGTTTTCAGAGGAAAATATTTTATCAGAAAATTTCTGTTTTTCTCAGCAAGAGTACGCTTTGTTGAGGAAGAATATTCAACTTTCAAGAAAAAGGGTTCAAATTTTGGCAGTTTCTCTTTCTTTTGATTAGTTAAATGGGCTTTTCATGAAGAAAGAGAGGCATCTCTTGATATATGAAAGAATATATTTCTTTTGATTATTTAAACGGGCTTTGGAATCGGAATGGACCCTCCGCCCGCGACCAGTTACACTGGCCAAAACTCTGAAATATTTTATCTTTAGGGATAGTGACATGATTTCTCTTTTCGGGAATATATATTTCGAAATTGTGCAGATTTTTATGGGACAATGAAAGATTTTAGATCTTTGGCGAGAAAAATCTGGGAAAATGAAGAAAAGAGTTTCCCAAAAATTTCAATTTTAGCATTGCTCGCCAAAAAATAATTTGAATTCTCAAGAAGAATAAAGAATTTTGTATAAAAAGAACCAACATGGAAATCCCAGAAAAATAAAAGGACTTTTCATCAGATGATGAGAAAAGGAGATCTTTGAGAGATCCTGAAGAAAGAGCCTATCAGTCTGACAAAGAGATAAAAAAAATTTGGGATAAACTAAATTTTCTTTTGAAATTTGAAAATATGATATTATAATTGGCCCATAATACTTTTAATAAATATTCTTATTTAAAGAACCAAGAGCCTGAGAAAAGTACCCCTCATCCAACATGAGTTATTTGAAACATTTCAAAGTTTTGGCCAGTATAACTGGTCGCGGGCGGCGGACCTATTCCGGCTCCTAGGCCCGTTTAACTAATCAAAAGAAATATCTATTCTTCGTATTCTATTGACACTGAGACTTTCTTTTATGTCCAAAATAATAATCCAAAGACTTATGTACAAAATAATTTAAAACTCATTCCAAACAAAATACTCTGGCTGGCTTCTTCTCCAATAAAAGGGAAAATCTGGAGGGAGCCATACTCATAAACACTCTTAATAAATTTTTACATTGAGTTTCATATTCTCTTGTTTCAACGTTCTTCTCAAATCCTGAATATCCCTCTCGCCAAATCCTGGCAGCGCAAACATCAAGCACAAATTCTTTAAATTCTCCAGCATTTTCACCGTCTTTCCAACTTTATCAAACAATTCCTCCTTTATATCCTCAAATCCTCTCGTTATATCCCCTCTTTCTACAGGGTTGAACCACAAAAGCAATTTTTCTAGATGGCGCAGCTCTGCAATATTCTTCATTATATATAAAAGTCCTTCTGAATCCACACTCAATGAATAAATTTCCAACGATAAAAGCCCTCTACATTTCACACAACTATCAATAGCCTTTTGTGAAAAGTCAATATCAGGCACTCCATCCAATAAAAACCCAACTTCCTTCAATGTTTCAATCTGCCTCAAGCTCTCCAAATACTTCAATACCATCTTTTTGGAACAATCATTGACAGAATATTCACAAACAGTCAACGTCATAGCCTTTAGGTAGGTAAAATTTTTGCTGAGAGCTGTGAGACTTTGTAACAAAATTCCAAGGTATCGAGACTTTTCGATCACGATATGAAGCTTTTCAAGGCTTCCGGTCACTTTCTTGAGCATTTCAGAAAGCGATGTGATGATATTTAGACAAGATACAGGAGAAAGAGCAGTTCCTTGAGACTCTTTATAATAGAATTGCGTGAGCTTAGGGAGCTGAGCCAATATCCCAAAAAAGTTCTCGACATAATCAGGGTCTATGGTTTTTTGGGACTCATGGATTTGTTCAAGGCGTATTATAATCGGATTTGTAATAGATGGGAGAACAAGTCTCAAAGTATTTAGATCAAAATCGATTGTTTTGAAACACAGGTCAAGCGTCAAAGGTTTTATAAGAGAAAGGTTTATCATAGAAGGAAGAATAACTGGATGTTTCAAAGCAAGTGAAGCGGATTTTAGAAACTTCTTTTGACTGAGACTTTGTGAGAGAAGATTAATGTTTGCTTGAGTCATATCCAAGCCTTCCAAGTGCAGTTGTATTTCTTCCAAGAACTCTAATTTATCTAGACTTTTGAGGAAAATCGCAAGGTTGTCATGTTTAGCTCGATATTTCTTGAGGATACAATAAGCAAGCTTTTTCATTAGAGGTTTCTTCAATTCAATCTGCTTCGCCAATGTTTTGAAAACAAGATCATGTGAAAAATGATAATTATCAAGAAGTACTAGGGTCTTTAAATTTCTCAAGACAGTCAAAGAGGAGTTGAGGCTCTTGATTTCTTTGACAAAGAATCGATTAGATCGAGCTCTTTTCTTGTAATCCTTTGGGAGCATGGTATAAGGTTCGAGAGCTTCGAGATTTCCAGTCTTAAGATGTAATTGTGTGAGATATTTGAACTTGAAAAGGATTTTCAGGCTATTGAAACGAAGAGGGTTGCTTGGGATAGCTAAAGAAGTTGAAGAGATGCCTCGAGTGGTCGTATAAAATAGCCTAAGAGCTTTTGATGTTCTGATTGGATCATAGAAGAGTGCATCACAAAGGAGGAGATTTGTGTATTTGACTCTTTTGAAGTAGCGAAGGATTTTTGAAGCGGAGGTGTTGTTGAGGATTTCGAGACCGATAAGGAGGTTATGGATATATTTAGGGGATCTTTTGAGGATTTGTCTGATGGAGAATTCATTGATAAGATTGACTGAAGGAATATGAATGGTGGAGTTGGGGAAGAGAGTGGGAGAATGGGATTTTGAGATAGGTGGTTTGGTGGGAAGGGGACGATACTTGCCAGGGATAGTCTTGGAAGGCATATTGGGAAGGGAGTGGATCTGGAGTTTTAATAAATAGATTTATCTGAGAGAACAGAGAATAAAACAAAATCTTAACGGGCAAATTGCAGTGAAATTCGCGAGAATTAGTGGGAGGTAGTATTTACTTTCAGAATAATAAAGAATATACTGTTGAATGACAAAACGAAACGGATGTGAAAGAAGAAGAAGAAGTGATTAATATCTGATAAAAGGAAAAAGAAGGTAAAAAAATTCTTGAGAAATAAACTGTCAAAATCTGGAAAAAAAAAATGGAACAAAAAATTCTTCCAAAGAGTTTATTGAGAGATGGTTTTTTCCTTTATGATTTGATGGTTTGTTGAGAAATTTTTTATGAGGGGATAATTGAGTCTAACAGAGGGCATTTTCTCAATTTCAATAAAATAATAAAAATTCATCTCGTAGCTAATAATTCAACAATATTTCTGATGGGATGCTGTTATGCTAAATGTTATCGTAGCATTTCTCATTGCTATCTAAAATACATCAAAAAGCAATACTCTGAGCTTTTAGGTATTGCCTTGGTAATTTGTCGAAATCATGAGGGCAAATGGCTAGCCGTCAGAGAAATCAACAATGGAGGTTGGTGGGTAGCCGGAGGGCTTGTAGACCCTCCAGAGACGTATTTTGAGGCAGCAGTCCGAGAAGCCAAGGAAGAAGCAGGAATCGATGTGGAATTAAAAGGAATATTGAGATTAGAATATGGTGTAAAAAGAAATTCAAATCATCAAAGAATGAGAGTAATATTCTATGCGGAGCCTAAGTATAGGGACCAGGAGCCGAAGAGTGTCCCAGATAAAGAGAGTGAGGAGGCGAAATGGTTTACATTAGAGCAGATAGTGCAATTGAAGAATATTGAACCAGGATGGAGAGGAAGAGAATTGTATGAATGGGCAAAGTATGTTGAAGATGGAGGAACAATTTATCCGTTGGAGATGTTGGCTAGAGAAGGGTCTCAAATTAAAAGATGTGATAATGAGATATTGCTTTCAAATGCAAGATAAAAATTTGGTGTTTTGCGAGAAATTTTATGGAGTGTAAAATTTTTGTAAGGAGAGTATTTGTAGTGGATATGTATGATTTTTGATGAAAGGAAGATACACCTTGAAAGAAAAATCGTGGAATTGATATTTTTGGGTTTCTTTGTAGTGGCTTGATGAAACAGTCAAAAAAGATAAAAATAAGATTTCTGGGATAAAAAAAAAATTGGCTGGAGGGTCAATCAAAGAAGAATTTGTTCAGTAAACCGGCAGATTTAGGTAGCAATGGTATGTTCTAATTATAGTACCCAAAAATAATCAACAATGAAACCTAGTTTAAAGAGATAAGAATTCTTATTTTTTCAAAAATGAAATACAGAATATTTCACCAACCAGTCAGAAACTTTTTTCGACAGAAGAAGAATATTTGAGAGTTTTAAATAAGAATCAACTTTTCTGTATCTCGAAAATATTATTAAAATTTTCGTGAAACCAAAATAGCAAAAACAAGAGTTATAATTAATTTTTCACAGTTTCTGATCAGATCATATAAACTACTTTTCCATAATCCCCATTCTCTCCCAATCGACTCCCTTTTTATATTGACTAATTTTTCCAGATTATAATTATAAATTTAAAATGCAACAAAACGGAAGAACCACTTCTCATTCCCATTCCCAACGCAGCCAGTATTTCCAAATGCTTGGGATTTCCCTTGTTATTTGTCGTAACAAGGAAGGCAAATGGCTTGCCGTGAAGGAAACTGGTAATATCGGTTGGTGGCTCCCTGGAGGCCTTGTTGACCCTCCCGAGACCTTCTTTGAGGCTGCAATCCGTGAAACTGTTGAAGAAGCAGGCATAGATGTTGACCTTAAAGGAATTTTACGTATGGAGTATAATGTACAAGGAGAAAATTACCAAAGAATGAAGGTTGTTTTCTATGCTGAACCAAAAGATGAGAAACAAAAGCCAAAAAGTGTTCCAGATTCTGAAAGTGATGAAGCCCGATGGGTTAGTATTGAAGAACTTATTAAGCTCAAGGGAGAGGAACCTGGCTGGAGAGGTCCTGAACTCTATACTTGGGCAAAATACATTGAGGAAGGTGGTGCTATTTATCCTTTGAGTATATTAGACCATGAAGGTTCTCGTGTAAAAATTGAGAAGCCAAAGAAATAATTCTTTGCTATATGTAATATTAGATTAACTACTTTGTGTAATAAAATGATTAAAACCCCCTAAACTTTTTATGATATCACCACAAAGACTTCCCCTTTCACAATTAATTCATTAAAAAATATCTTTATTTGATTCAGATGACCACTGAGAAACTTTCCAGTAGTCTGACTCCTTTCGACATTGAGGAGCCTAACCAAGGTCCAGTCTTTTATTCCATTCGTCTGAATCCTGGCATCTCAGTGATGAATTTTGTTTGCAGTCAAATTCACTACATGATCATGATTTTTGCTTTTGGGATTACTGATACCCTTCAGCCTCTTATTCTCTTGGATAAATCTTATTACAATGCTGATAAGGACACAGCAGGCACCTTGATTGCTTTTGTTTTGTTTATTCAGTTGTTTATCAAGATTTCTGTCTCTGTGTTCTATGGGCATTTGAGTGATAAAATCGGAAGAAAGCCTGTGCTTTACTTGGGAGCTGTTAGTTTGTTGATTGGACTTCTACTGGCTCCATTATTCACCAATGTGTTCCCTGGCTTTATCATTGCAAAGATTTTGGTCTGTAACGGATGCAGTGCATTGATTATTCTTCCGTTCAATGCTGATTATGTGGCTGACGAGTCAAAAGGAAGAGCTGCTGGAGTAACTATTACACTTAATGCAGTCGGAGCTCTGGGATCCAATCTCTTTTTGAAGTATTTATTGTACAATAATCACACTTTGGGATACTGTTACTGGCTCTCAGCTTTTCTTATCTTCCCTGCTTTTATTGCCAACACCTTTGGGTTGAAAGGAGGAAGCTATTATCTTTTGAGAACTAATCAGAATCAAGAAAGTTTAAATGGCCAGAAAAAGGAGGATAAGCCAATGATGGAGAACTTTAGAGAAGTTGTAAAGATTTTCAAAGAAAATGGTTGGTTAGGAATTGCTTTGGTGTTGCAAATCCTAGGAAATGCTGACTTTTACTTGGCATTTACAATTCTTGCACTTTATGTAAAGTCATTGTTCCCCGCTGGAACTGCAGATATGGTTTCCAATATTGCAGTGAATAATGTTCAGTCCTTTTTGTTTATACCGACATTGGTGAATAATGTTATTTATGGATATTACATTGACAAGACCAATAAAGTCATGAATGTGATTGTCTTATCATTGGCAGGAGGCACTGTGGGATTTGTGATGACCTATTTTGTTGACACTCCTTATGATACTATATTATACTTGGCTGCTTTTATTATTGGAGCAACAATGACCGGAGTATATGTGGCATCAAATTATTTATGCTTTACGCATTATCCAAAAGACAAAAGAGGAATAATGCTTGGATTTACAATGTTGGTTGGATATGTCGGATATGTGTTGATTGCTACAATTGGTGGGTATTTATTTGATCATTGGAGAAAGAACGCTCCATTTATGATGTATGCTGCGTTGTCTATTATTGCTCTTGCTTGGTCTTTAAAAATTTATAAAACAAAGTTAGCACATTGATAAAGGAATGAGAAAAATTCGAGAGAGTTTGGTTGGTTTTTCCTTGTGTGAGAGGAAAAGAGAAATTTTATCGGGATAATTTTTATAAAAAGAATGAACACAAATAGTTCAATTTATGATGAATGAGATGAATAGATACAATATAAATACCTAAAATTAATACAAAAGTGGGATTTTTGTTATGTTATGCTCTGTAAAAAAATTGTTTTGATAAGAGCTGTTGTGGCCGTTCTTGTTGTATTTATAACAACATACGTACCTGATAAAAATATGTTTTGGACTCCATTTATTTGTGAGATGATGATAATAAAAAGTTGAGGACATCTTTCTTCCAGCTTGTAGAATCTAATTTGGTTTCTACAAATCCAGCTAGGCCGTATCTTTTGGCGAGTTCTTCTCCTTCTTCAACACTAACTTCTCTTTTTCTCTTTTTGAGACCAAAGAGATTAGCAAAGAAAGAAGGCTGATGTCTAATATTTCCAATGAGCATTCCAGAGAAGTGTTCGGGAGGGACTTCAGCTCTGGCTTTTTCAATGGCAGCTTGAAGGCATTCGAAGGATTTCCGATCGGTGGTTTTATAGATAAAGACAAAGACTTTGATGCTTTTATAATGGACTCTGAAAAGTTGTTCAAAATCATGGCAATCGGCATCTTTGATCCAGAACTTGAATACATTGACTTCTTCGTCTTTTTGGTGTTTTTTAATCATCAAATCCAAAGCACTTCTCATCTTTGAATTCTCTTTACTATTCTTCTCAAACAATGAGTCAAGTAAAGTATGTCTCCCTGTCTGTTTGCCTCCAATCACCATTACTTTTCTATACTTCATCGTTATTGCCTCCAACTTTCCTCCCATAAGAGCCAGACGTTTATCATCTTCCGATCTGCTTCTCATACTGCAAAATGTCGTGTCATCCTCACAGAAACTTCTTCCATCTGGTGAAGTGCTCACTTGGAGTTCGACGTCGTCCCAATAGCTTTGACTTCTTTGTATTTGAGGCTTGGAAGCTGCTTTATCAGCGTTTGAAGACTGTGATTCAGGTTCTGTTTGAGATTCAGGGTATAAAGGGGTGGATTTGGAAGGGTCAGAAAGTTCAGGACTGCGAATAGGATTGTTATCATTAGCACAACTGAGCTGCATGAACTCTTCATAAGAGTTAGCTTCGATGGTTGTGCTCCTCTTTCTTCTCATTGGTAATTTTATTTAAAATTACTATATTGGTCATTTAGAGCCGCAAGGTTCCATAAGGATAAATATCATGAAATCTGATCCGTTTATTATTGAAATTGGGTTGAAAATGAGGTATGATTTGTGGTGTCGAAGATGGCAATTAAGATGGAGTCAGAGAGGCGAAGAGAAGAGTGTGAAATAGGATATTGGGAGCATTTCATTTTCACATGAATACTGGCATAATAGAGAATTAAGATGAATTTTATGAAGTTACTATCTGAATAAAAGTAGACTTGAGGGACTGACTATTTTGAAAGGAATTGAAAAAGAAATAAAGTCAAGAAGGATTCCGTGAGTTTTGTTGTTAACCTTGAGTTTGAAGCCAATCAAGATGTGCCATAATGATCTCTGGGCGATTGAAATTTAATTGATTGATAACTAGAATAAAGCTTAAAAGAGGAGATTTGCATTCTCACAAAATCAGAGAAAACTTGAAGAAACCATAAGTTTTATCAGGAAGGCACGATGGCTCATGGTATTCCAAGAGAATATGAGATAAAGAGGCTTGAAGGGAACGATGAAAGATTTAGAGGGAGTTTAATACAGGAACGAAATAATCTTCATATCAAAAGGAAAAAAGCTGTTGACTGGGATGAAAAAAAAGGCAATAAAAGGATAAGGTGGTGAAGGCTATTTGGAAAAGATGGCGAAACGTTGAGGTGCAAAGAGAGTGGCCAGATTTGAATTAAAATTTAAATAGAGTGAAATCGTCTTTCTAGAGGCTGGTTTTTTTGTTGAGGACGTGAAAACAAGCCAGTTTGAATAATAATTTTCAGGCTCAAATTTCACCAGACAATAAAATCAATTATATTTATCCAAATAGTCCATATGGCAGAAAAAGGGGCTGAGGATGAGCTTTTGGATCGAGAAATAGATTTGTTCTATCGTAAAATGTCCCAAAAAGATACAGTTTGGATGAAAAGCCTGAGATTTGTCTTTCTGATAATTTTTTCTGGTAAAGAAAACATCCAAGAAGGGTTTAATCTGACAAAGGACATTTCATTTTTAATGATTTACCTCTGAGTGGGTCACTTGTAGGCGTTAAGGAAGTTAATTTGGAAAGGCATCATCGAAAGGTATTCATTTTTCTTGTGAGAAAGCTATTGGAAGACCAAAGAGGAGTGTAAATTTCATAGAGAGTGGAATTAAACTTACAGCAGAGCAAATGAGTAAATTTGCAAGAACCTTAATATTGGCAATTTATTCGGTCAATTTCTAATTAAATGAATCAATTCTCGAATCAACTTGATTAGTTAAGACTCCATTTAAAGTCACTTCTTGCCTCTTGACTTTTCTTAAAACGCATTCAAGACCTTGCATAGAAATCCAACCTCTCTCGCCTTAATATCTCGCTGATTTGGAACCTCAGTTTTTGACTTCAGTAAATAACCAATCTTTTTTTCTTTGATTTTAAAGACTTTGACAATCTCTTGGGGTATTTGATTTCTTAGATATCAAATAAAAGAAATTTGAAATGGAATGTTTTTTCACAATTAACTGGGGTCTCTTTTGAACAGATCATTCATCATTAGGAAATCACAAAAATTGTATGTATAATAATATCATTTTTCACTTGATTTATTGAAAGTCTGTATGAAATCCAATTTATCAGCTTTCAGTCAAACTTTTCAGATATATGGTACCCTGAGGATTCCAGGTGAACTTGTGTTTTATCAGAAACCTTCAGTTTATGCGATTGTTCCTTTTGCAATGAAGATGAAGCAGCGTAGAAAATTTTCTTGGCATGTTTTGAATAATTTATGAAAGATATCATGGTTATTCCTCAAAGGAGGGTTCTTGGCTTGAAAGACTTGACTCGAGATGAGGTGAGATTTAGAGGAAAAAGATGTCAATAATTGTCAAAAGATCGCTGAATATGGTCTCAGTGTGAAGTTCCTTTCAACCATGTTGGAGAATATCTATAGTGGAACATCTTCTACGGTTTTTATGCAGGTAACTGGAGGTTATGGACATTGTTGATGTAGAATATGAATAGAATTATTTTGAGACTGACCAGAGAATAAATCATATGGTGACACATATCATTTCAAGGAAAAAGGGAGATTTGGAGAAGAATGATATGATTTATGAAATTTTAAAAAGCCATGAAAAAACGTAATACTTGTGTATTTCATTAGCGAATTGTTGTGGATAGATTTGTTGAGAGATATTACAAATATATGGAAGATCCAGAGTCAGTAAAGGAAGAAATGGATGAAATGCGTAGCATTGCACAAATGTATAGAAAATATCTTGCTGAACATCTCGATTCAGACTTATCCTAGAAGATGGGATATTGAGAATCTATAGGCTATTTCACTGTTATAAAAAGTGATGGCTTCGTTGTCTTGTTTCTTGTTCGAATTTCAGTATTGTACACATCATCAAAAGTTGAGAAATCCAATTTTTCAATGAAAAAGAAAAGAATAGAAGATTTTGTGTTGTCTGGGTTGTGTGATGAAGTCTCTTGAGGATTTCATGATAAATAAAGAAAGCTTGAAACTTTGCTTTTACTCAAAAGAATGTCTCAGCAGCATAGATACCTTATGAATGAATGAACAAAAATACAGTCAAGAAACGTTTAATTTAAATAGGAAGAATCGAATTGCATGCATCCGAGGGCAGCTCCGTTAATGTCAATAGCAGTCAATGTGAGATCGAAAGATCCAACAACGAATGAAGGAATAGCAAAGCTGTATTCAATGCAGAACAATTGATTAGCTTCATAAACTCTGGGAGTAATGTTGCCATTCTTTTTATACAGGGATAATCCCCACTTTTTGGCAACAAGACTGTAAGCAAAGGCAGTGAAACCGACATTAGCTCTACCGCAGATAGAGACGTAAATTGGCTTGTCAACGATGGCAGTTTTTTCGGTGTAAAGGGTGAGAGGAGTCCATGAAGATTGAGAGGAGCCACAGTTTTTCCAATCAGAGATGAAGCTGGCAGAGGCAGCAGCAAAGATGAGGAATAAAGCGAGAATGACTTTCATTTGGGGTTTGGAAGAATCTGAATGATGAATTAATTTTGAGATTATAGTTTGGGGGAAAAGGAGAGTCACTAAATGCTGCGGGTTATTTTTTAGCTCAAACTTTTTCATATTAGGATTTTTCTTTGCATGGAAAATTTGTAAGGTTGAAAATTGATTAAATAAAGTTTGAAATCTGCAGATTCCTTTTCATTGCAAGTCTTTAATCCAATAAAAATTTATTGCTCCAATCTACAGTATTGCAAGTATACACATCATGTTTCTCCATTCAATCACTTCTTATATTTGTCTCTTTCTTTATTTGATAAAGGGGTTCAATTGTGTAGCTTTAGTAAATTTTCTTTTCTCTTGGTCAAAATATTTACTTCAAAAATGAAGATGAGAGGCGATGTGAAATGTTCTATGAGAATTTGATATTTGATTCTCATTTTGTATAGTTTTCATTGTTACTATTCTCATCTTATAAAAGAATAAATATTCCTCTGAGGACAATTAATCAATTAATAACAACAAGATTTTTAATTATCGTAGGAGTAAGAGAACCATTTACTCGCAACTTTACCATCCTCTTCAAAAAGACATCGATACTTTCTCAACTGGTTTCCATTTCATTTCAGAGGCTGTCTATTTTTTAATCTGAATAAATTCAAAGATTAATTTCTTGGTCCGACTTGGCATCAGTCTCATACCAAATTAAATTTTTTTTTCATTGTTCAGCTGATTTACATGGATAAATGACAGAGGGATTAATAGATCTTTGTCGGGGACTGAAGGGCGATTGACTTCTTTTTGAGATGAGCCTCGTACTGAAAAGAATTTTTTTTTCGAATTCAGATCATCTGGAGAATTCATTATCACTGTCAGTCTTTCTCATTCATTTAAGAGTTTGAGGTCTCAGGGAATTCTTGTCCTTTGCTATTCTATTCGCTAAATCTGGACTCTATAAAAAAGTGATTTTTTATCAAATATAAATATTTTTTCCAAAAAATTTAATTTTGCTATGATCATGGCAAATTTGAAGTAAAAGGTTTTGGCTTATGTTTCTTCAATGAAGCAAATCTCTGCGATGCCCTCAAATCAAAACAAATATATCCTGAAAGGGCAAAAAACCTTTGAATACCGGCGCAATTCGCAGACATTATAAAAAAAAACTATGATAATCATACAAAATTTTGGAGGCTGTTTTTGGGAGTCTGAAGGGATATTTTTGCGCAAGATTTGAAAAAAAACAGATTCATTGTAAAGACTTACTAAAATCCTTTTTCAACTTTGGAGCTACTTTTCTGACTTGATGCCAAAAATAATTAAATTAATTATTTGAGTCTTTATTGTCACCAAATTTAGCATCAAAGACCGCATATACAGTTAACTTTTTCCTCATTTTCAATTTCAATGCCCATTTGCTCCAAACCTCTCTTTGGCTTTTCCTTTTCGCTTGTTTCACTTCAATTAGTAACTAGGCAACCGATCTCAAAACACTCAAAAATTTTCCTTAAAATAATTTGAATCAAATACAAAACTTCATGCAATACACACGACTTTACTCTATATTTTCGTTTGATTAGCACATTCACACTCTCTTTTAATTTAAATATCGAACCTCTCTTAGAAAAGTTTTATTATTTCCTAAAACTATTTTATTATCCCTTCTCTTCCCTCCCTATGAGATCCTTCATCCTTATTGCCCTCCTCCTTGCTTTGGCTTACGCTGACTACACTCCCAACTGGACCAGCTGCTCCGGTTCTGACGACCCATGGCAACCAACCACCGTCACCTTGGACAACCAACCCGTTCCCAATGAAAATGATAAGATTCACGCTTGCGGTACCGTTCAAGATGATGTCACTGTTGGCAGCTTCAAGCTTCAAGTTAAATTGGCTGGTATTATCGTCTTCACTCAAGTCGTCAAGGTTACTCAACAAGAAGTTCTTCCCGGCTCTCAATACTGCTTCGACTACTCTGCTTATATTCCTCCTATTGCCAAGGGATCTTTCGATATCACCTTTGAACTCCAAGATAACACTGATGCTGGTATCGGTTGTGTCAATTTGGACTTGAAAATCGGCAATGCTGAATCTCAATAATTCCTACTTTTATCCTCATCATGATATGATTTCATTTGAAAAATGCTCATTTCTTATAAGTGAGTGAAACCTTGGTAAAGTGATGCCTTGCATAGCGTATGAGAAATTCATTTCCCTTATATTGTTTATCGTATGCCAACAAGTGTTGAAAATTTTATCAAGAAATCATTTGATAACAAACTCAATATAAATTGTGTTTCTCTGAAGTTAGATATGAGAGGACCAAGGCTGATTCAGCTCTTGGAGAGTGAGAAAGAGGTAGAAATCCAGAAAGGCCAAAAAAATGATTGGCTAAAATAGAAATTTAGACATATTATCTTTTGATTCTGGAGTAAAAATGAAGACTAAGGGGAACATTTTCAATAGCCTTTGTTCCGGCGCTCTTGATAAGTAGGGTATCTCAAAAGAGGAGGAGATAACTGACCATTTACAATATAATAGTTATATTGATTAAAGTTATATTTTAACCATCACATGGCGAGAGAATGTTCGAAAATATTGATGATTTTATTCGAAAATTTCGGATTTTACTTTTTGTACGAAAATAGCACGAATTTAAGGCAAGTAAGTGGGAGACTGAAAGATCTTTTTCCACCAAAAAGGGGATAATCAGAAGATATTTAATATCTGGAGTTATAAATTAAGACCTCTGATTAATTAATTATTTTAATCAATAATGCAGATGGAAAAATCGAAAGAAAAAGAGAATGAGAAAGAAAGAGTTTTGTGGTGGGGGTTTTGAGCGTGGGAACTCAATAAATCAACATATTTAAGTATGATTGATTACGATTTGATGATAAATTCATAATAAATATATTATTCATATGCGATTTAAGCCTCCTTTATAAAGCCGCTTAGTGGCGAAGTTGGTTCTTGAGGGACAATTGGATGGTGAAGCAACCGATACCGGAACCAGTGTTGTCTTGGAGTTCAAAGTCAAGTTCGAAAGTACCTCTAGCAATGATGGGGATATAGACGTTGTAGTCGAAGCAGTATTGGGAGCCGGGGAGGATTTCTTGTTGAGTGAGTTGAACGGTAGTGGTATAGATAACAACACCACCAGCCTTAACACCGAGCTTGAAGCTTCCGACAGTGACATCATCTTGAACGTTACCGCAAGCGTGCATAGAGTCGTTTTCATTGAGCTTGGGTTCCTTGGCAAGAGTGATGGTGGTTGGTTGCCATGGGTCATCAGAACCAGAGCAGGAAGCCCAGTTGGGGGTGTAGTCAGCAGAGATAAGGGCGACGCAAAGAGCGAAGATAAGGAGGGCTTTCATGGGTGGGATGATGTAAAAAAGCGAGAAATTAATAATGATTTTATATGTTTTTAGTTTTGAAGAGATATTTATATGGCAAGGTCGAGAATTTTAGGACCAGAATAAAATAAAACTTTTATTAAGAAGAAGGAGATGGTTATGAAAATTCGCAATTATCGAAAGATTTGCAAGTTTTTTATTTCATAAAGAAAATCATGTTTTGTGATTGGAAAAGACTTGGTTTTTAATTTTTATTTTAGTGTGTATGTTAAGTCAACGTGGAACTAAAAATATTTTTTAAATATTTTGCAACTTCTCGTTTCGAGTGTTTTTCCTTTATGCAAAGTTCCTCTTTCCTCAATGTAGGGGGCTTAGGCGATCCTCTTCCTTTGGGTTTACCTTAATTTATTGCCTGTGACTTGTGTTATTACTCTATTTCTTCTATTTTTCAGCGACTAAGAGAACTTGACTGTATAGTAAACTCTTGGCCTCAGATATTTTCCCTGAGGCAAATCATGTTGATATTGAAAATTCTATTGTAAATCTTCTAAAGAACAAAGTTTTTACCCCTTGTTTAATCTAAAACCTTGAAAAAACTGGCCTTTTAGACAACTTGGTGTTGAATCTCAGGGTATTTACCTTGAGAAACAGTTTTTGAAGATGATGATTCGGCTTGGAAAGAAATTAGGTCTATTTTTGTATCTCTATTGATTTCTATTCTTGTAAGGGTTGAGAGAAAAGCCTAAAAGAACATGTTGCCAACAAATATCAACTACATTTGTAAAGAAGGTTAATTGCATTTGCCTTTCCCAATTTCATAAGATATGATTGACCTTAAACGATAGAAGAATGAAATATTTACTTCAAGTTGAAGAAACAGCTCAAGATGTTATAGCCCTGAAATGCGGAATTCTAGACTTTTCCAGACGTTTTAAAGAAGTGATTCTCTCAAACTCAGAAGCTGTGGGATAAAAACAACTTTGGGATGGAATCTTAGTGAGTTGAGGGATGAGATTCAAGAAAAGGAGGAGAGAAGAAGGACCAATAGGAGTATTTAATAGCAGGGGAGTGTTGTCTGGGAGTTAACTGCTGAAAGTGTTTGTGTTTAATTTTGATGTTGGATCGCGTAATAAATTTTAAGATAATGCATACTATTTTGAAGGAATTTCCTTTATAGAAGATTTATCTGCGTCATATACATTTTTGCATTATATCATTAAGACTTGCTTGCGAGAAAGTTCCACTGAGTTGTACCTTTTTCAATATAAAAATTGGGACTCATTCATTGGGAGGCTTTTGATGTAACTTGAATAGTAAGCGAATTTTTTTGTTTAAAAATTGGTTCAAAAATTTTTTTAGAAATACAATTAGTTTGAAACAATTCTCTGATTGCAGAGTTGTCTTCATCAAACCAAATTTAGAATTATAACGGAAGGAAATCTTTCCAGTTTTCTGGGGAATTTTCATGGGAAAAAATCATAGTTAAGAAACAGAGAGATATTTTTTGGGGGTCGGGGTCCTTTTTTATTTTATAAAAAAGCCTTTGGCAAATAAATAATTATTATTATATAAAAGGTTTTTTTGATAACTTTTTTTAGAGCTTGGCTTTTGAAAGCAATTTCTTACTTTCAAAATCCTTTTACGAGGCATAAAAAAAGTGCACAAATCAATCAATTTATAAATATCCAGGATTTTTTAGAACAAGAGGGAAGCATCAGCTTCAATGCATCCGAGGATGTTTCCTTTATCATCAATGGGGGAGAATTCAAGGGTGAAAGAGCCAATGACGTAGCTGGGAATGGTGAAGTTATATTCGAGGCAGTACAATTGACCAACTTGGAAAGTTTTGGGTTCCATAGTTCTGTTCTTGTTGATAACAGAGACACCGAACTCCTTAGCAAGGAGGTTGTAAGCGTTGGTGGTGAAGGCTTGAGTGACGTTACCGCATCCAGAGATGAAGTTGGGTTCATTATGGGCAATAGGCTTTTCCAAAGTGACGTTAAGAGGGATCCAGACAGCGTTAGCTTCACCGCAGTTCTTCCAGTCAGGAGTGACGGTAGCGGAGGCAGCGACGAGGAGGATAGCCAAAGCGAGGATGGATTTCATGGGTTCTGAAATATAAGACTGAAGTTCTTATTGATTAATTTTAAATTTACTTTAGAAAGAGTTCACAGAGATAAATAATACGCCGCCTTTGAAAGTTTTCTATATTAATGAGGATTCCTTTTGAATGTAAGGCTATCAATGAATTAAAGAAAAGGAGAAAATCAAGAGATGCATTAAAATTTTATTAATCCAGTTTAATAAATATTTTTTCCAAGTGACGTATATTCCTCTTGCCTGTTTTTGAACAAAAAAACTCCATTTTAGAGGGCGTCCATTGGAGAAAAGAATAAGTCAGAGCTAAATTATCTTGGAAAATCTACAAAAAGACTCTGGTTTAATTTTGCGAAAGAAGAATATCAGGATATCGCGAGTATGAAAAAGGCGCGTCTTTTCTTTATAAAATTTCTCCTTGTGTTACGCTTTATCCCTCTAAAAATAAAGAACCAATTTTGTTGGCAATGTAATTAATCAAGTAATTAATTAAGGTATTTGAGAGCCTCTCAACTCAAAAAAATATTCCCTGTCCACCTTCCAAAGTCTCTGCAACAGCAAGAGGCCGAATTGATTTTTTTTAAATACTCAAGAGAGAACTTTATTGAGCTCAATATTCTTCAAAATTGATTTTTCTTTTAGACATCATAAGAGATGAGAGACTACGATCTCATTATACCTAATAGTGTCATCATACTGCAATTTTGCAAAAGTTGGCTCCAGATAGAGTAAAGTTGATCTGTAGTTCGAGGTTTGGAGTTAAAGTATGTTTTATTCTTTTATTGCATTTTGATTTTGAAATAAATTTATTTATTAATTTGAGCTTAAAGCAATTAAGGGGGATCTTTTGAGCTGGAAAGGGGTCTTTGAAAAAAATGGCTGCCAAGAGATTTGGGGACAAGGATGTTCAAGTTACGAGAGTTTTGTGCTTTTGTTGAAACTCCTTTGAATATTAATAATTAGGTTTCGATTAAAAAGCTACTATTCAGAGTTTTTTTATGATGACGTATCCTTTATTTTTGCAGCTCAATATAAAATGAGTTATGAAGACTTTTTAAATGAGTTTCCCCTCCTGCTCTCCAGAATGAATCAGAGAATAAAAATTGTTTTTGCCATTCTTGATTTTTCACAAGTGAAAGTTAGTTTTAGCCCTTTTTTCTTTGTTACTTTGAATTCTTCACTTGCAAGTGCTCCTCTCTTTCAGAAACTTTCAATTTGAAAACTATTTGAACTTGGATGAAAACCCGATAAGTTTGCTTGACGTCTAGTTTTAAAGATGTTCTAATTTTTCGGAGAAAATTTTAAGAGTGAGTCGAGGAGTTAGGCGAGTTTTATTCCCCAAAAGAACCTTTGATTTTAAGAAAAAAGAAGGGTTTAAATTGGAGGCGAACAATTCAAAAGACAAGGATTTCGGTCTCGCATGCGTTAATCCTTGTTTTTGAAGAGATCAGATAGATTAAGAAATTTGAATCGATAATAGGAATATATATTTTCAAAAAACAAATCAAGTGTATTCATGAATTCTAGCAGATGAGGGATCATTCTGAATTTTACCTAAGGTGAAGACCTGAGAAGAGTAAAGAACAGAATGATTCAAGCTGTATGAAAACACCAATCTTGATTTTAAAATTTTCTGACTTTGAAATACAGCCAAAATTCTAAATTCAGAACAAAAAACCAACATCACCTATTTAAGGGAATGCCCTTTATTGTTTATTCATTTCAAAATAAATTGGGGGAAATCAGACAAACGTGTCTTTTCCAAAAAGGCCTTTTATGAAAAATAGTTTTTTGAGAGGAAAAGAATTTGGATCTGAATCTTTAAGGGTAGCTTTTGAAGACAAGAATGAGCGATCTTTTTTCTCAAGGTGAAAGTGTCACAAAATTTCTCAGAGATAAAATGCTGAAAATTAACGGCCTTCAAAATTTAAATCTAGCCTAAAATTGTTCCCAAAAACGTCAAAATAAAATCTCGAAAATCTTTTTCCTTTTTGTAAGCAAATATTTTTGCCAGGAATGAAAGGGAGGTTCATTCTTAACTTTTTGCTAAGCATCTTGTCAAAACTCGAGTCTTGCTCTCTAAATCAATCAGAAATAAATGTATGAGCGAATTTATAATTCTTCAGAGAAGGAGAAAATTAATTACTTTTTTTGAAGAAGAAAGAAACTGATTCGAGAAAAATTGTACAAATTAAGAATTTGGAATGATTATAAAAATCTATTCTCGAAGAAAATCGAATGAATTAAGAGATACGGACAGATCATCACAACATACCCTTCGAAAGATCGAGTAAATTAATAAATTTGAACTGATCGAGGATCCATCAATTTTAATTTAAAGATCGATTTTTTGGACTCAAAGGTTTAGCCTGCTCTCGCAAAAAAGGCCTCAATTGGACTCATTTCTTTGGTTTTCTTTTGAATTTGAGGCTTGGGTGAATGAGGTTTTCTGAAAGAAAAACTTAGCTCTGTGTGAACTTTTCCTCTTTTCTCAAAGCTTAGTTGGAAAAATTATTTGGACAAAATTAGTAATTTCTCAAAAGGGTTCTTGCTCTCTTTGGATTTGGTTTTGTCAATCAAGGGGTTGGTTTTGAGACCAAGCAAGGTGAGATCTTGAGAAGAAGAAGGAGAAAAAAGAAGAGTCGGAACTATTGAGATCTGTCTTTTGGCTCAACATTTATCTGATTTTGAAACAAAGCCAAAATTTTAATTTCAGCACAAAAAACCAACATCACCTATTTAAGGGAATGCTCTTTCTTTTTTATTCATTTAAAACTAAACTTTTGTCAATCACACATGTTATCATTTCTCTCTCATCCTCCCCGTCGTACCAATATTTCTTCACAAAAATCCTTCACCTCAAGCGATGGAGCTGTTACTACCGAGTTTCTGACTCCAGAAAACTCTGATGGCGAACTCATGATAAGACAAACCTTCCACCTGAAGAAAATTCAAGAAATTCGCAATACTGGCAAAGAACCTGAAATAATTTTTCATCGAGAGATCTTTCATTGGGATAAAACTGAAGCCTTTACACTAGAGAGAGGCAAACTGGCGTCTCACTGCGAAGGTCGTTTTCATACTTACTATTCAGCAGTGATATCTTTTGAGGCATATCCTGGATGGTCTCATATCTTTGAAGTTTATTCTGATCGAGATGACGAAGACGGGGTTGTAACAAGGAAGCTAGAAAATGGGGAAAAGTTCTTTCGGAATTTGCTTGGGTATTTGGATGATTGTCAGCGGGCAAATGTCCAGCCGGATATATTTCAGCTCTTGCTGATTTTGCACGACAATCAAACCTCATTGACTGTTCCCAAGATTCCAGCGAAAATTAGAAAGTTTTTTGGTAAATGGATTTTGGGATATATTGGTGGGAAGATTATTGGTGAAAAGATTTTGGGATACAAGTCAAGCTATCCAGAGTATTATCTCGAAAGGGCATCTGACAAGAAAAAGCGTTAAGTAATTGTTTGCTGTTATTTTTGGTGTATTTCTAAGATAAATAAGAACTTGGCTTGAACAGAAATAATACTGAAAATAAAATAAATTGATCTTGTGTTTATGTGAACCAATAATAACTATCAAGAAAAGTAAGAACTCTTTAATACTAGTCCCTGTGAAAATGAGAAGTTTCACAATTTTATTGAATGAATCCTTTCATTTATCAAGAAATACACAGAGTTTGTTGGTTTGATTTCTATTGAACAAAATATTTGAATGTCTTTATTAAAAGTATATTAAAAAAATAATTCAAAGAAGCCCCTAAGCAAATCTCTGCGAACCTTTCATTTCAAGCATGATTTTATCATTCTGAAGAAAATTTCAGAGAGACTTCCGAGAAGATTTTTATGTCTCTTGTCTAGCTTAATTGATCAATCGTTCCTCGTAGAAGCCTTTGCAAAGAGGTTTTTCACTTCTTAAAAAAATTTTAACGACCAAAATTTAATTTTAGCCTTTTTATTATTTTAAAATTCTTGGCTTGTTCCTCTAAAATGTTTTAGACTTGAAGACCTTTGAAGAACTTGAATTAAAACTGCGACTAGACATATTTCCCATCGAGCTTCAATAATCTCATAATCTTTAGCTTCATTTGGTCCTCAAAGCTTCCAAAAGATGAATTTTCATGTTCTCCTCTTTCTTCTCATCAGAACTTTTCATATTCCAGGTCTCAAGAGATTTTGAATTCATATTTCCATCAGAACATCAGTTGAACCCATTTCTTTAGTTTTCTTTTGAGCTTGGTGCATCCATAAATGATGTCTGGGCTCGATGAACTTTTCTGCTTTCCTTCTTTTGAATAAAAATTATTTGGACTAAATTATTAATTTCACAAAAGCGAGCCTCTTTCTTAAAATGAGTTCTGGCTCTTTTTAAGTTTACTCCTTCGAACTATAGACGAACTCTTATCCTCAACTACGCCCAAATCTTGGGAAAAAGAAAGCAAGCTCAGAATTCAAGCTGCCTTGAGACCTGATTTAGCTGGTGTAGAGATAAAGTTAAAATTCTAATTTCACTCCAAAGTTGATATTACCTATTTAAAAAGGGGCTGCTCTTTATTTTTATTCATTTTAAACTAAATTTTTAGAAATTATACCGAAACATGTTATCGTTCCTCGCTCACCATCCTCCTCGTACTGACATTTCTTTGAAAAATCCCATCACCTCAAGTGATGGGGCTGTTACCACCTACTTTGTGACTCCAGAAAAGCCTGACCAAGGATTCTGTATCAGACAAATCTTCCACATGCACAAAATTCGAGAAATTCGCAAAGCTGGCAAAGAGCCTTACATAATTCCTCCCTATAATTGGCACTGGGGCCAAACTGAAGTCTTTACAGTTGAAAAAGGCACTTTGATAGCCCTTTTGGATGGAAAGCATATTACCTACAAGGCAGGGGAGTCTTTTTTGATAAAGTCTGGAGTGTATCATACGTTTACAGTGGACTCTTCTCTGGATGAAGACATGATTTTAGTGGTGAAGCTAGAAAAATGGCAAGATGGAATGGATGAGAAATTCTTTAGGAATTTGTTTGGATATTTGGATGATTGTCATAGAGCAAATGTTCATCCTAATTTGTTCCAGCTATTGTTGATTTTGTACGATAGTGAGACATCAGTGGTTGTGCCAAAAGTTCCAAAAATGATTGGAAAGTTTATGGGAAGATGGCTTTTGGGATTTGTCTGTGGAAAGATTATTGGTGGGAAATTGTTAGGATTTAGAGCGAGTTATAAAGAATATTATGCTGCGACTGGTGAGATAAGTAAGAAAGAGAAATAATAGGAGATTTGTGTTTCAGAATTTTGAGGTGATGATCTCAGAATTATTTTTGTGGATATTGCTTATGTGTTAGAAAATCTGATGCCTATGATCTTGAAGAATTGTTTATTTTGTTGATTAATTGAAGAAGAGAATATTCTTCGTATTATTATTATTATTATTATTATTATTATTATTATTATTATTATTATTATTATTATTATTATTATTATTATTATTATTATTATTATTATTATTATTATT
>Ga0182738_1002508_pt1 | contig 21739 bp, 20 predicted proteins | sample eDN5th30CBELigMG_FD_128876 | JGI IMG/M metagenome (GOLD analysis project Ga0182738, IMG submission 128876) | Enriched Miracle-Growth compost microbial communities from Emeryville, California, USA - eDNA 5th pass 30_C BE-Lig MG (version 2)... ...
CCGGCCGTCGCGGGCGGCTTTGAGCTGGCTTTCGGCGGCCTTGCGTGCGGTGCGGTCGCGGTTGCGGTCCGACTTGATCTGAGCCTTCAGTGCACGGGCATCCGCGCGCTGGCTGGCCCTGAAGCGTTTCGCCTCGCCCTTAGCGGCCAGTCGCGCCTCAAGCTTGGCGCCGGCCTTCAGCGCCCGTGCCTCGGCACGCCGGGTCGCGCGGCTCTTGCGTTTTCTGAACAGGCCCATCGCGGCCGCCTCCCCGGTGTCTCGCTGGAACCGATCAAGCCACCCTAATCGCGGCGTCGACGCCTCAGGCGCTGAGGTGCTCCTTGCGACGAAGCTCGTCGATGCGGGCCAGGACGTCCTCCTGGGCCTCGGGCGAGAGCCCGACAGCTTGGGTCGCGATGCGCCGTACTCCGGCGTCGCGGACGCTGTCCAGCCATGACAATTCGGCGTCGAGCTTGGCGTAGTAGTCGTCGTCGGTGAAGAACGCCGGCTTGATCCGGAAGAAGTTGGCCAGCGCGGCCATGGTGGCGGTGGACGGGTTCGTCCGATTCCCCGAGCGCAACTGGGAAAGGTAGGGGGCCGACATCGTGACTCCCTCCGCTTTGAGTGCCGCGATTACCTCGGCGGACGTATGCGGTCCGCGGCCGGGTGGATAGACCACATCGAAAAGGCGATTCAAGCGGACAGCGAACGTCGCGCTCATCGATAGGACCTCCAGGGGGTAGGCAGGCGGCCGACAGGCGCTCCGCGCGAGGGAAAGCGGTAGCGCCTGATGATTTGCTGATCATCGTAGCGATAGTTACCGGCACAACCAAGGGTGTTTCCGTAGCGAGTTCGATCTTGAAGCGCGAGATCGGGCTTGGTGCAGTTCATTCGGCTCCCCGCAGAGCACGCTGTAGCCGGATTTTCTTGTCGTACCACGCACAATTGCATCGACAACGATGAACGAAGAGATCCACCAACACCGGCCCGTTGGTCCTCGCTGCTGGAAGCGAATCCGGCGAAGTGAAGTTTCCACCGCGTGTTGGGCTGTCGGCGGGATTTGCTACCGGGTGGTGGAATCGTCTCCGGCGGTCTGTCCGCAACGGCGGAGCGAAGCTCGCCACAGCGCTGACCCCAATGCCACCGAGACCAATCCCGCAACCGAGGCGATGGCCACCGGTCGCCAGCCCAGCGCCTCATCGAAGAGAATCCACAAGCCGCACGCCAGGAAGAGCAGTCCGGCCGCGGCGTGGAGCAAGTGTTCGGGCAACCGCCGGTGCAGCACCGTCCCGACCGCGATCGCGACAGCGTCGGCGAGCACCATTCCGGTCGTCGCGCCCAGCCACACGCCCAGCCAGTTGCGGTCACTGGCCAGCGCAACCGTCGCCAACATCGTCTTGTCCCCGAGCTCGGCCAACAGCACCGAGGACACCACCGCGAACAGTACGAATCGAGGCTCGCGGACGGCGGTTTCCCCAGGTGCGGAGTTGGTTCCCTCGCGCCACGTCCACGCCGCGAAACCGATGAAGGCAACACCGGCGACGGCGGCGATCGGACGGGCGGGCAACGTCAGCCCGAGAAAGTGCCCCACTGTCACCGAGATTCCGTGGATGGCGAAAGCCGCGATAGCCACTCCGCTGAGAACCACCCACCAGCGGTGCCGTAGCGCGTACGTCATGGTGATCAGTTGCGACTTGTCGCCGAGCTCAGCGAGGAAGACCACGCCCAGGCTGATCAGCATGGCGGCAAGCATGCGGGGACGCCCTTTCGTCAGCTGCCGAGGCTAATGACTCCGCGGCCCGCCCGCCAGCCGACAGGAAATTTCGGCGGGCCGAACTCGACGATCCGGCCACGGGACAATTCGGCGCGAATTGCTTTATGCCGCAAGCAGCATGGCCAGTACCGCGGTATCGGGGTGGCTAACCGGGTCAACGCCGACCCGGCTCACCATCGAGGTGACGGTGCCGTCGGATTCGGCTTCGACCCAGGCCGCGCGATGCTCCAGGCCCAGGTAGGGCAGGCCGGGCAGCAATATGCATCCCGATGCTGCGCCGCGGCATTCGGGCAGCGAGGGAATAGTCTCCGACGGTGGGTGCAGCATCAGTAGCGCGGAGGGCTGGCGGCCGGCGAAGTACCCCGGTGCGATCGCCGATTCGCCGGCGATAGTGCCCTCGGCCAGCAACAATCCGACGGTGCCGGGACCGGGATTGTCGGGCAATTCCTCGTGCGTGCCGAACACCGTTGTGGTGGACAGTAATCCGGGCATCGAAGCGACTCGGACGGTGATGCTGAGCAGTTGTGCCCATTCCTTGGTCGAATCCGGCCAGCGGCCGAAGACTACGAATCCGTGAAGCTCGCCACGGGAGTGAAATGGGGCGACTTCGATCGCCCGGCCGGAACCTGTCGTCTCCATCGCGCACCCTCCGCGATTTTTTGGCTTGTTGGCTGATTCGCCTGCTCGCATTTCAGCGGGTGGGTTGCTTGGCAGCATGCGGCACCCGCCCAGCGGATTCAAGGTGACACGGCGGGGCGGCCGATAACGAAACGGTGAAAAAACCGGCGGTTCAGCGAGGCTCGACGGAGGAGAGGCGACGCTGGAGCCGCTCGTATAACCCGGCGGTTTAGCGAGGCTCGACGGAGGAGAGGCGACACTGGAGCCGCTCGTATAACCCGGCGGTTTAGCGAGGCTCGACGGAGGAGAGGCGACGCTGGAGCCGCCGTATGAAACAGTGGGGCGCCACGCCAACGGCGCGACGCCCCACCCATGCCAGCGGACCGGCTAGAAGATCAGCCCCGAAGTCTTCGAGGTGGCGGCCGCGAAACGCGACTGCACGTCGGCCCAATTGACCACGTTCCAGAACGCCTTGACGTAGTCGGCCTTGACGTTCTTGTACTGCAGGTAGAAAGCGTGCTCCCACATGTCGACCTGCAACAGCGGGATGATGCCCAGCGGCACGTTGGCTTGCTGGTCGTAGAGCTGGAAGGTCAGCAGCTTCCCGCCCAGGGTGTCATAGCCGAGCACCGCCCAGCCCGAACCCTGCAGGCCGTTGGCGGCCGCGGTGAACTGCGCACGGAATTTGTCGAACGATCCGAACGCGTCGTCGATGGCTGCGGCCAGTTCGCCCGTCGGCTTATCACCGCCGTTGGGGGACAGGTTCTTCCACCAGATCGAGTGGTTGACGTGACCGCCAAGGTGGAACGCCAGGTTCTTCTCGTTCAAGAAGATCGCGCCGTGGTCGTCGTTGGCCCGAGCCTCCGCGAGCTTCTCCAATGCGGAGTTGGCGCCGGAAACGTAGGCGGCGTGATGCTTGCTGTGGTGCAGTTCGTTGATCTGGCCCGAGATGTGCGGCTCAAGGGCTCCGTAATCCCAGTCCAAGTCCGGCAAGGTGTAGTCGGCCACGGGGTTCCTTCCTTCGGTACTGATCCGGTGTCAATCACCGTTGATCATTGTCGACAGGCGTTGACGGTCTAGCGGCACCCCACTTCACCGCGGTCGCGGTGTGATGGGGCCACCTTCAACCACATTGCTCCAACACCGGGTGTACCGCAACAAACAGGTGGAGCTGGCGCGCGACGTCAGCCGATCGCAATGCTCAGGCTGAGGTTCAGGTCAGGACGAGCACAAGCAAGAAAGACAGCAGCACGAGTGCGATTACTCCGGCGCGCAGCGACGCCAGCAGATAGGCGCGCTTGTAAGTGGACGATCCCGCGTGCCAGCCCGACGCCGCCGTGACGGGACCGGGTCCGATCGGCCGTGCCGTCATTCCCCTGCCCTCAACATCCCTGTGGCCCCCAACTTCACCGTGCGCCCATCACCGTGAGACGCATCACATCTGTTCTGTGACGGCGATCATAGCGCTTTGTTCGCCCAGTGGAAAAATTCACCTGGATAACCCGACTTACCTGCACTGATGCGTTCCGGGTCCTTCCGGCCGTCAGATGTGGGCCGCAAGCGGCTGCTTAGCCGATCAAGCGATTTCGCTCGACGCTGTTAGTCGGTTCGCTTCGACGACGCTGCGTTATCCACAACCGATGCGTCTATCGACATGTAAGAAGCACATCACGCCCCGTGCAGCTGTCGATCGGTGTGTGGATAAACCTGTGGAAACTGTGGATAGCCGGTGGTAGCTGCCGGGCCGCCCGGGGCGTCTTCGGCGCCGTTTACCGGTGGCTCGGGCCGCGGCTCCGCCGATCTTGCGGTCGCCGCGGTGTTGATGGCGTCGACTCGGCTGCGGTCGGTCCCGCCGCCCTTGCGGCCGCCGTTAGGCTGGTGCGGTGATCCAGGTGTGTTCCCGCTGCAAGACGCGGTGGAACGTGCGTGACCAGCAGCGGGCCTGGTGCCCACGCTGCAACGGTGCGCTGTGGGCGCCGCTGACACCCGAGCAAGAAGCTGAGTTGCAGTGGACCCAACCTGGGCCCCCCGCACCGCCGGCAGTACCCGGGCAGGCGCCACCGCGGCCGGGGCCCGGTTACCGCTGGATCGCGGTGCGGCCAGGCCCCCCGCCTCCGCAGTCGCCCGCACGGCGCCCGCTGGGACCCACCCCGCGTTATTCGGTGATGCCCCGCTGGACGCTGATGGGCGGGCCGATTCGTGCTGCGGCACAGCCGAAACCGGGGGAGCGGCAGGCACCTACGGCGCGCTCGCTGGAGAAGTCGCTCGCTGCCGCAGTCGCCGCGCTGACCGTCGCGGCCTTGGTGCACGCTTTGATCTATGTGCTGATGATCATCAACCGCACCATGCTGTTGAATCCGCTGATCGCCGGTGGCGCAGTGTGGCTGGGCCGGCTGGCCGGGCTGGCCGCGATCGCCGCAGTGGTCAGCTGTGCCGTGGTGCTGACCAGGTGGCTGCTCGCCCGGCGTTCGGTGGCCTTCGCCCGGTTGCACCTGCCCGAGACTCGCCCGGCCTGGGCGGTGTGGGCCGGTTGCCTGGTACCGGTGGTCAACCTGGCCTGGGCGCCGGTGTTTGTCATGGAGCTGGCCAAGCGCGAGGACCGGCTGGACCGGCTGCGCAAGCCCATCGCGGTGTGGTGGGCCGTGTGGGCTGCCAGCACTGCCGTCGCGATCTTCGCTACCGCCACCAGTTGGGCCGACGGGGCCCAGGGCATTGCCAACAACATGGTGGCGACCGTGGTGGCGTACCTCCTCGGACTGGCAGCAGTGGTGACGGCTGCCCGGGTGGTCGAGGGATTCGAACGGCGATCGATGGGCCGGCCCGCCCACCACTGGGTAGTGGTGGCCGATGGGCGCGACGCCGCCGCAGCACCACCGACGGCTCCGGCCGCCGCGCCGAAGCCGGAAGAAGGCACCGCCCCGGCCCCGGCTCTTGAGTCCGACGGACGGGAACCGGCAGCATAAGCCCATGACCCCGGCCGGCGATGTCGTCTCGGAACACCCGTTCGTGGTCGCACACCGGGGTGCGTCTATCGACCGCCCGGAACACACCCTGGCCGCCTATGACTTGGCGCTGCAGGAGGGGGCGGACGGCGTCGAGTGCGATGTGCGGCTGACCAGTGACGGCCACCTGGTCTGCGTGCACGACCGCCGGGTGGATCGGACCTCGAGCGGGGCCGGGGTGGTCAGTGAGATGACGCTGTCGCAGCTGCAGCGCCTCGACTACGGCGCGTGGCATCGCAACGGGCAGACCGGCTCCGCGGGGGATGTCGGCATCGGTGACACCGGTCTGCTCACCCTCGATGCACTGGTTGCGCTGGTTCTGGACTGGCACCGGCCGGTGAAGATCTTCATCGAGACCAAGCATCCGGTGCGATACGGCTCGATGGTTGAGCGCGAGGTGCTCGCGTTGCTGCATCGATTCGGGCTCGCCGCGCCGGCGTCGGCTTCGCGGTCGCGTGCGGTGGTCATGTCGTTCTCGGCGGCGGCGGTGTGGCGGATTCGCCGGGCCGCACCCCTGCTGCCGACGGTTCTGCTCGGGTCAGGCGCCCGCTATCTGGGCGGCGGCGCGGCGACGACGGTCGGTGCCACGGCGATCGGTCCGTCGATCGAGACGCTGCGGGAGCATCCCGAGTTGGTGGACCAGGCCGCCGTGCGGGGTCGCGCGCTGTATTGCTGGACTGTCGACCGCAATGAAGACGTCGACTTCTGCAGGGATGTCGGGGTTGCGTGGATTGCGACAAATCAGCCCGCCCGAACCAAGGCGCGGTTGCGGGCGGGCTGATCGGCGGGCGAGGGGTTTACCCGCCGGCGATGCGCGGTGCGCCGGCTTCTCGGCCGACCGTGATCTCGCGTGCGAGGAAGGTCTCCAACTCGAACAGGTTGTGCCCGGCGCGGTCGGCGACCCGCAGCAACCGGGTCATCACGGCTACCTCCTCGACCTGTTCGCGCAGGAACCACTGCATGAACTGCTCGCCGAGGTAGTCGCCCTCGTCGCGCGCGGCGCCGGTTAGCCGGCTGATCTGCTCGGTGACGGTCCGCTCCTGCTCCAGCGTCAGCGCCAATGCATCCCGCGGGGCGTCGAAGTGGTTGCGCACCGCGTCGACACCGGGAATCTCGACGCGGATGTCCCGGTCGAGCAGGTACTGCACCAGCATCATCGCGTGGTTGCGTTCCTCGACGGCCTGGGCGTAAAAGAACTTGGCCAATTGTGGCAAATCCTCGCCGTCGAAATAAACCGCGACCGCGACATATTGCTGTGCCGCGGTAAATTCGTGATAGATCTGCTCTTGAAGCAGCGCGTGGAATTTCGTCTTGTGGCTGTCGTTCTCGATCATGAACGCGATGCTACCCCTGGTCAGAGTGGGTTTGCATCCAAGGTGAGGCTTACTCAGGTCAGCATTGCCTAAGTAAAGATAGGGTAGGCTGAAATTGCGCAATCGCGCGTGATAATTAGGTTTGACTCAATTATCGGCGCTCGATGGGGGTGGTGTATCGCGGCGCAATGCCTCGAATAGTCGGGCGGCCCCGGCATGGTTCCATACCACCGCGTCGCCGACGTCGGTCCGGAGAAACTCGCCAATGGGCACGGTCAGCGTGGTGGTGGTGCCATGCAACGCCCAGCCCAGGGCCGCCAGGTCCATGACGCCGGAGCTTTCGTCCAGGTTCACCGCGTGTGCGGCAGCGCGCGGCACGGTGTACCAGTGCAGCGGATTGAGCCAGACGGATGGATCGGCGATGCGCCCCAGCAGCGCCGACAGGAACAGCCGCTGGTGGGCCATCCGGTCCAGATCGGCGCGCGGTGTGGCCCGACTACGCACGTAGCCGAGCGCGGCCGCTCCGGAGAGCTGCTGGCAGCCGGCCGGCAGATTCAGCCCGGCCAGCGGGTCGTCGATCGGTTCGTCCGGGCACAAGGTGACGCCGCCGAGGGCGTCTACGAGCGAGGCGAAACCGCCGAATCCGATCTCGACATAGTGGTCCAGCCGCAGGCCGGTGGCCTGTTCCACCGTCCGGGTCAGCAGGGGAGCCCCGCCGAGGGTGTACGCGGCGTTGATCTTGTCTTTGCCGTAGCCGGGGATCGTGACGTAGGAGTCGCGCGGCAGCGACACCACCGTCGCCGTCGACTCGGATCCCGGGCTGGGTAGGTGCACGAGCAACACCGTGTCGGTGCGTCCGTTGCCGATGTTCCCGCCGGTGCTCAGGTCCTGCTGCTCCTGCAGTGTGAGATCGGCGCGGCTGTCCGAACCGACTAGCAGCCACGTCGTCCCGCGGCCCGGCGTCGGACGGTCGGCGTAATCAGCGAACGCCGCGGTCCGCTGCAGTGCGGTGTCGAGCCAGGCCGCGGCGCCCACCAGGGACGCGGTGGCGAGCAAGGCCAGCAGCAGAGTAAACACCGCCAGTCGGCGCGGCCAGGATCGGCGTCTGCGCGAAGCGGGAGGCCGCGGCGAGTGAGGACGTGCGGCGGGCGGGCGCGGTGCGACCGGAGCCGCCGGCGGGTGACGCGGTTCCGCGACGCGTGGTGCGGGGTGGGTCATTGGCCGCGGGACGGCTCGGGGTGGCGGCGTCGGCGAGGCCGGCCGGCCCTGGGGGACGCGGTACAGCAGCGGCGGCGGCTCACGGCGCGGCGGCGGAGGAATATGCCAGGGCTGACCCGGCCCGCGATCGCCGTTCACTCGCCCAATCTACGTATCGCGCGTCGTCGGGGCGATCTCCCCGGGCGCGCTGACCGGGCCGGTGGGGCCGAATACGCCAGTTCATCGCCGTCGCGCCACGTTTTTCTCAGGGTTTGTTTAGAAATTTTCCAAAGAAATCGTTATCTTGTCCACGTTGTCGCCGCGATTGTGGAGAGAGGTCTACCCGCAGATGACTCGTCAGTGCAGCACGAAGCGAAGCCACCGGGTGGCCGGAGTGGGAACGGCAGTGGGGGCGTTCCTGGCGTTCGGAGTGATGCCGTTGGCTGCTGCGCCGGTGGCGTCCGCTGAGGGCTTCGAGGACATGTTCGACCAGGTACTGGCCCCGTTCATGGACACGACCACCGGCGGCTTGGACTGGGATGCGGTGTTCAGTCCGGCGGCCTGGGACGCGTTCGCCTCCTCGGCCAACTGGGATGGCCTGCTGGCTGGATCGGCGGCTGCGTCATGGAGCCTGGACAGCCTGCTGTACCCCGACGTTGCGGCGTTGGTTCAGAACTGGGTCTACAACCCGCTCTACACCGGTATCGACTGGTTGGTCACCAACCCGTTGATGGCGCCGGTCGTCGATGTGTACAACCAGATCAGTGGGGCGCTGGGCCTGGGCCTGATGATCGGCGATGGTGCGGAAGGTACCGCGGAGCATGTCGCCGGTGGTGCGGGCGGCTGGTTGTTCGGTGACGGCGGGGCCGGCTGGGACAACGCCGAGGTGGGTGGCACCGGTGGAGCCGGTGGATCGGCCGGCTTCTTCGGCAACGGCGGTGCCGGGGGCGAAGGCGGAGAAGGCGGCAGCGGTGGTGTCGGCGGAGCCGGCGGGTGGTACATGGGCGTCGGTGGCGCCGGCGGGGCCGGTGGTGATGGCGTCAACGGCGGCATCGGCGGGGCCGGTGGCGACGGGCGCGGGTGGATGCTCGGTATCGGCGGGGCCGGTGGCGACGGCGGCGACGGTACCCACCTCGGCGGCAACGGCGGTGACGGCGGAAACGGGTCGATCTGGTTCGGCGGCGGTGGCGCCGGTGGTGACGGCGGAAACGGCGTTTACCTGGGGCAGGGTGATCTGCCCGCCCTGGGCGGGGCGGGCGGCCTCGCCGGATCGCTGGGCACCCACGGTGCGGTCGGCCACTTCGGCGTGCTGGACGGAGCCCCGGAGAAGGGGCTGGCCGAACTCGGCACCGCCGGTAAGTGGATCGTCGACCAGGACGGTCGGGTGGTCATCCTGCAGGGCGTCAACCAGGTGTACAAGTCGCCGCCGTTCACACCGGGCGGCAACGGCTTCGGCGACGACGACGCGGCGTTCCTGGCCGCCAACGGCTTCACCGCGGTACGCGTCGGCCTGTACTGGGATCAGATTGAACCGCAGCCCGGGGTCTACAACTGGGCCTATCTCGAGTCCGTCAAGGAGACTATCGAGACCCTCAAGTCGCACGGCATCGTCAGCATCCTCGACATGCACCAGGACCTCTACGGTGTGGACATCGGCGGCCATGGCGCACCGGACTGGGCGACCATGTTCAACCCCGATCACAACGACACCACCCAGCCGTTCCCGTTCGCCTACGCACTTAACCCGGCGCAGAACCAGGCCTGGGATGCGTTCTGGTCGAACGAGAAGGTCGACGGCATCGGGCTGCAGAATTACTACGCCAGGATGTGGCAGACCGTCGCCGACTACTTCGGTGGGACGCCCGGCGTGGCCGGCTACGAGATCATGAACGAGCCGTGGGCCGGCTCATCGTGGTTGGGCAGCCTGCTCGGCAACCCCCACTTCGACACTCAGTCGCTGACTCCGTTCTACGACCAGGTGATCTCGGCGATCCGGTCAGTGGACTCGAGCACCACGGTGTACTACGAGCCGAACGTTTTGTTCGGCAATGCAACTGCGGGCATCAACATGCGCGGGGTCGACGACGACAACGCCGTGTTCTCGTTCCACGACTACTGCATCTTCGACGCCCTGGGCGCCGGCAGTTCCGCAGGCTGCTCGCTGTGGGACGGGATGATGATGGAGAACGCCCAGCGCTACGTCGACCGCTACGGCGTTCCGGGCGTGGTCACCGAGTTCGGCGCCACCGGCAACATCGACACCATCGCCAGCCAGCTGAACTCGATCAACCCGCACAAGTTCGGCTGGCTGTACTGGGGCTACAACGACACCGGCTCGCTGGTGCACAACCCCAACCTGCCGCCGACCGGCGACAACGTGAACGAGGCCATTGTGGCGACGCTGGCCCAGCCCTACCCGCAGGTGATTGCCGGTATCCCGAACAGCTGGTCGTTCGAGAACGGGGTCTTCTCGTTCAGCTACTCCACGGCGATGGCCGACGGCTCGGGCAACTTCGACGCCGGGTCGGAGACCCGGATCTCGATCCCGGACCTCCAGTTCCCGAACGGTTACCAGGTCAGCGTGACCGGCGGCCAGGTGGTCTCGGCGGACAACGCCTCGGTGCTGGTCATCGGATCCAATGCCGGTGCGGGCACCGTCACCGTCACGGTGACGCGCGCGAGCTGAGATCTGCACGGCGCCGTCGCGATCAGCGCAGCCAGCCGAGCTTGTCGGCGAACAGCGCGTAGCCGACGAACGCCACGGTATCGATCAGACCGTGGGCGAGTATCAACGGCCACAACCGTCCGGTGCGCTGCCAGGCGTAGCCGAAAACCAGGCCCATCGCGATGTTGCCGAGGCCGGCCCCGAAGCCTTGATAGAGGTGGTAGGCACCGCGCAGCAGGGCTGAACAGGCCAGCGCCACCCGCGGCGAAACCCGCAGCTGCGGTAGTCGGGTCAGCAGGTAGCCGACCACGATCACTTCCTCGGCGAACCCGTTGGCGAACGCGATCACGATCAACATCGGAGCGCGCCACCAGGTGTCGTTGATCGCGGCGGGAATGACGTCGGCGTTGAGGCCCAGGGTTCGCGCCAGTAGGTACAGGCCCAGGCCGGGCAGCCCGATCAGGGCGGCCAGCCCAAATGCGCCGACCAGGTCGATGCGGCGTGGTCGCCTGTTCAGCCCGACGTGGGCGGGTCCGAATCCGCTGCGCCACAGCAGGTACAACGCCAGGGCGCCCCAGGCAACCAGTTGCACCGCCCAGGCGGCGTTGAGACCGAGGTCGATCAGGTCGAAATAAGACCGGCGAGGGTTGAGGGCGATCCGCTGGGCGCTGAGGTCGCGCAGCACCGCGTCGGCGAGCTGCAGAATCGCGGTGACGGCGCTCAGGCCGTAGGTGACGGCCAGAACCAGGATGATCTCCAGGCGCAGCGCGTGTCGCGGGGGCTGGCGCTCGGTCACCTCGCCACGTTAGCGGCTGGGTATCTGGCGGCGACCTGCTTCGCCGCGCTTGCAATCGCCGCTACTGCTCCTGACGCCGGGCCTGCAGCCCGTTGAGAAATGGGCAGCCCATCAGTGCGCGTACCGCCCGGTTCAGGCTCAGCACATCGTTTACTGGCCGCGGGAAGCTCAGTCGCACGTCGCGGTCACCGTCGGGGGCCTCCATCCGCAACCACATGCCGTAGCGGTCCACGGCAAGTGGGCGAGCCTGCCCGCGGCGCAGCTGCGGCGGCAGCTTGGCAGCGGCAAGCCGGGCGACCATGTCGGGGTGCGCCGAGTCGAGGTGCTGCAGCCAATGCGCCTCGATCGCGCAGAACGGGTCGGGTCGGGCTGCCAGCAGGTCGTGCACATCGACGGCTTCGGCTCCGGTGGCGTCGGCCAGCACGGCCGATTCGGGCGTCAGCCGCAGCAACGCGTAGTCGACGTCGGTGTCGCTGCCCTCCGGTGCGGCCATATCGCGGGAGTGCGACGCCGAGCGCGGCGAGACGACCTGGAGCAGAGCAGGGTTGGGGTCTACCGCCGCGATCCGGTCCAGAAGTATCGGGATCTCGCGGTCGGGCACCGGGCGCAACAGGCCCCGGATCCACGCCAGCGCACGCACGCGTTCGCGCAGTCGCAACGGCGCGTGATCGGTCAGCTCGAGCATCGCCTGCACGCCGGCGTCGGCCGCGGCCTGCGCGACCGGGTCCTCGACGGGGACCGCGACTACCAACGACCCGTCCCGCAGCAGGTGGCAGACCGGCGCGTTGACCGGGGCGGCGTCGGCGGCGTCGGCGATCGCCAAGAGGGCCTGACCGCGGATGCAGGCGCTGCGAATCCGCTCGGCCGACGTCGGGACGGTTGCTGCTGTAGTCGTGGCCATCGATCACCTTTCGAAGTGAGGTAAGCCTAACTTAATTAATGACCCGAGTGGGCGCAACAGGAATTGCGGAATCGGATCGCGATGCCACCTCCGCCGAACGTGAAGATGGCGGCACGTTCGAGGAGGCCAACGTGACCCTGCCCGCGCGCTCGCGCTGCCGGTGAGCGCGCCGGCGGGCTGCGGCCGATAGGGTTGTCCGGTGACCCGCATCAGCTATCTCGGCCCGGCGGGGACCTTCACCGAAGCGGCGCTGCTCGCGTTGAACGGCGCCGGACGGGTTCCCGGCGCCGACCTTCAACCGGTGCCGGCCGAGAGCACGCCGGCCGCTCTAGAGGCGGTGCGCTCCGGCGCCGCCGACTACGCGTGTGTGCCGATCGAGAACTCGATCGAGGGCGGGGTGACGCCCACTCTGGACGGCCTCGCGGTCGGGTCGCCGCTGCAGATATTCGCCGAAACGGCCCTGGACGTCTCGTTCTCGATCGTCGTCGCGCCGGGTCGAGGCGAGGCGGCAATTCGCACGGTGGCCGCCCATCCGGTGGCGGGCGCCCAGGTGCGGCGCTGGCTGGCCGAGCACCTGCCCGGGGCCCACACCGTGCCGGCCAACTCCAATGCCGCTGCGGCGCAGCAGGTCCATGACGGTGAGGTGGACGCCGGAGTGAGCACCGCGCTGGCTGCCCAGCAGCGCGGGTTGGTGGCGCTGTCCGAGGGCGTCATCGACGAGGCCAATGCCCGCACGCGTTTCGTGCTGGTGGGTGCCCCGGCGCCACCGCCGGCGCGCACCGGCGCCGACCGGACGTCGGTGGTGCTGCGCCTCGACAACGCGCCCGGAGCGTTGGCGGCAGCCCTGGCCGAGTTCGGAAGTCGCAGCATCGATCTGACTCGCATCGAGTCGCGCCCGACCCGCACCGAGCTGGGCACATATCTATTCTTTCTGGACTGCGTCGGACACATCGACGACGAAGCCGTCGCCGAGGCGCTGCAGGCCCTGCGCCGCAGCTGCGCCGACGTCCGCTACCTGGGCTCCTGGCCTATCGAGCCCGTAGGACGATGGGGGGTGGTGTCATGAGCGGGCGGCTGGTGCTGCTGCGCCACGGCCAGTCCTACGGCAACGTCGACCGTCGACTCGACACCCGCCCGCCGGGATCGGAACTGACCCCGCTGGGCCGCGACCAAGCCAGAGCCTTCGCCGCCGAATGCGTCCACCGTCCGATGTTGGTCGCCCATTCGGTGGCCACCCGCGCGGTTCAGACCGCTGCCGAGATCAGCGGACGGCTCGGCGTGACCGCCCGCGCCTTGGAAGGCATTCACGAGGTGCAGGCCGGTGAGCTGGAGAACCGCAGCGACGACGACGCGATCGCCGAGTTCAACGCGATCTATCAGCGCTGGCACTCCGGCGAGCCCGGAGTCGCATTGCCCGGCGGGGAATCGGCCGAACAGGTGCTCGACCGCTACCTGCCGGTCGTCACCGACCTGCGGCTGCGCTACCTCGACGACGACGACTGGACCGGGGACATCGTCGTGGTCAGCCACGGCGCGGCGATCCGACTGGCGGCGGCGACGCTGGCGGGTGTGGACGGCAGTTTCGTGCTGGACAACCACCTGGAGAACGTCACCGCCGTGGTGCTGGCACCGATCACCGACGGCCGATGGAGCTGTGTGCAGTGGGGCTCGCTGACGCCGCCGTTCTACCCCGAACCGCACGCGGACCCGGTCGGCGACGCGTTGCGGTCCGACACCGACCCGATGGGTTAGACCGCCAGCGCGTACACCTGCGCGCAGCGGCACCCGACCGCTTCGCAATCCAGGGCGAACGAGTGCGGCATCACCTCGCCGGGGCAGCCGTCCTCGGTGCATTCCGCGGCCTGCTGCACGTGGTGGATGAGTGTGCCGTGGCAGTGCTCCAGCCCCGCCCGGCAGTCGCGGCAGTGGTGGGAGTCGGTCGTCATCATCGTCACCATGATCCACCGTGGCTCGCCGTTCGTGGCGCGTTCGGCTAGGCGTGTCGGACAGGGACGGCGGCGGTTTCAGCCACTCAGCGTGAGCCGGCAACACTTAGATCTCGTGTGCCAATACTTCTACATTCATTACTTTTCTGCCGGCAGGGGAGGCGGGAATCCCGTCGGGACAGCTAGCTACTGGAGTGCAAAGCTGTGATTTGTGTCGGCGGTGAAAATTCTTATTTTTCTAATATTGCGAGGTCAGATTCGATACCTAGCGCAGCTCTCTTCCGTGAAGGGGGGGCGAAGGGCATGTTCCCATGGCAGGCTGGTCGCCTGACGGCTGGTTTAATGTTTGCTGAGAAGGGCGCAGGCCCATCAGCAGCAACCAACAAGGACAACAAGGGGAGACGTTCGCAACATGAGTCAAGGTCACAGCGCTCGTTCGAGCAAGATGCGTCGGCGCGCAGCTGCCGCAGGTACCGCAGTCGGGGCGTTCCTGGCATTGGGTATGGCCCCGCTGGCCGCGGCGCCGGCAGCGCAGGCGGAGTGGGATTTCGACTTCGGACTCGACACGCTGTTCGACTCGCTCCTCACGCCGGACGCGTCTGACTTCGGCAGCTTGGCGCTCGGCGACGTGCCGATGCCCGCCGCCGACTACGGCTTCCCGGATGACCCGTTCGGTTTCATCAATGAGACCGTCTGGGAGATCTACAGCGGCATCTACGGCGGTATCCATGACCTGGGTCAGATGACGATCCCGCTGTGGAACCTCGTCAACCCGATCTTTGCTTTCGGTGACTCGTGCGGCCTGGTCTGCAACGGCACTGACGCCTTCATCAACGACGACGGCGACCTGGTGGCGGCCGGAGACGGCGGTTGGCTCTTCGGTGACGGCGGCAGCGGCATTGTCCTCGACCAGGACGGCGCACAGTTGGTCGGCTCGGCTGGCGGCCAGGCATTCCTGTTCGGTAACGGCGGCGCGGGCGGCCTGGGCGCTGACGCCACCTACGACGGCCAGGACGGCACGGCGGCTGCGGTCGGCTTCGCCGGCGGCAACGGCGGCATGCTCTTCGGCAATGGCGGCGCCGGCGGCAATGGCGGTGCCGGGTTCGATGGCGCCCTCGCGGCCTACACCTCGGGCGGTAACGGCGGCGTCGGCGGCGCGGGTGGCTTCCTGTTCGGTGACGGCGGCAATGGCGGTGTCGGCGGCGCCGGCGCCACCGGTGCCACCGGCACCCACGGTGACGTTGGCACCGCGGGCGACGCTGGCGTTGCCAACGGCACCCAGGCTGCGGCCAACGGCGGCGCTGGTGGCGCCGGTGTGGCCGGCGGCAAGGGTGACGCCGGTGGTAACGGTGGCGCTGGTGGTGCCGGCGGTAAGGCCGGTCTGATCATCGGTGTCGGTGGCCAGGGCGGTAACGGTGGCGCGGCCGGTAACGGTGGCCTCGGTGGCAACGGCGGCGACGGCGGTGTCGGTGGTGCGGGTGCCAACGCGAGCGCGGGTGACTCCGAGGCCGACCCGGCCATCCCGGCCACGCTGGCCGGTAACGGCGGTGCCGGCGGTGCCGGTGCGGCTGCTGGTGCCGGCGGTGCCGCGGGCGTCGTGGGTGCGGCCGGTGTCGGTGGCGCCGGTGGGCACTTCGGCGTCGCGGGCCTGGCCGGTACCGCTGGTGGCGCTGGGATCGCCGGTGGATTCGGTGACGCCGGTAACGGTGGTGTCGGTGGTGCGGGCGGCAACGCGCTCGACGGCCAGACCGCGGGCAACGGTGGCGCCGGTGGCGCCGGTGGCGCCGCGCAGGGTGCCGGCGCGGCCGGCAACGGCGCGGACGGCGGTGCCGGTGGTACCGCGATCACCACGGGCGAGGGCGACGACGCCGTCACGGCTACCGACGTCACCGGTGGTAACGGTGGTGACGGTGGTGTCGGTGGCGCCGCGTCGACTTCTGACGACAGCACCGGCGTGGCCGGCAGCAGCGGTAAGGGTGGCGCCGGCGGCGCCGCCACCGGTGACGGCACCGGCGGCACCGGTGGTAACGGTGGCGCTGCGGTGGCCAATGGTGCTGCCGGTCAGGGCGGCGCCGGTGGCAACGCGGCAGACGGTAACGGTGGCACCGGTGGTGTCGGTGGCGCCGCCGCGGCTGGCGCCGCTGCCGGTAACGGCGGTGTCGGTGGCGACACGACCGGAGCCGGCGACGGTGGCACCGGTGGTGCCGGTGGCGCCGCCAACGGTGGCACCGCTGCTGGCAACGGTGGTGCCGGCGGTAACTCGTCCGGCGGCGGCAACGGTGGTGTCGGTGGTGCCGGTGGCGCCGCGGGTACCGACGCGGCGGCCGGTGACGGCGGCGACGGCGGCAACGCGACCGGTGACGGCGGCAACGGCGGCAACGGTGGTGTCGGTGGCGACGGGACCGACACCCAGGCGGCCGGTAACGGCGGCAACGGTGGCAACGGTGCCGACGGCACCTCGACCAGCCTGGCCGGCCAGGGCGGCGACGGTGGTGCCGGCGGCAACGCCGCGGCCGACCAGACCGCGGGTAACGGCGGTAACGGCGGCAGCGGCGGTAACGGCTACCAAGGCACCGGCGTCGGTGTCGCCGGTGGCGCCGGCGGTGCTGGCGGTGCCGGTGGCACCGCACAGGTTGACGAGGACGACAACCCGGTCGACAACGTCACCGGTGGCAACGGCGGCAACGGTGGTGCCGGTGGCACCGGTGGCGGACTGGCCGGCCTCGGTGGCGAGATCGGCGGCACCGGCGGTGCCGGCGGCGAGGGCGGCGACGGTGGCGCTGGCACCGGAACCGGTCTGGGCGGTAACGGCGGCAACGGCAATGTCGGCGGCGCCGGCGGCAGCAACCAGGAAGGCATCGTGCTCGGCACCGGCGGCAACGGCGGTACCGGTGGTGCCGGCGGCGACGGTGGTGCCAACGGCACTGATGGTGCCGGTGCCGGTGGTAACGGCGCGGCCGGTGGTGCCGGCGGCGAAGGGGCCACGATCGGCGGCAGCGGCGGTACCGGTGGTGCCGGTGGTTCCTCGGACGGTAACGCCGGTGAGGCAGGCGCAAGTGGCAGCCTGCCCGACGGTGAGACCGGCGGCGCCGGCGGTGCTGGGGGCAACGGCGCCCCGGCCACCCCGCCCACCCCGCCCACGGAGGGCTAGTCCCAACACCGACGGCGAAAGCCCCGCACGCCCCTCTGGCGTGCGGGGCTTTCCCGTATGCGCCCAGCGGGGGCATATGGCTAGATGGCTAGGGGGGAGGGGATTGGGCGCCCAGGGGGAATCCGACGACGTGACATCGGCGTGTGTCGCGTCGTGAACTTCCCAATTGCGCACTCGCGGACAGCACACTCGGAAATCGCGGCACCAAACCGACTCAGGTGTGTTGGAACAGCGGGCCCCCGATCGGGGCTACGAGAACGCCCACCAAACCGCCGGGAGTTGCCAGCTACGGCCTACCGATCTCGCTGCTGGATCGGCTCACGGCCGCGGGTTTACCCGAGGTCGATGAACTGACCCGGATCGAAGGCAGCAGTCAGATCGGCGAGCACCGGCATCTGCTCGCCGAACCCACCCCAATCGAGGCCGTTCAGCAGTTGATCGATCCCACCGAGTGAGGCGACCGCGGCACCGGTGATCGGTTCCCCGGTGCCGTCGTCGCCGTCGGCGACATTCGCGCCGAACCAATGGCCCAACCCGATGGCGCTCATGAGGTCGACCAGCCAGCCCAACGGGTCCACCACGGTGCCATCGTCAGGTACCGGAATCCACATGCTGGGCCCCCGGATGATGAAGTTGCCGGCTAACAGATTGTCCAACGCTTCGGTGTCGCCTCGCAGCGCCCAGAGCAACTCACCGCCCAAGGTGCCCGTCGAGATGAACGGATCGACGAGACCACCCCAAAACAGCCCGTCATGTGACCACATGTTGTAAATGAACAGATTGAGCGGGTTGTTCGGGCTGCGCAGGTCGAATAGGTCGGTCAGCCAGTCGTCGGCAGCCGTCAACTCCACATCCACCGCGATCGGGGCTGGTTGAGTGTGCGCCGAGGACGCCGAGAAGTCAGTCGCCAGTGCGGGGATGACCACCCCGGAACCGACCATGGCCGTTGCCAGGCCGGTCGCGCCCCAGCGCTCTATCGCAAGCACCACGATGTGACGTCCTTTCGAAGCTGCCCCCCACCGATGCACCCACAGGACAGGCAACATCGTCGACGAATATGGAGTCTAATCCATCAATACGGCTCGACAGCGGGGCGTGATGTGCCCCCAGCTCAGCCCCAGCCCAGTTCGTGCAGCCGGTCGTCGTCGATACCGAAGTGATGGGCGATCTCGTGGATCACCGTGATCCGGACCTCGTCGACCACCTCGTCGTCGGACTCGCACATCTCCAGCAGCGCATCCCGGTAGATGGTGATGGTGTCCGGCAACGACCCGGCATAGCTCGAATCACGCTCGGTCAGCGCCACCCCTTCATAGAGGCCGAGCAGCTCGGGTTCCTCGGCGTTGCGGTCGGCCACCAGGATCACGACGTTGTCGAACGCGGCGGCCAGCTCGGGCGGAATCAGGTCCAGCGCGTCGGACACGAGGTCGTCGAACCGGCGCGGGTCCATCTGGACACTCACCGCGGCTGGCTACCGGCGGGCAGTTGGTTAAGCCGCTCCGCGGGGATGGACGGCGGCGGGATCGGGGGCTGGCCATTGATCAGCAGCGATCCGCGGGCGCTGTTGATCAGCGCCGCCCAGCCGCCGTTGCCCAGCGTGGCGCCGAGGCTGCAGGCCACCTCGCGGCTGCCCGCCGACCAGCTGGGCAGGGAGACAGTGGCGTAGGTCAACGTCAGCGTCGTGTCGCGCAGCTGGACCGGGTCCAGGTAGGCATCGGTGAGCCGGGTGCAGGACTCCTTGATGAACGCATCCTGCTCGGGCTCTGGCGGTAGCGCGTCGGGGAACCGTTCGGCCAGGTTGACCGTGCCGGTGACTTCCTTAGTATGCGGTGCCGCGCAGTCGACCGGAACGTCGTTGGGCTGGTTGGTGGCCGGATCGATGCCCAGGCAGGTGCCCGGCGGCCAGACCTTGGACTGGTCGATGTCGGCGATCTTGCCGACGAAGGCGGTCTGCTGGCCGCCCACGCCAGGCAGTTGCAGGCCGCACAACATCCGGCGCTCACCGTGGTGGCGCCACGCGCGTTCGCCGGCCCACAGCATGCTGGCCACGAACTTGCTGTGCGGGTCGAACTTGACGCCGAGATACCGGCGCACCGACGACTCGCACTGTTCCTGGGTGATCTGCTCGATCCGGGCCATCGACGGCGGCGGGGCATCGGGACCGTATTCGGCGCCCGGGAACATCTTCATGTCCACCGGGCCGGCCACCTCGAATTTGTGCTCGTCGGCGCAGCTGACGATCGTCGCCGCGTCCAAGTCGTTCTCCGGCCAGTTCAGGCAGTCGCCGGCGACGGCGTGGTCGATCGCCTCGTTGCCCTTGACCGTGCCCAGCCCCAGTCCCGGACCGGCGCCTTTGCCGCCCGCACCCGGTGCCGGCTCGGCGTTCAGATGGCCCAGCAGCCCGCCGGGGCCCTCGCCGAGGACGGGCACCACGGTGATCAGACCGGCGATCAGCAGCCCACCCAGCGCGGTCAGCAACAGGGCGCGGCGCGTCGGGGCGGCCTGGAGCGTGCGTCGCCAAGACACCCGCTTGGCGGGTGGATTCTCCTGGTCGGCTGCCTCTGACATCGCGTCCATTCTGACAGGCAGCCGCGAGCGCCTGACAAATGATGCGAAAGTGATGCAGCCGGCCAGGTTGTAGGGTTCTGCCGTGATCGACCTGAAGCTGCTGCGTGAAGATCCCGACCGTGTCCGCCGCTCCCAGTTGGGTCGCGGCGAGGACCCGTCCCTGGTGGATGCCTTGCTGGCCGCCGACACCGCACGCCGTGCCGCCATCGCGGCGGCTGACTCGATGCGTGCCGAACAGAAGACCGCCAGCCGGTCGGTCGGGGCGGCCTCGCCCGAGGAGCGCCCTGCCCTGCTGGCGCGGGCCAAGGAGCTCGCCGAGCAGGTTAAGGCCGCCGAGGCCGCCCAAGGTGAGGCCGAGACTGCGTTCACGGCGGCACACATGGCGATCGCCAACGTCGTGATCGACGGGGTGCCGTCGGGCGGCGAAGACGACTTCGCGGTGCTGGACGTGATCGGCGAGCCGCCGGCGATCGAGAATCCGCGCGACCACCTCGAGCTCGGCGAGGCGCTGGGCCTGATCGACATGGGCCGCGGGGCCAAGGTCTCCGGCTCGCGGTTCTACTTCCTGACCGGCCGCGGTGCGCTGCTGCAGTTGGGTCTGTTGCAGCTGGCCGTGCGCCTGGCCGTCGACAACGGGTTCACCCCGATGATCACCCCGTCGCTGGTCCGTCCCGAAGTCATGTCCGGCACCGGATTTCTGGGCGCACACGCCGACGAGGTCTATCGGCTCGAGGCCGACGACCTGTACCTGGTGGGCACCTCGGAGGTGCCGCTGGCCGGCTACCACTCCGACGAGATCCTCGACCTGTCGGCCGGGCCGCTGCGCTACGCCGGCTGGTCGTCGTGCTTCCGCCGGGAGGCCGGCAGCTACGGCAAGGACACCCGCGGCATCATTCGAGTGCACCAGTTCGACAAGGTCGAGGGGTTCGTCTACTGCCGGCCCGAGGACGCCGAAGCCGAACACGACCGGCTGCTCGGCTGGCAGCGCGAGATGCTGGCCCGCATCGAAGTGCCCTACCGGGTGATCGACGTCGCCGCAGGCGATCTCGGGTCCTCGGCCGCCCGCAAATTCGACTGTGAAGCGTGGGTGCCCTCCCAAGGCACCTACCGAGAGCTGACCTCGACGTCGAACTGCACCACCTTCCAGGCCCGCCGACTGGCGACCCGCTACCGCGACGAGAACGGCAAGCCGCAGACCGCGGCCACCCTCAACGGCACCCTGGCCACCACCCGCTGGCTGGTGGCGATCCTGGAGAACCACCAGCAGCCCGACGGCAGCGTGCGGGTGCCGCAGGCGCTGGTGCCCTACGTCGGCGTGGACGTGCTGGAGCCGACCGCCTCCTGATCCGCGGCCGGGATCAGGAGGAGAAGAGCCGCCGCGAGCAGTCCAGCAACATCCGGTGCAGTTCCTCGTTCGGAATGTCCGACACCGCGGGGTCGGCTGCCGCGCCGAGAATTCCGGGCACCAGAACCGCGGTCGCGATGAGGGTGGCCGGATCGGGTTGGGGTCCCGCCAGGATCGTCTGCAGGCGCCGAGAGGCGTCCCGGAAGTCGCCGATGGCCTCGACGACCCCCACGACGGCGGGATCGGTGTGGACCAGGGCCGTGGTGCGCCGGTGCCGGACAGCGAGCTCGATGATGCCGCTGATGGTGGCCTCGCGCTGAATCTCGCGGGAGCCGATGGCCTCGGCGATGGCGACCACCCGGGCGATGTCGTCGAACACCGGGCGAAACACCGCGACGACGATGTCGTCCTTGCAATGGAATTGGTAGTACACCGCCGACTTATTGACGCCCAATCGGTCGGCGATCATCTGCAGCGACGTACC
>Ga0182738_1002510_pt1 | contig 21736 bp, 23 predicted proteins | sample eDN5th30CBELigMG_FD_128876 | JGI IMG/M metagenome (GOLD analysis project Ga0182738, IMG submission 128876) | Enriched Miracle-Growth compost microbial communities from Emeryville, California, USA - eDNA 5th pass 30_C BE-Lig MG (version 2)... ...
AATCTCAGCGAGGATGTCGATGTCCAAGATCATGAGCGCGGAAAATGCGGTCAAGCGCATCGCCGACGGCGCTGTCGTCGCGGTGAATTCGTCGAGCGGCCTGTGCTGTCCGGATCATGTCCTCCAGGCGCTCGGCGAGCGCTATCGCGCCGAGCGGCATCCCGGCCGGCTGACGATGGTGCATCCGATCGCCGCCGGCGACATGTTCGGTACCAAGGGCATCGATCATCTCGCCCAGGACGGGATGATCGACGCCATCATTGCCGGCTCCTATCCTTCCGGCCCGTCGTCGGCGGAGCCGCCGCTGATCTGGCAGATGCTGGGCGAGAACAAGGTGGCCGCCTACAATGTGCCGAGCGGCGTCCTGTTCGACGTCCTGCGCGAAGCCGCCGGCAAGCGGCCGGGCGTCATCACCAAGGTCGGCCTCGACACCTTCGTCGATCCGGATCTCGACGGCTGCGCCATGAACGAGCGCGCGCGGGAAAAGGCGATCGTGCGCAAGATCGATTTCGAGGGCGAGGAGTGGCTCTATTTCCCGACCATCGCGCCGGACGTCGCCATCATCCGCGCCTCGACGGCAGACGAGCGCGGCAACCTTACCTTCGAGCACGAGGGCGCCTATCTCGGCGCGATGGAACTGGCGCTCGCCGCGCACAATTGCGGCGGACTGGTCATCGCCCAGGTCAAGCGGGTGGCGCAGGCCGGCAGCCTGAGGCCGCATGACGTGCGCGTGCCGGGCATCCTGGTCGACATGATCGTCGAGGCGCCCGATCAGTTGCAGACCACCGCAACGGCCTACGACCCGGCGATTTCCGGCGAGCTGTTCCGGCCGCTCGACACCTTCCGCACGCCAGCTTTCGATCCCGCCAAGGTCATCGCGCGTCGCGTCGCGGTCGAGCTCGAGCCCGGCTGGGCCGTCAATATCGGCTTCGGCATCTCGGCCAACGTGCCGCGCATCTTCCTCGAGGAAGGCCGGCACGGCGAGGTGACGTGGGTGATCGAGCAGGGCGCGGTCGGCGGCATCCCGCTGCTCGACTTCAAGTTCGGCTGCTCCTCCAATGCCGAGGCCTTCGTGCCGTCGCCGCACCAGTTCACCTATTTCCAGGCAGCGGGTTTCGACGCCTCGCTGCTGTCCTTCCTGCAGATCGGCGCGGACGGGTCGGTCAACGTCTCGAAACTCGCCGTGAGGCCGCATGTCACCGCCGGCGCCGGCGGTTTCGTCGACATCACGGCGCGGGCGAAGAAGATCGTCTTTTCCGGCTATTTCAACGCCGGCGCGAAGCTCTCCATCGCCGACGGCAAGGTGTCGATCGACAAGGAGGGCAAGGTCGCCAAGCTGGTGCCCGAGGTCGACCAGGTGTCGTTTTCCGGCAAGCGGGCAACCGCGCAGGGTCAGGACATCACCTATGTCACCGAACGCTGCGTACTGCGGCTGATCGACGGCAAGGTGACGGTCACCGAGATCGCGCCGGGCATCGACCTCCAGCGCGACGTGCTCGACCGCGCGGCGTTTCCGCTGACCGTTGCGCCGTCGCTCAAGCCGATGCAAGCTGACCTCTTTCTGCCCGGCGGGAGCGGCGGGCGCTCCGCCGGCAAGGAGGCGGCCGAATAATGTCCGACAGCGGCGTGCATCTGGAAGTCGAGGGCGGCGTGGCGCTGATTGTGCTTCGGCGCGAAGGCAAGCTGAACGCCCTCGACGCCGGCATGGTCCGCGAACTGGCGCTGGCCTGCGCCACGATCGAGCACGATGCCGCCGTGCGCGTCGCCATCCTCACAGGCTCGGGCGCCAAGGCGTTCTCGGCTGGCGGCGACATCGAGGCGTGGAGCGGCGAGACGCCGGAAGATTTCGGCCGCTTCTGGGTGCGCGAGGGCCATGCCGCCTTCGACGCGCTGGCGCGGTTGCGCCAGCCGCTCATCGCCGTGCTGAACGGCCATACGCTGGGCGGCGGGCTGGAACTCGCGGCTTGCGCCGACTTCCGCATCGCCGAGGCGCATGTGAAGATCGGCCTGCCCGAGACGGGCCTCGGCGTCATTCCCGGCTGGTCCGGCACGCAGCGCGCCGTGCGCCGCTTCGGCGCCCGGCTGGTGCGGCGTATGGCGATCTTCGGCGAGGTGTTCGGCGCCGAAGAGGCGCTTCGCCTCGGGCTGGTCGACGCGGTGGCCGAAAGCGGAAAGGGGCTGGAACACGCCAGGCAGGTCGCCGCCCGGGTCTGTACGCGCGGGCCGCTCGCCACCGAACTTACCAAGATGCTGGTCAACGCGGCCGAGGGCGAGGAAACCGAACGGGTCCTCGATGCCCTGGCCGGTATCGCCGTGGCGGGATCGGACGACCTCAAGGAAGGGCTTGCGGCGTTCCGTGCCAAGCGGTTGCCACGCTTCTGACGCCGCCGCATCCGGCGAACCGCTTCTCTCCGTTGCCGTCCCGTCACTCCAAAGGAATCAAGACATGATCCGGCATTTCGTGCTCCTGCGCTTTCTCGACAGTGTCGATGCCGAAACCAAGGCGTCGATCTACAGCGACCTTCGCGGCCTGCGCGATCACCTGCCCGGCATCGTCGGCTTCCATGCCGGCCCCAATGTCAGTGTCGAGACGGAGCTGATCCGTGGCAACGCCGATGCCTTCTGGGTCGATTTCGCCGACAGCGCCGCGCGCGATGCCTATCTCGTCGATGCCAGGCACCGCGAGATCGGCGCGCGCATCGTCGCCAACACGGTGGGTGGGGCCGATGGGGTCACCGTGGTCGATATCGAATTTTGACGGACCGCGATTAGCCGGCAAATAACTGCCGGCGGTGGACCATCAACCGGTTTTCGCCCTATTGCACGATCTCGCCTTTCTGGTTGGCGACGGCGAACCGCAGGGTAAGAATGCCGCGGTCCGGCTTGCTTGTGACGCGCTTGCCTGCCACGGCGATGCGCGCCCGGATGGTGTCGCCGGCCAGCACGGGCCGTTCGAAGCGGAAATCCCAGCCAAGGGAGGCGATGGCGCGGAACCGCGCCTCGGCCTGGTTCTTCAAGCCGTCCACCAGCGACAGCACCAGCAGGCCATGGGCAACGCGACCGGTGAAGCCATGGCGCCTGGCGGCAGCCTCGTCCATGTGGATCTCGAAGCGGTCACCGGTCAGCGCGGCGAAGGCGTCGATCATTTCGACGCTCACCACGCAGCCGGACGTCTCGAACCAGTCGCCAGCCTCCACATCCTCGTAGGAAAGCTCGGCAGCCCCGCCCAGGTTTCGGCCGCCCTCGCCGGTCATGCCGGCACCGGTGCGTCCTCGCGCAACAGCTTCCTGTGTTTCAGTTCGGCCCAGAAATCGGCCGGGATCGGGTGGCTGAACCATTTCAGGTTCTGCTCCAGTTGCTCGACCGTGCGCGTGCCGGCGCAGAAGGCCGGAATGGCGGGGTGGGCGACGACGAACTGGAGGGCGGCTGCAGGCAGCGGCACGCCGTGCTCGCGGCACACGGCTTCGATCTTCGCCACCTTGTCCATGACAGCGGCCGGGGCGGGGGCATAATTGTACTTGGCGCCCGGCACGGCGCCGGTGGCGAGGATGCCGGAGTTGAAGCCGCCGCCGACGAGAACGGCTGCGCCGCGCTCCTCGCACAGCGGCAAGAAACCGTCCAGCGCCTCCTGCTCCAGGAGCGTGTAGCGGCCGGCGAGCAGAAAGCAGTCGAAGTCGCGCTGCTTCAGCGCCTCGTGGCAGACCTCCCATTCGTTGACGCCTACACCGATGGCCTTGACGACGCCTTCCGAGCGCAACCGCTCCAGCGCCCGCCAGCAGCCGTCCATCGCCTGCCGGAACACTTCGGGCTGCTCGTCGCCGCGCGTGAAGCGGTCGATGTCGTGGATGAACAGCATGTCGATGCGCTCCAGCGCCAGCCGCTGCAGCGAATCCTCGAAGGAGCGCATGGTGCCGTCGTAGCTGTAGTCGAAGGCCATGGTGTTGGGCGCCGCGTTGTTCCACGGCGCGAAGTCGATTTCCGAGCGCCTGCCGGCCCTCAGCACGCGGCCGACCTTGGAGGCGAGGACGAAGTCGTCGCGCTTCTTCCAGCGCAGTGAATCGCCCAGCCGCAGTTCCGACAGGCCATGGCCGTACATCGGCGCCGTGTCGTAGAAGCGCACGCCGGCGTCCCAGGCGTGCCGCACCATCGCGTCGGCGGTAGGCTCGTCGATCTCGCGCAGGAAATTGCCGATCGGCGCGGTGCCGAAAGCGAAGGCGGTGACCTCGATGTTGCTGCGTCCGAACTTGCGCTTCTGCGACGGGTCCATGCTGTCCTCCCTTGTAACCATCCGGTTATTTCTTACACGGACCCAGGCCCTTCGGCAAGCCGTGCCGCCGCCCGGCGTCGCCGCCGCGGAGACGCTTGACCATGTGTGCGGTGCTGCGCTATAGCAGTAACTAGATAGTTACAAATGAGGACGCCATGTACGCCAACGAGACGCAGCTTCAGGTGCGCGACATGGCGCGCCAGTTCGCCGAGGAGGTGATCCGGCCGGCGGCCGAGGGCCTCGACCGCGACGAGCGCTTTCCCGCCGAGCTCTATCAGCAGATGGGCGAGCTCGGCTTGTTCGGCATCGGCGTGCCGGAAGCGATGGGCGGTCCGGGCTTCGACACGCTCACCTACGCGCTGGTCATGGAGGAGCTGTCACGCGGCTATGCCTCGGTGGCCGACCAGTGCGGGCTGGTCGAGCTGATCAGCACGCTCCTGGTCCGCCATGGCACCGAGGCGCAGCGCGACGCCTGGCTTGCGCCCCTGATGCGGGCGACGAAGCGCGCTGCCTATTGCATCACCGAGCCGGAAGCCGGCACCGACGTTTCCGGCATCCGCACCACCGCCGAGCCGGACGGCGAAGGCTGGCGCCTCAACGGCGGCAAGATCTGGATCCACAACGCGCCGGTCGCCGATGTCGGCTTCGTGCTGGCGCGCACGGACAAGGCCGCAGGACATCGCGGCATGAGCATCTTCATCGTCGACCTGCACGCCAGGGGTGTCGAGCGCGGCCCGAAGGAGCACAAGATGGGCCAGCGCGCCAGCCAGGTCGGCGCGTTGACCTTCACCGATGTGAAGCTGGGGCCGGAGGCGCTGCTCGGCGAAGCCGGCAAAGGCTTCCACATGATGATGAGCGTGCTCGACAAGGGCCGCGTCGGCATCGCCTCGCTCGCTGTCGGCATCGGCCAGGCGGGCCTGGAGGCGGCCGTCGACTATTCCAGACAGCGCAGACAGTTCGGCAAGGCGATCTCGGACTTCCAGGGCGTGCAGTGGCTTTTGGCCGACATGGCCAAGGACATCGAGGCCGCCCGCCTGCTGGTGCACAGCGCTGCCGTCAAGATCGATCGCGGCGAGGAGGCGACGAAGGCCTGTTCGATGGCGAAGTGCTTCGCCGGCGACATGGCTGTCGCCCGCACCGCCGATGCCGTGCAGGTGTTCGGCGGTTCCGGCTATATCCGCGGCTTCGAGGTGGAACGGCTTTACCGGGACGCCAAGATCACGCAGATTTACGAAGGCACCAACCAGATTCAGCGCATGATCATCGCGCGAGAACTCTTGAAGCATGGGGCGCAGGCATGAGCGGAACGGCGCGGCAGGCGGTCTTCGTCACCGGATCGAGCCGCGGCATCGGGCTGGCGGCGGCGCTGGAGCTGGGCAGGCTCGGCTTTGCCGTCGCGCTCAACGGTCCGGCCGACGACGCCGAACTGAAGGACGCCGAGACAGCCGTCGCCGCGCTCGGCGTGCCGGCGGTGCGGGTCGCTGGCGACGTCGCCGACATCGCCTCGCACGATGCGATGCTCGACCGTGCCGAACGTGCGATCGGGCCGCTGTCGACGCTCATCAACAATGCCGGCGTGTCGGTGCTCGCGCGCGGCGATCCGCTCGACGTCAGCGAGGAAAGCTACGACCGCTGCCAGGCGGTGAACGCCAAGGCGCAGTTCTTCCTTTGCCAGGCGTGGGCGCGCCGTGTGCTGCCGCGCCAGCGCGACGACGGACGGTTCTATGCCGTCATCAACGTGTCGTCCTCGAACGCCGACGCGGTGGCCGAGCCGCGGGCGGAATACTGCGTGTCGAAAGCCGGCTCGGCGATGGTAAGCAAGGTTTTCGCCGTACGGCTCGGGCGCGAAAACATCGCGGTCTACGACATCCGTCCGGGCCTGATCGAGACGGCGATGACCAGACCGGTTTCGGCCACCTATCAGCGGCGGATCGACGAGGAAGGACTGACGCTGATGCGCCGGCTCGGCCAGCCGCAGGATGTCGGCCGGGTGATGGCGACGCTGGCATCCGGCAACCTGCCCTACACGACCGGCCAGGTGATCGCGGTCGACGCCGGCATGCTGGTGCCGAGATTTTAAAGGACGAATGATGACGATCCGGCTTCCCGACGAGAAGGGCAGTTTCTCCGACTACCGGCTGAGCGGCAGGACCATCCCGTCCGCGCGGCTGCCTGCCGACGCCGCCCGCACCGTCTTTTCGGCCGCGCATGTGGTCGCCGATCCGTTCGCGGCCGGCGAACCGTCCGGGCCAGCGGCAGTGGACTGGGAGGCGACGATGGCGTTCCGGCGCCATCTCGACAGTTTCGGCCTGGGCATCGCCGAAGCAATGGACACCGCCCAGCGCGGCATGGGTCTCGACTGGCCCGGCGCGCTCGAACTCATCCGCCGCACCAGGGCCGAGCTGCCGGACGCGCTGGTGTTCAACGGCTGCGGCACCGACCAGCTGGCGCCTGCCGATGCCCGAAGCCTGGACGACGTGCGGCGCGCCTATTTCGAGCAGGTCGAGGCGATCCAGAAGCTCGGCGGCCGGCTCATCGTGATGGCGAGCCGCGCGCTCGCTGCTGTGGCTGGTTCGCCGGACGACTACGTGAAGGTCTATCGCGACGTGCTGGCGCTCTGCGACCGGCCGGTGGTGCTGCACTGGCTGGGCGAAATGTTCGACCCGGCGCTGGCCGGCTACTGGGGCGCCGATGCCTTCGAGCCGACCATGGAGACGGCGCTGGCGGTGATCGCGGAGAATGCCGCCAAGGTGGACGGCATCAAGATCTCGCTCCTCGACAAGGACAAGGAAATCGCCATGCGCCGCTGCCTGCCGGCCGGCGTGAAGATGTATACGGGCGACGACTTCAACTATCCCGAACTGATCGCCGGCGACGAACAGGGCCATTCGCACGCCCTGCTCGGTATCTTCGATCCGCTGGCGCCGGCGGCCGCTTATGCAGTTGCCAAGCTGGGAGAAGGCGACGGCAGGGCTTTCCGCGATACGCTCGACCCGACCGTGCCGCTGGCGCGGCTGATCTTCCGGGCGCCGACGCAGCATTACAAGACCGGGGTGGTCTTCCTCGCCTGGCTGAACGGCTTCCAGGACCATTTCGTCATGCTCGGCGGCGCGCAAGCGATGCGGCCGCTGCCTTACTTTGTCGAGGCGTTCAAGCTGGCCGACGGCTGCGGCCTGCTGCGCGACCCGGACCTGGCGATCCAACGCATGCGCAAGCTTTTGGCGCTCTACGGCGCCTGAGGCGACGATGCGCGATTTCCGCCACGACCATTCCGCCCTCGCCCTCAACACGGCGACGCTGGGCCACAATGTCGAGGGGCAGGGCGCCGGCTGGCCGGTCGAGCGGGTGATCGATGCCTGCGCCGAGCGCGGCTTCGGCGGCATCGTGTTCTGGCGGCGCGAGATCGGCAAGAACGCGGTGGCGATCGGCCAGCGCGTCCGCGCCGCCGGCCTCGCGGTCGCCGGCCTTTGCCGCACGCCGTTCCTCGTCGGCCCGCTGGCACCACGGCCACTCGCGGCCCTGATGGACGATTTCCATGCGTCGATCGATATGGCGGCGGGCCTTGAGGCGCCGGTGCTCACCATCGTCGTCGGTGGCGTCGAGCCGGATACGAAGGGAATGGCGGAGAGCCTGAAGCGGGTCGGGGAACGGGTTGCCGCAGCCGCGCCCTATGCGGCGGAACGCGGCGTGCGCCTGGCGCTCGAACCGCTCCATCCGGTCTACGGCGGCGACCGATCCTGCCTCGTCACCGTGCGCGACGCGCTCGACCTGTGCGACTGGATCGACAGCGCCAATGTCGGCATCGCCGTCGATGTCTATCACGTATGGTGGGACACCATGCTGGCCGACCAGCTGAAGCGCGCTGGCAAGCATCGTATTCTCGGCTATCACCTGTGCGACTGGCTGGCCGAGACGCGCGACGTGCTGCTCGACCGAGGCATGATGGGCGATGGCGTGGCCGACCTTAAGGCGATCCGCGCGGCCGTCGAGGGTGCCGGCTACGACGGCTTGTGCGAGGTCGAGATCTTTTCGGCCGGAAACTGGTGGAAACGCGATCCCGGCGAGGTGCTGGATGTCTGCGTGGAGCGTTTCCGCAGCGTCTGTTGAATTCCTGAGGTGCGAACCAACGGAGCCCCGGGAGCTTTCCATCGGGCTTCGCGCTCTTCCCGCAAACTTCCGACAGCAAAAGTCCTGAAACGGACCGGGTTTCCAGTGAGCTGACGCAGGCCCCGGCGATCCAACGAACCGGTGACCGCGCGCCGCTCGATCGCTGCCCAGTCCTGCGCGGTCTGCAGGCATCGGCGCACGGATCTTATCCGGCGCTCTCGTCCACCGGCCCGCCATCCACCAGGCCGCGAATGCGCACGGGATAGCCTTCCGGAGCCGCGAGCGCCTGAAGGCGCCGGGCACGCGTCGGGTCATCGGTGGTCTGCACCACCGCGACCCCGAGGGACGGCTCGGCTTCGGAGAAGAACAGGTCCGCGTGAGCCTGCAGGAAACGGCTTGTGCCGAATTGCGGGACTTGCACCGGCAAGCCGTCAGACATGAATGATGGCCTTGACGAGGGCGCCCCTGTTTTCGACCCAGCGCGGCATATCCCGCACCGCGTCCTCAAGCGAAGTCTCGTGCGTGGCGAGCAGATCGACCGGCACAAGCCCGGCGCGCATCGTATCCATCACATGACGGAAATCGGCCTCGACGGCATTGCGGCTGGCGTAGAGGGTCGTCTCGCGCTTGTGGAACTCGGGATCCGAAAACCGGATCTCGCCCTTGACCAGCGAGAGCAGCACATAGGACCCGCCATGCGCCACCCAGTTCAGCCCGGCATTCATGGAATCGAGGTTCCCGGTGGCGTCGAACACGGCATCGAACGCCTCATCGCCGCGCGACGCCGCATCGACGAGGCGAACCTGCGGCAGGATTTTGCCTGCCAGTTCGAGCCGCGCGGGAGACGTGTCGCAAAGGGTCACCTCGGCGCCTGCGACGGCGGCGAAGAACGCGCAGCCGATGCCGATCGGTCCTGCGCCGACGACCATGGCCCGGGCTTCCCGACCGATGCCGGAACGGCGCACGCCATGGGCGCCGATGGCGAGAAACTCGACCATCGCCGCCCCCGTCTCGGAGAGGCCGGTCGCCGGGTAAAGGTTTTCGTTGGGAACCGATATCTGCTCGCACATGCCGCCATCGGTATGGACGCCAAGCACCTTGATGTTCTCGCAGCAGTTGGGTTTGGCCGCGCGGCATGCCCGGCAGGTCCCGCAGGAGAGATAGGGATTGATGACGACGAGATCGCCGGCGGCGATGCGGCCGTCGCGCGACGCCTCCATCGCGTGGCCGGACAGCTCGTGCCCCATGACCCGCGGATACGACAGATAAGGATGACTGCCTTCGAATATATGGTAGTCTGTCCCGCATATTCCGATCCGAGACAGCCCGACGCGCGTGCGGCCGGGCTGTGCCTCGGGCCACGGGCGGGAAACCAGTTTCAGCCGACCCGGCTCAACGCAAAGGAGTGTTCGCATGCTGTTCGTCGTGTCGACGCGCTCCCAAAGCGCGATCGGTTCCTGTGATTTGTTTTTTATCGAATAAATACTTTTTTGTGTCAAACCTTTTCTGAAATGCAACGGCGCAAGGGGTCACGATGGCGCGTGACAAGAACCTTTTCAAAACCCAGTGCAACGGACTCCTCGATCATCTTGCAAGGATGCAACCGGGCGAGACGCTTGGCCCGGAGACGGAACTCGCAGGCAGGCTGAACGCCAGCCGCACGACGGTCCGTGCGGTCCTTGCCCAGCTTTCCTCGCTCGGGGTTATCCGCTGGAACGGCCGCGACAAGCGTCTCGTCCGCAAGCCGGTGCCGGCCGACTATTTCGACGAGAACGAGACCGTCACCACCCGCAGCGTCGTGGAGGAAAAGTTCCTGACCTGGGTCCTCAAGGGCGACCTGCCGCCGGGGACGGTGATCCACGAGGCTCATCTTGCGCGTGACTTCGGGGTTTCCGTAGGGGCGGTGCGGGAATTTCTGATCCGCTTCGAATGGCATGGGCTGATCGAGAAACGGCCCAACCGCTCATGGGTGCTGCGGGGCTTCACTAGGACATTCGCCGACGAGATGTTCGTGGTGCGCAGGATGTTCGAGCGCCAGGCGCTGCAGGAATTGACATCCGGCCGCTCCGCATTGCCACGCGAGGCCCTGGAAGAGATGGTGCGCGAGCATCGAAAGATCATCACCGGCCCGGACAGCATCGCGCTCGCCTTCCCGGCGCTGGATGCGCGCTTCCATCAGATGATCTGCCAGGCGGCCCGCAACCGGTTCATCCTCGAATTCGGCACGATGATCTCGCTCATCGTCCATTTCCACTATCGCTGGAACAAGATCGACGAGGTTGGCCGCAATCGCAATGCGGCTGCCGAGCACCTGGAGGTGATAGAGGCCTTGCTGGCGGGCGACGCCGGGCGAGCCGAAGCCGCCTTCGACCGGCACTTGGCTACCGCCTACCAGACCCTGATCGCCTCAGTGCGCTGGGAAGACGACCTGGCCACGTCGTAAGAGTCAACCGCCCGGAAAACACGAAAGCCGCCCGTCGTCATTACCGAAAGTTATATTGTCGACGCGGCGTGAACTGCCGTGGCACGGCGCTGTCGGCGAGCCAAGGCCGACAGGAACAATAGCAAGACGCTGATACATGAGATTCCATTTTCAGGAACCGCCGAAGACGGCCTTCAGTTCCGCAACGTTTTCGGGCGACAACATGCGCTTCGGCGCATCGCGCAGCAGGACCAGCAGCTTGGCCGTTTCCTCCAGTTCCTCGGCCGCGTACACCGCCGATGAAATATCCTTGCCGGTGACGACCGGGCCGTGATTGGCAAGCAATACGGCCGCATAACACCCGCCGAGGTCCCGGATCATGCTTCCCATCCGCTCGTCGCCCGGCTTGACGTAGGGCAAAAGCTTCACCTCGCCGACGCGCATGACGACGTAAGGGGTCAGCGGCGGGATGCAGTCGTCCGGGTTGACGTCGGCCATGCAGGACAGCGCCGTCGCGAAGGTCGAGTGAAGATGGACGACGGCGCCCGTCTGCGGCCGCGTTTCGTAGAACGCCCGGTGCAGGAACACCTCCTTCGACGGCTTGTCGCCGGAGACATGCTGGCCGGCGCGGTCGAGTTTCGCAAGCCGCGCCGGGTCGAGAAAGCCGAGGCAGGAGTTTGTCGGCGTCATCAGGATGCCGTCCTCGACCGCCGCGCTGACGTTGCCAGCCGAGCCGACCGAAAAGCCGCGATCGAAGAGCGATTTTGAAAGCCGGACGATCTCGTCGCGTATCCTGTTTTCTGCGTTCATCTGCTCGCGAGCCTTTCCAGCGCCTTGCCGAAGAAATCGGGAGTCCCGAAGTTGCCAGACTTTAGGGCGAGTGCCACAGGCTTTTCGCCGCTGGAAACCAGCACCGGCACGCCTGAGTCAATTTCCGGTCCTATCGTCAGCGCTCCGAGATCGAGCGCTGACACGACAGCACCTGAAGTCTCGCCGCCGGCGACCACGAGCCGCCGGATATCGCTCTGGACCAGTTGCCGCGCCGTGTCCGCGAAGAGGCTGTCGAGTGTGCGGGCGACTCTTTCCCGGCCAAAGCGCTCTTGAACGGCCCGGACCTGCGCTGGCGTGGCCGAGGAATAGACCAGCGGCGCCCTGCCCCGATTCGTGAGAAGGAATGCCACCAGGTCCGCCGCTACGGTTCTTCCGTTCATGACATCCGCGACATCGACGGCGAGCGCCGGGTGGCTTTTCCGGTGGAACTCGACCTGCTCGCGCGTGGCGGGCGAACAGCTTCCGGCGAGGACGGCTTCCGGCCCCTCGATGCCCGGCACGCTCACCTGCGTGCCGATGGCGAGGCCACGTTCGATGAAATTCGCGGGAAGCCCGAGGGCGATGCCGGACCCTCCGGTAACGAGGTGATGGGAAGCAACGGCGCGGCCAACGGCGACGAGGTCGTCGTCGGAAATCGAATCAACGACAACGAGGGTGTTGCCTCGTATAGCTTGCTCCCGCAAGGCCTCTTCGATGCCGGCAGCGCCATGCCGGACGGTTCCGATATCAACATGCCCCACGTCGCCCTTCGTCTGCTGCCGCAGCCAGCGGCGGATGTCCGCGTCCGTCATCGGGTTGAGCGGATGGTTCTGCAGTCCGGATTCGTTGAGGAGCCTGTCCTTCACGAAGAGGTGGCCCTGGTAGACCGTCCGCCCGGCACCCGGGAAGGCCGGACAGACGACCACCCCCTTGACCTCCAACGCCTCGGCAAGCGCCTCGCCGACCGGTCCGATATTGCCGGCCGGCGTGGAATCGAAAGTCGAGCAATATTTGAAAACGATCTGGCGGCATCCCTGGTCGAGCAGCCAGCGAAGCGCGGCGAGTGACTGTTTGACGGCTGCCATGGCCTCGATCGAGCGGCTTTTCAGCGCGATGACGCCAGCTTCGACTTCTGCGGCGGCGTTGCTGTCCGGAATGCCAAGGTACTGAACCGTACGAAGGCCACCCTGCCCCGGCAGGCCCCTGGCGAGCGTGTTGGCGATGTCGCTCGCCCCAGTGAAGTCGTCGGCAATCACGCCAAGCAGCATGCTGGTCACGATGCGGCCCGCCGCAACGCTCCCTGCTTGCCGGCATCCGCTCCGAACATGGACCGGAGTTTCGCAACCGCCGCGTCGGGGCTAGTCATGACCGGGATCTCGGTAACGGTCTCGACCGCCGCGCGGGCGCGTGCCGTCGAGAAATGGGCGAGCGTGATGGCGTCGAACCCGCGCAGCTTCGACGCGACTGCGGCAACCAGGCTATTATGGGTGGCCACATCGCCCGCCCGGATCGCGTCAACCGCCCCTTCCACGAGCAAACTCGTGATCGTCGCCTCTGGATTGAGCCGTTGCGCCTCCTCGCGGAATTCCTGCTCCATTCCCTCGCGGGAAGGCGGGAAAGTATAAAGCATCGCGGTTTTGCCACCCTTGCGGATGGCAGCTTCGAACATCGCTTCGTTGGGCTTCAGGACCGGGAAATCCACACCGGCGGCCGCAACCTCGATCGCCTTAGAAAAGGCGGAGCAGGTGAACAGGACAGCATCGCTACCTATGAGTTTGGCATAGTGGGTCAAAGCGATGAAGCGCTCCGTCAGTTCGTCAGGGATGTCTCGCGATTTCGCACGATCCTCGCTGAGGCTGTCTTCCAGCAAGTTGACCGCCTCAGCTTCGGGCCACCCCGATTCGAATGCCTGCCGGATCGGTTCCATGGCAATGGGCGTCGCGTGAATCAGCAGGATGCGGGGACGTGAGTTCATAAGAACTGCGACCTCGACGGACCGGCGACCGCGACGCTGCACTGGGCCGATGGCGCGCCGCTGTTTCCTGGTTGAAAAGAGCACGACCGCCTTCTGCGGAGTCGGCGCCGCGAGCTTCCGCGCCCTGAAGTGCCGCGTGCATTGCGCTCGTCTCTACGAACCAAGGGCTGGCCAGGTTTCCCGGGCAAGTGCATTTGGCAGATCACTGGTACCCATGAAGTGAACGCTACCATATCACCTTTCCACCGGGCCTCAGGCGTTAGCAGACAGGATGGCCCGCAGCATATGCAGTTACGGTTGAATCGTCGTTGGATCACGAGTTAGTTCCCGAACGCAATTCTGCCCGCCGTGAAAGCGGTCCGTTGTCGAGGGCCCCAGCCTCTCCAGGTCCGCTGCAAACTGTTCGGCATCATCCTGCGGCTGCCATCCAACCACGTCGCGGTCTCGATCCGCCCAAAGGTTGCGCCTATTTGCGGAAACAGCATAGATAACAAGGAAATCGAATTGCGCGGCGCTTACACAGCAGCGCACCAGGTTCGTCAGGTCGCGCGGGCTGATCCAGGTCGCGAGCTCACGAACGTTCTGCGGGCGCTGCCGGAAAGAGCCGATGCGCAAGCAGGCCATTTCCATACCGTGCTTGTCGGCATACAGGCGTGCAAGCGCTTCGCCAAACACCTTGCTTACGCCATAGCGGCTATCAGGGCGCACCGGAACAGTAGAATCGACCGTGTGGTCGGAACGGTAAAAGCCGGTCACATGATTGCTGCTGGCGAAGACGATGCGCCGGACTCCGTTTAACCTCGCTGCCTCGAACAACGTATAGACCGTTTCGATATTGTTCCGCAGGATCGGTTCCCACGCGTTCTCCCGCGGCACTCCGGCCATGTGCACAATGCAGTCGACCTCACGCGTGGCGGCCAAGGCGACATCCGGATCATGCAGGTCGGCGGTGAAAATTTCCTCGCAAGGATGTTCCTGAGTCAGGGCACGGATATCGTTAAGTCGCAGAGAATGGGCGACTTCCCGCAATGGAAGCCGCAACACGGAACCGATCTCACCTGCGGCACCAGTGATGAGAAGACGTCGCATCATGGAGCCATCAACCAATTCGGTACAGTCAGCACGAAAGCTGGCACGTAGGTCGTCAAAATAAGCACGAATACCAGGGCCGCAAAGAAAGGCGCGACTTCTTTGACGAACTCTTCCATGCGCAAATTGGCGATGCCCATCATGATGAACATGATAGTGCCGACCGGAGGGGTAATCAGGCCGATCATGAGGTTGAGCGTCACGATCACGCCGAACTGGATCAGATTCACCCCGATCTCCCCAACCAGCGGGGCGAGAATTGGGACGACCAGAATCAGTATCACGATCGGCTCAAGGAAGCACCCAAGCAGAAGAAGCAGGACGTTGATGAGTGCCAGTACAATCCATGGCTCCCGCGAAATACTGAGAAAGCCGGTGGCTACCGCCTGAGGGACCCCCTCACGGGCAAGGATCCACGCGAACAGCGAGCCGGACGCGATGATGAACATCAGCTTTGCCGTATCGCGCCCTACACGTATGAGCACCCTTCCCAGCTCCAACCAGCTTATGGTTTTCATGACAAACTTGGCGAGGATGAATGCGTACGCGCTCGCTACCGCAGCGGCCTCCGTGGGCGTGAAGACCCCAGATAGGATGCCGCCAAGAATGATAACCGGCAGCATGAGTACCGGCATGGCACGCCACCCTTCGACGAGAACCTCGCGCATGTGTGCTCGGGGCCGAAGCGGATAGCCTCTTCGCTTGGAAATGACATACGACGTGATCATCAGAAATAGCCCCATCAGCAAGCCGGGGACTATGCCGGCCAGGAAGAGACTGCCTACGGATACCCCTGCAATACTGCCATAAACGACGAACGGGATACTGGGGGGTATCACTGGTCCGATGGTGGCAGCGGCTCCTGTGATCGCGGCGGCAAAACCGCGTCCGTAGCCGCCATTGCGCATCATATCGACAAGGATACGGCCCAACCCCGCCGCGTCGGCGATGGCCGAGCCACTCACTCCGGCCAGCAGCATGTTCGAAACCACGCCCATGTGCGCCAGTCCCCCGCATACATGGCCGACAAGAATTGATGAGAAGCGAACCAGCCGTTCCATGATACCTCCGGCACTCATGATCTCGGCTGCAAGGAAAAAGAACGGAATGGCGAGGAGCAGATAGTGGTCGGTGCCGGCCACCACACGCTGCGCGGCTGCGATCAGCGGCACATCGCCCTGCAAAACCAGGTAGAGTATCGACGCTGCCAGAAGCGAGAACGCTATGGGGACATTGAGCAGGATCAGAACGATGAGGCCCAGGAGGAGAACCGCCGTCATAGCTGCTCTCCTGCAGGCTGATGCTCGTCGATGTGGGCAAAGTCCCCGAATACAGGCTCACCCTGCCGCCAGACATGCCATGCCCGGCAGCCGTTGATGACAAGGTACAAGGCAATGAAGGGCATCGACACCGGGAGTATCGCATAGAGAAATCCGCGGGATATCTCCATCGCTGGATATTCAACGAACGACATGCGCATCGTCAGTTCCAGGCCCTGCCAGAACAGGACAACGACGACTGCGCCGACTATCAGAAACCGCAGCAGGTAAAGAACCGACTGAACCGAGCGCGGTGCAAGACGAACGAATACATCGACCGACATGTGACTATCGGTTCTCTGTACCACTATTGCACCAACCATCGTCATCCATGAGAAGATCAGGCCGGAGAACTCATCGAGCCAGGCAACCGAGTCGTTAAGGACGAAACGGTGGGTAACCTGGGTGAAGACGGCCGCCGCAGCGACCGCAACCGTCAGACCGAGCGATGTGTCAGATAATAGGCGCAACAACCGCATGACCGAACTTGGGGGTGCGTTTTGCTCTGTTGACATGGCTTTGCTCAGCGTTGGGTGGCAGAGAGCTTGTCGAAAAAGCCCTTACCCCACTTCGCTTCCAGTTCTGAGCTCCGGCAGACATCCTTGGTTGCTTCGCGAAAGCTTGCAACATCGGGGTCTATGACGGTCATTCCGTTCTGCTTCAAAGATTCGAGGTCTTTGGCCTCCACATCTTCCACAAGCTTGTTCTGATAGTCGCCAGCCTCGATAGCCGCCTCGCTGATGATCTTTTGAACTTTCGGCGAAAGGGTCTGGAAGACGTCCTCGCTGATAACCACCACCTGATTTTGGGTAATGTGTCCCGTCCGGATCAGGAATTTCTGGACCTCGTGTAGATGGCGCTGCCAGATATTCGAAATCGGATTCTCCTGCCCGTCGACCACTCCAGTTTGCAAGGCGGTATAGACTTCGCTTGCCGCAATCGGGGTGGGGCTGCCGCCGATTCCCTTCACCGTGGCCAGATAGATCGCGTCAGGCTGCACCCTGATCTTCAATCCTTCAACATCGGCCGGCGTGTGCACTGCCGTATTCCGAGTGGTCAGGTGCCGCACGCCAAAGATCCAGCCCATGTCCAGAATGTGCATACGCCTACTGTTGAGAAGCTCTTTTGCGAGATCGTCCCCGACTTCGCCTCGCACGGTCTCAACCACGCTCTCTGGGCTGTTCCACAGGAACGGGCAGGACAAGGCGTCTAGCCTTGGGAGAAATCGACCCAGCGCTGCGGCACTGCCCTCGTACATGTGAATCGACCCGAGAGAGACGCCCTCCAAAATCTCCTGCTCGCTTCCCAACTGGGCGGCTGGAAAAATCTCGATCTCCACTTCGCCATGCGTTCGCTCCCGAACGAGATCGGACAGACGCTTCAAACCCGTTTGGACAGGCATTCCCGGCGCTTGCACATTAGCGAGTTTGAGGATCGTCTTTGCGTTTGCCGTGACGGGCGAGAAAAGCCCTCCAATCAAGGCCAATACAGCTGCTGAACGGCAGAGCCGACCAATTCTCATGTCTTCCTCCCATTGAAACGCCGCGACCGATAGCGGACGCCGTCATTTTCTCAATTGCAATTGCATTTGTGTCAGCATAAATACAATGTGTCAATCGCCTCTGGAGCGAGGCGCTCACACTCGGGAAATCAGATGTCAGCACAGAGAACGTATCTTGAGCCCTCAGCCCTATTGGCTTTCGGTAGGGACCTTTTTGAACTGAATGGGCTTACGACCGCTGATGCCCAGATCGTGATGGAAGGGCTGATTGCGGCGAACCTCCGCGGCATCGATTCGCACGGCGTTTCGCGCATCCCCATGTACTTGAACCGTCTCCGTCGAGGAGTGGTGAACCCGCGGCCGAATATCGTCGTCGAGGACGTCGCAGGAGCGGTTGCCGCCGTTGATGGCGATGATGGCATGGGGTTCTTAGTGGGGCGGCGAGCCATGTCTAAGGCAGTGGAGCTTGCTGAGCGGAGCGGCATCGGGTTGGTAGGAGCCCGGCGAAGCACGCATTACGGAATGGGGGCCCTTTATGTCCAGCAGGCGATCGAGGCAGGGTATATCGGCTTCGCCTGGACGAATGCTTCACCTGCCATTCCGGTTTGGGGCGGCCGGACCGCCCTACTCGGGGCGAGCCCCTTTGCGGCCGGGGTTCCCGGGAATTTGAACAAACCGTACGTGCTGGATATGGCGATGACCGTCATCGCGCGCGGGAAGATCCGATTGTCGGCGCTTCACGGCGAGCCTATCCCTGAGGGACTGGCGCTGGATGCGGAAGGCCGGCCGACTACGGATGCCCAGAAGGCATTCGAGGGCGTGTGTCTGCCGTTTGGTGGCGTCAAGGGTGCCGCCCTTGCCATGCTGATGGACCTGATGGCCGGCGTTCTGACAGGGGCAAACTACGGAGGCCAGGTGAAGAGCCTCTATTTCGACCATTCGGCCCCGCAGAATGTCGGACATGTCTTTATCGCTGTGAGGCGCGATCTCTTCATGCCAGCGGCGCAGTTCGACACCCGAATGAACGATTTCGTCGACAGGGTCAAAGCCAGTCCCAGAGCATCGGGATTCGACGAGATCCTCATGCCAGGCGAGCCGGAAGAGCGAACGGCTGCCGCAAGGGCGCGCACAGGTATCCCGATCAGCGCAGACGTCGCACGTGAACTACGTGCGGAGGGAGAGCGCGCGGGCATCGAGTGGCCCGGTGGGACGGACACTCCCCTTGACCTCGACGCCAGTTTCGAAATCTGATGGTGCGACAGTTCACCATTCTAGGTTGTCGAGATGCAACTCTCCACCCTTACAACGCAATTGGCACTGGACATTGCGGTGATGATCCGAGACGGCCGCCTGCCTAGAGGCTACCATTTACGGGAAGAGCCGCTGGCGCGGCAATTCGCCGTTTCGCGATCGCCACTGCGCGAGGCGTTAAAGGCTCTTTCCGATGTCGGCGTTGTTGTTCACCATGCAAATCGCGGCTTTTTTGTCGAGCCGCGGGAAGGTTCGCTGGAAGCCGTTTCGCAATGGCCGCGTGAAACGGAAGAAACAATCTACCACTCTATCGCTGAAAAGCGGCTTTCCGGCGAGATGCCACAGCATTTCACTGAAGCCGACTTGAGTCGTCTGCTCGGACTGAGCCGCGCTCAGGCATCACGGGCTACCGCAAGAATGGCTCAGGAGGGCTGGATCGAGCCTCGACCCGGCTATGGGTGGACATTCGTCCCTGTGTTGACGACACCGGGAGATTTTGCGGGAAGCTATCGGTTTCGCCTGGCGGTAGAACCGGCCGCGCTCCTTGAACCCACATTTGTCATTGATCAGGAAGCCTTCGACCGATGCCGAAGGGAGCAAGAGTTGCTTATTGCCAGCGACATGCGGGGCGTCGACCCCGTCGAGTTGTTCAGGCTCGGGTCGTCATTTCACGAAACGCTGGTGCGCTGCTCCGGTAATCCCTTCTTCATCGATGCGATAGCGCGCATCACCCGCCTGCGGCGGCTGCTCGAATATCGCGCCATGGTCGAGACACGGAAGTTTGTCGACCAGGCACGCCAGCATGTGCAGATCCTCGACCTGATAGAGGCGGGCGACCGGACGGAGGCAGCAAACGTTCTCCGCGATCACCTCAATCAGGTGCGCATCGTCAAGGTGCGCGTCCTTGAAACCAAAGGATCGCAGGATAGACCGCCGGAAAATTCCGGCAACGCCAAGCTCGAGTTACATTTCTGATGGCCGTGAATGTCGAATGTGTCCTGCAGATAAGGGAGGGCGGCGGGCCGAAGGGCGAATGTCCGGTTTGGTCTGTGGCGGAACAAAAACTCTATTGGGTCGACATCGACGGCGGAACTCTGAACAGATTTGATACCGAGAGTGGCAAGAATACCGTCTTTTCACTGGGTGAAAGAATCGGTTGCTTCAGCTTGCGCCAACGGGGCGGCTTTGTTCTCGCAACCGCCTCGGGAATCTGGTTGTCGGACGGCGACCCGACCGTGAGGCACTTCCTTGCCAACCCCGAGGCAGCGTTGCCGACCAACCGGCCGAACGACGGGCGTAGCGACCCTGCTGGCCGCTTTTGGTATGGAACCATGTGCGACCCGCCTTCCGCGTCAGATACCCCACAGGGAAGCCTTTATATCCTGGAGGCCGGCGCGCAGCCTAAATTGGCGGCGTCGGGTCTCTTCGTTGCGAACGGCCTGGCGTTCAGCCCCGACGGCAAGATGCTTTATCATTCCGACTCGTTTCATGCGGTCCGAACTATTTGGGCTTGCGAGCTTGATATGGACGGGACGATTGTGCGCCGGCGCGAGTTCGTCACCATGAAAGGTCTTCCAGGCCGTCCGGATGGGGCTTGTGTCGACAGTGATGGTTGTTACTGGTCGTGTCATATCGACGGCGGCCAGGTGGTCCGCTACACGCCAAGCGGCCAGGTCGACCGCGTCATTCCCGTGCCTGTGAAATGGCCGACAATGTGCGCTTTCGGCGGAAGCGACCTTGGAACTTTGTTTATCACCAGCCTCCGCCGCGGAGGTGCAGCCGCCGAATGGCCGGACCAACCTCTGGCTGGCAGCATTTTTGCCTGCCGGCCAGGTGTGACTGGAATTCCCGAACCTAAATTCGCTGGATGACGCACAGTATGGATAAAAAGTTCAAGCTTTCGGCACACATCGGTTACCTCTTTACCGATTTGCCGTTGGAGCATCGTTTCGCGGCGGCGGCGGAAGCCGGTTTTCAAGCAGTCGAACACCCGGCTCCCTATTCGCTGGATGCAGCTTCAGTGGCAAGGTTGTTGCACGACAATGGTTTGGTGTTTTCGCAGTTTGCGCTTCCGATGGGCGATCCACGCAAGGGTGAGAAAGGGTTCGCCTGCCTGCCGGGGCGGGAAACCGAATTTCGTGAAGCCCTAGATCTCGCCCTCGATTACGCCCAAACCGTCGGCTGCGCCGCTATCCATTCCATGTCAGGTATTGTAGCCGGGGAAACACCGCGTGAGACCCTTTCGAACATCTATCAGAAAAATCTCTCCTATGCCGCGGAAGAGTGCGAGAAGCGAGGGATAAGACTTCTCATCGAAGCAATAAGTTCCGGTGTGCCGGGATATTTTTTGAACGATATGCGCAAGGCAATTGCTGCAATACAGGAGATTGGAAACAACAACATAAGCCTCCTCTTCGACACTTTTCATGCCTGCACCACCGGTCTTGACCCGGTTGCGTTCTTCTCGGCCAACTGGAGGCAGATAGGGCACGTCCATATCGCTGATTATCCAGGTCGTCATGAACCTGGGACCGGTCAGATTGACTTTGTTGGGCTCTTCGCTGCAATCAAGGCCTCCGACTATGACGGGTTCGTAGGCTGCGAATACGTGCCGCTCAATGGTACTGCCGAGGGACTCGCATGGCGCGATCCCTTTGGGGGTGGAAGTGAGGGTATCGCAGCGGAAGGACTGTAGTGAAGAACGCGGCGGGCGGCCCCAGGGAAGGCGTCGGATTTTAATTGAGATGGACGACATTTGGCGGAGTAGTTTTCTATCCCCCTGCTCTTAACGGTTTTCCTCGCGGAATCCTGGCGGGTAATGAGGTCGCTGCATCAGCTCTGAGCCTGTCGGACCTTCGTTAGCATGGAAGGGCACTAGGCTCAGGATCTGTAATTTGCAGAGCTTGGCGGTGTTTCCCTTGAGGGTTTCAAGGATCTGTCCGCACTGATGGCTGCAGGCAGCGATCGTGCTGTATCGGGTTTCACAAGGCCGAAC
>Ga0182738_1002512_pt1 | contig 21720 bp, 13 predicted proteins | sample eDN5th30CBELigMG_FD_128876 | JGI IMG/M metagenome (GOLD analysis project Ga0182738, IMG submission 128876) | Enriched Miracle-Growth compost microbial communities from Emeryville, California, USA - eDNA 5th pass 30_C BE-Lig MG (version 2)... ...
TACTTTTTGGTTTCCCTGACTCTCAAGTGAGTTCACCTTTTAACGATGAATTGTCTGCTAAAAATTTAGATCATTTTTTATTCACCATAAAGATAAATTTTTTAATAAAAGTTTGTTCAAACCGTATAATGAAAGAAGCTTTCTTATTTTGTAGAACTTGGTTTCGAATTTAGCAAAAGAGTGGAGTGTTTTGCCATTTCTTCCTTGTCAGAATGACTAACTTGCAGTATCTTTTAATGGAGCTCAAATTTTATTGGAGTCAATTTCTGAAGCTTCTTTCTTCGGAATATTGGCTTCTAAATGAATAAAAAAATTCCTTGAATTTGATTCTGCTCTTTATCTATAGATCTGAAAACAGTTTGAGCGCGAAATTGTGTGATATAAAATTTTCTGTGATGGCTCTTAACTAAAAAGATTAACCCATTTTTCCTTTGCTTTAGATCTCTTCATCTTTTCAATGATCTTGATGAGTCTGTTGAAAGAAGATTTAGATCTTTTGGCTCTTCCGTGTATAAATCTCAAAAATAGTCAGATAGTGATTGAGACTTGAAAGGGTGTTGATTAAGCTTGTTTTTAATTGAATTTGATGAAGAATTTCAGATAACTGAAATCAATTTCATAAAATACTAAGACTTGAATTTAATATTCTTAATGCTTGAAACATTAATTTTGGAATAAAAAATAACGAGTCATTTTTGTTTAAAAACAGAGGCTGAAAGAAGATAACACCTTTTGTGCTCGCTTTACTCGACCATTTTCTGTCTATATATCTTGTTGTGGTTCCATTAATTCTACTTTGGGAGAGAAGAAAGATTCATATTTTCTTTGAGATATTTCTTGAGGTCCATTTTTGTTGTAAGGAATTTTTGAAAAGGGTTTTCAACATCAGCTGTTTTTCCTTTAGAAATAAATTAGCGCAGTTTTGTTTTAGTTTCAGGAGAGTCTCTATTTTTTGGCATGAGAAAAAACACTCAAATTAGACAACTTTCTCCAGATGATCCTTCACTCTCAAGAAATTTGGTCCTTTCACCAGTTCCATCAAGGAGATAAGGGGTTTTGAGTGGAGCTTATCAGAAAGTGGTGGGTTAAAAGTGAGAGAGATGACCATCCTCAAGAGAATAATAATTGATGAATTTTGAGTCCCTGAAATGATGTAAAGGTTTTCTGAGAGATTAAACCTTGACTCATTAATATTAAAAATGGCAAATTATTAAAGGGGAATCTTGAGTGGAAGAAGGTGCTTTCTGGAGTGAGAATGACAATCTTCTTCTAAAAGAGACTTGTTTTCTGGAGCTTTGAGGAAAATAAACAAAAAGAAAATCGGGATCTAAAGGGATTGATTAGGAATTGAAAATTAAAGCTTATTAAAAATTCATCAAGCGGACGAATAATTAAATTTATTGAAAAAGAGCAATATAGTGAGGAGGCTGTAAGGTCCTGATGGCTTGACTCAGAAGAATAAAGGTCGATTTTAGAATGAAACAGATTGTGATTGTGGTTAAAAATCAATAAATTGTTGAAAGTTGAATTTAACATCTGTAAAAAATTCTTGTTTTTATTTGAGCCTGACTTATTGAAAGGTAATTTCTTTATTTATTTTATGATTTCAAGAGCAATGACGTCTTACATCAAAGATTATTCATTTATAAACATTTTTATCCAGAGATTGACAACTGTGAGACCTTCTTTCAATGGAGAAAAATTTGTGATTTTTCACGAGAAAAACAAGAGAGGATGAACCAAAATCGCTTTAAAGAAAGGTTTTGGATGAAGTATTTTGCATAGATTTTGTGACGAATTAATGGATTGAAAATTAATGGTAAGATAAGTCATCATTTGTTTACAAAGATCTTCAATTAAAAGGGCCTTTATTTATAAATCGCTCAAAAAAAGTTTTCTGTAAAATAATATTTTAAACTCTCATCAAACATTCATCATGAAATTATTTCACCTCCACATCCTCATTTTCTTTGCTGTCCTTGGATCCATTCAAGCTTTTGACTCCTTAACATGCTCAAACCCTGATTATTACTCGGGCAGTGGATTTAGATGCTCTAATAAAAGCAATTATCTTGCACCGAATTCCTTTGAAAACTGTAGGACTTTTCTCCTTTCTGAGCCTCAAAACCTAATGTAGTTCCACTTAATACAAAAGCTTTGACAATGATTGCTGACCTCTACATTGTCAGAAGATCAGGAAACTCCTGTGGTGGAGGATATCCTTACAGTTTATTTCTCCTTACGTAAGCCCTTTTGATTGAATAGAGCTGAGATAATTGGATAAGTATTGAAGATCAGGATGTTATCGAATTGGAGCACAAATCAGAAACAGAATTTGCTTATAAAGCTCAAGGGACCGCCTATCACGTCGAAACTGTGGTAAAATAATTCGTTTACGATGATTATTTAAATGAATAAATAAGAGCGGTGGCGGCTTTTCAGAGGACAACTATTACTTTGTGCTGAAGTTTTCAGTTGATTTGACAAGCGGAAATGTGAATATGGCTACAACTTACGGGAGACTAGCCCACATTGATGCCCCGGTTACAACTGTTAGCTTCCCGAGCGATTGGAAATTCGATGCCAGTACAAGGATTTGGCTCGGCGGAAGACCTTCATCAACCAAAAGATATGAGATTTACACTGAAAAGATTTCAACTTGGGCTGGATATCTCCCTTATCCTTCATCTTATACTGGCGCATTATTACTTAGTCACTTTCGTATAATCATTTTGAAATGAAGTTTCACGATATCTAGCTAAATTGATTGGAAATTACTTGTTCAGAGACTATGAAGGATATGCCCTTTGGGATTCTTTTGGTGCTATGGGAATGGCATATTTGGGTAGTTTTCCTTGAGATTTGTATTGATGTTTTGATAGGGGCATCGACATCCGAGAGCTCAGATTTGGTGAACTCACCGTCTTGGATGGAACAGAGAGGAATTTTGAAGTTCACTTCGTCTTCTAAATTTATTACTCTTCCAGCCTTTACAGTGGGATCTCCGAATGAAATGGTCCCCAAATCCTTAAGTCTAAGCTTCTGGGTCAAGATCACTGATGCTCCAAGCTCTAGCAGCTATCTCTTTAGATTTTCCAGCTCTGCAGTAACTACACTTGATTAAGCTGAATTAACTCAAAAATAGCTGACATCTGATCGATTTGCAATAAAGCATGACTCATCACTCAATCTCCAGGTCTGTGCTGGAGGAGTTTGTCAAGCGTCATTTGCTGGTCTTTCTCCTGACACCTGGACCCATCTCTCTGTCAATTGGGCCTTACGAACCAAGGACGCTTCAAACTACCAAGGCTATTATTCTGTGTATAAAGACGGCGAGCTGTTGAAATTCCAAGAGATTGAAAATGTCCCTATTAGCGCAGCCACAGTATCACTAGTTGATGATAAGGTTCGATTTGGAGGCTTTACTGGCCAATTGGCCTTAATTACAATCTATAGTCCCGGCTCTCTCCAACTCAATAAACGTAAAGGAAAATTTGTTTTCTTAGGAATAACAAAATTCACTAGCAACTTGGTGTTCTTCTTCAAGCTGTGGTGCGGACCTTGGAGTCTCATATATACTGTCTTGTATCATGCCTTCTTCTTGCCATTCAAGCTGCGCTACATGTTCAGATAGAACGGTTGTTGGATGCTTGGCTTGTGCGCCGGGAAAATACTATTATCAAGGAAAATGTGTTGAATGTCCAAAGCGAACCTTTATCAATGGCGACCATTGCCAGCGTAGAATGATTTAGAATAAATTTATTATAATGATTCAAGGTTGCTCTGAAAATTGTCTGGCATGCAGCAGTGCTACTTCTTGTTCAGCTTGTGCAGAAGGCTATGTTCTTACACCACAATGGACATGCGTCACTGGTGAGGTTTCCCCTATTGAATGCCCAGCAAATTGTGATACATGCAGTGAAATTGGGGCTTGTTTAGGTTGTCAGGCAAACTATCTGTTATTTGATGATATGTGCGTGTCTCATTGCCCAACCGGCAGTTATCAATCCGGGACGAATTGTTTACGTAATTCAATATGAATTTTTGAGAGGCTAATCTTTGCAATAGGTTGCTCTGATGATTGTGATGTTTGCAGTGACAAAAAAACTTGCACAACATGCCAGAGTGGTCTTTATCTTCATAAAGGGGCATGTGTAGATACTTGCCCAGCCACTACTTATCAATCCGGAGGCAGCTGCTTGGATTGTCCAAGTCATTGTGATGTATGTATCGATGGAAATGTGTGTACTACATGCTCCCCAGGGTCCTATTTCTACAAGCAAGCTTGCTATGAGACCTGTCCAACGGTTGCTCCTTACCGTTCTCCAACTGTTGACAACACTCTTTGCTATCGAACTTGCCCACCAGAAGCTCCTTATATTTCCAATAATATTTGCGAAAGAACCTCTCCACCAGGATCTCCTTCTTTAGAAGAAAATAGCTCTTCCCATGAAGACCCAGATTCGATAATGTCTTCAGCTGCTAGGATTAACAATGCTGCTGAATCAACAGCAAACACTCTTTTGATAAGCAGGAACATCTTTTCAATCTCAGCCACTGGTCCATTTATGTTTGGCTCAATCGCTAAACTCCTTCAATATGCGCGCCATTTGGATATTTCTCGCTCTGAAAATTTGGAGGCTATCTTCCAAGCTGAAGAAGACTCTGGAAATTACATTCCAATGCCCAAAATATCAAAAGATCCGACTGAAAAATCCAACAATTTACCTTTTGTTTTTGAGAAATATGGAGTTTCTTCAAGCTTTTTATTGAATCAAGGAAATAACCTCTTGAGGCTATTGACTATATTTGGTGTGCTTATTGTGGTTTCGCTTTTACAAAAGGGCCTTTTCTACACTGGAAAAGTGCCTTTAGCGTGCTCTGCAGCTCTCAAGACAAGATTCTTTTTCCAAAACTATTTCATTGGGCAGTTTTATGAGATACAGGGAGATATAGCCTTTTGTTTAGTTTTGGAGCTCAAAGCTGTGGTTTTTGCTGATAGTTCCTCAGTTGTGAGCTTGATTGTGTGCATATCTTGTATGATATTGGCAGGAGCTTTGTTTGTGGCCAACATTTGGATTGTCAGGAAATATCAGGAGAGCAAGAAGATTTGCGAAAAGGATGATGGAAAGCTGAATTTTTGTGAAAGATATAAAGGAATTCGGCTTCTTTTTAACGATTTCGAAGACGCTACATTTACCCATCAAGGATTGTTAATCTTCTTTGCCGGAAGAAATATTCTTTTCTGCTTGATAATTGCTCTCTTTTACAAGAGTCCAGTCGTCCAAAGTGTGCTCTTGCTGATCATCAACCTCGCTATTATTGGTTATTACACATGGAAAAAATCGATAAAATGTCGTCTGGGCTATGTGGAGCAGGTTATCTACGAGCTGATTCTCTTTTCAGTGAGCGCTTGTTTTTTTATCATGGCTCTGGCAGATCGATCCGAATCGACATCAGAGGGGCTAATTAGGATACTGAGCGGGGTGATCCTTGTGCTTAATATTTTATTGAAGCTTATTGCTTTAGCATTTTTAACCATCAGATTTGCTTTATACATGTGGAAATACCGTCAAATTTTGAAAAGAATTTTGAAGAATATCATGAAGAGAAAGGGAAAAACAGCGGCTGTGGCGCCGTTATCTTTGAAGAAAACTGTTGATTCTGATCAACCTCCAACCGGAAACCCTGAGAAGAATTTCGATATTTCTCATGCCATCAATATAACTGAACAAAATATTATGCCAGAAAACTCGTTCGCTTTGGATCAAAGCTCGGTTATGACTCAGCCTGAGGCTTCTTCTGATAAGCTTTATGCACCAACAGAATCTCAACTTTTTGGAGATAACCCTTTTGCTCCTCCAGAGGATGAGATTTCTGAAGATAAATGTTATGCACCAACTCACGAGGAAGTTTTTAGGGGCGTCGCTCTTGATGCACAGGCCCAAGAATTGAATTTTGCTCCTGAAGAGAGTTCAGTGGAGGTAATTTTTAGAAGGGGAGCTGTTTCCTCTTATTCTAAAGCTGGAAGAAGGCCGATTAATTGATGAGAAATTTTTTGGAGGAGGTTTTTTTCTTTAAAAGTATGAGATGAGAAAATGATGATTTGAATTTTGAGAGGATTTTATTTCTGAGATGCATGCATAGAAATGTGTTGAATTTATTGAGAAAAATTTAATTAATTTCTGTGATGTTTCGGAGATGTTGAAAAGAATATGAATTTTAAAAAAATTAAGCTTGAAAAAAAAAATTTATTGTTTTGCCTACATTTGCTTGATTTGAACTTCAAAGAGAATCTTTTCATAATTTTTTGAAATCGGACTTTGAAAAATTTTTTGGAAAGAAAATTTTTTTAAAGACTTATAAAGCTGAAAAAATCCGAAATTTTTTATTTTATCAAAAATCTGCCTCAAACTAAAGAGTGAAAAAAAAATTCTTTTAGTTTTAATAGCTAAAGGGGGAAACCAAAAGGCGAAAAAAGGAGATAATTTTTGAAATCCGAGCTTACTCATTGAGTTTTCCCCCAAAAAGAAAATTCATTGATTTTCTCAAAAAAAATAAAATTGAAAAAAGAAATTGCCTTCACTTTTCATTCATCATTGTTTAAAGGAATTGCTCCCTGAATGGCTCGAGGAAGCCCAAGTGAAAGGAGGATTTCTTTTTCTTCAAAAGGAAATTTCTTTTAAAGCCTCTTTTCCCGCTTTTTGATTCTTTTAATGAAAGATCTGAACAGATATTGAGAAAAATAAACTTTTGAATTTGATTTTAATATTTTGACTACACCCTCATTTTCATTTTAGATCGTTTTCGGCGACAATAAAACTTCACAGAAAATCTTTTAGAATGTTAGTCTTTTCATACATTTTCGTGAGATCTCCTCGGAGAAAATAGAGATAAACCATGGCTATCTGAAGGTTTGGAGTTTTTAAGAGCAAGGCGTTTTTCTTAGCTTAAACCTTGTTGGAAAAAGTGCCTCTGATTTAAGGCCCCTATTTTCTAACCCACGTATTTTCTGGCCTTTACCCTATTGGGCTTCAGGCCCTAAAAATAAAAATCTCAAAAATAGCCAAGCCCCACTCCCTCCAATATTCTTTAGATTTTGAAGCCTTTTCCATCTATATCAGCTCCTCATTCGGTTGACTTTGGTGTGCCTCAGATATTCGGGCTTAAAATTTCGAGGTTTTGAACCCACGTGGGCTGATATTATGAAACACGTAGGTCAAGACTCTTTCTCTTCTGATTTAATTTGATTAAAGGCTTTCAGATAACTGAAAATTAATTTCGTCATTCAGGATTTAATATTGTTAAATCATTGGAGCAGTAATTTTGAATTAAATCTCACGAACAGTTTTTCTTTAAACCAGATATTAGCTTGAGACACCATTATGATTCAGCCATTTTATTCCTGGAAGGCATTCACTATGATTCTCGAACTCGAACTCCTGGGACAAAAGAGACTTGAGGGCTTTCTCATGTGTGATCTCATGCCTCTGTTTCTTTCAAGTTTCGTCTCTTTTTGAGGGTCTGGAGGGTTTTTCGATAATTTGGTTTTCCTTCAAAAAATAGAGGAGCTTAGTTTTGTTTTAGATGATGGCGGGCGAGCCTCTAATTTTTGACATTTCAGAAAAGGCTCAAAATAGAAGGCTCGAAAAAGTCGAGATTTTAAAGGAAATTTGCTTTTCTGTGGAGTAGAGGAACAGTCGAGAGGAGGTTTTTTTGGGAAGATATTGGAGAAAAGTGAAAGAAAAACGTTTAGATGGGGCACAATATTTGGCGAATTTAGAGTTACTGAAATGATGAAGCTTTAATGTGAGGATTAATCTTTGACGCACTAATTATTAAAAAAAATAATTCATGAGGTGGGAAACGATTAAAGGCGAACGTAAGAGGTTTTAAAAGGAGAGAAAAAAGTTTGTTTTCAATCTCTTTAAAAAATGAGTTCTTTCTAAAGGAGTCTGGGGATAATGAACGAAATCTGAACGAAAATGTAAAAGAGAAATATGAGCTTCGATTATTAAAAGGAGTGAAACGATTAAAAAATTAATAAGTGAACCATAGGAATTTCAATTTAAAACTTATCAAAATTGATTTGAGAATAAAATAATTCGGACTCTCTGATTTTATCTATCAAGGAATAATTCCATCCGAGAAAATAACAAAACCTGGGGAATAACAAAACTAGAATAGGAAATGGGAATTCTTGGGAATATCATCCAAAATAAAGCAATTTAAAAGGTCGAATTGGAAAGTTTGAAGAAGCTGACTTAACAATCTTATATTGAATGGAGCTTTTTCATAAGTTTTTTTCCTCAGAGAATCAAAGGGCTTCAATTGGGTTCGCGTTATTTTTCTATTTTGAAGAGGTGACGATTTAAAATTGATGGGAGTTCATTGAATGCAAAATTCTAAAACTAAAAAGAATTGAATTTATAAGTCGATCAAACACTGTTTTTAAATAAAATCTTATTAAATTTAATCTCAAAACGTTCAGAATGAAATTACTTCAAACATGCCTTATCCTATTTATCACTCTTCTTGGTACGTTTTCTCATCTTAAGCTCTAACCTTCTCTCCAGGATCTGTGAGATTTGTTGCTTCTCTCACATGCTCTGCGCCAGATTTTTACTCAGGCATTGGATTTACATGCAGTTATACATTCAATTGTATGACACCCTTTTCCTTTACGAATTGTGAGATCTTCCTTCATTTTCTGAACCTAATCATACAAACCTAGTTCCATTGAATTCAAGAGCTTTGACAATGGTTGCCGACCTCTTCATTGTAAGAAGATCTGGAAATGGTTGTGGTGGAGGATATCCTTACAGCTTGTTCCTTATCACGTAAGCCTTTTTGGGAGAAGTATGTGGCTAACGAAGTGAAAAAGTATTGAAGATAGTGGGGGTGTTCTACAGGAAGTCGTAGAATTGGAACACACATCAGCAACGACATTTTCTTATAAAGCTACAGGAGGCGCATTTCATACGGAAACTGTGGTAAAATAATGGAGATAAAGTTGTGATTTAACTGATAAAATTAGAGCGGTGGCGGCTTTTCAGAGGATAATTATTATTTTGTGTTGAAATTTTCAATCGATATGACAACAGGCTTTGTGAATATGGCCACAACTTATAATAGAGTTGCTCATCTTAGTCCTTCGTATATAGCGATGGGTTTTCCTACCGATTGGAAGTTTGACAGTAGCACAAAGATCTGGCTTGGAGGAGGACCTTTATCAACCAAAAGATATGAAATGAATACTGAAAAAATTTCGACTTGGGCAGGATATCTTCCATTCCCTTCAACATACCCTGGCGCATTATTACTTGGTCATTTTCGTATAATCCTTTTGAAACGAGTTTTCATGATATTTAGCTACATTGATTGGAGATTATAAACTACGAGAATTTCAGGGTTATTCTCTTACAGATGATGATGGCGATGCAGGGACGGCATATTTGGGTAGTTTTTCTTTGAGATTTGTATCGAAATTTTCAATAGGGACATCGACATCTGGAAGTCCTGACACAATGAATTCGCCAGACTGGATGGGAGAAAGGGCGAGTTTGAAGTTTACTTCCACCCAATTCATCACTCTTCCAGCATTCACAGTGGGCCAACCTAATCAGATGATTCCCAGATCTATAAGTCTCAGCTTCTGGATCAAGATCACCACTGCCCCAGGCTCCAGTAGTTATATCTTCCAATATGCGGATTCAGGAGTAAATATCATTTTTTTCTGATTGAATTTTCAACTGAAAAATAGCTGACTACTGATCGATTCGCAATAAAGCATGATTCATCACTTAATCTCCAAGTCTGTGCAGGAGGAGTTTGTCAAACAGCGTTTCCCGGACCCTCTTCAAACACCTGGACCCATCTCTCTGTAAATTGGGCTTTACGAACTCTGGATGCTTCAAACTACCAAGGCTATTATTCTGTGTACAAAAACGGTGCGCTATCAAGATTACAAGATCTTTCAAATGTTCCCATCAGTGCAACTACGGTATTGGCGGCAAATGATAAAGTCCGATTCGGAGGCTTTACAGGACAATTGACCGCAATTAAAATCTATAGTCCTGGCTCCCTCCAAGTCAATAAACGTAAGGAAAAATTTATGAAGGGATAATAAATTTATGAAGCCACCTGGTGTACTTCATCAAATTGTGTTGCAGATCTTGGAGCCTCAAATCCACCAACTTGTCTTTTTCCAGCTTCTTGTGATTCAAGCTGCGATGGATGTACAGATTCCACTGACCTTGGGTGTCTTGCTTGTGCATCAGGAAAATATTTTTATCAAGGAAAATGTGGAGCATGTCCAGCTGGAACCTTTATTAATGTCGATTATTGCCAAAGTAAAGATTGTTGAAAAGGATCATTCCTTGTAACAATTGTAGGCTGCTCACTACATTGTATCTCATGCAGTGGTGCAAGCTCTTGTTCGGCTTGTGAAATAGGCTTCACTGCTTCAGGAGGAGCATGCGTTGCTGGTTTGATTTCGAGAATTTGGAGCCATCTTTTTAATTAATTTTTTAGCTTGCCCAGCAAATTGTAATACTTGTGACGGGGCTGGGCAATGTTCAGTTTGCGATACAAACTTCCTTTTATATGATAACACATGCGTCAATAGTTGCCCAACAGGCAGCTATCAATCTGGGACCAATTGCCTTCGTAAGATTCAATAGAAATTTCTGGTAAATTAATCTTATCATAGATTGCCCAACTGACTGTGATGTTTGTACTGATGGAAGTACCTGCACAACTTGTAGCAGTGGTAAATATTTACATAATGCTGGGTGTGTGGGTTCTTGTCCGCTTACGACCTATACTCTTGGGACAAGTTGCTTAGGTAACGAAACAAATTAAAATCTTTTGGCGATAATTCATCATTAGGCTGTCCGGGCGATTGTGATGTTTGTTCTGATGGAAATACATGCACTACATGCTCCCCAGGGTCCTATTTCTACATGCAAGCTTGCTGTGAGACCTGTCCAGCCATCGCACCTTACCGATCTCCAACTGTTGACAGCACTCTTTGTTATCAAACTTGCCCAACACAAACTCCTTATATCTACAATAAAATCTGCTATTCAAGTTGCCCACCAGAAGCTCCCTCCTCTTCCGAATACATTTGCTCCCCTGAAGACCCAGATTTAACAATAACTAAGCCAGCAAAGCTGAATAATGTTGCTGAATCTACAGCAAAGACAATTCTCATAACTCGCAGTGTTGCTTCTCCATCAACTCCAACTCCTTTGATGTTTGGTTCAATTACGAAACTCCTTCAATATACGCGCTATATGAACATTTCCCGTTCTGAAAATTTAGAAAGAGTATTCCAAGCTGAAGATGATTCTGGTCATTACATTCCAATGCCCACAATGTCTGAAAGCATGCAAGGAGCTTTTGAAAGCTCTTCCGTGCCTTATGTTTTTGAGAGATATGGGATTTCTTCGAACTTTTTGCTGAATCAAGGAGACAATCTTCTGGGAATATTGACAATTTTTGGTTTGTTTGTGACAATGTTGCTTTTACAAAAAGGCCTTTTCTACATCCGGAATATCCCTCAGGCGCGCTTTGTGATTCGAAGGTTGAGGTTCTTTTTCCAAAATTATTTCATTGGTCAGTTCTATCAGATGCTGGGAGATATCGTCTTTTCTGCAGTTCTGGAGCTTAAGACTGCCGAATTGACTGATAAATATTCATTGTTGAGCTTTATTGTATGTATCATTTGCCTCATATTTGGAGGAGCTTTGTTTGTAGCAAACATTTGGATTGTGAAGAAATATCAGAACAAAAAAGATTCTTATCAAGATGAAAAATCTCGAGAAGAGGCCCTTGAAAACTTCTCTGAGAAATATAAAGGAATTGAGTTACTTTTTAATGATTTCGAGGATGCCTCGTTCACCCACCAAGGTTTATTAATTTTCTTTGTGGGAAGAAACATTCTCTTCTGCTTGATCATTGTTCTCTTTTACTCAACTCCGATCTTCCAGTGCATCCTTTTGCTGGTTATAAACCTCGCTATCGTCGTATATTACATCTGCAAAAGGTCGATAAAATCTCGCATGGATTATATAGAGCAGCTTTTATATGAAGTGGTCCTTTTAGCTGTGATTGTCTGTTTCTTTGTTCTGGGTTTCGCAGAGACTTCAGAGAATGCATCAGGAATTATTTCTACAGTGAGTGAGATCATCATTGTGCTCAACATTGCTTGCAAATTCTTTGCCTTTGGATTTTTAGCAATCAGATGTCTTCGAGTTGCGTGGGAGTATCTTCAGGTTTTAAAAGAGATAATGAAGAAAAAGAAGGCTTCTGTGATGCCAGCAGCTGGGCAGATGATAACAACAGTGGAATCAAATCGACCTCTGGACTCTCCTGATCAACCTTCAACATTCAATTATGAAAAGACTTTTGATGCATTAAATATTGAGTCAAATGTGATGAATGAACAGAGTGTAATAGTAACTCAGATTGATACAAGAAGGAGGCATTTTGTAAGGCGTCCGAGAGTAATGCCAGAAAAGTTGGTTGCTTTGGATCAAAGCTCGACTATTTTGCAGTCTGAGGAGCCGATGGGGGAATTGAGCCGGGCTTATGAAAATGCACCATTAGAAGAAATCATTGAAAGAAGGAGAGTCATTCATGTGAGGAATGGAATGAAGCCAAATTATTGAGAAATTTATTTAAAGATATTTTTTGTTGTTGTTGTATGTTTTTCAAAATGTAATATGGAAAACTCTTTTTGAGGAGTTTGTTGAAAGAAAATTGTTTTTGTTTGATTGATTGAAAAAAAACTGAACTGGTTCTGGACGGCTGAGGTTTGAGATGAAGAGAAATTTTATCTCTTTGGATGAGATTTTTTGGAAAGAAAAACTGAAAACTTCTTTTCTCCAAAAATCAATGTATGGAAGAAAAATCCATATTTTTACGAATTCTCTATTTTTTTTGGAACAAGAAAAAGTCCTTTATATTTTCTTGAGAGAAAAAAACCTCTGACAAAAAAATTCTCCACAAAGTTGAAGAAAATACATTGATCCGAGCTACGAAGCCAGGACCGTGCCGAGAATTCTCCAAGATATCTAAGAGTAAAGCGAGAAAATTAGGATGGGCCATTCTTGAAAATCTTTACGAGACAAGCTAATAAAAGAAAAAATTTTTTGAGGTAGTCATTCTTTTTGGTTATGCTGCTTTTGAAAAGATCTGACCTGAAGATTTAACTAGGAAGTCTATTTTTTTCAGCTGAGATTTGAGAAAGATGGAGTTTGTTTTATCAGATTTATCGCATGAGATCTTGAGGAGGGGTGATTGTTGTAAGTTCCTGAAGAAAAGAAATTAACTTGAAGCTTCAAGCAAATGAGAAAAAGAAGATTAGACATGAGGGTTTTGAAAGAGTCGAACTGTAAAAGTGACCAGCTTTCAAATAGATTGATTTCGTTGAGGAATTAATTTGAAAGTTCAACAAAAATTGTAAATCGAAGGGCAAAAAAACGAAATATGAGAAGAGGATCCTATTGGGCTTATGTTTAGGATTCAGGCATCCAGAACAGAGACGCAAAAAATTTTTATGGATCATACTATGATAGATTATGAAGTGTTTTGTGCTTGCAATTCAATAAAGAGAAGCAAGATGTTTATATGTTGGGTTTTGGAAGGATTATGAGGCTTTGTAAGGCTTTAAGTCTGTTTAGCCCGTCAGCAAGATCTTTTCGACTTTGCTCTGAGATTTCCATGCAGCTATAAACAAGTCAGCAAACTTATATTGAAAATATCACTTACAAGTAAAAGTTGAGATTGGCAGATTGTAAGGAGCTGAGTGATTCGAAACCTTTACCGAGATAGTTCAGGCCTTGATCTGTGATTTTGGGGAGCCTGTGAATAAGTAAGAAAAATTTCATCTTACAAAAGTCACTTATGAGTCAAAGCCAAGATTGATGGATTGTAAGGAGATGAGTGGTTTGAGGCATTCACCGAGGTTGTTTAGACCTTGATCTGTTATGTTCTGGCAGCTGTTAGCAGGTAAACAAATTTTTCTTACAAAGATCACTTACCATGTAAAGTTGAGAGAGAGAGATTGTAAAGAGCTGAGTGATTTGAGGCCTTCACCGAGATATTTCAGACCTTGATCTGTGATAGTGACGGATCTGTTGGCAAGTAAACAAATTTATATTCCAAAAATCACTTACGATCCAAAGTTGAGATTGATAGATTGTAAAGAGATTAGAGATTTGAGGCCTTCACCAAGGTTGTTGAGACCTTGATCTGTGATTTGCTGAGACCTGTTCACAGTCAACAAACCCATTTTCCAAAAATCGCTTACTCTGCGAAGTCGAGATTGATGGATTGCAAGGAGCTGAGTGTTTTGAAGCCTTCACCGAAGCCGTATAGGCCTTGATCTGTGATTTTGGGAGTTCTGTTAGCAAGTCAACAACTCATTACAAAGATCACTTACGATCGAAGGTTGAGGGTGATTGATTTCAAGGAGCTGAGCGTTTTAAAACGTTCGCTGAGGGTGTTCAGAGCTTTATCTGTGAGACTGCAGTAGGACCTATTAGCAAGTCAAAAAACTCATCTTAAAAACGTCACCTACCCTGTAAAGCTGAGATTGATGGATTGTAAGGAACTGAGGAGCTTGAGACCTTCACTGAGGCTGTTCAGACCTTGATCTGTGATCTTGTAGGAGCAGCTGTTGGCAAGTCAACAAATTCATTCCACAAAAATCACCTACTTTGCAAAGTCGAGCTTGAGGGAGTGTAAGGAGCTGAGTGTTTTGAGACCCTCACTGAGGCTGTTCAGACCTTGATCTGTGACTCCAAAGCATCTGTCGCAAGTCAACAAATTCATCATCCTCCAAAAATCACTTACGATCCAAAATTGAGATCAATAGATTGTAAGGAACTGAGAGATTTGAGGCCTTCATGGAGGCTGTTCAGACCTTGATCTGTCATTTTCTGGCAGCTGTTAGCAAGTAAACAAATTCTTCTTAGAAAAATTGCTTACCAGAAAAAGTTGAGGTTGATAGACTTTAAGGAGCTGAGCGACTTGAGGCTTCCACTGAGGTAGTTCAGACCTTCGTATGTGATCTCAAAGCAACTGTTAGCAAGTTAACAAACTCATTCCACAAAAATCACCTACTTTGGGAAGTTGAGATTGAGGGAGCGTAAGGAGCTGAGTGCTTTGAGACTTTCACCGATATAGTTCAGACCTTGGTCTGTGATTTCGGATCTTTTATGAAATGAACAAACTCATCTGACAAAAATCACTTACTCTGCAAAGTTGAGATTGACAGAATGTAAGATACTGAGTGATTTGAGTCCTTCACTGAGACTGTTCAGACCTTTGTCTGTGATATTTTCCTCGCAGCTGTCAGGAAGTCAACAACCTCGTCCCACAAAATTCACTTACCATGAAAAGTCGAGATAGATGAATTGTAAGGAACTGAGAGTTCTCAGACATTCGCTCAGGTTGTTCAGACCTTCATTTGTGATTTTCTTGCACCTGTTGGCAAACTAACAAACTGATTTTGCAAAAATCACCTGCCTTGCAAAGTTGAGATTGACAGAATGTAAGATACTGAGTGATTTGAGTCCTTCACTGAGACTGTTCAGACCTTTGTCTGTGATATTCCCGCAGCTGTTGCAAATAAAAAAAACTCATCTTACACAAATCGCCTACTATCGAAAGTTGAGATTGACTGAATGTAAGGAATGGAGTGTCTTGAGGCTTTCACCGAGGTAGTTCAGACCTTGATCTGTGATTTTGGAGGCCCTGTTTGCGAGTAAATAAATTCACCTGACAAAAATTACTTACAATCCAAAGTTGAGATTGATAGACCGTAAGGAGTTGAGTGCTTTGAGGCTTTTCCCGAGGTAGTTCAGCCCTTTGTCCGTGATATTGGAGTAGCAGCTATTAACAAATCAACAAACTTATTTTGTAAAAGTCACCTACTCTTCAAAGCTGAGATTGATGGATTCTAAGGTCTTGAGCCTTTTGAGATCTTTGCCGAACCCGTACAGACCTTGATCTGTGATATTCCAGCAGCTTTTAACAAATTAACAAACTTATTTTGGAAAAGTCACCTACCTTGCAAAATTGAGATTGATAGATTGTAAAGGACTGAGTTTTTTCAGGTATTCGCCAAGAGTTTTCAGGTCTGCATCACGGAACCATTCCTTGCAGCTATTGTTATTAGAGACTTGTGATCCATTGGAGATTCATATTTCGCCTCACTTTCCCCCGGACTCGCCCTCAATCCTCCCTTTACTCAAGATAGGCCTCTTAAAAAAAGAGATCAGTGAAGTGTTGAGAGTTTCTATGATTTATATCTTACCCTCCGCACTGAATGTTCACTCTACGGACAGTCTTCATTGACTTCATCACTTTTGCCAAGACTTTTGCTCCGCCTTCAGGCCTATTTGAATTAAATATAAAAAGCATTTCCCCTCTTTACCGAAAATATTCAGCAAACTTCAAAATATTCGCGTCAGTCCTCTTCACCAACTGTGAACCCAAGCCTCTACTGCTTATTTTTACCTCATACCTTGGAGATTCGGGGTATTTTTATGACAAGTCTCTTACCGATTATTTTGATCCATTATCTGCTTGTTTCCTTCGATGAAAGATGGACCTGTTGTTTGTTGTGATTGGATTTTTGATAGCATCTTGGCTTATTTAAGCTCAATTCAAGACAGATAGAAAGGCTTACTGAGCTTGAAGGTTTTCCTTGGTATTTGATTGAGAGTCGAATTGTTAAAATTAAATTGATTAAAGCTAGGGTTTTTCCTCTTTAAAAATCAGAAGATTCTTTTGAGGTTGAACACAAACCATAAAAAAGCATTGAGAAAAAACAATTAAAAAGGCAGGCTTCAAAAGAATTTTTGTAAAAAATTAGCTCTCAAGGGTTTTTTCTCTTTAAGTTGGTGAGCCAAAAAATGCTCCCCCAAGTTTTACGGGGTCAAAACTTCAATGAAACTTTTTAACGTCTCAAGTTTGAAGAATGATGAAATTTTTCTGGTAAGAAAATTTTTTTTACGGGTTTGTTCGGATTTAATCTCTCTTTTGAAGGTTCAAGAGATCTAAAAAGCAGGATTTTTGTGATCAAGTTGATTTGGACTCATCCAGTAAGTCCTTTGTTTTCTTGCATCTTGTGACTTCAATGGCTGAGGTTAAGACTTTTCCTTTCAAAGAAACAGCAATGTCATTACCAATTTGATTCGATTTTCATCAGAAAATAATCTTGTAATTAAAAATAAACTTTGGTATGGAATTAAAACAAAATCTATCGGGAAAAACTATTTGATTGAGAGTTTAATTTTGTGTTTTCAATGAACCAATTAAAAAGCAAAAGGAATGAGAGGTTTCAATAAGATCGGAAAACTAACAAAAATGACTGATTTTAGAAGATGAGGACTCTTTATTCTTGAGAGGGAATTGAAGAAAGAGAAACTGATAAGTTGATGAGATAAACTAAAAAAACTTAGGAGGCTGATTAAATATTCCTTGAGTGATGAAAGTGAAGTGACGAAATTAAAATCTCTTGTGACGCACGCATATGAATTTAAAACCGAATTTTTTATTTGATCATTTGATAACCTTAATTTTCAGCAACGAAGAGCAAGAATCATCAGGAGTCAATCAGCTGTTAATGATAATCTTGCTCCTTATAAGTCATATAATTTAGATTTCCCCTCTTGTTTTCATTATCGTTTTGCCTATCTTTTTGATTTATTGTAAGTCTTTGGACTTTTTACAGAAATCGAAGAATTTTAGTGGGAAAAATGGTTTTGCTCCATTGAAGAGTATTCTCTTGAGTTTTAGGGAGAAAAATATTGAAGTGAAATTTAGAGGAAAAATAGCAGGATTGAATGTCAGAGTCATGTCTCAGAGAAGTTTTCAACGGAATCAGAATTGATGCAAAGGGCAAAAAAATTCGATTGAAAAGGAGGAAGAAATGATATGTTCCTTTGTATAAACATGATGACCTGATCAAAGATTCAACGAGAAGTTCTGGAGGATTTACGTTAAGAGATGTCATTGAAAGCAGACAGGTGATTAAAATTAAGAGGAGAATTAAGGGTCAAAGCAATCATAATTCTCATCTTGATTATGGGAATGAGAGTTGAGAGCTGAGGATTTATTATTATAGAAATTTTTCATTAAAAATTGAAGATAATAAACCTTCTGTTGTAAATGAGAGTATAAGTGTATGAGAGAGTGATGTTTTGTCTGAATATGAATGAAAAAAGCGTGAAGAGTTTTAAGAAATTGAACTCGAGATCACTGAAACAACAAATTTAAAAGGAAATCTTTTTTTTTAGTTTTCAAGATAAGACATTTGAAAAGGGATATTAAAGTTGAAGTCTGTAACGTTTTATTTCTGAATTTAGTTTTTTGTTAAGAATCAATTCAATTGACTCTTTTAAATTTAACAAAAGATTCGTCTCGTCTTCTCGTGAAATTAAGGACTCCTAATTTTAGTCCTTTAATTTGTTTGCTCTTAAATTGATATCTTTATTCAAAGGAGGAACTTCACAAGAAGGAAGTCTGCATCCCTTCAGAAAATTCAAAGAATTTTGCTTTCTTTCTTTCCATCCAGAAAGCTTGCTTGAAATAGGAATGAAGGGGTCTTGCTTGAACTTGTCAATAAAAATTTAATTGTTGACGAGCGATCAGCTTTCATTATTTTGAAAAATTTAATTCCTAGTCAGATTTTTTTGATTGCTAAACCCGAAAAATCTTTAAACAGATTTACTGGTGTCACCCTTGCTCAGAATCTTAGCTTCCCATCAAAATCACGAAGCCTCCATTATTCTTTCCCTTATCTCTTATTTTATTTTCTTTGAAGGAGATCAAAACTTCAGCAAAACGCCTCACAAAGCTTCAAGTTTGAAACTTTATTTTCAAAAGATTGCCAACAAATTCTAGGCTTGATTTTTTCTCTGCTATGAATCTAACCAATATAAAAATAATGCCTTTCAGTTTTCCTTCATTAAATTGCCTTCATAATCAAAACCACTGTCTCTCTTGATCTCTTTCTAGACAAGGTAAAGCCTTACTAATGATGTTATTGAAGACGGGAAAAAATTTCCGAAGAGGTTTTTTATTTTTTTTTTTCAACATTGACTTCAAGCCGTCTTTCTCAAACGACTTTTATTTTTTCCTTATGAATTTCTCAAGGGATAAGGATCATACGAGATTTATTTCGTGTGTGAATTTTTAGAGGGATTGCAATACTATATTAAATTTATGAATCCCAAATACATCCTCCTTTCCATCCTCTCCCTCCTCCAATGTATCCCTTCCTCATCCTCTTTGTAACTCTCCCAAGGTTTCTGGCTTTCCCTAAGCACTCCTACGTGCTCCAATCCTGCTGTTTACACTTCTGTGACAAGTTTTTCCTGTAGTGACTCCTCCAATTACATCCAACCAGCAAGCATTACGAATTGTAAGGCTGATCCTTGTCAAAAGACCCCGCTAACCATTTCTAGTCCCTTTAGGAGCCTCTGCCTTGACGATCCTGGCGTATATTTACCTGGATAGCACTTCAGGTGGGACATGTACATCTGGAGATGTTTATGAGATCTTTTCAATCACGTAAGAAGAACCCTTTGATGCAGAGAAATTAAAACTTTTGTGGGATAGGATCACCTCAGGTGGCATAGAATACCTCGTAGCAAGCGTGATTCAGGTAGATTCTCTTCATTTTCAGTACCGAGTCGGAACACAAACCAACACATATCAACAATATGGTGGCTCTGGCAGCGTAAACTCTTCTTAGCTTCGGAAAATCTCATTTAATATAAGAGCTATGTGCCATTTCTGACAGGAGATTGGGTGGAAATCAAGATGGCAATAGACTTTGCGAATAACCAAGCAGTCATCGCTTCAACATTTACACAAGATTTCCATTTTGACGCCACCTTGCCAACCTCAATGGACTTCAACACTGCCTGGGTCTTTGATGCAAATACAAAGTTCTACTTTGGTGGAAGATCAGGGGATCCAAGAATCTCTGTAACGCCAAGCCAAATCACGATATGGGACGCATTTCTACCGACTTCTACAACCCCTTCCGGTATGATTTACCCTGGAACTTTGCTCCTCGGGCATTCTCCTGTGAAGATTAAAGAGTTTTTGTTGGAGGATGGTGAATCAAGTTATAGCCTTGCTGATTCTTTGGACTCAGGAAATCCTGCTTATTTAGGTAAGTAAATTGGATATTCATTAAAATAAGATTAATTAGGCGCTTCGACTGCTTCAGGAAATGATCTCACGTATTCACCCTCTTGGGATTTAAATGTAAGACGTTGTTTTTGATAAGTTTCTGAGAAAAAAAATAGAGAGCATTGAAATTCAGTTCGTCAAGCGAATACGTTCGGGTTCCAGGATTTTCTGTGGCTAGCCCTAACAGTCTGATTCTCGCTTCTTTAACCATCAATTTTTGGATCAAAATTACCACGACGCCGTCAGGCTCCACCTTTATCTTTAAATTTTCAGACTCTACTGGAGTAAACTTGTAAAAAAAAAGAAATTCTTATTGAGAACTCATAGACACCAGTTCGATTTGGGTTAAAATGTGATTCAAGTCTCGCATTAAATGCTGGAGCTGGTGACAATTGGGGTACGTCAACCGCTAGTGGCCTTACACTCGACACCTGGCATCAAGTGACTGTGACATGGATGTTGAGAAGCACTAGAGGCTCTACAGACACAAGATGTTACTATTCAATTCATATTGATAATCAGATCCGATTGACTTGGTACCTGAATGCTGGAATTACTGCGAGCTATCTGAGCTATGCTCCAAGCACAGATAAGGTGATCTTTGGAGGCTTTGAAGGTGTTTTGGGCCAGATTCAGATCTTTAGCCCTGGTGCCCTTCAAATTTTTGATCGTAAGGGGGAACTTTTTTGTGAGAATAATTGTTTTTGAATAGCTTCTTGGTGTACTCCAAGCAGTTGTGGAGCAGATCTCGGAGCAACAAACCCTCCTACGTGTACCGCGCCATCTTCCTGTGATTCTAGCTGTGATGTCTGCGTGGATGGAAGTGCAACTGGATGTCTCAGTTGTGCATCGGGAGGGAAATTCTATGAGGGAAAATGTATCTCTCCTTGTCCTGCAGGGACTTACACTGACACTTATACTTGCGAAGGTAAGGTTTTGATTAAACTGTGAATAATGGATGATCTAGATTGTTCTGATGCGAATTGTGAGGTCTGTACAAGCACAGCTTGTTTGACTTGTTACAGTGGATATGAAGAAGAAGGTGGAGTATGTGTTATTATTGTCCCCCCCGAAGACACCGAAGAAGAAATGGGAGTCGTAAAGGTGAATAAAGTTGGAAGGACAGTCGCAATGAGAGCAATGAAGGCGTTGAACATCGTTTATCCTTTTAATACGATGCCGTTTGTTTATGGAACATTAAGCAAAAATCTCCAATACACTCGGTATATGAATATTTCCAGGTCAACAAAACTGGAGGAATTATATCAAGAATCCTTGGCATCTGTTCAGATTGTTCCGACTCCAACTTTATCTAACCAAATCAAGAGCAATTTTCCTCAACATTCCCTTCCGTATATGTTTGAGAAATACGAGCTGCCTTCAAGTTTTCTTGTGAATTTCGGTGATGATCTTTTGGGAATTTTGACCTTTGCTGGCCTTATGGTGCTGTTTTGGGTGATGAAGTGGCTGGCTAGGTGGATAAGGAATATTCCTGGATCA
>Ga0182738_1002513_pt1 | contig 21714 bp, 17 predicted proteins | sample eDN5th30CBELigMG_FD_128876 | JGI IMG/M metagenome (GOLD analysis project Ga0182738, IMG submission 128876) | Enriched Miracle-Growth compost microbial communities from Emeryville, California, USA - eDNA 5th pass 30_C BE-Lig MG (version 2)... ...
CTGCCAAGATCAACTACGTCTTGGGCAAAGCTGAAAGAACCGAACAAGACGAAGTCTTGCTCGAAGCTGCTCTCAATGGCGGTGCTGCCTTCTTACTTCAATTGATTCCCAAGGGTCAAGTCCTCAACAAGCCTGTTCCTTTGTTCGAACAAATCACCCCCGAAGATATTCAAGAATATCGTCAAAAGTTCGGCGGTAAACAATAAAAAATAAGTTTTTAAGACATTATTATAATAATAATAAATAATATTGTAAACAAATCATATTTGCATAAGAATAAAAATTATCAAAATAATCTCTTATCAAAAGTGAGCAGCAGCATCTGAAAGTTTATCACTCATTAGATAAAATATTTTGAGAGGAAAAAAACCTGATAAAATGTGCAATTTGAATATTATTCTTATGAGATTTTATTGATCTTTGAGTTTTTTGAGACAAAATTTCAACAACATAAAAATGGCCAAATTATGATTGTTCAAGATGTCTTTTGTTCTTCCTCAAGTCATCCATTTTGGCACAATTCATAACGATTTCAGCCAAGAATAATTTTGCTGAGTTTCAAAAAGACAAGAGTTTTCTCAAAGCTCGTTTGGAAATTTTCGAATAGATTACCGACAGGAGAAAAACCTATGAACTTTTAATTAGAGTATTTTTGAATCAAGAGAAAGTTAATTTGGGGGAAAATACTTTTGGCTTCTTCTGAAATTAAAAAAAATCACTGTTTTCAAGTGGAGAATGAAACTTGCTTGCTTGCCTGCTTATGTCCAAGGAATTTTGATAAATTACTTAGTTTACTTACTGATTATTCAACGGCATTTACAATATGAGTTATTTACTGGGTTGATATAATAATACTCTCAAGAAAATTTACAACTATTGTTTTATAATTCTCAAGCTATTCAACAACAGAAGACTCTTTAGACATTAGAGACAGTGTGATAGTCGGCTTGGTGGTGATGGTGACCGCCACCAAAGAGTCTCTTGACAGCTTCAACTCCACCACTCAAGCAAAGGAGGAGGCAGGTAATGCAGGGAGACAAGCAAACAACAATAGCAACCCAGAAGGAAACAACCAACAAGTCATGAAGGTCAGGGCATCTGTTTCTGTAGGAAAAGCCAATAAAGGCACCGACCACCCAAGCAATAGTGCCCAAGTTGGGGAGGAACAAAAGCCAAATGATGGTTTTCTTCATCTTGCTATAGTCTTGTCTCCAAGCCGAATTGAGCAGTAAGATCAGGCCCAACAAGATAGCTGAGAGCAAGAGGTACCATTTAGAGAACCTGGCCCAGAAATAAGCGGGCCCTTGGCATCCATCGGGAGTGGCATCTCTGAGATCAACCCAGTAAGCAATTGCGAGACTGGTAGTGACGACGAAAGCGCAAGCAGAAGAGAATTTAAAAGTATGGGAGTCAGTCATACTGAAGTGAGAGAAACTTGTTTTTTAAGAAAGAGAATTTTGAGTTATGTTTTGATTATAAAAAAGAAAAAAGAACGGCTTAAATAGCATGACTACAATGAATCTTTTTGAATAAGGTCAAAAAATTATTTTAGTTCCTGATTCATCAACTTGTTTTAGAATCAACAGAATTCCGAAAATATTAAAATTTTATTGAATAAAATTATTTTCTAGAAAAAAGGGACCAATTCGATTCAAACCAATTTGAAGTTTAGCTGGTACATATGACTCCAAAAATAATTTTTTTCTCTCTTCAAGATTTCTGACAAGAAATATACACTCAGATAATTTCTTGTCTTTTTCAGTGGAGTTCAGGGGAGGGGGGAAAACACATCATTATTTGCTCTGATCCGCAAAATCAAGGGGCGGGAAGTAAAAGTCGTTTAGACTTCCTCCTCCTCCTCCTTGAGAATTTTTGGATCAGAGAGTTTGAAATTTTGGCTCAAAGGTGCCAAAATTAATTAATTTATCTTGAAATAGAATTTTCTACAGTTTGGAAAATTGAATAAAAGATTTTGTAATTACTCTATGATCCAGCAAAGACAAATTTAGCTCCAATTCACCATCTTTTTTTTGTTGGCAATGCTTACGCTCTCAGTTTGAAAGAAATTTAGTTTGGATCAAAAATTTTTATTCTCCTCAATCTGAGAAATTTTAAAAGAGAGGCGTGAAAATTACTGAATCTTGAGTGCTGAAAGGTGGGCACATCAAAAGAAGATTAACCATAAAAATAGTTAAAATTTTCGAGTAGCTCTTCCTGAGGTAAATGATCAAAATTAAAGTTTTGGCAATCTGAATTTCTGAATTTACTCAGGAAATCGAAAAAAATTCTTGACAGGCTCAGAGACTTTTGAGAAGCCTTATCAGAAAAATGGAGCAATTCTTTGAGTGAATCTCACAGAAATTAGCTTTCAAGAAACCAAAGTTTCCGTTTTACTCATAAAATCATACCCAGAAAATTTTTTGTTTTTAATCCTAATTCGCCTCAAAGTCTTCTTATTCGAATAAAGATTTGTCGTTAATACCCAAAATTTTGATTGTACAGGACTACCAATCGATTTTATTAGCATCTTCAGCCGAGATTGACATTGCTTGGTCAGGTTGTTTCAAGTGATCAAAGATCCCTTTGAAAACAAACTTGAGACAGTGTTTGTTGAAGTTCGGATTCTATCTTCAGTGTTCAATATTTCTTCTGCTTTACAAGTTGAGTTTGACTTAAAATTCATTCTTTGCAGAATCGGTGGATTGAAAGGAAAAAAACAAAACAGGAAAGCTCCTTTCAGAATTTCGCAGGATCACTCCCTTGAAATTTTTCCTTGGCAAAAAACGAAATCTTTCAATAGAAGAGAAAATAATTGTTCTAAAAATGGAGATATTTCGTTTTTCTTTCAATAAAACTCGAGAAAATATTTAGAGTGACAAGCATTTTATGGAGCCAAATTTTTTATTCAAATTGATTTTTAGCATTGAGTTTTTGTTTGCTATTTTCTCTATTCCATTTTCAAAAAGCTTTTTTTGCTCAGTTTGAGCGAAATTTACAGTATCAGCACGAAGAAAATCAGAAAACATTTTAGGTTAGAGTGAGGCAAGAAAAAATTAATTCAGCAGACTTTATTAATTTTGGAAACACTTTTTTACATACATTATTCTCTTTATCTGACTCGATTCAAATACTGTGAAATTTAACCTCATTTAGAAGTATTTTTTTTTTCAAACCGAGTTTTTCTGAATTCCTCTTCTTGAAGAAATTGCATTCGCTTCTCCTTACCGTTAATATTTCATCCCAACTCATTTTCTAAATATTAAACAGGAAAGGCTTCATTTTTTTAGTCATCCAAATTCTGGACGAGTGTGAATAAAACGAAGACATTAATTAAATTTAAGTATAAGATTGGTTTAATAATTTATTCTGAAGACCTAATAAAAGTCCTTTCAAGTCACTCACTCAACAATGTCGCTGTTTTCCTGGAGCATCCCAAAGAACACCCCTCAGATTTACTACCTCAACCCTCAGTTTACCAGCATATTTTGCAAAAAGCTTGAATTTGATGCCTCGATCACCAAATATAAAATGACATTCTATGAATATATTGAACTGGTTCAAGAGCTCAGGATTCGTGGTTCACCCCATCTCTTTTATGCCAAAATAAGCAAGGGCATCAGACTGGTGTTCTTACTCTTGCTTGTCCTCACCTGCTCTTGGGTGGTTTATCAAGGCTCATTAAACACAGACTCCACAACAACAGATAGTACTTTGGTCATGTATTTTTATCTGGCAGGAATGTATCTCCTTGCTTTATTTGGTGTAAGGTGGTTCCAAATGAGTCAAGAAAAGCAAGCCGTAAAAAAAATGAGAGTCTATCTGACTTCTGCAAATCCCACAATGTTCAATAACAAGCAGCTCCATTGGGAGGTCCAAGGAACGGCAAATTACCTCCTCCTTCACCTTGAATATAATGGAGGGAAATCAAGCGCTCCAAGCATGTCACCATTCAATGCAACTGGTATCGAAATGTATTTCCAAAGAAACAACTCCACTGTCCATGCTGCTGGCCTCGATCAACCCTCCCCTGATTCAATTCGTCAAAGCATAATGTCATCATATAAATACGCATATTAATTGGCAAATTACGCTTCTCTCTATTTCTTCACACATTTGTTCAGAATATCAAATAATTCCTTTTCAAGAAAAAAAAAGTACTGCTTGCTTAGTCATTTGCTTCGGGGTAATTGAATTGAGTATGTTTGTTTGTGTTTTTATTTTGTCTTTTTTTGAAGTTCCAAACACTTTATAATTCATCACAACCATAATTAAAACCCCTCTTTCCATTAAAAAAAATAGATCTTTCTTTCTACATAAATATTGAGACTATCTATATCCTTATCTTCATCAATTTTGGGAATTCAGAATCAATTATATTTCCCAGCATGGTATTAATGAGCTCATAGCTCATAGAAATAAAACTGTTTCCAAAGATAAATATTTATTAAACTACAACTTGCAGGTTTAACTTGAAAACATTTTTTAATTAAAATAAATCTCATAACTCCTTTCTCATCATGCTCAAGTCTTTTGATGTAATCCTTCTTCATCTTGGATCACCCTGTATTGACCCAATTAGAACCAAAACTCCTTTTCTAAAAGCAATGGCCAATTTGGCAGCAGCATTCAAAAGGGCAGCCAAACTCAACTTTGGAAAATGTATTTTGCATTCAGTTTTTCAGTTGAAATAACCCTTCTTGCTTAGAAATAATGAAAAAGCTCAGAAAAATGGTTCTCACCACGCAATCTACTGGGTGAAGGTACTTTTTGCCACTTTACAAAATCTCAAACGATTATCTTTTAGCCACAACAAAAGTATGAAGACGGCTCTTTCAAGGGAGAGAAATGGATCACCAGTTCCAAATACATTGGGGACTGGAGAGAAAACAAAAAGCACGGTTTTGGTATCCAAACCTACGCCAATGGAGACAAATACGAGGGTGATTGGGAAGATAATATGAGAAGTGGCCATGGTACTCTCTGGGTCATGGAAGGAAAAAAGTAACTAATAGGGAGATGATTTTCAATATCCTAAATCTTAAAATAGGCTCAGAAGAGAATATACTGGAAAATGGATGAATGACAAAAAGAGCGGAAGAGGAAGTATGTTCTTCAAGAACGAAGACAGATACGACGGTTTCTGGCTTAATGATCTTCCTCACGGTGAAGGAAGAATGATTTACCAAAACGGAGACATTTACGAAGGTCAATGGAGTTTTGGAAAGAAATCTGGATATGGTGTTTTGACCAAGCGTAATGGTGATCACTTCGAAGGTCAATGGGTCAATGATAAAAGAGTAAAGTTTTGCAAAATTGAACCAAACTAAAATCGCGTTCACATAGGAAGGACAAGGAAGTTATTTCTTTGCCAGCAAGAACAAAGTATTTGTCGGAGAATGGGTTGACGATATGCCAAAAGCTGGTGTTTATTCTGCTGTCGATGATCCTGACATGATTAAATCCAACAGGTTTGCTTTTTAGTTGTGAAATTTGACTTATAGTCCCCTAGACCTAAGCAATTTACTGATCCTTATGAGCTTCCTGATATACCACAAATTGCTCTTGAGAACCCCTCTAATGTCCTTGAAAATGCCCTTGAGGAAGCTAAAGTCGGAAGGATGTTCTACAGAGCCAGATTCATTCCAATTAATGAATTGTTTACTGAAGAAGAACTTAAAGATCTCCTCAAAGAATTCAATGCCGCTGCTAATGAAGCTGAAGTTCTCAACCTCATTAACCTCAGAGCTATTTTATACAATTTGAACTTTGATCAAACAGGTAATTTTTCATTGATTAGAAAGAACTTGAAGTCTGATATTTCTTTTAGAGGATGAAATTCGTGAAATGCTCTTGAATGTTGAAGAAGTCGTGAATCCAGACGAAGTTGACTTTGAGCTGTTCTGCAGACTTGTTGCTGTTTATCTTGAGCTTGCAAACAATCCAAAATTATTTGGAAGCACTCAAACTCCCAACAAGAGTGAACAACAGAGTGATTTGAGAAATGAAGAAGAAGAGGAGGAATATTATGAAGATGATGATGCATAAAAATTTTTGCATTTAGTCAGAAAGTATTTTGAAAAAGGACAAAGAGAATGAATGATTATTTGTTGTGTTTAAAATCATCATTCGTCGGATTTTTACATTGTTAAAGTACCAGCATCATGAAGTTTATTTCCTGTTTGTTTTCGTGAAAAGTTATGAGGTTCATAAATATATTGATTGTCCAAATCATTTTTTTTATCAACTAATGCATTAAAACTGCTTTAAAAATACATTTCTTTCACAAAATTCTCCTCTCTGTTTTACCAACGAGCTGAAAAAGGAATATTGGGTACTTAAGTGATGAAGAGAGAGGAGGTTCATTATTTAATATTTCAGTGGGATATTGTATTTTTGTGTATATTTATCAATTATTATTTGGTTTTGATGGTGAATTTTCAACTAAAATGAGTTAGAGAGTGAAAAAACTTCAAGTTGAAGAATTCTTTTTTAGAATTGTGAAAGATGAAAAAAATTTCACAAAGAATCTTTCAAAAAAATATTTTGTAAATTTCGACTTCTCTCTTTTCCCACGGATTTTACAGGAATTGAAAACTGAGAATTGACCACCCAAAAAATTTTGGACAGAGGAAATATGAAGAGAATAGCACAAATCTTTGAAAGTTGAGAAGGTGAAAAAAAATTTTGAAAGCAAGAATAAAAAAACCGCAGACGTTTGACGCAGATGAAATCAGAAACTCAAAAATTTTGGCAAAATTCATAATGTAATTTTCACTCTTTTCTCTTGTGTCAAAAAGAAAAAAAAATCATTTTGGTCAAATTTCGCGAATTTCTTCAAGAAATTTTGCTTCCTCTGAGTAGAGATAAAATCGACCCAAAATTTAAATTGGCAAAAAGAAATAATTGAATTTTTCAAAGGATGACAATTAAAATGGATAATGATAAAAATGAATTTTGAAGGGGCTCTTTTGAGCTCTTCTCACTCAGGAAAATTTTGGATCCTGCTTTGCGTACTTTGCAAATTTTAATAAATCTTTTGAAGTTTCGACGATAAAAGTAGCTAGAAAATACATTTTTAGTGATTTTTGAAGCTAACAATTCTGTATATTTTACGTCAAAGTTTCCTTCGAGTTCGCAATTTTGCTGGAAACTTTTTCGAAATTGGAGACAAATTTGAAGAAGAAAAAAAAAGAAAATTCTTTTCTGAGGAGAGAAATTTTTAAGAATTTTCTATTATTGGAATTATTATCTCAAAAAACTCTTTTATTTTTGTTCAATAAAAAGTGATTTTTGAGATAAAAGAAAAGTTGAAAAGGCAATTGAGATTTTATCTCAAGCCAAAATGAATCTTTGTCTCAACTATGACTTTTATTTCAGTTTTTTTTTATTTATTTCCAATAAAACAAAACTTCCAGGTTTTCCCCCCAAAAAAAATTGAAATCTATGAATTGAATTTGTATTGATCCTACCATTAAACTGGAAAATTGGCAGTTTCGAAATGTTCCTTGTGATCGGTAGAATTCAGGGAAAAATTTCATCATTCACAATGAAAGCCTGCTTTTGAGAAGCATTTTGGCTTAAAAGATCTCAAGATCTTGTGGAGATTTTGAGCAAACCGGGATTTTATTTAAAAAAACCCTTTGTAATCTGTAAAAGGAGTAAAAATGAAAAAAAAATGGAAGAATAATTTAAAGGTTTTATTGTGGAATCATTTTGCAAATCCTTTTTTTCGAAGAATTTATTGACTTTCTTTTCATCCAAGACCAGCCCAAGCTTTATTGATTTGGCAATGAATATACTTGCTCATACGCTAAAAAAATGTATTTTGAAAATAAGAATTTTATCAGTAAAAAGTTTTCCTGAAAATTGACCTTCTGCTTTCTTTGAAAAATCTCAGGTTTAAACTCATTTTTTATCAGAAAATCTTTTTGAATATGTTAAATCTGGAAAGATGCGATGAAAAAAAGTGAAAGGAACTTCAAAATGAAAAAAAAAATCTTGGGAAATTAGTAATTTATTTTTATTCGATTGAAAAGTCTTACTGAGTAAAATGATTTTAATTTTGGTTTAATGTAATTGATGAAGACGAACATTAGATTTAGGTTATGAGAAATAAGATTTTTAGGCTTCTGAGTTTTTCTTGATTAGGTGGCTAAACAGGCTAGATGCTGTTTATTTCTTGAAATTTCTCTTTATAATGAGCAAAGACACTTTTTTGAAAAGCATTTGTCAATTTTTCTCTAAAATCGGGAGCAAGGTTGAAAAGAAGATTCAACTAAATTACCACCAGCCAGTAATTTAACCCAATAACAATCCAAAAAACCACCTGAAATTAATTGAAATAAAGGAAAACTTTCATCTCTCGAGAGGTTATGGTTCAATTATCGTTCAAAACATTTCAGTTTCAATATTTTAGACTGATCTCATTGAATCTCTCAAAAATGTTCAAATTTTATTTTTCCATAAGAGTTTCTTTGAGAAAAAAAGAGTTTGGAAATCGAACAAAATTTTCAAGGATGAACGATGAATTCGAACCAAGAGAAGATCTCACTTTCACCTTTCTCAACAATCCGAATGAAAAAAATGCTCTTCGAGCCTTTATAAATTTCAGATGGATTAATCGATTGGTAGTTAAAATGCGAAGATTTGCATTGAACCTCACAAATTTTTTCAAGCCTTATTCCAAATAATTAAAAGAAAATAGTTACCTTAATTGATAAACAATCAACATTAATTAATCTTTTATCTGTTAGGGACAATGGGAAATAACTGCAGTGCCTTGTGTACCAATCCTGATGTGAAGGACCCAACAAAGGAAGAAGTCGACAATCTTGTTCGCCCAGGCATTCGGGAGAGCTCAAAGGACATGGATACAAAAACAGGCCATCATAATCTCAAGGCAAATAACCACCCAGACCTTGATGACCAAAAGCCTTGGGAAACAACCCAAAACAAAGAGCCCAGCGAGACACCCAACTCTCCGGACGAAAAGTTTGGGAATGAAGATGGCCAAAGTGCTCTGCCTTTGGGTTCTGAAGCCATGAATATTAATGCGGCGGCCTCCAATGTTTCCAGTCAACATCAGAAACTCATCTTGCAGACTATCGGAAAGGAAGAAAGAATCGAGCTCCCTCCAATCAGCCTTGAAAATGGGGCTGTGTATAGCGGTCAATGGAGAAACGGAGTCAGGGATGGAGATGGAAAGCAAACTTGGATTGATGGCTCCAGGTATGAAGGCCAATGGGCTATGGACAAGGCAAATGGAAAAGGAAGACTGGTCCATGCTGATGGGGATGTCTATGAAGGTGATTGGGTGAATGATAAAGCAAACGGTGAAGGAACATATATTCATGCTAATGGAGCGCAATACGTCGGAGAGTGGAAAGATGATAAGCAGCATGGTAAGGGAACTGAGACTTGGCCTGATGGCGCAAAATATGATGGAGAGTACTTCGAAGGCAAGAAGCATGGAAAAGGAACTTTGTACTTTGCTGATGGATCTTTGTACACTGGAGAGTTTTATAATAACGACATCCAGGGTTATGGTGTTTACGTTTGGCCAGATAAAAGAAGATATGAAGGAGATTGGTATAAAAACAAGATGCACGGAAAGGGCAAAACCACTTGGCCCGATGGCAGAAAATATGATGGACAATACGTTGAAGATAAAAAAGAAGGTGAAGGCGCATTCGAGTGGTCTGATGGAAGAAAATACAGTGGACAATGGAAAAAGGGCAAGCAGCACGGTAGAGGGACATACATTTCGGCAGCTGGTGAAAAGAAAATCGGAGAATGGGTTGATGGTAAACGCGTTCGCTGGATTGAAGATGATTCTGCTAGTCCTGCCAAAGGTTCCAACTAAGTTGGGAGAGGTGGAGATGTATTTGCTGTAGTTGTATTATTTTTATTCGTAATAAAGTTGTTGGTTTATTAAGAGTGATAGTTGATAAACCAGTTTTTTTCATGTCAAGATTATATTTTTTTGTTCTCACAAATATGACATCATTTATTTTTATTTGACAGAAGCAGAATTTCAGGTAATTTAAATAAAAAACAAACAAACATACATTATTTTTTGTAAAATACTAATGATACAAATTGTGTGTGATAAATAATATGAACTTGTTAAGGTTCAAGAGTCCTTCCAAGGATGAACAGCTTTCCATAGAGGCCAGATTTGACAGCATCACAAAACATGGAACAGAATTTGAAATTACATATTGAGGGAGTTTTGTTGATGCTTTGTCTAAGTTTATTCACTTCATCTTTTGTGAGGATGGTCTGATTGAAAGCAAAGTTTATATTGATTAATTTGTTTCTTTTTTCGATAAAATTACAAATATCTTCAATTTGAACAGAGTTTGTAAACCACTCAAGGTCAATTTTATTTGCATGCTCAAACTTTTTGAGAATATTTAGAGATCTCTTGACATGCTCGTTGATATGGGAGATTCTGCATTTCAAGTTGATGTTTTGCAAATTCTTGCACATGAGGAAGCACTGCAAAGTTTGCTCAACAAAGCCTTTTGAAGGAGAGCCTTGAACAACAATCTCCTGGACATTGAGTTTGATTGAATTCAAATTTTCATGAGTAAGGCTTCGAGCGGGATTTTGAGGCGTATAATCGAGAATTTCATAATAGGCATCTAGTTTGCAAAGGGCCTCCAATTGTTTGATGTCTCGAAGAATCTCGTAAATATGTAGGTAGTTTTTTTCAACGAGTTTTTGAATCACTGTGGAGAAAGTGTATCTAAATTTTAACACTTTCAGGGTGGACTTTTGTGAGAGCAAAAGCGGCCGGAGAAAATTACAATATGTAGCAGTGTAACTATTGTTGACAGATGCGTTAAATTTTAGCTCTGAAAGTTCCAATTGCTTAAAGTCTTCGAAAAAGTCCTTTAGAGATTGCTTGTTGTTCTCAAAAAGGGTTTTGTAGTCAAGATCTTCAAAATGGAGATTCAATATTTTGAGTGTTTTTGGGAATTTCAAATTCTGAAAGGTCGGCCCGCTTTGCTGATGGTTAAATTCAAGGTCGATTGTCAGGTTAACCAAGTTTCTAAAATGCTGGAGGCGACTCAGAAAGGTGCAATTAAATTGCTGAAATTTGGGATTTCCCAGAAAGGGGATCTTTAATACCAGCTCGCAAAGGTTTCTCAATAAATGCTCACTCTTCAGGATACTCATCAGGGAGCAGGGATCTGGGATCGGCACCAGACATGTGATCGAATCGCAAGACATCTCCTTGCAATTGAAAATCTCTGTTGTGGCTGCTGAAAGATCTGAACTATCGGAAGAGGGCCTTTGCCGGTATTTTAAATGAACTCCTTTCAGAGAAGTGATGGTTCTTGTGATTTCAAGAACTTGTTTGAGATTTTGATTGGTCAACTGTTTCTCCTCAATAGAGAAAACAACATGTTGAATTGAAGCAAGCCTTCTTGCGATTTTGCTGTAAAATTTCAAAAAGAGCTCTATGTTGAAAGAGTTTGGTTGGATAAAAAAGGAGAGAGAAACGAGTTTGCTGCAACAGTATTTGATCCAGCAATAGCAAAGCTGATCAAATTCAAAATTAAAGGATCTGAGGTTTTTGAACTTTTTGCATATGGTCTTGGCGCAGGCTGCCTCTTTCTCTCTTTTGTGAAAGACCTTGTTTGAATTTATTTCATGGCAATGATGTTTGATAAAGCGCGCGTATTCCTTGAAAGAGATGATGGATTTCAGGTTTTTGAGGTCTTTCATGAATTTGATAGTCCGTACTGAACGATTGAGCGGAGCATCTTGAACACCAGAGTTTGGAATGAGATGAAAAGGTTTGCAATAGAGATACTTGGGGTTTCTTTTTCTTAAAAAGTCTATTGATATTGGTTGATGAAGAACATATAGACATGAGCGACTGCGACTCTGTGGGCGAAAGGGATCGCTGCTCTTTAAAGGAGAACAAGTGCTCATCCAAGTCAAGTCAAAAAGAATTTGAAATCAGTTTTAATGACGTTTAAATCTTATTTTTGATTGGAAACAAGGTTTTAACATTTCTCTATATCAATTTCTACCAAATTTAATGGTGCGGCGAGGCCATGTGAAAAAAAAAGAACTTTTTAATAAACTAAATTCCGCCAAGGCAAGCCTCAAAATGATTTATTTATGTAGTCAAACTTTATTTATAGAGAGACATTTTATAGATGATCACTGTTGAGTATGAGATTCGAAATATTTTTTATAGGCAATATCGAAAATTCTTCTTGACATTGATTCGCCAGCACTCATGACCATTTTTGCGAATAGTCCGTCTGTGTTTGTGATTCTTTTATCACCGATGTTGCTGACTAATAAAAGATAGGGGGATTCGAATTCAGCAACTTGTCCTTTATCGAGAACGAGGATTTTATCGTAGTGAGCAATTGTTGTTAATCTATGAGCAACTGTAAAGACAGTTGAGTCTGCGAAAGTCTCATCAATTTTTTCTTGGATAAAGTTATCAGTCTCGATGTCAACGTTGGCTGTTGCTTCATCTAAAACGATAATCTTACTTTTTCTCAGCATGGCTCTTGCCAAGCAAATTAACTGCTTTTGTCCAGCACTAAAGATTGTGCTGCTGACTGTCATATCTGTGTCGAGTTTCTTTTCGAGTCTCTCGACATATGACTTCAACTTGACTTCCTCCAAAGCCCTCCAGATTTGAGTATCAGAAAACTGGCCGAAAGGATCAAGATTTCTTCTGATGTTGCCAGTGAAGATGGCGGCAGTCTGAGGAATAATTGACAAGTTCTTTCTGAGCATTTCGAGCCCAACTTCTTTGATGTCGACACCATCAATTTTTATGTATCCACCTGTTTCTGATCCATCATCGATTTCAACCATTCTAAAGAGAACTTGAATCAGGGAAGATTTACCAGCACCTGTTCTTCCAACACAACCGACTTTCATGCCGGGCTTCACAACGAAATTTAACCCCTTTAGCACATAATCCTGGGTTTGCTCGTATTTCATGTAGACATTATTAAATATAATCTCTCCACGGTGAGGCCACTGGTTGCTGAATTGCCTTTGAACATGCTCATCCATGCCATACTTGTGCTCAGGAGCCTCCTCAGGGAGTTGAAGATATTCCAACACTCTTTGTGCACTCTGCATTTGGAGATCCATTTCCAATGTCTGTCTGATGAAAGGAGCACTTCTATTACAAATATCCAAGATCAAAACAATTGCGAGACCAAATAAGCCAGGATCGATATCTGAAGTTTGGGCAACGTGAATGTAAAGGAATATACCGCAAACTGTCAACAAATAAGCAAGCATATCTTGGACCATACCAAAGAGTCTCTGGATTCTTTGCTGGAAGATGAAGCACCTGGAGTTGGTGTAGATAGTGTGCATGAAGTTTTGGATGAATCGCCCACCTTGTTGGAAAACTCTAATGACAAGAAGTCCGTTAATTGTTGCTGAGATTTGAGAATAAATTGGACTTTTTGTCGTCAAGTCAAGTCTCTTGCTTTCCAAAGATGTCTTTTGGAAGATATCACGAACTTTTACCAGCAAGTACATGACTATTGCGCTTGGCACAATGACAAGGAAATTGATTGTGCAAATGGTACCAAGGCCGAATAAAATTTGCAAAAAGCTTTCAATCAAAAAGCTGGCAGAGAACCAGACGCTTTTGTCGAGAATACCCAAATCTGATGAAAATCTGTTTAATATGGTTCCGATTGGGGTCTTGTCAAAGAAGCTCACGGCGGCTCTGGTGATCTTGGTCAGAATTTCATTATGGAGGAGTGAATTATTGTTAATTGCAAAAGTGAACAAATACACACTCTTGCAATAATTAAGTCCAAATTGAGCCGCCACCAAAGCAAAACCACAGAACAAATACCAGGTGTTGTGGAATCCGTCCAAGGTGTCATTTTCCACAAAATAGGTTTGCTGCTCATAAGCCCAGTAACCAGTAAATCTCGTATTCAAGATCGAGATGATCTGGCCAGCCACAAACAATCCTACCACGGTATACCACATTCTAAAGTTTCCTGTAGCTTTCAAATAATCGCGGTAAGTTTTGTAGCTGACAAGTGTTGTAGATTCCTGGGGTCTCTTTGCCTTTTCTTCCTTTGCTGGCTCCTTTGCTTGAACTTCAACAGTTGATTTTCTTGTAGTTTTTCTCTTTTCCTCCTCTTCAGCATCGTAATCTTCATTCTCGTGAGTAAAGATGTTGAGCAAATCAATGTTCATTGATTGAAGATCTCTAAATGTGCCTTCAGCTTCAATTCTGCCTTGATCAAAGGCAATGACTCGGTCAGCCTCCTTTGCATAAGTCAGATGGTGAGTCACCAAAACCACAATCTTGTCCTTCAGAAGTTCACTTTTGATCACATAGTTCCATAAATGTCTTGCCACCTTGCTGTCAACGGCGGACAATGGGTCATCAAACAGATAAATATCGCTTCTGGAATACAGGGCTCTGGCAAGACTCACTCTGGCTTTTTGGCCACCGCTCAAAGTGACACCACGTTCTCCAACAAGCGTATTTTCTCCATCCTGGAGCTGCTTGAAATCAATATGCAAATTGCAAGCTCTGACAACCTTTTGATACAATGTAGCGTCAAACTCTTGTCCAAACAAGATGTTTTCTTTCACAGTTTGGGAGAAAATAATAGGTTCTTGTTCAACGTAAGCAATTTTACCCTCACAAAACAGCTGGCCAGTGGTGAGAGGAATTTCTCTCAAAAGAGATAGCAAGAAACTTGTCTTTCCAGACCCGATCTTTCCGATAACGGTTGTGATCTGACCAGGAGGAATGGAGATGTTGATATTTTGAAGGCAGGGCTTCTCAGTCTTTTTACTCCAGTAAGCAGTGAAATCCCGGAGTTGGATTGCCTTGATAGCCGCTGATGTTTCTTCTTTTTCATAAAGCTGAATCTGGTTCTGGCTGAGCAAGACTCCGTAAGCGCTGTTTCTACGGGATGCCATATTTTCAGCTTCTTGATTTGATACGACGTCTGGAATCAGAAGGATGTCCTCGACTCTCTTCTTCATAACCTTGGCGTTTACGATAAAGACTCTTCCTTGATGAGGGAACATGATGCACCAAAGTCTCGCGAAATTCAACAGCATCAGAGAAGTGTAGACTTTTTCAGGCGTCAGTAAACCTCCTGTTATTGTGTAGAAAGCAAACATCAAAAAGGCGCAAACACCCACAGACATATCAGCAATGATACGCCCCAAGATCTCGACCTTGTTGAGTCTCAAGAGAGCCAAAAACTCTTTTTGCCGAAGGGCCTCAACAATGCCCTTGAAAGCTTTTTCCCACGAGTACATCTTTAAGAGTCTAATGCAATCCACGATTTCGTTGGTCAGTTTGATTCTTTCATCAGTGACGGCATTTTTGGCGACTCTTGGAGCTTGTGTCAGCTTGGAAACGTACTGCGAAAGAAAGATAGACCCAATCAGCCCACTGATACTGACCACTGTGTAAAAGCCGAAAAATTCCCAAAGGAAGTAAGCAGTCAGCAAAATCAAAAAGGGGCTCAGAATAACTGGCCACAAGTGCATAAACCCTGTATCAATATCATTCAGGTCGCTTGCGAGAAGGTTTACAACCTTACCAATGTTCATTTCTTGCAGAGAACTGAGGGCAATGGTCTGAAGTTTTTTGTAGACCAAGCCTGTGATTGTCAAACGAACACGAGCAGCGAGAATGATATTGTGGTTCCAGAAATGGGTGTTGATGATGTTTGTCACGAAAAAGATAATTGCAAACAAGACCGTTCGGGCAACGAGGACGTCCGCATCAAAAACGAGTCCCAAATCCTTCCTGGTGATCACATCAATAATTTTTCCAAGCATCAGTGTGGAAAGCAATCTACCAACAAAAGTGAAAAGCATAATCACACCAGCTGAGAAAAAGGCATGCTTATAAGTACGGAACAATGCCAGGACCAGATTTGGGTTGGGCTTTTCCTTCTCCTTGTTCCATTCGGCGTCAAGTGTCATTACTTTGGCTTCGATGTTGAAGTTATGGTAGGGAAGGGGGAGATCATCAACCTTGGTGGGAGCTGATGCCTGGTTTATTTTCTTGATGTAGGGAATCATGTCAAAGAATGACAAATACTTGGGAATTGAGTAGTTCACCTGGTATTTGTGTGCTGGAGAAGCTGAGCTCAGAAATTGGCTAAAGGGTGAGCTCCCAGCTCGTCCTCCGTAACGATCTTTCTTGTCGATCAAAGGAGCCTCTAAATCTCGTTCTTTATTCATTTAAACAAGAGTAGGCACAGACAGAATTTATGTTAAATTTGATAACTTGAGATCAAATTTTGAATTTATATCTCCTGTTACTCATTAAATTTATTTTAAAATAGCCTTATCTCTGAATCGCCTAATAATACTTTGTTGCCTGAATATTTGTACCCGGTTATCCCATCATCTAATTATCCACCTTTAATAAAAATTTATATGAGCTATTTTTCGTGTGAGAAATTCTTCATTCATAACTAACTAATTTTGTGCTTTTTGAACAAAGTCTTGAATAAAAAATGTTTCAGTTAGATCAATATCTAAATTAATATCTCTCAGTTTTGGCAATGACAGATTGTAATCCAACAACACCTTATGAAAACTTTACTGGGATCGAAGTCAGCAAAGTACATCAATTAAGGGAACCCTAATTCTCAACCTTTTTATTAGAAAAATGCGACGTCAAAGAGTTTGGAGCAAAAAGAGCATGAATCTTGCTATAAACCGTTAACAGCTAGGGGAAAGGATTTGGCTCCGATAACTGCTCTTCGCAAGCTCGAACTCAAAGTACTTGAAGAAAAGCTTGGAAAAGGGCATATTATTTATTATTCAACCATGATTCTGATGCTTATCACAATCAATATCAGCTTTGTGATGAATACTAATCTTCCCACCCCTTTGCCACTCCAAATATACAGATTCGTTCTCATTGGAGTACTGGCAATCATCTCAATCCAAGCTGTTTTTGCTTTGATGAGAAAACAGTATTATTTGCAATCCAGGGTTGTTAACTACTTGAAATTCTACATCTTTTTCTTTATTTTATATATTATTGTCAAAGCTATTTTGCTTCCCCAAGAGGATAGATGGCTGGTAGCTGAGCAAATAGCTGAATTGGGCCTTATGTCAATCCTATTTTGGGCCTCAAAAGGTGTTTCACAAGAATTAAAACGAAGAGAAGAAATCATTTTAGAAATGAGCTTTGATCATTTTTTCGTATAAGATAAATACTTTTGTTTGAATGTGTTGTAACGTCATGAATTACCTATGTATGATTTGTTAAAAAAATGGACGTTACATACAAGCTATTTTCTCATCCAACTTTTTTCTTTTGAATTTGAAAACAATTGGTGATTTTTTCTGTTTTAAGAATCATGAACTTGATGAGATTATGCTAAATTCTAAAAATCCCTTTTTTTAAAAGAAAATACAACAATAACAAAAAATTAATGGCCAGTGTATGTTTTGGTTGATCGGGCCAAAGTCCAAATTTTGCAAGAAGGCTTCAAAATTTCTGATAATATTTTCATCAACCTTTGTAGTATAATTTTTAATCTTCTTGTTTTTCAAAAAAAGAAAATAGGTGAGCGAGCTTCTGCTAAAATTTCAGATTTTCTAGACCTCTAGAGCTGATTTTTCAAAAATCACCCAAATTCTAATTTTCTCAGTTGAAAAAAGAAACATACAAATTAGTTTCACGAGTGTTTCATTTATCTTGGCATAGGGATTTTTGAGATGTTTTTATTTCAAAGCTGGAAAAAAAAATCAAGTAGAACGAGATCGCTGTCATATTTTGCTATTTTATAGAGAATAACAGAATAAATTAAATTAACGGAGGATTTAGAAACTTCCAGATTTATCCAGATCTTCTGGATTTCTGAATTGGAAAAATTTTTCTCAAGGAAGATTTTTTTACAAAGAATTTTCTCGATGATTTTCGAAAAAATTTTTTAACAAAAAAATTCTCAAGTATTTCAAAGATGAAAAGATCATCAAGATCACTCTTTTTAACACCCTAAAAATTAGAGAGAGTAAATGTAATTATTTTTTACTCCTATTCTCTCCTTTTCCCTGATCAAAGTTGCTTTTCGATTTCCCAATCCTTTTAAAAATTCTCATAAGAAACCACCCTGACCACCAAGAAATAAGTAAAAATGAGAAAGACCCTGATCAATGGTAAGCATGAAATAATTATTGCTAATTTCAGGAAAATGTTTCATTGTCATATTTAGAGTTGGACTTCTTCTCTACATTAAATTGAATGGAAATATTTCCAATAAATCGTTGAATTTTGCAATAAAGTTGGTACTTTAAAAGCAAGACTGGAGAAATAAGTACACACTCTCGAAGATCAAGCAATAGACTTTCCTACCCTTTTTTTAATTTGTGTTTGTAAGCTAATCAAAGATTTTGATATTTTCATTGAATGAGACTTGAATTTTTTGAGAATTAAAATCATACGTTGATTTGAAGCAAAAATTCATGATAATTCAAATTTAATGAAGAAATTTCGATTAAAAAATTTTTGTCTGTGAATTTTTTTCAACCAGCATAAATGAAGCAAATCCTTACTCCTAACCGTGAGATTATCTAATTTTCAGAGGAAAAAGCCAGAACAAAAGGAGATCAAAGTTTTTCTGTGATTTAAAAAAAAATAAATCATCAAATTTAACAGGTATACATCATCTTCAAGTATTCTCTAGCATCTTGTTTTATTAACTTTATTAGTTTATATTAAAAACCAAAATTTAATGGGAAACATCTTTATTTATCCTGCACCAAAGCCTTCTTACGAGTTAGTCAAGGAAGATCCAACTCTTCTCTTTATTGGCCAAAAAGCTGAAAGTACCAATTGCACTTCTTTTGTTTGTGCAGAGAGTCGCAAAGCATCAATTAAAATTCCATGCAGATACATCCAAGCTCAGCACAGTACGTCTCCTTACCTGATCATATTTTTCCATGGAAACTCAGAGGATATTGGAAGCAACCTCAGCTATTTGCTCTCAGCCATCAGCGAGAGATTTGCAATGAATGTGTTATGTCCTGAGTATCCCTCTTATGGAATCTATAAGAGAAAAGACGAGTCCCTCAGGATGGATGAGGCAATTCTTGAAGATGCGAGAAGAGTCCTGAAGTTCTGTAAAGACAATATGAGATTCAAGTATGAGAATATCATTTTAATTGGAAGATCTCTCGGAACTGGAGTCGCTACCCAATTGGCATGCGAATTCAACATCAGAGGCATTATTCTGATTTCCCCTTTTACCTCGATTCGAAACGTTGCAAAATGTCTTGTTGGAAACCTTTTATCAAAAGTCGTCCCTGATGTTTTCCGAACAATTGATTATATTGATCAAGTCCAATGCCCAACCCTCTTGATACATGGAGAGCAAGACGCCCTAATTCCACATTCAATGTCTGAAGAACTTTATGCAAAGGCAACTAAGCAAAAGACACTAAGACTGAATAAAGACATGACGCACAACCAGTTCAAAATTGAAAGGGATGTTTTTGATCCAATTCAAAACTTTATGATGGAGAAATTGGACCTCTCTGCACATATATGGTCAATAACCGCAGATTATCTGGCTGACAGTTATCCTTCTTTTCTCGAGACACATGAAGAAAGTAATACTCATGATAAAATCAAACTTCAGGCTGAATGCTAAATAAAGGTATTCGGAGTCTTCTTTTTCATACCTTAGAGATATCATTTAAATTATTTTTGTTATTGTCATTGATATTGCTGTAAAATTAATAAAGAGAGGTATTATAAGTATCTAAGAGGTTTATAAACTTTCTTATTGATTTGTCTATTTATCTATTCTTTTATTTATATAAATTGAGGATAAAATGTCTTTTTATTCGAATTCTGAAAATGAGAGTCTCACTCAACTTTTGTGGGGAAAATAATTTTATATTTCGCGCGTATGTCAGAATTTTATCGCGCGTTTAATTGCAAAAAGTATTTATATACAGATATGTGCTAGACATCCAGTTGGACAGATAAACTTTTTCCCCTCTAGAACTCAGGAAGGAAGTCCTTTTCAAATGGTTTGTGCCTTGAACTTTTTAGTTTTTCATTGAAGCTCCAAAATATCATTTCCATTTTTAGAAAGAGGAGTGAGAGAAACGAGACGGTGACAAATAAAATTTTCACAATGCTATTTTCTATTTCGAAACTCTCAGTTTCTTTATCTCGACAAGAAACCACCAGGACAGTGTTTCCTCTCAGTATTCCCAAAAACAAAATTCTCCCTCGGAGAAGTTCCATACCGCGCGCATTAATACACAACAATAACATCATCAGAAGTGCGCTAAAATTACAATATTCCCCTCCGAGATGAGAGCCCGCTAAATAAAGAGTTTTATATCTACCAACAAGAACAAAACAATCAGAAAAACAAGATGAGTGCCAGGTTCTCTTGCTGAATTTATCTGACGCCACAAAGGTGCCACCAAACTCGGATTCTGCCAACAAATTTCAACTTTCTCAACGATTAAGGCTTTAAAATAAGTTGAGAGGAGGGAATGCGTAAAAAAATTAAAAAGTCTAAAATTGTGAATCACAGAATCGCCTGTTTTAGTTTCAGTTTTCTTGGAGATATTAATATTATTGTTTCGCTGGCTTATTAAAATAATTAATACTTTAAACAACATAATTTTAGTCATGGAGAGCACTCTTAAAAGCACTAAAGCAATTATTATTTCAGGAACAGGTGGAGCCATTCACCAATATTCCGAAGACGAAGTCAGAGGTTACGTGAACCTTATCAACAGTTATCTCAAGGTACTCTTTAAGAAGTATTCCATGTTCGCTAACACCTTTCAAAAGGACGATGATCTTTGCAAAAAAAAACTTCCAATTAACCCTGATAACCACGAAATCTTTGAGAAACTTGGCGATGGTTTCATTTTTGCGTAAGCCTTTCAGAGAAAACATGTCTAATCATTTTCCAATTAGCAAATTGATCAACAGAGCTGTTCCTGGTACCATTGACATGAGAGCCATGAATACAAAAGGAAATCTAAACATTTTCCAAATCAAAGTATTCTTTCAAATCCTCACTCCTCTTATCAATTAGGAAAACCTCAACCTGGTTATCCAATCAGCCAAAGCCATCGGATGCAGAATCTTTAGTATATTTCCAGACAACATTCTCGAAAAGAGAGAACATATTATTTTGGGAATGCTCTGGCAGATCCTCAGAGTTTGACAACTACTTTATAAATTTCTTATTCTTTCCATAGTTATGCGTCCTTGCCTCTTTGAATATTAAGCAAAATCCCTTCCTCGCCAGACTCTTGGGGGAAGATGAAAATCTCGAAGATTTTAGGAATTTACCTCCTGAAGACGCTCTTCTCAGATGGTTCAATTTCCATCTCACCAATGCTAAACACAACCGCAGAGTTGCCAATTTCAGCTCTGACTTGCAGGTAACTGGATAATATTTCAATGATTCCGAAACTCAAATAGGATGGTGTGAACTATACTGTTTTGTTGAATCAATTGAACGCTCAAAAATGCGATCTTTCTGGTTTGAAAGACAATGAAGAAACTAGATGCAATAAAATCATCAATAATGCCATCAGTCTCGGTGTTGAAGCTGTCATTAGACCTTCTGATATCACATCCGGCCATCCCAGATTGAACCTTCTCTTTACTTCTTTAATTTACACAAACCATCACGGTCTTGAATCCCAAGATCCTGCCTA
>Ga0182738_1002514_pt1 | contig 21714 bp, 21 predicted proteins | sample eDN5th30CBELigMG_FD_128876 | JGI IMG/M metagenome (GOLD analysis project Ga0182738, IMG submission 128876) | Enriched Miracle-Growth compost microbial communities from Emeryville, California, USA - eDNA 5th pass 30_C BE-Lig MG (version 2)... ...
GTTCAACCAAAACAAAATGGCTCAATTGATGTCTTAAAGGGTCTCTACGAAGAAAAGAGAAAGAGTGGTGAGTTCCTCGCTGAGATTTTCGGTCTCTTATTGATTATCTCTGATAAAAGATCCGCTTTTGAGAAGAACAACAATTCTGATCTTCCTGAAGTCACTGCTACTTCCTTTGCCGAATTCCTCAAGAAAAACCCTGATCTCAAGCTTGCCTAAAGTCATATATTCAGGAATTACTATGTCTCGATACATTCAAATTATGATGACTCATCTACAGAAGAAATAATTATAAATTTACTTATAAAATATTATTGACCATTATATGACTAAAGAAAAATCGATCTCATTGTTTTCATCAGGAAAAAATTGAATAAGAAGGAATTTTAACTTGATTTTATTAGAGCATGGAACAACTCATTCGAAATATTAAATTACTGAGTCTTTTAGGTTTCTTTTTGAAACTAGAAATTTTATCTGATTGAGAATGATTTCATTGTTTCCGTTCAAGGTTGTCAGGGGGAAAATCTCAACGAGAGTTGATTCGAAGAGAATCACCAGGCGAAGAATTTGAGACTGTCAAACGGCAGGCTTTGAAGACGAATTTCTCCAAATTAGCCTTTCAATATAAAATTTAGGGTAAGAGCCCTTGGATGCTTTTATCAAAGGAGAAACTTTGTCAATTTTGATTTAAGGACAAGAGTCTTTTGGGCAATAATTAAATTATTAAATTCTGATCAATGAACTATTCGTTACACTCAATTTTATCTAATTTCTGAGAGATGATTTCGTTAAAGATTAAAGGCCAAGTTCCATGTAAGAGTGAAGCAAAGAGTAAATTCTGTTGAAGTTAGATCACTAGCAGCTATTCTATACCATAGAAAGGTTTTCAAAATTATTTCAAGTTAGAAGAAAAAAGTTATCGTTTGGAAAGAGAAAATTCTGGAGGATACTTGTTAAGATAGTGAGGACAGATCTTTGGTATTTAGCGTGTGTTTGAGAATGTCTTTCTTGGAGATCTTTTGAACTTTCAAAATGTGACCAACGGCCCTTTTACCTTGAAATAAATAAGGGAATTAAAATTTAGTCTTACATTAAAATTTGTCGAGATTTTTTTTTCAAAATTTGTCTGAAAGGTATTGATCCACAGAAAAGTCAGAAGAAAATAAAGGAATCGAAGAATGATGGAAAGAGCGAACCTGATTGAAAAGCTACTGGTGGTTGAGTCTGACCTAGACTTGGCCTCAGTACTATAGAGAAACAATTTTTCTAAGTCTCATGTCCATTCGGTTTATTTCCAATGCCTGATCCTAAATTTTCTCTAAATTAAATCTTATTTTTAGACAATTTAGACCAAAAAAATCTAAAATTGTCATGCAACTTGTCTATTTTAAATCAGGCTAGCCTCTTTCTCTTTCCCTATATAGTTGGTGTCTCTTTGGTGAAACCAATTAAAAGAAAGAAAATCTTCAAGCAAAAAAAAAATGTGCTTTTCTTTCTTTCGACAAAGCAAGAAGACTGAAAAAATTAACGTCCTTATTGTCGGTGCTAGTGGCAAACTTGACTCTTTGATCGCTAAGCACTCACTTGAAAGACCTTAACTTTCAGTCAGCATCTTGGTGAGAGACCCCACTAAAGACAAGGAGCTTACTAAGGCTGTTGAAAAAGCTGGAGGAAAAGTCTTCAAGGGTGATATCGCTCAGCCTGAAACTCTCGTCGCAGCTACCGAGAATATTCATACTGTTATCTCTGCTCTCAACTCCACTGAAAATAAAATTGTTGTTGATGGCCAAATCAACCTTCTCAACGCAAGCATGAAGAACGGAGTCAAGCGTTTTGTTCCTTCTGATTTTGGAGTTGACTACACTAAGTTCACTCGCGAAGAACTTGCTCGTACTGCCATCATCTCTCCCAAACTCACCTTCCAAGAACACCTCGACAGAACATCCATCACTCAACTTCACTTCAAGCAAGGTGCTCTCATTGAAACCTTCTTCCAGTTACAAAAACAAGGTTTCGGATACTGGGGAGAAGACAACTTCAAGCTTGATTTAACTAGCTACGACGATATTGCAAGAGCTGTCGCTGCTGGTGTTTCCAGACCTAATCTTAGCGGCAGATTCGTTTTTATTGGAGAAAGTCTTTCTTACAAGTAGATTGCTGAAGTCTACAACAAGGCTAGAGGCGCCAATATCCAGCCCAAAAACAATGGTTCAATTGGAGCGTTGAAAGGTCTCTATGAAGAAAAGAGAAAGAGTGGCGAGTTCCTTGCTGAGATTTTCGGTCTCTTATTGATTCTTCTTTCTGATAAAAGATGCACATTCTCCAAGAATAATAACTTTGATGTTCCTGAAGTCAAGCCTACATCTTTTGCAGAATTCCTCAAGAAGAATCCTGAACTCAAACTTGTCTAAACAACGAAGTGAGAATGAGATATTTATGAATAATAAATTAAATTGTTTATATCATTGATATAAGATAAAGTCTTTTTTTATCCTATGTTGTTCATCTCATATCACTTATTTTGATTTGATCCAATTTGATCTCAAAACATACTTCTCTCTCATATATTTTAGATTTAGAAAAGAACCAATAATATTTTCACAAAGAGTCTTGATCTTTTGTAGTTAATTCAATGCAAGAGATATTTTCTTGAAAAACTTGTAAATTTTGAGCATGATCCCAAAGATCAATTCGAACAATTTGTCACTAATCAATCCTTTAAAAAAATGTTTTTCTAGATCTCTCTTCTTCAATTTGAACTTAGAACTATAGAAAAAAGACATTTTATCCTGGTAAATTGTAAACACTTTGATCAAGTAAAATAATCTTTGATTATTATTCTGTTTGTGTTTTGTATTCATGAGTCGGACATCAATCAGATGTAAGAAATAAGTTCTTATGCAAGCTTGAGATCAAGGTTAAGTTTAATGAATTCTGCAAATGAGGAAGCCTTGACTTCAGGAAGAACTGAGCTGTCGTTTTTTTTGAAGGTAGAATAGCAATTAAAGAGAGAGAACTTTCTGAAGGGGTTGTGCTTGCCTCAACTTCATATTTAAGAGGAGAAATTGGGAAATCAATGGATTTTCATCATTCTTTCTCTTAAAATAATTTTTTTTATTTTCCAAAAAAAAAAGTAACCAAAGTTTGGGAATTTTTACTTTTTTATATCGAGGGAAAATTTTACTATAAGGACTAAAAACCTGCCACATTTGGTCAAAAACTGCCGTGGGCAGGAAAAACGGTGATTTTTTCCAACTCTGAAAAAATTTTCTTGGAGAGAGTATCCAAATAACATTGGATCTTTTTTGAGGTTGATGTCTTAAATTGGTCAATTCATAAGACCTGATCTTCGATTGGAAGGACTGAAAAATTGAGCCATTTGCCTGATTTTGTCTGTCCCAAAGATGAGGTTTGATTGAGTTGAGTATTTTTTTGGAAAAAACTTGTGGAAAAGATTTTCAAGTTCCAAAGTGAGAAAAATCTTTCTACAGGATAGAAAGAAGACTCTACCTAGATTGTCCTTCACAAAAAGTGAGGTTTCATTTTTCCTATTTTTTCGATATGAATCACTAGGGTTCAAAAGATCGTAATTGCAAAATATAAATTTGATTTAGTCTCAATTCTGATCTAGAAAAGATAAAAATTTTTTGAGGAGTCCATATTGTATTTGTGACTTCGTCTTAAATTTGCAAACAATATTGGCCTAATCTACTATTGATATAGACATTTTCTTCTCTGAAAAGTAAAAGGAAAAAAATATCTTTAGAACTATATGACAGCTAAATAATCTTTAGGGAAGTGTTTTAAAGCCCGTACAACTATCGAAGATGAAACTTCTAGGCTAGGTTTGATTTGATCTTACCGTAATTGGTCCAGAATTTTTAGGTTAGGGCAAGTTTTTTCTTGCTTGATAACTAAAGAAAATAAAATTAAATCTTGGCCATAAATTTTCTTTTCATAGAAAGGCAAGGAGATGTGAAATGATTTGATTTCCTTAATTCCTAAATGAAAGTTCTTTCATAAATGATATATATAAATTGGATAATGTATGAATATATGGAAGTGCATACCGAAATTTAAAGTGTAAGAATGATAATTGCAAACATTATATACTTACAGACGAAACGTCAGAATGCATTTCATGTCATTTTATTTTATTTAGAAAGAAAGCATTATCTTTCCTTTCTGATTGCTTGACAAAAGGTCATTTTGTAATGAATATCTTGAGAGCGATGAGCTTTTATTCACAAGAAAAATGAAAAATTTTTTGTTGACTTTGATGGGAATAATGAGGACAAGCAGCTTGAGAATTTTGAGCTAATTGGGGTTATTATTTGAAGCATTGTCATCTTTATTTTGACCAGGAGCATCTTTAAAAACACTGTATCTACATACAGGACAGAGACCGTTTATTTTGAGCCACTTTTTAAGACATTCTGCATGAAAATGATGCCTAGAGGAGCTGTTAAAAAAAAGAACTATATCTCAAAGAAATTACATTGGGCTGCATTTTAACTGAATGATTTTATCTTCTGGCTTATACTCGACAATACATATACTGCATTCATTATTGCCTGGGAGGCATTCTTTAAAAGCAAACACTGGAAGTTTATTTATAAGTTTCTATGTGATGATGAGGTTTTGAATTTTTCAATAAAAGAATTACGGTAGTCACAGGAGTTCTATTTCCTTCGCCAAATAAATAGACCCAGAGCATGACAAAAGGCAAGCAAAGACAAGTTCCAGCAACAAAAATGATTGGCATTCCAATATAAATGTATCCAGAGATGATGTAAAAAAGAATGAGATTTCGGACTGATGTATCAGCTAATTTTATGAACAAAGAATTCAAAAAAGAAAATTACTTTCAGCACATGTGGGAGGGTAGTAGTAGTAAAGGAATTGTCCATAAAAGAAAAGAGCATAATAGACACTTGACATATAAGAGATAATTTTGACAGAAATTCGTTTACGCTTTAGTGATGATGGCGATTGAATAAGTCATTCTGCTTTTCTTTTCAGCCTCATCAGAGATAGCAAAGATATAGCCCCCATCATTGGTCTGTGGAACAAAATTGAGATGAATTTGTTCTCTGGGATGCTGTTGTCTGAGATTATTGATATCTTCAATGATGGTAACGTATGCGAATGTTCCTTTGATCATAGTTTGTATTTTGAGGAACAAAATGAAGATGTACGAGACATCATGAATGATCATATAGATTGCGAAGTCAATAAAGAATTTGCTGCAAAGAGCGGTTGTATAGGTCAATATCGATCCTGCTGTGACAGCTCTCACAAGTGAGAAGCCCAATAAAACTGCATTGTAATTGATAGAGCTGTTTACATATTGTTTAAGCTCGGGACACATAGTCTGCTGACCATCTAATACCTTTTCGATAAGAAGTGGGAAAATGAGGATTTTTTACTGTTGGGTCAATTAAAGCGATTCTGCCATTTTGAGAGATTTGGACTCTGTCATTATTGGCTATAACCGGAGCGGGTTGAGAGGAAGGTGCATCCATTTAATATTTCGAAGTCACTACCGAATAAAAAAATTAAATTACCTTGCTTTTAAAACCGAAACTTGAATCATAGCGAGCCAATAATTTTCGGGTATTAAATTATTTTCACCGATACGCCGAACTACTCATGTAGAGAGGATATATCCTGGACAGGGAAGAGGAGAAAGAGAATGAGGTTGTTTTAGGCAAGATGGAGAAGAAAAATGAAGAAAACAGACTTTTTTCAAGACAGAAAAGTGAGTCATTGCGATTAATTAGACAATTTATTGTATGATTTTTGAAATTTAAAATTGCGTCATCCAACAAGGTCTGAAATTATTTTGCGTTCTAGTCCTTTCTAATTGAGGCTCAGCAACCCCTTTCTCTTCCTAAATTAGCCTATAGTGAGAGCTTAGGCTCCTAAGAGGTATGGACTATCAATGTTTAGTTTGAAAGAAGTAAATTTCAGAAGTAGTTTTAATCAAACGTTCGCCGGATGATAAATTAAAAGTCTCTAGTAAAGAAATTCATAAGGACTCTTAAGATTGTCTAATTTGATTCAATTCAATGAGAAGAAGGAGGGGATGACTATGACCTGAGAGAACTATTAGAGAAAGTCTGTACTTTTATTAAAAGACTAACTAAAAGCTTGAATAAAATTTTCTCATCTCAAACAAAATCGTTTTGAGAGAAGAGTGAAATTGTTATAATAAAGTTTATCAAATGAAATTCAGAGGAAAAGAGATGAAAGATGTTTCAAGAAGAACAGTGAAACATTCCTCCCCAGTGAGAGCCAAAATTAATTTTCATGGACTAAATAAAATAGCAAGGTTGTACCAGGCAAAAAAAAACGCTTCTTTCTTTTTTGGATAAGCTAACAATTTGGAGAAGAAAGCCATACTTAATTTCGTCAAGACTTTTTCTGCAGATCGAAGAAAGCTAGATGAAGGATCAGAAATTTCTGAGTTAAGGATGTTTTATTTTTCATCAAGACTGGAAACAAAGAGATTTTAATGATCAAATGATGATGACGGTGATGATGGTAAGGATAAAAATATTTTTCCTCAAAATATTTGAATTTTGCGAAAAAAAATAAAATTAGCCTCTCTCTGAAAATTTATTTTTGTTTATAAATTTGATCCCATAGAGAATGCCTTAATCCATTGCCAAAACTATTGAGGGGAATATTTTTGTACGAGGACTAAAATCAGGAAGACCTTGATTAGTTTGAGAAGAATATTCTATTGATTTGCAGAAGATAATTTTGTATTCCCTCTCCCTTTCAAAGAAATGTATAAATTCACCTTGCGTGTTGGAAATTTTACGAATTATTAAGAACTGGGAGATGGGAGCTTTTTTTATTATTATCTGAGAGTTTGGTGAAAAAATCGAACCAGGTTTTATTTTGCTTGCCTATAGAATAATAAAAAATTTCTGAAGAAAGGAGAGAATTTTTTGTAGCTGTCTTGAAGTTCTCAATATTATGAGAAGATTCTTTGTGCTTTCACATCGTTTGTTGTGCTGAGAATTTTTTAAAGAATAAAGATTGACAAGAATGGAGTTCTTTCGGTCGATTCTTCTGAACCCTATAGACATTTAAAAAAATATTTTTTGAGTTAGTTTTTAGTGAAAAAGCCGGGCTTCTTGGTAAATGCACTGGTTTGATCAAATTAATTGTTTGATTTTGTTACTGAACAAAAAAGTCTCAAAAGAACTTCATTTAATTGAGAAAACGAATAAACTAAACCTGTAAGATGGAAAAATCTGATATCTTTTGAGAGAGATACTATTCATAAATAACCGAACAGGAAAAACAGTTTTAATTGATCTGGTAACTCTTATCTAATTTCCGACAATTGATTTAGAATCCTGAATCTTCCATGCTTTCTCTCATGAAAAAAGCAGAGAAGATTATTTTATTTGAAAATTCAAAGGAGTTTCCTCTGGTATGTCCGTCATCTCGCATACAAATACGATAAAAGTCAACAAAGGAAAGGAATTGATTAATTTCAGGTAAGTTGGCGATTCAATTGGTTTTAGAATATTCTAAAAATAAAAAAAACGAAACGCTATGTTTACAAGAAAAGCAGAAAGAAAATCTCCAAACAAAGTACAGACTTGAGAAGCCTAAATTGGTTGGAAAAGAAACCGAATCTCACGAGAAATACTTTTCTCACTTTTGGCTCAATTTTCATTCTTCCCTCTCTCTCGATCAAGTTGATTGATCTGAATAAAATTGGAAAACTTTTTTAGACTTGGAATTGGAATAGAGTTCAAAATTCTAAAATAAACACTAACTATTAACAACAAAATATAATAAAATCTTCCAGATGAACAATAACTTTGACAATATCTTTGAAAAACTTAAGGGTGTTCAACCACGTAAGGCTCCTCATCATCCTCTTTAACTTTTTCTAGTCAGTTCATCAAACCAAACAAATGTTCCTCCTCAAAATGTGAATATTAATATGATCAACAAAGACAACATTTTTCAACAAGCTAACCTACTTCAGGGCTTTTCCAAGCCCACCCCTGTGCATAGCGAGCCTAAAGTAAAGGCCCAAAGTGACAAGGTAGTGAATGCAGACGCCACCAATAAACTCAACGACTTTTTAAACACTCTGGGCTTTAAAATCGGAGATCTCCCTCCACAAAAAAATAACGAGGAGGCCTCTGGTGTCTTGCAACCCTTGGAGCTTGCCGTCCGATCCATCGATGGTATCTATTTAGTCAACGATCAAGAGAAGGATTACCTTGGCGATAAATCTAAACAAGTTCATCCAAGTGGTTCTGTTACGCAATTTAATCAAGATGGTACTTTATTAGCTGTAAAAATATTCTTGGGAGGAATTAGTCTAACTTTTTGATTCACTAGTTTGCAAGCCAAAACGTATTGGGTGTAAATATTGTGGGAACCAAGAAGATTATGACTTTTGATATTCCAAATGTGCTTGCTGTGAGTTTCTCACCTGGTCAAAGATATTTGACCTCAATTGAAAAAAGAGATAATGGCAAATATTACCTTAGCATCTTTGAACCTGATCCTTTAAGAAAGGTAGGATTTTATTTGAGGTGGGAATAAATTAATTTGCCATAGTTATTTGAGTTTGAGACAGTGAGATATAAGAAAGAAACTTGGCCTCAACTCAAGTTTACTCAGAATGATGAGTTGGCTTTCTGGGCTTCAAAGCCAACCCAAATTGAAGTTTTAAATCCTCGTGACGGTTTCCGTATCATTAGAACAGTTGATACGAAAGCCTTTGACTTTTTCGACATTTCTGTAAATCTCGAAAATTTACTGATTGTCACTGTCAGCCTCGAGAAAAGTGCAGGATACAATGGACACGAAGGAAGGATTGACATATTTAAATACAAAGAATTAGGTTACGAGCCAAAGCCCTTTGTTTCAAAAATTATCGACAAAGCACATGAAGTTAACCTGTTCTTCTCTCCAACTGGCCAAAATCTGTTGATTTGGGCCCAGACATTCACAGATAGAACAGGCCAATCTTATTATGGAGAGCACATGCTTTTATATCTTGATGCCAACAAGAAGAATTTGAAGAGAGTTCCAACCTACAAGGGTCCAATCCATGACGTAGCATGGAACCCCAATGGAATGGAGTTTATAGCGATAAGTGGTTTTATGCCAGCGGGCTCCGTATTGTATGATAGTTTTTCAGTGCCAAAATTTGAATTTGGCCGCCATCATAAGAATACAATCAAATGGAGTCCATTGTCTAGATTTGTGTGCTTGGCTGGATTCGGCAATCTCCCTGGAGATATGGAGTTTTGGGATGTTTATAGTCTCAAGCAGATCGGAACTTGCAAGTCTGGCTCGGCTGTGTCTTGTAAATGGGCGCCAGATGGTCGAAGGATTTTGACCGGTGTGTTGAATCCAAGACTTCGAGTCAGCAATAATTACAAAATTTTCAAATATAATGGAGAGTTGTTGCAACATGTAGATTTCAGTAACAGTGAACTCTACGAAGTTATCTGGAAGCCAGGTAATTGGGAGTGGGATTTTAGGGAAATAATTATTTTTAGCAAAATATCATGATAGACCAGCTTCACCTATGAAACCTGGCAAGAAAGAAGATGGTGTCAAACCAGAAAAATCTGAATCAGATAAAACTGATACTACCACTAATGTTGAGGGTGCTGAGACTGGAAAGAAGCTTTTCCGTCCCAAAGGTGTCGGCAGTTTTGCAGCACAGATAAAGGCAGACAGAACAGCCAAGACTGTCGGAAGACATTTAGAGCCAGATGAAATCTTTGGAAACGAGTTGAACCTCGAGGGTATAGGTGAAGAAAAGAAAGTAGAAGGTGGCGAGAAGGAACCAGAAAAGAAAGAAGAAGAAAAGAAGACAAAGATTCTGAGAAGAAATGACAAGAGACTGGAAGAAGAAAATAAAGATTCTCAAGAAAAGATCAATAGTAATGGTGGAAATAACAACAATGGCGGCAATAATGTTGATCAGAAGAAAGGATCTCCTCCTCAGTAAATAATATATACTGAGGAGATTATTTATCTTGAATACTTTTATATTATTCATTCCTTGTTTTATGCAGCAGAGTTTATTCAATCTTGAGTATAATTTCTGATACTAAGAACCGAACAAAGGTGTCTTATTACCGAAATTTTTTCAAACGAAATTTAATATTTAAAATAATATAGAACAGAAAACTCTATGGTTCATCGAAAAAGTCATCATTCATTGTTGCAAGATCTTTTTCAAAAACTATATTGTGTGAGTTTTCTTGTCTCACAGCAGGTTCTTTTTCTTCAATTTGTTGAACTACAGCTGTGGTTGTTTCATTTTGGAAGCAAGGAGTGTCTTTTGTATGAGTCGGAGTAGTTTTCTCAGGTTTTATTTCATTTTCTTGTCTTAGATCAGCAGTTGATTCATGAATAATATCTTCTTCTTTTGGAAAAGCTCTATATCCTTTCACTTTATATCCAGCCTAATTGAGAGAAAGTGAGAAGATTAGTTAAGAAAAATATTGATACAAGGTGGGTTAAGCTTCCTAAAGTTGATGTATTTTGCTTGTCGAGATTATTTTGAGATATTTGTAAACAATTTCTGATATTTTCAGTAATTTCAAGCTGATTATTATCGAGGGATTTTTTGATAAATTTGGAAAAGTCGCGAAGCATTATATTTTCGTCAAAGCTTCCAAATTCCAAAACCAGAGTCAGAGCTTTGTCAAATATTCCAAGGCCTTTGTGCTTCGATAATAAAGCGTATCCAAGCTCAACCGTCTAGTCAGAGAGAATTAAGAAGAAATTAAAAAAAAATATATTACTCGTAATTTGAGCATGAAGGAGGAAGATTTAAATTGAAGAGCAAGTTTGTGGAAAATTTTGAGACCAAGAGTATCAAAGAGATGAATATTTTGGATTAATAGGTTGATGAGCTTAAGTTTAGCGTCTTCAAATTCAACTTGAGTTAGATTATTTACGCAAAATGCAAGGATTGGAATTTTGTCTTTATTCATCTTTAAATGAAAGGTTAGAAAAATCACTGAAAAGGAGGGCTTACATTTTGGAGATATTCTGAGAGAGAAATGATACTTTTAGAGGCGAGGAATGCATTTTTTCCAAGGACATTGTTCATCAAATATTTGATGCATTTTAACGAATATTTGGGACATTTCAGAGCAAGAGTTCCAATCGAGTTGAGAGTGAAAATGATAAGTTCTTTGGAATGATAATGGACATAATTGCAGAGTTCCTCGAAAATATCATTGAAATTCCAATCTTCAGTAATCTTATTGAGGATTCTTATCTTTATCAATTTGCAATACCTTCAGAGGAAGAGATTTTACTAAAATCAACTTAAGAAAAATTACATTTTTTCAATATGGTAGACATAGAGTTTTTTGTAATGAGGAGCGACAAGTTTGGGATATTTGATAGCATATTGCTCAATAGCAAGCAATATTTGGTATTTGATTTCTGAATTCTTATTCAGGAATTTGAATAACGCATTGACATACTAGAAGTTTGAGTAATTTTAGTTAGAGTATTGGTAAATTTTACTTTTCTAAGGAGAGTATCATCTTCAAGGAACAGGGCAATTTTTGAAGCTTGGACGATAGAGGCAAAATCCTGAGTCATTGCGATTTTTTCAAGAGCATTACAAAGAGCCGCAAGATCTTCGTCCATATAAAGTTTATTTCTCTTCTCTGATTTGATATCAGAAAGATATAAGAATGCATATTTGTGAAGCATTTCAAGAACTAGAGCTCTGTCAAACGAGTTGAATCGAAGAATATCTCGACAAATTCTTCGAAAAGTACTATGCAAAAATTCATATTTGGTGTCATTAGAAATCTGTTTTCAAAAAGTTAATCTCAATCAAGATGTGGGATTTAAGTTACTTCTTGATAGACGACAAGTGCAGTTCCCATAACATATGGGATGTCTTTAAATAAATGCTTTTTCAAAAGAGAAAGAGTTTGCTCTCTATCAAAATCACCTTCATCAATACCAGATGATGCCATCTATTTTGATAAGATAAGGGAGGAAGAAGTGAGCTAGATATACCTTGAGCCAAGCTAAAGCACAGGTTTTTCTGACATAGGCATTCTTATCAAGGACCATTTTGTTTAAAGTTGGAACAAGAACATGGAGTAAATCAGGAGAGTTTAACATGATTGATGAGAGCGTTTTAATAGCATTTCCCTTATGGATTGACTTGGAATGAAGGACTTCTTTGTGAAGAGAGCTGATGGAAAGGATCAAAGGACTCTTGTCTTCAGTGATTTTACTGAGCTCTACAACAAGATATTGACTGAGACGCTTAACTTGTTCATTTTCATGAGGCAGTAAACTGATGATTTTTGGAAGTAGTTCAATGTTATTTCCTTCTATAAAAACCTAGTACCGAATGAGAGAATATTAAAGAGGAGAATACGGCAATGATGATTTGAAGAGCTTCAATGACTTCTTCAGGGAATTTAGAAAAGAGTTTGTTTTGAATAGTAGGATCAAGTTGAGATTTCGGAGAGGTTTTGTGGGATAATGAGGAATGCTGGAAATCGAAAAGCTTGGATGGAACCAAGGGGAGATTACGAAGAAGTTCAAAACTGATGAGATTCATTTTAAAGGGTTTATAGAAAAAACGATTAACTTTTTGATGAGAATTTTTGAATTTTTAAGAGATTAAAAAAGAGGTTTGGTTCAAATTAAGAAATTTATTTCGTTGTTGACATGTTTGGAAATAAATATGATATGCAAAAAAATATGTGGTACAATATGGTATTTGGTGGTATATGATAGAAATAAAAATTGAACTCGGGGAGAAAATAAATACTTTTCATTAAAGTTTGTATCGGACGGTGCTTCGAACAGCTAACAAAACATCAATAACTCAAAGAAAATTATTTTTCTTACATGGGCTAGGTTCAGTTGGTAATGTCCAGTCTTTGAGGCCGCTTTTGGGGCTTTTGATAGGACTCAGTGGACTGCTTAGGTTGAGTGGATTATACGAAAATTTCTACAAGAAAATAATGAGTTTTTTTTTGTTGGAAAAGTTTTTTTTTACCATTTTATTGATTTTGTTATTCAAAGATTTTTCATGAATATCTTTTTTGTAATTAGAGGGTGATAAAAATGAGAAGGTACTTGGAAGTTGGTAAGCTTTTTTCTCCATAATGAGGACTCCATAACTTTGAGATCTGCCTTTCATAACAGGATAAAGAGCGTTCATAAGATTTTTTTCATTCAGATGAGACTTGATTTGTTGAAGAATAAGATTTAATAACATTGTTTTCTGCTCTTTATCAAGGTCATCAACTTTCTTTCCTTTTCTATGGATTTTTAGAATGAGGAAAGAAAAATTTCGAAGACATGTCATCAAGGCTTAATGCGATGGAACTAGCATTTTCTTTGATTTCTTGAGTGAGATTCTCACCTTCTAAAATATCATGCAATTGCTCTTTTACAAGATAAGCAGCATCAATATATCGACATTTTTCTTCTTCCAATTTATCTTCAATTTTCTCAAAATCCTTCAATAATGTCCCATAATCCTAGGGGAAAATGAGTTTTGAAGTTGTCTCAAAAATTATTTGGTACATTTTGCAATTTTGCTAGTCTTTTTTCTGCTTCTTTGAGATTAACTTCCAACAATTTAATCTTTAAAGGAAATGATTATTCAATTTTCTCGAGTACACTTACCACTTCATCTTTCTTTTTTCCATCTTTCATTGCCAGGACTGGACTTGAACCGTTTTGTGATCCTTCAAGCTGCATAATATGGCCTTCCAATTCTACAATATTTTTATCAGAAAGTCTCTTTAACATTCCCAAAAACCTTTAATTCTATCAGAGAGTTTTTTGACAACACCTTTCGATCTGTTTAACTTCTTTGCCATTTCATTCTCCATTTCTTTGAAAATAGCTAATTCTGTTGTAAGTTTATTATTCTCTTCTTCATTTTTTCTTAATAGAGCAACAAGTTCCTCAACTTCCCTGCTTTGAAAAGTCAATTCCTTTCTTAGCTTATGATTATCATTCACAGCAATTTTTGCTGCCATATCAAGTTGCTCAGTTTTGAATGCAAGGAGACTATTTTTCGTTTCTTCAACCTTTTGATCCATTTCCTTTTTCAATCTTTCAACAGTCTCAAGTTTATCCCTTTGTAAATCAGCAAGAGATCGCCATTTTTCTTGGATTTCTTTTTCCAATGTTCCTTCAAGGTCTTGAATTCTTTGGTTCAATCCTGCCTAATTATACTATTGAAATTGGCCTGTTAAAAGAAAGGCTACCTTTTCTTTTTCAAAATGGACAATTAAATTGTATCTTTCTTCCAAGCTTTTATACTTTTCTTGCATAAAATGTTCTTTTGTTTCCCATTCAGAGGTCAATCGTTTAATTGTCATCTCTATTCGGATTTTTATTTTTCTGCTTTCTGGGTATTTTTATTACTTGACGTTTCCTGACATTCTGCTAGTTCAGTTATCTTTTGCTTTAGATTCTTGTCCAATGTTAATTTTTGAGTCAATAATGTGCTATAATCAGCCCTCATCATAGCTATTACATCTTCCTAAATAAACAGTTTTTGCCTATGAATATTTTCTTCATTTTACATAATTGCTTTGTTCTTTGTCTGCCTTGGCTTGGCATTGACCCAGCTTGTTATGCAGAAAGTCATTTTCTTCTTTTCTATGAAGAGATTTCAGGCAGCATTCTTTGACAATTAGTTTACATGCTTTCTAATCTTTTGGTTAACTTCATGACTTTCTGATCCGTGCCTAAAAGCTCTACTTTGAGAGCTTCAATTTCTTTTGAATTACTAGAGAAGACTGAGAGGGTTTGATAATATGGGATATTACTCTTCAGGAGTTTCGGCCATGTTATTCAAGACTAATTATTGGAAATTAAATTAATGTGGAAGTGTATGTAAAAAGATTTAGATTAATCCTGCTTGTTAATAATAAGAGAAGAGATTGTCAATTAATTAAGTAGTTTTTTTGAATTTTTTCAATCCTTTGATCTCATCATGGAAAGAAATTTTTTCTTGCTTGAAAAACTCTAAAAAGTAGAAGGTATCCAACAATTCTTGATTCGTTTCTTTTTTTAACTGATTTCTCGAAATCGTACATGTCTAGAAACAATTTTTTTTCAAATGAGCAAGATTAAAAGAAGAGAGGGAAATGGAACTTAAAGTCTGAAATAGATTTGAACGAAAAAAAGGATTAGAAACTTTTCTCGAACCCGCATTAAAAAATAGAGAAAATCTTTGGTTTGAAATGCAAAAATTCGATTTGACGCGTTTAGAACAATTTAGATTATTGCTCAATGAAAAACAACAGATCAAAATGTCCTGAGCGGATTTGATTTCAAGATTAACTCCAATAAATTCGAGAGGCAATTTGATGAAGCCTTGAGAAATGAAAAAAAGACTGATTGGTCTTGTTCTGTTTTTACAGATTCCACATTAAAAACTCTTTAATATTTCGGGATAAAACCAATCTGCAGATCAACTCCTTTCTTCTTTCTGGAGAGATTTTGTGAAAAACGCCTCATCTTCTGACAAATGAAGAAAGGATATGTAATTTGAGTTTCAAAACGGGATTAAAAATAGGAAGATTTGTCCTCCATAATCTTGTCTTAAAATATTAAACCTCTTCCTTCTTCTACGGCAATTTGGCTCCAAAATTCTATTACAAATAGCTGCGTAGTGCAACTCTTTCTATAATCATTTTTCAAACTATATCACTACAACTATGAAATTCAGAACTCTTGCCGCTTTGTTTGGTGCTTTGGCTCTCGCCACTTCTGGGGAAGCTCTCCGTGTCACTCACAGCTTTGAAGCTGAAAAACCTGTCCCCGTTGAAGACGGTGGTAGAAGACTCGCCAGCGTCAAGCATGACTTCAAGGCTGAGACTCTCGCCCCAGTTGAGGACGGCAGAATTTTGGCCAGCGTTAAGCATGATTTTAAGGCTGAGACCCTCGCCCCCGTTGAAAACAGTGGCAGAAGACTCGCCAGCGTTAAGCACGACTTCAAGGCTGAGACCCTCTCCCCAGTTGAAGACAGTGGCAGAAGACTCGCCAGCGTTAAGCATGATTTTAAGGCGGAAACCCTCTCTCCTGTTCAATGAGGCAGAAGATTAACTCAAAAGAGTCTTGTTGCTTTGGGAAAGTCACTCAATGAGAATGAGGGGAATGGTATGCATCAGTTCATGCCGTTTGATTCATTTATATTTCTTTATAAGAGTTTAAAAGAGCTGTATGTATTCACTTTGTAATTGACTAATTAATGTCTATAAAAGCTCATATCATCTTTTAACTATTTCAAAATAGTCCACACGCTCAAAATTGCCTCTCTTTTTGATCCTGGTTTTTCCCTCACAAAAGGTTTCTGATTTTAGACCTTTTTAAATTTTGATGAAAATTTAAGCGTTTTGATTTTCCGCGAAATGTTACCGAACTTTTTATTTCTTTGATTTGGTTTGAGTTGATTAATTGAGTTTTTTGAATTGAGAAAAAATGAGGGAAAAAGTTGAAATAAGACACGATTATGGCATAGTAAATATGTCTTTTGGGGGAAAAATGGCTTTTCGAGAATCAGGCAAATGGCGGAAAGTTTTTTCTAAATTAAGGAAGGAAATTAAGTTGATAAAGATTTATGAAGTCAAACCAAGTCTATGTTCTTTTGAAAAATTTTGCTAGATTTTTTTGGAACATTTTTTTTGAGAAACAACTCATTCCAATCGAATTCGAACAAATATTTCAGCACTCATCTCAAAAGATCCTCTAATTTTTTTCTTCAATGAATTTGACCAGAGAGGCTAAAATTATTTTGGTCAATGCATATTACGCCAAATCTTTTTCTCTCTCATCATCAAAAGAGAAATGAATGGAAGAAAAAAATTCATTTTCGATCATCATTCTTTTCTTTCTTATTCTTTTGGTTTCAAAAATCACTTTACCATAAAGTGTTTCCAGAGAGCTTGCTCTCTGGATCAAAAAGAGTTTCCTTTGAACACACAGGGCTAGAAAGAGGTTTCTAGAAGATATTAAGAGTAAAAATATTACTTGATTCTGAAATGGAAGATTAACAGAAAGATATCTAATTGGTTATTTTCTGCAAATCATTTTAATTTGGTTTAAAAAAGATTTTTTGATTTTTCTATTTGCTCTAAAACAATCTTAAAGTAGCTTCAGAATCTCTTATCTTCAGCCTTTTAAATGTGGGAAAGTTACAAAAATGTCGAAGAGTTTTTCAGTCAAATCTTCTGAAAAAATGAGCTTATCGAAAATTTCATGAAATACTGGAAAATTGTTTAAATTTAGAAAATCCAGAGAAATCGAGAAATGACCCTTGCAACTGATAATTTAACGTTAGGATTAATCTGTTCCGACAAACCAAGTTACAGAAAAGCAACTTCCTTTTCAAGAAAGAAGACGAGTGTTAGCAATATACGAGCTTGGTTCATGGAGAATTATTATAGGTTTGTTTATCCAAGTCTAAATTTCTTAAATTGGCTTTTCAATTCATAGAAAAAGACTGATTCAGAGAGTTTCTAGAATATCTCAACTCTTTCAAATAACTCTTTCCTTTTGAGGAATATAAATACCTTGCAACAAACTTTCCCCTATAATTATAAAACAATCCTTTTTTTAATAAAAATTCGGTCTTTACTTCAACTTATTATGCTTCGCAATCTTTCTTCTCTCCCTTTATCCACTGGATTCAAAACCCTCTTCAGCCGCTACAGTAATGCTCTTATCGAAAAACCCTATAAAACCAAAATGCTCACTGCTGGTGTATTGGGTGCAATAGGCGATTGTATGTGTCAAACTTTGGTTGAAAAGAAATCTTTCAGAGCGAACTATGACTATCAAAGGACTTTCAACTTTACCATGATTGGTGCAGTTCTTTCGGCTCCATTATGCCACTTATGGTATATGAAGGGTGCCCCTGCTATCTGCCAGGCAGTCTCTACCAATAAGAAGTTCTATCCATATATTTCATTGGTTGCAGATCAGACTTTAGTGGCAACAAGCACAATGGCAATGTTTTTATTTATCAGTGAATACTTGAGAGATTTTCGTGTGAATGATGCAGTAAGAAATGTTGAAAGAAAGTTTAAGGAAGCAATCATGACAAATTATAAAGTGTGGCCTCCATTGATATTGTTTAATTTCTTGATTGTTCCTCCTCACTTTAGAGTGCTTTTTACGAATTTCATGGGTTTCTTCTGGGGCATCTATCTCTCTTATTTCCAATACAACCATTAAGGGGCGCCGGATGTGAATAATTGAATATTATTATGCTGATAAATAAAAAAGTCTCTACTAAATTTATGACTATCGTATCGAACTTGTTTGTAATTACTGTTACTATGAAGATGTAAAATCAGTCAGAATGATCTATCATGATAAAGAGAAGTTTTATTAATAAGCCAAAATAAATGTTATGAATATTTTTAAGACCGAACTTCAAAAAGATTGTTATTTTTGCCTAAAATCAAATAACAGTAGATTTAAGAGAAAGATTTGTATGGATTAAAATTTTATTGCGGAATGATCATGAGATAAACTACCTAAAATTGATTTAACAATCACAATTAAAATAAAACAGCAGCAAGATATTATCCTCTCAGAATCTTCAACATGAGTTTAACAGATGATTTAGTTCCTGAAAAACCTCCTGTCTATGGAGTTACTTCCTATAGGTGACCTTAAAAGGGTTTACTTTGTCTAATTCCTAAAAGATACCTCATTGTCATTTTGTATTGTGCCTCTATTATTGCCAATCTTGGTCTGGGAATCTGTTTTACACCTATCCAATCGAACTTGATTGATGTATTCATTCTGTGTATTCGAGTATAAACTAAACTCTTGCTAGATTTATCATGAGTCCATTTACATGGTGACATTCTCAACAAGAATTATCGGAAACATTCTCACTCCTATCCTCAATTTCCCAGCCAATTATTTCCTCGATAAATACGGACTTAAGTTTGGAGTAAGCTTTGTTTAAAATCCTCAAGAGCTAATCAATTCCCTCATAGGTCCTCGTTGCTAATGTTGCCTCATTAGCTGCTCTTTGGATAAGTTCCCTTGCAAATCAAAACTTTATGTACCTTTTGGTTGGTCAAGTTTTTGCTGCCGTTGGCCATGCTTTCCTTTTGAGTGTTCCTCAAAAGGTTTCTGTCGTCTGGTTCGCTCCTGACGAAGTAAACAAACAATAAATACCTTGAATTAAATTCCCATATGATAGAGAGTGATGTCCACCACAATTATGGCAATGTCAATTCTGGTTGGTAATGCTGTCGGAGCTCAATTCCCCAATTTCTTTGTTGATAATGACGCATCTGGAGAGAAAGGTAAACAGCAAGTGTATAACATGTTGTTCTTCATGGCTATTCTTGGATCTGCCTTGGTTGCTCCAACTTTCTTGCTCTTCAGAAATAAACCCAAAGTTCCCCCAAGTAAAGCTGCTGAAGCAAAGAGTGTTGCATATATGAAATCTTTGATGATGTTGATGAAGAATGGAAGAGCTTTGTTGTTGATTTTCGGAGGATCTTTGATTATCGGAACCAACATGACCATCGCTGCTGTCCTTCAACTCTTATTAAAGCCTTTCAACTTCCAAAATGCTGATGTCGGATATTATATTACATTTAGTATCGTCTTGGGACTTCCAAGTTCATTGCTTGTGGGATATATTGTGAACAAGACCAAGAAATATAAGGCTACAATTGTTTCTTTGGGAGTTGGGGCAACTTTATCTTTGGTGTCAATTATGTATGCGGCCAAAACTGAAAATGCAGTGATTATGGGAATAGCTTTTTGTGTTTTTGGATTTATTGTGAATCCTCTTTATCCCATTGTCGTGGAACTTTTGTGTGAAATGAGTTATCCCGTTGCTGAAGTCATGGTTGGAGGTATTTTCTACACATTGAGCCAAGTCATGGGAACAGGAGAAGTAAAATAATTCTTTTTTGCATATTTCTAAAGAATAATTATTCTAGAGTTTCGGCGCTGATGCTCTTTTAGAAGGTGATAAAAGCAGAAACAATGCTATTCATACTTTCTACTTGATGATTATCGTGGATTTAGTTGGTGTTTTGTGCTTGTTGGCAACAAAGCAAGTGTTGAAGAGATCAGATTTTGAAAATTCTGGAGGTACTAAGGAAGGACCCAGCATGGACTCTGATTTTGAAAAACAAAGATTAAATGATCCCAGTTATCTCCATTCTAATTTGGAATAATTTTTTGAAAGTATATTATTATTATTTATTGGAGATGGTATTGAAATTCACAAAAAATGATAATTTTATGATTTTTTATAAAACAAGAAGAACAAATGAAATATTATGAACAATATTGTTTAATAATTTTTTGGAGTTCATTTCTTGTAATGGTTTTGAAATATGATCAACCATGCCTGACTCTATGCAGTATTCTTTGTCTTCTTTGCTATCATTGGCAGTTAAAGCGACAATCGGAATATATGGAATTTTTTCTTGAGCATCAACTTCTTTAAGGCTTTTGTAGTTTGATAACCATCCATCATTGGCATTTGACAATCCATAAAAATGAGCTTTATTGGTTCGACTTCATGATTATTATTGAGAAGAAGTTCAATAGCAGATTTTTCATGAAGAGCAGTTTGAACATTGTACCCACAAAGAAGAACAAGATGTCTTGCTACAGTGAGATTAAAGGGATTATCATCAACAATGAGAATATGTGCTCTGATAGATCTTGCTGATTTCATTCGAATGTTAGTATCAAGTTTTTCAAAGAAATGGGCAATTTCTCCAAGCATTTGAGTTAGATATTTCATTTTTCTGTCTTGTTGTTTGAGATTGAATTCGTCAACAACAGAGCACTCTGTAAAAGTTTTGTCGAGTTTACTTGGGATGATACCGCTATTCACGTCTTTCCTGATCGAGAAAGAAAAGCAACTACCCTTATTTGGTGCGCTTTCTAAGGTAATTCCTTGAGTTGCTACCTCCTCTCCTCCTTTCAAAACTTTGACAAAAGCATCGGAGATTGTAAGTCCAAGTCCAATTCCTTCATGGTTGACATTGACTTTTTTATTGAGTTTTCCATAAATTTGGAAGAGTTTTCCTTGATCTTCTTGTTTGACACCAATTCCAGAATCTGCTACATCAAAATCCACAAAATCCTCATTGTGATTTTCACTGGCATATATTGTGATGCCACCTTCAAAAGTAAATTTAAGGGTGTTGCCAACAAGATTAATGAAGATTTGACTCAACCTATTCCGATCAATGACAAGATATCGTGTTTTGAGATTTGGGGTTTTAATTTTCATATAGAGTCCTTTTTGCTGACACTGAAACTCAAACAAACCAATAATATCTCTAAAGAAAGCATGAATATCAATTTTTTTCTGGTCGCAATTCAAGCTTTTTCAATCGGATTTGGTTGAGATCCAAGATCGAATTTACAAGGCCGATTAATAAATGGCTACTCTTCTTGCATATTGAGAGAAAGTGTAACAATTCAGGACCTTGTATCCTTTTTTGCATGATTTGTACCACGCCTAATATTCCATTCAAAGACGTTCTAAGCTCATGAGAAACAGTCGCCTGTATCATGCTGGTAACCCCCCCTCCTCCCTCCATATTTCAAAAATCCTAAGGATAGTAATGGCCAAGTTATATATTTTCTGAGAGCTTACCTCTACAGCTATTCATTTGTGGTGAGCTAATA
>Ga0182738_1002515_pt1 | contig 21708 bp, 23 predicted proteins | sample eDN5th30CBELigMG_FD_128876 | JGI IMG/M metagenome (GOLD analysis project Ga0182738, IMG submission 128876) | Enriched Miracle-Growth compost microbial communities from Emeryville, California, USA - eDNA 5th pass 30_C BE-Lig MG (version 2)... ...
CGGCGGGGTGACGGCCTGCCTTATTCCTCGCCTTCCGGCCGGCGCAGCGTCTTCAGCTTGGCGAACACGGCGTCAGCGTCGAGCTCCTCCTCGGGCTCGCGGCCGCGGCGCGGGCCGGAGCGCAGGGCGGCCTCGATGGCGGCCTCGGAGGTGGTCTCGTCCACCGGCGCGAGCGTCGGCCCCGCGGGCGCTTCCGCCGCCGGCAGGCCGCGGGAGGCGCGCTCGACTTCCATGTCGAGCTCGATCTGCGAGCACAGGCCCAGCGTCACCGGGTCCATCGGCGTCAGCGCCTGCGAGTTCCAGTGCGTGCGGTCGCGGATGGCGGCGATGGTCGGCTTGGTGGTGCCGACGAGGCGCATGATCGCGGCGTCCTTGAGCTCGGGATGGTTGCGCACCAGCCACAGGATGGCGTTCGGCCGGTCCTGGCGGCGCGACACCGGCGTGTAGCGGGGCCCGCGGCGCTTCTGCTCGGGCACGCGAACCTTGGGGTCGGCCATCTTCATCCGGTAGTCCGGGTTCTTCAGTGCCTTGTCGATCTCCTCGCGGGAGAGCTGCCCGGTCGAGATCGGGTCGAGCCCCTTGATGCCTTGCGCGGACTCCCCGTCGGCGATCGCCTTCACCTCCAGCGGGTGCAGCTTGCAGAAGGCCGCGATCTGGTCGAACGACAGGGCCGTGTTCTCCACCAGCCACACGGCGGTGGCCTTGGGCATCAGGGGCGTGACAGCCGTCATGGCTAAATCCTCCTCGTGCGCACCGCCGGGTATCGGCCGGCGAAGCCGTGCGAAATCGTCGAATTGACGGGAATACCGCAGATATAGCGATCCCGCCGCCGCGGGGCAATTCTGGCGCGCATCCCGATCCTCAGGAAACCTCGAGCACGATCTTGCCGACATGCTCGCCGCCTTCGATGTGGCGATGGGCGGCGGCGGCCTCGCGCAGCGGGAACACGCGGTCGATGACGGGCGAGACCGTGCCGGCCGCCAGCAGCGGCCACACCTTCGCCTCGAGCGCGCGGGCGATGGCGGCCTTGAAGCTCGCCTCGCGCGGCCGCAGCGTCGATCCGGTGTGGACGAGCCGCTTGCGCATCAACAGGTTCAGATCGGCCTCGACGCGCGCGCCTTCGAGGAACGCGATCTGCACGATGCGCCCGTCGACAGCGGCGGCCCGGTAGTTGCGCGTCACATAGCTGCCGCCGACCATGTCGAGGATCACGTCGGCGCCGCGTCCCTCGGTGGCGGCGCCGACCACATCGACGAAATCGGCCTCCCGGTAGTTGATCGCGACATCCGCCCCGAGGCGCCGGCAGGCCTCGCATTTTTCTTCGCTGCCCGCTGTCGCGACCACCCGTGCCCCGAACGCCTTGCCGAGCTGGATCGCGGTCGTGCCGATCCCGGAAGATCCGCCGTGCACCAGCAGCGTCTCGCCGGGCTGCAGGCCCCCACGCTCGAACACGTTGGACCACACCGTGAAATAGGTCTCGGGGATCGCCGCCGCGTGCACCATGTCGAGCCCGGCGGGAACGGGCAGCGCGCTGCCCTCGTCGGCGATGGCGTATTCGGCATAGCCCCCGCCGGGGACCAACGCCGTCACGTCGTCGCCGGGCCGATGGCGCGAGGCCGCCGGTCCCGCCGCCACCACCTCGCCCGCGATTTCGAGGCCGGGCACGTCCTGCGGCGCGCCGGGCGGCGGGAGATAGTGGCCGCGGCGCTGCGCCACATCGGGCCGGTTGACGCCGGCGGCGGCGACGCGGATCAGGATCTCGCGCCCTTCCGGTCGGGGAACCGGGCGCGTTTCGGCCACCAACACCTCCGGCTCGCCGGGCGCGCGGATCACGATGGCGGTCATGGACTCAGGGGTCACGGGCATGGGATCGTTCCTTTCGCCCGAGAGTTATCGGCCCTGACGGCCGAGGCAAGGCGCAGCGCGGCAGGAACGAGGTGACGCATGTGGGCCGACGACGACCGCCCCCGCCCCAAGCCGCCGGTCGCGGCGGGGGACGACCTCTCGACGCTGTCGCTCGCCGAGCTCGAGGAGCGTATTGCGGCGCTCGAAGCGGAGACGGCCCGCACGCGTGCGGCGCTGGAGGCCAAGCGCGACAGCCGCAGCGCCGCCGATTCCTTCTTCCGGACCTGAAGCCAAGTCACCGATTCGTGAGCGCGCGGCTGCCCCGGCGAGCGTTAAATGGGCGTTAATCCTTTCGGTCGAATGTCGGGCAGTCCAGGCCATCTGGATCTTGAGTGGCTCCCTCCACTCTCTTACGCCTCCCTGTCGTCAGACTAGAGCCGCACGTCGCGGCTCTTTCTTTTGTCGACCGGCCGGAGCGCTGCTCGCGACGCCCGTCGTCCCGCCGGGCGGGCGGCGAAACACGGGGTGCAGGAGGAGAGGCGTGGCACAGGGTCCCGAGGAGGCGAGCGAACCCGCCGGGGTGGCGCGGTTGCGCCCGCCGCCCGAGGCATTTCGCGAGCTGTTCCGCGAGGGCATGGGCCTCGTCGAGGAAGCGGCCGCCTATCTCGACGGCGCGGGCCGCGAGGAGGCGCGTGGGCTGTCGCGCGCCGGCTCGCTCGCCTACGCCGCCGAATCGATGCGCCTCACCACGCGCCTGATGCAGATGGCATCCTGGCTGCTGCTGCAGCGCGCGGTCGAGGAAGGCGAGATCACCGCGGAGCAAGCCGGGCGGGAGAAGGCCAAGGTGCGGCTCGACGAGCCCGACTCCCCCGAGCGTCACCGCCGCGAGCTGCCGCCGGGGCTGCTTGGTCTGATCGACCGCTCGGTCCGGCTGCAGGACCGCATCCGCCATCTCGACGCCGCGATGTACGGCAGCGCCGCAGCGGCCGGCGGCCTCAGCCCGATCGCGGAGCAGATCGACAGGCTGGAATCCGCGCTCTCGGGCCGCCTGCGCCGGAGGTAGGCTAAGAGCCGCTTCGGACAAGATGGTAAAGGGAGCCTTGAAACCCGTTCGTCCCCGGCAGAGGGAGATCAGGAGGGGCGATTTCCGGGCTAACGGTTCCGTGCGTGTGCCCTGCACGGGAAGGCGAGGACCCGGGAGGGCGCTTGCGGGAGAGGGGTGGGCGTAACCCAAACCGAAGCGCCTCGTTTGTGGGTAACCCTCTCTGCCTCTCCCCCACAAGGGGGAGAGGACCGTGGGGGAGGATCCCCCATCCAACGAGCGCCCCGCCTCCAGCGCCCCGCCATCCAGCGCCCCCCCCGGAGCGCAGCGCCGGCCTGATCACGGGGACGGAAATCGAGGCCCGTCGGGCCGCTACCCCCTTTTCTGCCTCTCCCCCACAAGGGGGGAAAGGACCGTGGGGTGGGTGTAGGGATCCCAATTGGAAGGCCGTCGAGCGTTTCGGCCGAATCCAAAGCGAATTTCCCCGAGGGAGAGACGCCGCTGTTGCAGCGCCCGGTTCGCACGCCAGCAACGCACGGTCCCCTCCCCCCTCGAGGAGGAGGGATAGCGAGGGGGGTACCCCGCCCGCTCGCTTGCCCCGCGATTCTGCTCCCTCGCCTCGGCGGGGATGAGCGGTCAAACCAATGCCTACCGCTCCGTCAGCTTCAGCTCGATGCGGCGGTTGCGGGCATAGGCTTCCGGCGTGGTGCCGGGATCGATCGGCTGGTACTCGCCGAAGCCGGCGGCGACGAGATGGGTGGGGTCGACGCCCTGGCTGATCAGGAACTCGACCACCGCGATGGCGCGGGCGGCGGAGAGTTCCCAGTTGTCGCGGAACGGCCCACCGCCGGTGATCGGTTGGGCGTCGGTATGGCCGTCGACGCGCAGCACCCAGGGCACGTCAGCGGGGATCTCGCCCTCGAGCTCGATCACGGCGCCGGCGAGCTGCATCAGCTCCGCCTGGCCTTCCGGATTGATCTGGTCGGACCCGATGGGGAACAGCACTTCGGATTGGAACACGAAGCGGTCGCCGACGACCTCGACATCCGAGCGGTCGGCGAGGATTTCGCTCAGCCGGGCGAAGAAGTCGGAGCGGTAGCGCTCGAGCTCCTGGACGCGCTGGGCAAGCGCCAGATTGAGCCGGTTGCCCAGATTGGCGATCGTGGCCTGACTCGCCTGCTCGCGTCGCTCCGAAGCGTCGAGCGCATCCTCCAGCGCCGCAAGCTGCCGGCGCAGCGCCTCGATCTGCTGGTTGAGCACGTCGACCTGGTTCAGCGCCTGCGTGGTCTGCCACTGCTGCTCGGTGAGCTGGGCCGTGAGCTGGTCGGCCGTGCCGCCCGCGGCCGCCCCCGCGGCGATCTGGGTGTCGAGCCGGCCCTGCAGGGCATCGCGCTGCGCCTCCAGGTCGGCGAGATTGCTCTGCAGAAAGCCGATCTGATCGCCGAGATCGGCGCCGTTCGCCCGCTCCAGCGCAAGCAGCTCGGTCAACTCGGCGACCTGCGCGTTGAGCTGGTCGAGCACCGTGTCGCGCCCCGAAATCTCCTGGCTCAGAAAGAACTGGGAGATCATGAAGACCGACAGCAGGAAGACGACCGTGAGGACGAGGGTCGTCAGCGCGTCGACGAAGCTCGGCCAGTAGTTCGTGGCTTCGAAGCGGCGGCGGCCCCGGGCGAGCGCCATGGCGTGCTCCTACTCCTTCTGCTGCTCGACGGCGCCGGTCAGGATTTCCAGCAGCGCCTTGATCTCGCGCTGCTGCTCGCCCTGCTGCTCGGCCCAGGCCCGCACCATCTGCTGCTCGCTGCGCATATGCTGGACAAGGCCTTGAATGCCTTCGGCGAGATTGGCCATGGCGGCCGTCGAGCCGCGTCCGCCGCCCTCCTGCACCGTGCGGGTGAGGCGTTCGAGGGCGAGGCGCAAGTCTTCGGCGGTGTTGCCGCGCTTGGCCGGGTCGGTCGCGGTGCCGTCGACTTCGAGGTCGGTGACCGTCGACAGCCAGTCCTCCAGATCGGTGTAGAACCGGCTCTGCGCCTGCGCGGCCTGCAGGTCGAGGAAGCCGAGCACGAGCGAGCCGGCGAGGCCGAACAGCGACGACGAGAACGCCGTGCCCATGCCCGACAGCGGCGCTTCGAGGCCCGATTTCAGGTTCTCGAAGATGACGCCGGTATCCCCCGAGCCGATGTCGAGCGCGTTGATCGTGGCGCCCACCGACGACACAGTCTGCAGCAGGCCCCAGAACGTGCCGAGCAGGCCGAGAAAGACCAAAAGGCCGGTGAGATAGCGCGAGATGTCGCGCGATTCGTCGAGCCGGGCGCCGATCGAATCGAGGATCGAGCGCATGGTGCCCGTCGAGATGGCGGTCTCGCCGAGCCTGTCGCCCAGCAGCGTCGCCATCGGCGCCAGCAGCACCGGCGGGCGGTTCACGGCGAGCCCGGGATCGGCGATGCGGAACGAGTTGACCCAGCGCACTTCGGGAAAGAGGCGCATGACCTGGCGGAAGGTCAGCAGGATGCCGACCAGCGCGACCAGAAAGATCGTGCCGTTCAGCCCGGGATTGCTGAGGAACGCGGTCCAGATCTGGCGGTAGAGCAGGAAGGCGAGCAGCGCGGCGATCACCAGGAAGATGATCATGCGCCAGAGATAGACCTGCGGGCTCGACAGCTTGTATGGATCGACTTCCCTGGCCATTGGCGTCCGTTGTGCGGGTGCGGCACCCCACTGATAGCGGGATTGTGGCGAAACGAAAGCCCGGAGACGGTACCCGGCTCGGCGAAAGATCAGGCCGCTTTCAGCTTTTCGAGCAGCGCCCGGTGCAGCGTCTCGTTGCCCGCGACGATGCCGGCGCGCTCCAGCATCCTGTCGCGGCCCTCGACGTCGGAGACGAAACCGCCGGCCTCGCGCACCAGCAGGATGCCCGCCGCCACGTCCCAAGCATAGAGCCCGCGCTCCCAGAACGCGTCGTAGCGCCCGGCGGCGACGAAGGCGAGGTCGAGCGCCGCGGCCCCGAGCCGCCTTACGCCCGCGACCTGCCCCATCACTTGGCGCAGTTCCTTGAGATACTGCCCGTGGTCGCCGATGCCCAGATGCGGGATGCCGGTGCCGATCACGGCCTCGAACAGATTCTGCCTGTTGGCGACGCGCAGGCGGCGGTCGTTGAGGAACGCCCCCCCGCCGCGCTCGGCGGCATAGAGTTCGTCCGTGACCGGATTGTATATCACTCCCGCCACGATCTGCCCCTGCCGCTCCAGCGCTACCGAGATGGCGAAGATCGGGATCCCGTGGAGGAAGTTGGTGGTGCCGTCGAGCGGGTCGACGATCCAGCGATGGTTCGGATCGGTCCCCTCGATCGTGCCGCCCTCCTCCATCAGGAAGCCCCAGCCGGGACGGGCGCGGGAGAGCTCGGCACGCAGCGTCTCCTCCGCCTTGCGGTCGGCGGCGGTGACGAAGTTCGCCGGCCCCTTCATCGAGACCTGCAGGTTCTCGACCTCGCCGAAATCGCGCGCGAGGGCCCGGCCGGCCTTGCGCACGGCCTGGATCATCACGGTCATGAGGGCGGAGCGAGCCATGGGGGATACCTTGCGGAAAAGCGGGGGCGCGGGTGCCCGGGCAGGAAGGGGTAACGACCGCCGCGCGGCGCGGTTCGCCGCGAAGTCCCACATCTGGCGCCCCGAGACAAGGGAACGGGAGGCTCAGCCGAAGCGGGTACCGGGGGCGAGCTTGGCGCCGCGGGCGAACTCGGCCCAGCCGAGCGGCCGGCCGCCCGCGCGCTGAAGCGTGAGAAGGCGCACCGCACCCTCCCCGCAAGCCACGGCGCCCTTTTCGAGCAGCGTGCCGGCGGGTGCGTCGAACGCCCTTTCGGGCAGCGTCGTCCGCAGCACCTTCACGCGCTCGGGGCCGCGGCCGAGATCGGCCTCGAACCACGCGCCCGGAAAGGGCGAAAGCCCGCGAATACGGTTGTGGACCTCGCGGGCCGGACGCGTCCAGTCGATGCGCGTCTCGGTCTTGTCGATCTTGGCGGCATAAGTGACGCCCTCCTGAGCCTGCGCCGCGGCGGCGAGGTGCCCTGTCTCGATCAAGTCGAGGGCGCTGACCATCAGCGGCGCGCCGAGCGCGGCGAGGCGGTCGTGCAGGGCGCCCGCGGTCTCGTCCGGTGCGATGGACGTGCGGGCGGCGAGCGCGACGGGGCCGGTATCGAGCCCCTCCTCCATGCGCATCACCATCACCCCGGTCTCGGCGTCCCCCGCCATGATCGCGCGGTTGATCGGCGCCGCGCCGCGCCAACGCGGCAGCAGCGAGGCGTGGAGGTTGAGGCAGCCGTGACGCGGCGCCTCGAGCACCGGCCTCGGCAGGATGAGGCCGTAGGCGACGACGACCGCGACGTCCGCGTCATGGCCGGCGAATTCCGCCTGCGCAGCGGGGTCGCGCAGGCTGCGCGGGGTGAAGACGGTGATCCCGCGCGCGGCCGCGGCCGCATGCACCGGCGAGCGCCGCTCGGCCATACCGCGACCCGCTGGTCGCGGCGGCTGGGTGTAGACGGCCACGATGTCGTGCCCGGCATCCGCGATCGCGGCCAGCGTGGGCACGGCGAACTCGGGCGTGCCCATGAACACGACGCGGAGCGCCATCGGTCATTCCTTCGAGTCGGGTGATTGGCGGATGCGGGATGGGTAAGATGGGGTTCGGGGGCGCGGGAGCCGGGTCATCCCAGCGTATTGCCGGCACCAGTGCTTAATCGAGGGTAGAAAGACGCGGATGGCCTGGACAAGCCCGGCCATGACGCCGGGGTGGAGCGGTCCATCGGCGGTATTGCTCGCGCTCAGACGCCTTCTCTCGTGACGAAGCACCTATTCAGGGGCGGGCACCCTCCCTCCCCGCGAGGGCAGGGTGGACGGCTCGCGCAAGCGAGACGGCCGGGTGGGGCGGGCGCTCGCACAAGGCAGCGCTCGTCGGGAATCATACACCCATCTCCCTGCCGTAGGGCTCCCCCACCCCGGCCTTCGGCCGACCCTCTCCACGTCGGAGGAGGGAGAGCGCGTGGGGGCACCGCCGTGCTGCCGAGCCGTTGCAGTGAAGAGCGAGCGCCACTCTCGGTGTCGTTCCCCGGCCGGAGCGGGCGTGAGCCCGCGAAGGGGAAGGGAACCCAATGGCGGTTCGGCGCCGGGGAGAAGCCAATGGGTCCCCTTCCCTCGTTCGCTATGCTCACTCGCCGGGGACTACACCAGAGTTTGCGGCAGCCACGGTGCCAATGTCACTCTCGGCGTCATGGCCGGGCCTGTCCCGGCCGCGTTTCTCGAACCGGGCCGGTTTGAAAACCGGCCGTAGGGCAGCGCCAAAAGGCGGAACCGCGGCAACGTCTTTCGCAAATCCCGCCCGCCGCGCCCGGGCCGCACCGGACCCGCTCTCCACGACGCGGCGCCAGCCGGACCACACCGCCGCTTGCCGCGCCCCTACGCCACGCCGCGCCGGTCGATCCGCTTGCCCGCCGGAGCCGGATGTTCCCCGCGGTGGTCGCCGCGTGTCTCCGGGCGGGCGGCCGCCTTCGGCTTCTCCTTGGGGGGCTCGCGGCCTTCGTGCCTGGCCTGCTTGGTGAACTTCTTCACCACGCGGTCGCGTTTCAGCTTCGAGATGTGGTCGATGAACAACACGCCGTTGAGGTGGTCGATCTCGTGCTGGAGGCAGACCGCAAGCAGGCCCTCCGCCTCCTCCTCGTGCTCGATGCCGTCGAGGTCGCGATATCTCACGCGTACCTTGGCCGGCCGCTGCACGATTTCGAGATAGTCGGGAATGGAGAGGCAGCCCTCCTCGCATTCCGCAATCTCCTCGGAGGACCACACGACCTCCGGATTGATGAGCGCGCGCGGGTTGCGCGCCTCCTCGTCCCGCGAGACGTCGACGGTGACGACGCGCAGCGGCACGCCGACCTGGATGGCGGCGAGGCCGATGCCGGGGGCGTCGTACATCGTCTCCGTCATGTCGGCGACGAGGGTGCGGATCTCGTCCGTCACCGTCTCGACGGGCTCGGATTTCTGCTTCAGCCGGGGGTCCGGCAGTACGATGATGTCGCGAATGGCCATGGGATTCCGAGATAGGCGCTGGCGGTGCCGGGGTCAATCGAAGGTGCGCTCAGATCGGCTTCAGTCCGGCCTCGATGGCGGCGCGGTCGGGCTCCAGGAACGGGGGCAGCGACAGGCGCTCGCCGAGGCTCTCGATCGGCTCGTCGGCGGCGAAGCCCGGCCCTTCGGTCGCGATCTCGAACAGGATGCCCGAGGGCTCGCGGAAATAGAGGCTGCGGAAGTAGAACCTGTCGATCTTGCCGCTCGAGGGTATCCGGTTCATGCGCAGCCGCTCGGCCCAGCCGTCATAGTCGGCGTCCGGGATGCGGAAGGCGACGTGATGGGCTCCGCCGGCGCCCGGGCGCGCCGGCGGCAGGTCGGGCTCCGCGATCACGTGCAGCTCCGCCGACGGCCCGCCCTGCCCCATCTCGAACACGACCACCTCCCGATTGGTCTTGCTGCTGAAGCTGCGGGCCCGGCGCATGCCGAGCGCCCGGACGAGGATGGCCTCGGTCGGGCCGATCTCCGGCACCGAGAGGCCGATCGGCCCCAGGCCGCGAATCTGGCGCTCGGCGGGAACCGGGCTGCGCTCCCACGGCGTCCCCTCGCCCGCCCCGCCGTCGTCGACGAGGCTGAGCCGCTGCCCCTCCGGGTCCTCGAAATCGAGCACCGCGCGGCCGCCGCGCTCCTGCACGGGGGCGTGGGAGATGCGGTGCTCGTCGAGCCGCGCCGCCCACCAGTCGAGGCTGTCGCGCCCCGTCACGCGCAGCGAGGTCCGGTTGATGGAACGCGTGCCGCGCTGCTCGCGCCCGACAGGCCACTCGAAGAAGGTGAGGTCGCTGCCCGGCGTCGCCGGGCCGTCGGCGTAGAACAGGTGATAGGCGCTGACGTCGTCCTGGTTCACCGTCTTCTTCACGAGCCGCATGCCGAGCACGCGGGTGTAGAAATCCACATTGCCGCGCGCATTGGCGGACACGGCGGTGAGATGATGGATGCCGACGAGGTCCAAGGTCGTGCCTTTCGCGCGCTGAAGCCGGCCCGGTGCCGGACTAAGGTGAACCTACGGGACCGGCCGGCGTTGGCAAGACGGCGCGCTCTCCCCACCTTCACTGCCTTGTCGAGGTCGGCCCATGCATCCCTTTTGGATCACCTTCAAGCCGCCGCGGCCTCCTTTCGGCATGATCGGCGCGGGGGTGACGGCCTACTCGGAAGCAGATGCCGCAGCCATGTGCAGCGCGGCATTTGGAGATTCGGCGCGCGTCTCGTCCATCCGCCGGGTCGCTTCGGTCGACGAGCTCGACCAGAACCATGTCGTGCCGAATATGGGAAACTGGTTGCGCCGCGGCATTTGGTTTCCCGCCGGCATGGATCATGGTGGCGCCGACGTGACGCCGCCGCAGGTCGGAGGTCCGGAAGCTGCCTCATGAGGAGAGCGTGATGACCGAGCCTACCCCGCCCCGGACCCCGGAACCCGACTCCGAGCGCGAGCGCAAGGCGGGGGCCCAGCTCGCGCTCTGGATCAGCGTCGGCATCGCTATCGGCGCGGGCCTGGGAACGGCGCTCGACAACATCGCCGTCGGCGTGGGCTGGGCGTTGCCATCGGCGCGGCGGTCGGGGTCGCGATGATGCGGTACGTCCGCCGATCCTGACCCGTTTGCAACCAGCGGCGAACGGCGGTACCCCTCCAGGCAAAACAAGGAGGACGCCGGAATGCGCATCGGCAAGCAGGACCAGCCCTACACAGCGATCGCCACGTCGGATGCCGAACGCATCACCATCCGCGGTCGCGATCTCACCGGCGAGCTGATCGGCAAGATCGGCTTCACCGATTACTTCTTCTTCCTTCTGACCGGACGCGAGCCGACCGAACTGCAGCGCTTCTTCCTAGACGCCGTACTGGTCGCCATCGCCGAGCACGGCCTCGTGCCCAGCGTGCAGGCCGCGCGCATGACCCTCGCCGCCGCGCCCGATGCCTGGCAGGGCGCAGTCGCCGCCGGCCTGCTCGGCGTCGGCACCGTTGTCGCCGGCAGCTCGGAGGTCGCAGGACGCTATCTCGACGCCCGGCTGGCGGCGATGCGCGCCGAAGGCACGTCGATCGACGAAGCCGCCCGGGCTGGGCTCGCCGAGCTGAAGCGCAATCGGGCCAAGGTGCCGGGCCTCGGCCATCCCCAGCATTCGAGCGGCGACCCACGAGCAGAAATCCTGCTCTCGCTCGCCGACGAGAAGGGCGCCTCGGGCGAGCACATCGCCATGCTGCGGGCGCTGGAGCGGCACACCGCCGAGATTTCCGGTCGCCACCTGCCGATCAATGTCTCCGGGGCGATCCCCGCCGTCATGCTCGACGTAGGCTATCCGCTCGATGCCATGAAGGGCATCCCGCTGCTCGCCCGCACCGCCGGTCTCGTCGCCCATCTCCACGAGGAGCTGCAGCGGCCGATCGGCTTCATCATGTCGAACTACGCCGACCAGGCGATCAGCTATGACGGGCCCCAGGCGGGCCAGACGAAGGGGGAGCGCAAGCTTGGCTAAGCCGCTGGCAGGACTGCGTGTCATCGAGATGGGGACCTTCATCACGGGTCCCGCGGCAGCGATGCACCTCGCCGATCTCGGCGCCGACGTCGTCAAGGTGGAACGCCCGGAGACGGGCGATCCGTTCCGCGCCTTCAAGGGCGCGCTCTACGCGCCTCATTTCCAGACCTACAACCGCAACAAGCGGTCGATCGCGCTCGATACCACCAAGCCCGAGGACCGGGCGGTGTTCCACGATCTCATCCGCGACGCCGACGTGTTCATCCAGAACTTCCGGCCGGGCGTCGCGGAGAAGCTCGGGGCCGGCTCGGAGGAGCTCCAGGGCCTCAACTCCCGCCTCGTCTACTGCGCCATCTCCGGGTTCGGCACCACGGGCCCGAACCGCGACCGTCCCGCCTTCGACACCGTCGCCCAGGCCGCGAGCGGGTTCTTGCGCCTGCTGGTGCCGCCGGACCGGCCGCGCGTGATCGGCCCGGCCATCGCCGATTCGGTCACCGGCTTCTACGCCGCCTTCGGCATTCTGGGCGCTATCGTCGAGCGCAACGCGACGGGCAAGGGCCGCCGGGTCGACGTCTCGATGCTCGAGGCGATGTGCCACTTCAACCTCGACGCCTTCACACATTACTACTCCGCCGGGGAGGTCATGGGCCCCCTGTCGCGGCCGAGCGTGTCGCAGTCCTATGTCTTCCAGTGCGCAGACGACAAATGGATCGCGCTCCACATGTCGTCGCCGCCGAAATTCTGGGAGAACCTCGCTGCCGCGATCGGCAAGCCGGACCTGCTGAAGGATCCGCGCTTCTCCGACCGCATGGGCCGCATCGCGCATCAGGACGAGCTCATCGACATCATGGCCCCGCTGTTCCGCGGTAAAACGCGCGACGCGTGGGTGGCGATCCTCGACGAGGCCGAGGTGCCGTTCTCGCCGGCCTACGATTCGGCCGAGGCACTGGAGGATCCGCAGGCGAGGCATCTGCGCATCCGCGTCGAGACCGAGCATCCCGTCATCGGCCGGTGGCAGACGGTGCGCTCGCCGCTGTCCTTCGACGGCGAGCCCAATTTCGACGTGACCGCGCCCCCGCTGCTCGACGAGCACGGCAAGGAAATCCGCGAGGAAGCCGCGGCGAAGCGGCGCGCGGCCGAGTAGCGACCGAACAGCTACTCGGGCGCCACCTGCGCCCGCCACAGCGCCGGCCAGTCGTCGAGAACGCGGCCGGCGCAATGCTCCTCGCTCGCGAAGAAGGTCAGCGAGAAGCCGCTGCCGGTCCACACGTGCTCGGCGCGCATTCCGCAATCGCCGAGCCCGCGCCCTTTGTCGAACTCGCGCAGCACGAAGGGCGCCGCCGGACCGCCGAGATCGTCGATCCCGATATTCCAGGCCAGCGGATCGAGCGGCGCGAGTCCGGCGTCGACCGGCCGCTCGAACAGCACCGGCTCGGCGCCGCCGCCGGTGGTGTCGTAGACGCGATAGCCGAAATTGTAGGCGCCGCCCTGGCAGAGCACGACCCAGAGATCGGTCGTGGCACCGTCATCGCCGGTCAAGCGATAGCCGGCTCCCTCCGGCACCTCCTCCACCCCCTGCCCGGAGCAATCCGCGCGCCAGGCCTCGGTCACCGCCGCCGGCCGGCCGAACAGCGCCGTGACCGACACGGACGGCGCAGCAATGAGGGGGAGCGACGGCGCGGGCGGGACCGATGCCGCCGGCGCATCCCCGCGCGCGACGAACGCGGTCACGGTGTCGGCCCGGCCCTGGACGTCGTCAATGAAGCGCAGCGAGGCGGTGGCGCCGACGAGGCTGATCGTCCGGGGACGGCTCCCCTCCCCCGCATCGAGGGTCAGCACGCCCGAGGCCGTGGCGCCGGCGATGAAGTCGCCCAGCCGGTCCGCGGGGATGTCGTAGCGGACGCCGCTGTCGGTCTCGGTATAGGCGAGGTCCGCGAGCGCCGGATCGAACCGCGCGACGTCGAAGCGGAGGGCCCAGTCCTCCGGCTCGCCGGTCACTGTGATCCAGGCCTCGGCCGCCGCATCCGGCCCGGCGTCGCGGCGGATCGCGAGGCTCGGCGCCGGAAAGGAGCCCTCCGCCGAGGGGTAGCCGATGGCGGTGCAGCTCCGCAGGTTGTCGCAGGTGACGGTCCAGTCGCCGAACGCGCGCACCACGGGCAGGAATTCGGGACTCGGGGCGGCTTCCTCGCCCCGCGGCGCGCGCGGTTCGATTAGGTCGGTATCGCGACCCGGCAGGGCGACGGCGCCCGCCGGCAGAACGCTGCCGGCGAGGAGCACGGCGCCGAGGGCGGGCGGGAGGATGGTGGGCAGGAGGCGCATCGTGTCTCCTCGGATCGGGCCGGCGCGACGCGCCGGCAGGCCCGCAATTTTACGGACCGGGCGGGGCAGCGCGCCCCGCCCGGCCTCACCCGATCCGGGCGAATGCCGGAAACGTTTCGAGCAGCCAGAACGAGAACGACTTCAGCCCGCCGCTGATGAAAAGGATGCCGGTGAGGATCAGGATTACGCCCATCGCCTGCTCGACGCGCGGCATGAAGGTCCGGAAGCGGCGCATGAAGGACAGGAACGGGCCGGCGAACAGGGCCGCGAGCATGAAGGGCAGGCCGAGTCCGAGCGAATAGACAGCGAGCAGCCCCGCCCCTTGCGCGACGGTGTCGCGGCTGCCGGCCACGGCGAGGATCGTCGCCAGCACCGGGCCGATGCACGGCGTCCAGCCGAAGCCGAAGGCGAGGCCCATGACATAGGCCCCGAGCGGCCCGGCCTTCACGTTCCGGGAATCGAAGCGGAGTTCCCGATACAGGAACGGAATGCGGAACACGCCGAGGAAGTGCAGGCCCATGACGATGATCACGATGCCCGCGACCACGGAGAGATCGGCGGAGTAGCGCAGGATCAGCCGTCCGAGCGCGGAAGCGGTGGCCCCGAGCAGCACGAACACGGTGGTGAAGCCGAGGACGAAGGCGAAGCCGAAGAAGATCATGCGCCGCTGGGCGGCGCGCGCCACGACGCTCTCCCCGCGCACCTCGTCGAGCGTCGCCCCGGCGAGATAGCCGAGATAGGGCGGCACGAGCGGCAGCACGCAAGGGGTGACGAAGGAGAGAAGGCCGGCGAGGAGTGCGCCCAGGACGGTGGTCTCGATCATGAGCCCGTGCTAGCCGCGAGCAGCCCCCACGTCCAGCACCTCCCGCGTCGCGCCCGGCCGCCGGGCTTCAATCTGTGGTGAGCCCGGTGGGACTCGAACCCACGACCCCATGATTAAAAGTCACGTGCTCTACCACCTGAGCTACGGGCTCGCCGCGGGCGCCGGGTGCCCAGCGGGCGGCGGGGAGAGACCCGCGTCGGGCGTCACGACTGGGGAACGACATAGCCCCCGTGACGGATCGGCGCAACCGGGCCAATGCTGGGCGCGACTGTGGCCAGCGCGCGCGCACGCCGCTATCCTCGGCTCCGGGATTTCGGGAGGATGTCGGGGGAAATGTCGAAGCGTGTCACTGCCGGCCTGGCGCTCGCCGCGGCCGTCGTTCTCGTCCGGCCCGCGGCGGCGGCGGAATGGGCCGCTGTCTCTGAAGGGACGCTGAGCCCGCATTATGCCTCCTGCGTGGTCGAGGCCGGCGGCGTCGATGCGGCCATGCTGGCCTGCGTCACCGATGAGTTCGAGCGCCAGGGCGTCCGGCTCGACGCGGCCATGGACGCCGCGCTCGCGTCCTTCGGGCCGGAAGCGATGGCCGCCCGCGCCGCGCTCGAACAGGCGGAGATCGCCTGGATCAACTACCGTGCCCGCACCTGCGCGTTCGCGAGCGCGCTCGCCGCACCCGGTACGCGTGGGGTGGTGGCGCAGTTCGAGTGCATGGTAGAACTCACTGCCGAGCGCGCGGCATGGCTCCTGGCCAACGTCGTCGACCGCAACGCCGCCGCGCCCTGATTGCGGCGGGCCGGAGGAGTGCCATGCGCCTCGCCACGCCCATCCTCTTTGCCGGGCTCCTCGCGCTGCAGTCTGCAGCCGCGCGGGCCGAGCCCGCACCGACAGGCGAAATGAGCCCCGCCTACGGCACGTGCATGGATGCGGCGGGCGGGGTCACCCATGCCATGCTCGATTGCATCCATGCCGAGATCGAGCGCCAGGACGCCGAGCTCAACGCGATTTACGGCCGTGCGATGGAAAACCTCGCCGGCCTTTCCGACGCGGACGTCCGCCGCGAGGGCCTGCGCAACGCCGAGCGCGCGTGGATCGCCTATCGCGATGCGACCTGCGCCTTTCTCGGCACGCCCTTCCACCTGGGCACGTTCGAGTCGGTGCTGGTGGCGGACTGCGTGGCGCAGATGACGGCCGAGCGGGTGCGCTGGTTGGCGCTGCACGCCTTCGACCCGCCGCTCGAATTCGACCTCGAGCCGGTCAGGAAATAGCCGCCCGCGCCGGCAGGCCCCCGCCCGCGATCAGCTTGCGCATCCGCTCCACCTCCTGCCGCCCACAGAGCCCGGTTCCCGGGGTCAGGATCGCGGCCGTCCCGGCGGCGACGCCCTCGGCGAGCGCCGCCTCGGCGTCCGCACCCTCAGCGAGGGCGAGCACCATGGCGGCGAGGAAGCTGTCCCCGGCCCCCACCGCCGAGCGCGGCTCGACGTCCGGTGCGGCGCGCCGGAACACGCCTTGCCGCGTCGCCAGCAGCGCGCCGGCTGCTCCGAGGCTCACCGCCAGCATCTCGACGCGCCCGCTCTTCACGAAGGCACTCGCCGCTTCGTCCTGCTCCGCGGCGCCCGGGAGCTTGCGCCCGACCAGCGCCTCGAACTCGCCGATGCTGGGCTTGGCGAGGAACACCCCGCCGCCAGCGAGCGCCGCCCTCAGCGGCTCGCCCGAGGTGTCGAGCACGAAACGCGCGCCCTTCCCGCGCGCGATCGCCGCCAGCCGCGTCCAGCTGTCGGCCGGGACGCCCTTCGGCAGACTGCCGCTGGCGACGAAATAGCGGGCCTCGGCGGCGCCCGCCGCGGCGAAGAAGGCGTCGAGCTCGGAGGGGTCCACCGTCGGCCCCGCGGCGACGAACCGGAACTCGCGGCCGCTCTCGCGCTCGAACACGACGTGGTTGATCCGCGTCGGCTCCCTTGTGCGCACCAGGCGCCGGGGAATGCCGTCGCGGCCGAGCAGCTCGTCGAGCAGCGCACCGGTGACGCCGCCCGCAAGGCACACGAGATCGGCCTCCGCGCCGAGCTCCTTCAGCACGCGCGCGACGTTCACCCCACCCCCGCCCGGATCGAACGCGTCCTTGTCGGTCCGCACCTTGTGGGTGGGCCGAACGCGCTCCGCCTCGCTCGAATAGTCGATCGCGGGGTTGAGGCAGAAGGCGGCGATGTCGGTCATGGCTCTGGCCGAGCATGGGGCGGGGCGGGGCGGCCGTCAACGCTCCACAGCCTCTCATGCGGGGCGCGCTGACGCCGCGCCTTGCGGCATGATAGTGTCCGCCGCCCTGCTCCCTTCGGAGAAAAACAGCCGTGTTCCGCCCCCTTCTGCGCCTCCTCGCCGCGGTCCTCGTCCTCGTCTTGCCCGCGCTCCCCGCGCCGAGCCTCGCACAGCCCGCGGAGGCGCCGGCGTGCGGCGCGCTCGAGGCGGAAGCGTTCACCTGCAGCTGCGCCGTCGCGGCGCCGACCGGCGGGGTGTGGGGGACGGGGCCCTATACCGGCGACAGCGCCATCTGCACCGCGGCGCTGCACGCGGGCCTGCTCGTGCAGCAGATCGCGGGCGGCCTGTCGACCTGGGTCGGCACGGTCGCGGTGCAGCCCTCGGCGGGGTGCCCCTATTATTTCGGCTCGACCGCGAACGGGGTGACCGCATTGAGCTACGGCCCGTTCGAGTCGAGCTTCTACTTCCCGGCCGTGCAGAACGGGGCGTGCGATCCGGACCATCCCGCCCCCGCCGGCGTCGCCTATTGCCCGGCGCAGCTTGCCGACGATGCGACCAGCCTGACCTGCTTCTGCCCGCCGGCCCTGCTGGAGGACGGCACTGTCTGGGGCACGTTCTTCTACACGAGCGACTCCGCGCTGTGCCGGGCCGCGCTCCACGCCGGCGTCATCACCGCGGACGGCGGCACCGTCGAAGCGCTGTCCGCGCCCGGCCGGCAGGGCTATGCCGCGAGCGAGCGCAATGGCGTGACCTCTTACGACTACGGCGCCTGGGCGCGGTCGCTGACCTTTGCCGGGCTCGAGACCGGCACGTCCCGCGCACCACGCGGCGAGTGAGGCGTCCCGGGTTTCCAGAGGCCCGGGGGTATTTTCCCGCTGGCCCGGAACAATCGTCTCCCCGCCGCGTTCGGGGGCCAGCGGCAGGTCTTTTCCGGGCGGAGCACCGCGGCGCGCATGCGCCGGCGTGGGAGGGCCGGGCGCCGCGAGATGCGGAAGATCGGCGTGCGTGCGGCGCCCCCGGCGCGGGTGCACGCTCCCAGGAGGCCTTGGGACATGAGCAGCTACCACGCCCTGACGGCGGCGGAACTCGAGACGCTGGAGCAGATCGCGGCGACGCCGATGCCGGCCTCGCTGCGCCGGATGAACCGGCTGGCGCGCCTGCTCTGGCTGGGGCTGGCCATCGAGACGATGAGCGGGATCACGGCCACGGATGCGGGCCGGCGAATGCTCGCGCAGGTGCGTCCCGCCGCTGAGGCCGTGCCGACCCGCCTCGCCTCCTGACCCTTTCGCGGGCGAATGCGCCGAGCGCCTCAGTCGTCCATCTCCGACACCGGCGCGTGGGGCGTTTTCGCCCAATAATGCGGCCGGCGGACGAGGCCGACCACGGCGCACCAGGCCGCGGCGGAGATCATCAGCCAGTACACCGGCATAAACCACGTCGCGCGGAGCAGGTCGGTGCGCCCCGCCCGGCGCAGCACGCGGCGCGCGAGCCAGATCGAGCCGCCATAGCCGATGAGCACGCTCAGCAGCACCGCCGCCCAGGCAAGGTCCGCGGCGAGGCTCGTCCGCGCTTCTTCCGGCACGCCGTGCAGCGCGGTGGCGGCCAGCAGTGCCAGGCCGAACGGGTGGACCAGCGAAGAGAGCACAATCGCGCCGACATGAGCCTGGAACGCCAGGAAGCCGTGCGGACCGAGTTCGCGCCATAACCGGCGCGGGCGCCGCATGTGCACGAGCCAGGTGGTCAGCCAGCCCTTGATCCAGCGCACGCGCTGGCGCAGCCACACGCCCGGACGGCGCGGGGCGGCTTCGAGGGTCGCGCTGTCGATCATCGCCGTCCGCCGGCCGGCCCGCGCCAGCCGCGTGCCGAGATCGGCGTCCTCGGTGACGTTGTAGGGGTCCCATCCGCCGACCGCTTCGAGTGCATTCCTTCTGAAGTGGTTCGATGTTCCCCCAAGCGGCAGCGGCAGGCCGACCGCGGCGAAGAAGGGCAATAGGCCGTCGAACAGCGCCGCGTATTCGACCGCGAACTGGCGCGGGATCAGCCGGCGGCTGGGGCGGATGACAAGTCTTGCTTGCACGCAGGCAAGGTCCGGCCCGCCGGCCGCGAATGCAGCGGCGGCGACGCGCAGCTGGTCGGGCGCCGGCTGGTCCTCGGCATCGTAGACCGCAACGAGCGCCCCGCGAGCGAAGGCCAGGGCATAGTTCAGGGCCTTCGGCTTGGTGCGTGGCCCACCCGGCGGCACGACGATCACGTCGAAGGGCGGCCGCGCGGCATGGACCTGCGCCGCCGCTACCGTCTCGGCGTCGTCGGCCTCGACGACCAGCTTGATCTCGAGCCGCTCTGGCGGGTAGTCGAGCCGCCCGAGCGCGGCGACGAGCTGCGGCAGCATCCCCGCCTCGCGATAGAGCGGAACCAGCACGGTATAGGTCGGCAGGTCCGCCGTCGGGATCGGATCGGGGTGCCAGGGCGGCACGAGCCGCCGGGCCGCGAAATAGCGCAGCATGCCGATGGCGATGAAGGCCCCGGCGGTGAGGCCGAGCCCGAGCCAGGCCCCGGCGAGCGGGGCGAGGCAGGCGAGCCCGAGAGGCAGGGACAGGATCAGGGCGAGGCCGCCGAGCTGGACCCGGGTCACGGCGATTTTCGCCGACAGCATCGGCGTGCGCCGCGCAAGGCCCTCGGCCGCTTCCTCGATCGTCGCGCCAGCGCAGGCCTGCCGCAGCGCCTTCCGCAAAGCGGGCGGCGTCGTGATCACGACAGGGTTGCGGCGCCCCTGGGCCTCGATGCGGCCGCCGAGCTCCAGAACCCGCGGCAGCGGCGGAGCGAGCACGAGCCGGCGCGCCCCGGCGTCGTCCCGGAACACGGCTGCGGCCGCCCGCGCCTCGGCCGGCGCCATCGGCTCGGCCGGAACGCCGTCCACGGCCGGCGCGAACGGCACGCCGAGGCGGGCCGCGATCGAGCTGTAGAGCGGTTCGGGGTCGACGCGCCGCGCGAGCCGGATCCCGAGTTCCGCGGCCGGAGCGGCCTCACCGGCGCCGATCATGTGCCGCACGGCGTCCGCGAGTGGCGTCGGCATCGACCAGCCGACGAGGCCGACAGGGCCGCGGCCGGGACCGCCGGGCGGCGGCGGGGTACCGAGGGCGATCGCGGCTCCGAGCGCCGGCATCCGCGCTAGATAGGCGAGGAGCGCCATGACCGCGGCGGGCGAGGGGAAGGCGGCCAACAGTTCCGTCGTCCCAAGAGGCGAGCTCGCAAGACCCGGATCGGCGCTGCGGGGCGCGATGCCTGCGATCAGCGCCGCCTGCCCGGCGGTGACGAAGGCGATGCCGTGGTGCGCCGCGAGAACCCGGTACACCGCCTCGAGTCCGACGGCGCCGAAGGCGAGCAGCAGGTCAAGCGGCAGCCGTCCGGTCTCGGCGCCGAGCCTCGCCGCGACAGCGATCGCAGCCTCCGGGGCGCCGGCCTCGACCAGCGCGGCGACCGGAATGCCCCAGAACGGCGCCGCCGGGTCGAAGCCCGCGGGAAGGCGAGCGGCGATGCGGCCGGCCTCGACCAGATGCGACGCCGCCGGCGCAATAGTCCGCTCCGGATGGAAGCCGCCCGCCCAGAGCGTCATTCCCTTCCCCGCCCCCGCCGGCTTCGCTAAGGTCGGAGCGGTGATCCCGCGCCGCCCGCTCCCGGTTTCGCCCGTGCGCTAGTGAAGATTGACAAGGCGTTAATGGCTACCCGAAGAATCCGGGGGTTGGCTGCGGCCGCCGCGCTGCTTTTGGCCGCGCCCGCCGCAGCCCAGGTCGACGTGCCGGGCGCGAGGGTGCCCTATTTCACCGACCCGTCTGCCCGCACAACTCCCGTCGCCGTGCCGTCCGCGCCGATCCGCTTCGTCACCACGGCCGACTATCCGCCGTTCAACTTCGTCGACCCGAGCGGCCGGCTCACCGGGTTCAACGTCGATCTCGCGCGGGCGCTGTGCGAGGAACTCGCCGTGTCCTGCACCGTGCAGGCCCGCCCCTTCGCGGATCTCGGCCGCAGTGTGGCGGCGAACGAAGCGGATGCGGTCGCAGCGGGGCTCGGGGCCGACGCGGCGCGCGCCGCGGGCCTGATGCTCACCCACGCCTATCTGAAGCTTCCCGGCCGGTTCGTTGTCCGGACCGGGACGGCGCTCGACGCCACCCCCGAGGGGCTCGACCGCGTTCGGGTCGGCGCGGTGCTCGGCACTGCCCACGCCGCCTATCTCGACGATCTGTTCGCCGAGGCGACGCGGATTCCCTTCGCCACCCTGCATTACGCGCTCGCGGCGCTGATGGCCGGGGAGGTCGACGCGGTGTTCGCCGACGGGCTCACGCTGTCGTTCTGGCTGGAGAGCGACGCCGCCGCGGGCTGCTGCGCCTTTCTCGGCGGACCGTTTCTCGACGATCGCTATTTCGGCGCGGGGCTCGCCATCGCGGTGGGCGCGCGCGACACCGGCCTGCGCGACGCGCTCGACGCCGCGCTGGCCCGGCTCGCCGAGAGCGGGCGCTTCGCCGATCTCTTCTACGGCTATTTTCCGCTGAGCTTCTTCTGAGCCGGCCCGGGCCGGCTCAGGCCTCGCCCGCCCCGTCCGCTCGCGGCGGGGCGCCTGCCCCGTCCGCCGGCGGCGGCGCCTCGAACTCGGCCGGGTCGAATTCGTAGCGGGTCGAGCAGAACTCGCAGGTGACGCGAATCTTGCCGTCCTCCACCATGTCGGCCCGGTCCTCGGCCGGAAACTGGCGGATCACGTCCTCCACCCGCTCGCGCGAGCAGCGGCAGCGCTCGATCAGCGGCTGGCGGTCGAACACGCGCACGCCGCGCTCGTGGAACAGGCGATAGAGCAGCCGCTC
>Ga0182738_1002518_pt1 | contig 21691 bp, 13 predicted proteins | sample eDN5th30CBELigMG_FD_128876 | JGI IMG/M metagenome (GOLD analysis project Ga0182738, IMG submission 128876) | Enriched Miracle-Growth compost microbial communities from Emeryville, California, USA - eDNA 5th pass 30_C BE-Lig MG (version 2)... ...
AACGAAATTCTTTCGAAACAGGAAATTTATAGAGATTATTCTGGAAAATGTGGATGATCTAAATCTAAAATTATTACGTAATTTTCGAATCATACGTAATATATGCAAATCAAAAAAGGAAGCTTTTTATAATCTTTCGAAAAAATGACGACGAAAAAATTACCAATCCCAGATTTATCTAATTTACCTAAAATTCAAGAGCTCAAAGACAAGGTCCCGACAGTCCCAGTGACTCGAGGCCAGCTTGACAAAGTCTTTACAGGAGTTTTGCTTATAAATTCTGTTGTTGCTGCAGTCAGTGTGGTCTTATTTTTCATTTCAAGCTGGAGTTTTTTTCTTGCCTCTGGAGCTTTCACCATTCCTTTTCTCATTGTTATGACGCTTTTGTATAGATACACTCCAGTAAGTTGATTCTTGTTGCAAACTCATCAAGTTTCTAGTTGAAAGGACCGATAAAGAGATACGTCATTAACACGTGTGTCAAAGTTTACAATGGATTTGTTCAAAGAAGAGAAGGACTTTTGAGGAGAATTTACTTGGCAATCTGCTGGTTTCTTCCCACTGAAGAATGGAAGCACATCAACTGGGGATATGCAAGTTTGACAAAAAGTGGTCATTCAATTCCAGATCTCAATTATGCTGATGAAGACAAAAGAACCTATTATCAGCTTTATCATTATTTGGCAACAGGACTTGGAAACTGGAATACACTTGAAGGCAAAAACGTATTGGAATTGAGATCAGGAGGTGGTGGAGGAATCAATTATGTTGCTCAAAAACTCAATCCTGATAATTGTATTGGAGTTGATATCTCTTCCACTCAAAGCAAATTTTGCCAAAAAGCTTATTCTAAAATCCCCAAACTCTCCTTCTACACTGCTGTATGCATGATCTTTTGGATGAATTTAATTTCGGATAGGATACTCTTGATGCTGCTTCAAGAATTCCAGAATTGGTTGATCAAAGAATAGATATGATTATCTCAGCTCAAAGCTCAAAATACGTCAAAGATTTCAAGGTACAGAAGAACTCGTTGTTGGTATTGAGCTAAATAATTTTTGAAATAGCTCTTTGTTGAAGAAGTTGAAAAGATTTTGAAACCTGGAGGTGTATTTGTTTTTGCTGATTTGAGATTAACTGAAGACTGGACTCAAATTGAAAGTGATCTTGCCAGTACTTCTTTAGTAAGGGATTTTCATAAGAGAGATATTTTATTCATCTTCAAAGAAAATAATCCAAAGAGAAGAGATTTCAAAGAATGTGATGCATGCTTTAAAAATCGATGAAAAAGGCAAATGGCAAGTTGTGAGTGGGTATCTTGGATCATGTAAGCTTTATTGTTGAAACTAACCTGTAAACAAACAAAAATTAGTTGCAAGAATAATCTTCAAAGCACTTGGAATAGTCAAGAATAATGTCATTTCAGAAGCCCTCAAAAAAGGAGGTGATTCTGCTCGAAGTTATCTCCTCCTTAAGCCCTCTTCTAATTCTCAAGACACTGTATAAGTTATAAGTAAGAGTAATTTAAGTTTGTTGTAAATATTTGAATAGGATTAGATATATTATGTGTTTATTTGTTAAGAATATTGTTAATGATAAATGGGATAATGATAAAAAAGTTTATCAATATATTTTCTCTCATAGCTTCATGCATGGTGGAAAAAATAAAAATATATTTTCTTAACAAATTTGTTATTATTATTATTTTATAAAACCGTTATTAGCTTTAGCATTTATCGGAATACCATTTGCCAGGAAGGAATTGCTTGGCAAATTTAAATACGTCGCTGGCCTTAGCATGTAAGCCCAAGCACTTCAAGGCATCCTCATAAACTGAGAATTTAGCTTCGCAATAGGCTTTTTGGGTTTGTCTGGCATTAAGGTATCCTTGTGAATGAGCACCGCTATCATGGTTAAATTGGAAGGTTCTTGCAACATCCTTGTCACTCTTGATTTGGTCGGCAAGCTTATCAAAAGATTCAAAGCTCATATCTTCCAAACCATATTGTTCAACAAAACCATAAGCAAGATCCCATTCGAGGGTGGTAAGAGCAGAATTCTTGTTGTACTTATCAAGATCGAGTCTGTATTGATAATAATTGACTGGGACGTTAGTCTCAGAGTCAACTTCAATAATTCTGAAAGAAGGCTTCAAGTAAGAGAAAGTGGTGAAAGCAGGGGCGATAATGGCAACTCCGACAGGAGAGTTATCAGCAAAGCTTCTGACAACTTGGAAATGATCATGATGAGTGTGGCCAAAGAATTGTCCTCTGACAGTGTTGGTAAATCTGTCAATAAGAGCTCTGTATCTCGAGCTCCATTGGTCGTAGCAGACGCTGTCTCCTGGAGGAATATGGCCGAGGATAAAGACGCCTTGGTTGATAGCTTCGGATTCATATAATTCTTTTCTGAGCCATTCGAGTTCATGCATGGGATCGGAGGGATCTCTGATCAAGAAAAAGTCTTCAGTATCGCAAGCTTGAGTATCAAGAGCAATAATTTTGACATTTTGTTCCTTGTTGACCATGGAGTAGTAGCTGAAGTTTTTAAAGGTTTCCATAGCCTTTTCATCAAGCCATGGTTTCCACATGTCAGAAAGTTCACCAATGAGCCATGAGGAAGAGTTTCCGAGAGTGTCATATTGATCAGCAGGGTAAGGTTCATGATTTCCGAACATGGGGTAAACAGGGGTATCAGGGAAATACTTGAAGATTTCTTGGGTAATTTCATAGGTACTGAGAGTTTGATTAGCTTGAGATTGGTGCCAGATGTCATGGGCAATATTGTCACCAGTCCAGATGATCATATCAATGTCGAATTTGCTGGAGGCATATTGCAAAAATTGTGAGAAAGTTCTAAAAGGAACATCGCAAGGGCCAATGGTTCCCCAATGCTGAGCCCCTTCAGAAGTGTTGGAAGGGTAGCCAAACTCAGGCCTGCAGCACAAAGGTTGGTCACAGGAAGAGGCAGCTCCTTCAGCATACAACAAATCAACATGAGGATCAGAAAGTTGCAAGACTGTGTAAGTTCCCTTGTTGGTTGGTTTAGGGCGGTTGGTTTCAGGCTTGTCTTTAAGGACTTCCTTAACGTAATCCTTCAAGCGGGTTCTTTCACGAGTGTGAGGGCACATGGCGAGTTTTTGGCAGACGCGTTGTGGGTCCACAGTACGATCAAGGAGGGTCTCAAAGACGAGGTCTCCGTAGGATTGGATGGCTTCAGCGCAGACAGTCTTGCTCATCTTCTTTTCACAAGCGTAGTCAGCGACTTTCTCAATCAATTTTTGGACGAAGCCTTTATTAGCAACCTTTCTGATTGCACCGACAAAAGTCAAGCAGCTGTTGCAGACTGGCTTCAAATCGATATTTTCAAAGAGGTCAAGGATTTCAATAAGTTCAGTGGGGCTGTCAGGAACTTGTTCTCTAACTTTGATAACTTCAATGTAGATTTTGCGAAGTTCTTGAATGAACTTTAGACTAGGAGCCCAAGCTTCCAACTCAAGAGTTTTAGCTTTGAGGGCTTCTTCAGCCAAGTCAAAGATGGGAACTTCGGCAACTGACACATGGGCAATTGCAAAAATGGATAAAACAAGGAACAAAATATTCAATCTCATACTTAAGATTCAGAAGTTTATTATTAAGATTATATTAATTGCCCTTACCTTATGAAAAAAAACTCCCTAAATTAGTCAACAAAATTTATTCAAATGATATTGGGATAACTTATTTATCCCTTGAGATTTTAAATTTTGATTTTGAAGAGACTTCAAAGGAGCCTGCTGGCATTTAAAATTCTTTCCCAAAATTTGGCTATTTAGTTTGAGATGTCAGAGTGGAACTCTCAATAAGCCCAAAATCTGTTTGCCAATTTAAAAGACAAAATTGTTTGCAGAAATAAATTTTCCTCTTAAAATTTAATTGAAACTGAAGTTTTTAATGGAAAAAGTCCTCCTTATAAGGGTAAAGGAAAATTTGAATGTTTTTTTTGAGGAGAAAAGATAAAGTTAAAACTTGAGTTGTAGCATGCAATAAAATTTATGCTTGGACGGAAATGCAAAATGATAACTTATTTTCTGATTAAAAAAATTTTATTTCGCGATAATTTTTATTCAATTTTATTGTAATTAAAAATGTAATCTAATTTACCAACTCAACTCAAACCAAATCATCTTTTGAGAGCATTCATCGAGCAGAAATTATTTTTTGGGTCTAGAGATGATGAGAAAATTATTTTTGATGATGGAGGGGGTGCCATCCTTTGTTCTGAAAGAATTGATATTTTATAGAAATGAATAAAAGTTTTGAGAAAAAAAAATTAACAAAAAAATTCTTTCACTAAAATTTCAGAAATTTTTTCTATGAAAATATTCATTGAAAGCTCGACTTCAAGATTAATTTTGAAAAGATATTGCTTTAAGGCTCACACAGCCTTCATGTTACTTTCACAAACTCCCGCTAATTTTCTCAAAAAAATATTTTTACCCGAGATGAGCTTTTCAGATAATTTGTTAAAAACTTGTTATTTTGTGCGGTTTACTCGGGTATTAACCAAGGAAAATCATCTGACCTAATTTTTGTTTGAAGAAGTCCTTCGTACTCTGAGCCAAATTTTCTTTTCTGAATTTTATTCAAGACTGAGCTAAACTCAATGTATTCATTTTAATGACTGGAAAATGAGAAAGCGAGTATTTTTTTAATTGGGTTGAAGAAAATGGGCGTCATCTCATAATACAGAAAAAATTTATACAGAGAATATATCTCTAGGGTAAAGCATGCTGACTCAGTGTGATTCCTTTCAATCTCCACATTTCTCTTTAGATGACAATTAAAAACGGGAAATTTTCTTCAAAGGAACAGAAACTTAATTTTTTGAGATTTTGCGGTTTTCCACTTCAAAATTGTTGACAAAAAATGAAAATCGACCTGGAACTAAAATATGTGAGAATAGAGAGAATGGCCTGAAGGATGATTGCACGACAGATGAATCCATCAAAAGGCTTACAGAAGACTCGAAGACCTCTATTGAAACATTTTGAAGTCGAAAGTGCTTCATTTCGGCCAAGCTCAATGGCTGGATTTTTAATTTGGTAAATAATCAGGGTCCCTGAATGATTCTAGTTTGTCCACCCTTTTCCTGCATGTCTTGTTGAGTTTTTTCTCACAAAGACCATTTGAAGGATTTCAGTTTTCACACCTCCTCTGTCCTTCAGGATGATTCTCCTGTGTGCGATAACATGAAGGAAGGGAAGAAAAAGTCTCTTGGAAAATAGTGAATTGAATTTAGAAAACGGCAGGACATTCTTGGAAAGTTTGAAAACATCGATCCCAAAGTCACACTTTGTCAAAAAGTAAATCAATATTGCTCATGAATCATGGTATCCAAAAAAAAATTTATGAAATGGTGAGAGGAAAAAGAACTTGAATATCGAATATTTTATGTGTTCAATTGTGGAAAGTGCGTTCTCTCTACCTCAGAGTGACTCCCAACGGAGCTCTGTCAAGAAGCTCATCAGGAGCAGGCGCTTTATGAAAAAATAAAACTCAGCTTTAAAATTCACCAACTCCATCTGTTAAAATAAAAAACTATAACTTTTTTGAGGAGAGTTTTTTTCCGAAAAATTTTTATTTATTCTTTTTAAGAAAACTCAAGACGAGCTGGAAAAGTTTCTTTTTTGTTGGCAAAATAATCTGCGACTTAGAGTGTTTGGGATTTTACAGAGAAGATTCTGGACAAAATCTTGAACTACATCATTTCTTCTTTTCACAAGGTGATTTATTTCGTAAAACTCTCAAATTGAAAAGATTCATCTCTGTCAATTTTTTCATTTAAATAATCGGTCATATTGAGCATCTTAAACATTTAGGTTTTGTGTCAAAAGAGTTCTATTTTACTAATCAAAATCGAAGAAAATTCGATTCAAACCACTTTGATCCAAATTTCAAATGTATAAACATAACGTTAAATTAGGCGTTTTATTTCACTACCAAACAAAACACTCAAAATGACAAGCTACGACGACGAAGTTGGAAAGGAATTTTACACCCATACTCATTCAGATTTCAGCAATGTGAATATTCGACTTGGATTCATCAAAAAAGTCTACTCTATCCTCACAGTTCAACTCTTAATCACAATGGCCATAGGTTTCATATCTATCAACACAGGATTCGGCGATTTTCAGATGAGAAATACCTGGCTTATCATAACTGCATGCATATTCGCCTTTGTAGTTAGTTTAATAATGGTTTGTTGCCATAATCTCGCAAGAAAGGTTCCAACAAACTACATTCTGCTCTTTACGTTTACACTTTGTGAAGCCTATGCTATCTCAGCAGTTTGCAAGGCCTATGCCGACAGAGGTCAGGCTGATCTTGTGATGATCGCGTTGGGATTAACAGTTGGAATGACATTTGCTTTGACATTATATGCTATGACGACAAAATCTGATATGACGACTTTGGGAGGAACATTGTTTGCCTGCTTAATTGGCTTGTTATTCTTTTCGTTTTTGGCTCTTTTTACTCATCTAAAGTGGGTTCAAATTATTATTTCAGTGTTAACTATAATTTGCTTCGGAGTTTATTTAGTATTTGATACTCAGTTGATTATGGGTGGAAAGAGATTCCAACTTGAAATCGATGATTATATTATTGGAGCACTACAGCTCTATCTTGATATTATTATTCTTTTCCTCGAAATTCTGAAACTTTTGGCTGCGACAGAAAAATAATAAATAAATCGAGGAAAATGTTTATACAGTAAATAACCCTATTGTCTTCGATATAAAGTATGTTTAGTAAATAAAAATATATTAACCAATTTAAGAGATTATTGCAAGTTGGAAATACTTTGTTTCTACCAAATTTTTTGTGAAATGTTTTTGCTGAATTTATTAGAAAATAGAAGTGACTTGAGATTTTAAAGCTTTTGAGATCTTTTCTTGACTGAGATTTTTGAACAAATTCTGAGAGGATTCTTTCTATGTCTGATTACTTTAGAGTTATAGTATTTTTCAATTCAACCTTTTCCCGTAGGAGAAATTGATCGAGAAAAAGGAATGCAAAATATTAGCAAAGAGACAGATCATCAATTTATAAATTAATAAATTAACGGGAAGGAATCCATGCACACTTGACCTTTTTTACATTATCTTGTACTGGGCAATCAATTTTATTGTCGAGGTTTGAGAAATAGTGATGTGACTTTTTTGTCTGAAATAAAAGCAGGCAATATTATAAGATGAAATCTGATGCAGAGTAATTTTTCAGAATGATGAATTTTTGTTGAATACGCATCTCGAGGATAATCTATCGTCAGAAGTTAAATTTTAGTTTGGTAATTCAATAGTCTGAAATAAAATTTTACTTGTTTACATCTTGTCATGAAAGATATTTTATTGAATTTAAAACTCTCTGAGGCTCCCCTATAAATAGTAAGTAGATATGTTTTAATAATAATTCATATTGACAGCCAACAAAAAACTTTGTTTACTTCCTTCTATGGAAACTTGCACCAAGTTTCACTCTAGATTTTCAAAGCTACCCGTCGCTTCAAGCTATACCATTGCTGAATACATCTGGATCGGAGGATCCGGCTTAGACATTCGCTCAAAGACTATGTGCATACCTTCCCTCTGTTCTAAGCTCGAAGATTTCCCTGTATGGAACTTTGATGGATCTTCTACCAAACAAGCTACCACCACTGATTCCGAAATCCTTTTGAGACCAGTTTATTTCTGCAAGGACCCCTTTAGAGCCATGGATGCCAACGAAAAAAATGCCTTAACCGTTTTGGTTCTCTGCGAAACACTGAAAACTGACATGAGTCCCGCCCATGCCAATTTCCGATTTTACACAAGCCAAATTTTTGAAGAAAGCCAAGACGAAAAGCCATGGTTTGGCTTCGAACAGGAATATATTCTCACTAAACCCCAAGGTACATCACATTCTCAGCCATTGGGCTTCCCTAAGGGCGGATTTCCCGCTCCCCAGGGCCAGTATTACTGCTCAGTGGGCGCCTGCAATGCCATTGGAAGGTATGTGGCTGAAGCTCATATGAGATGCTGCTTGTATGCTGGATTGAAGATCTCAGGAGTTAATGCTGAAGTATTCCCTGGACAATGGGAGTTCCAAATCGGACCCGTGGAGGGTATCAATGGGTGTGATCAATTGTGGATCGCCAGATATCTTTTACAAAGAGTATGTGAAGAATTTGATGTTGAAGTTAGTTTTTCACCAAAACTTGTAAAAGGAGATTGGAATGGATCTGGATGTCATACTAATTTTTCTTTTGAATCAACAAGAAAGGAGAATGGATATGAAAAGATCATCGAAGCCATTGAAGATTTATCAAATAAACATAAGGAACATATCTTTGTCTATGGAGAAAAGAATGATGAGAGATTAACCGGAGGTCACGAAACTGCATACATAGACAAGTTTACCTACGGAATTAGCAACAGAGGATCCTCCATGAGAATTCCAACAGGCACTGCTCGTGATAAGAAAGGCTATTTTGAAGACAGAAGACCAGGTGCAAACTGCGATCCCTATTTAGTTGGTGGAATGCTCGTTGACACCACCATCTTGAAAGGAAAGCATGGAGAAAAGATTATTAACGCCTACAAGAGCTTCAAAATGTAAAGAGAAGAGAGGATGTGGCTTTCTTAAAAAAAATAGTTTAGGATTTTATGTGATATTTACATTTATTTAGTTTAGGATATTAGAAATATTTATTAGATTTAGATTTTGAGTTGAAAAAAGATTATTAATTTCTTATTTCGTTAGCTAGGTGAGATGAGAACATCATTTTATAACAATGAAAATAGTTTTATATTATGATGAACAACAGAAAAACCAAAAACCTCTGATTGGTAAGAAACAAAGTTTCCCCCCTTGACGAAAATGCTGTGAAATTGCACCAGTTAGAAACCTTCGAGATGATGAAATAATTTGGGTTGTCTCAAATTAAATACAAAGATCAAGAATAAATTTGTTACAAGTACAACAAAAAGTCTCAAAATGAACATAAGGTTAATTTAATACAATGGGTTTTTGTTATTATATGTGTGATTACTACTGGTTTTGTTGGCAGAATTAGTTGAATTCTTTCTAGAAAAGATTGTTAGGGGAGTGAATAAAAGGGAATAAGTTTTACTTTCAGTGAGGAATTTCCATAAAAGTCTTGTAAACTGATCTTTTTCAAGAGGAAAAAGCACTCTACAAGCCAGTAAATTGAAACTACTTTGACTTTTGTGCTATTTGCCAGGATGTTTTGCATTTTAAGTCTGCTGAATTGATCCAAATATGCATCCACCAACATATATTGAACATCACTATTCTCAGTATATTCTGCTCCCAGGATCGAGCTGAGTTCTTTGAAGGTTTTATGTCTTTCTGTACATCCACTCAAGATCAAAATTTTAACTCCTTTTAATATATCTTTTCTTTTTTCTTGATACAATTTTTCAAGATTTTGATTTTCCAAAGTATTGAAATTCATGGCGGTAGTTTCTAAGAAACCAGCGAGAGCTTCCAACTGGAATGAATCTTGAGCTTTAGTTCTTATTTCTGAATAATATTTCAAATCATTGACAAATCTATGATCTGACAGCCAGCCAAAACTTTCATTTTTCTCAATTTTAATTTTGGAAAGTTGTGTGTGATCGACAAGGAGAGGATACTTATTATATCTTTCTTTACTCAAGAGATTCTTGAAAGGGATAAATTTCCTTGAGGAAATCACTTTATTCGACTCAACCCAGATATTTGGGATGTCGTCAAGAATCAATGTCTTTTCTCTTTGCTCAGCAGTCATGTTTAAATTAGCCAGAGATTTCTGAAACACTGGTTTTGAGCTGCAATCTCTTTTTTTAAACACTCTGCTTCTGTTTATATATTTTCTCTCTTTATCAAACACATCTAAAGCTGCCATGACATATTCGTATCTTCCCAGGCTGTAGATATAGATATTGAAAAATTTGGATACACGTTCCAGGAATTCAATCAGATATGGTCTGAGAATGACTAGAATGTGACATCCTCCACAAAAGATCTCATTTATCGCACTTCTCGGGGTTCCAGTAGGCAAACTATTCAAATCAAAGCATTTTGGAAGAGTCAAGGAATTAAGCAAAGTTTCGTCTAAATCAAGGACTAAATTTAATTTTTCATCAGTCGGTGGGCGGATTCTCTCATGATATATTTCCTGTTCGTCTTCAGGTTGTGTTGCAAAGTCTTCTTCATTGTAGTCAATCACAATCTGCACTTCTGGAAATTCTTCTTCCTCTTTGGTTTTTTCAAGGCTTATGAATGGCTCAGAAATTATTTTTGCTTCTCTTTGCATTGTTTGCACTCTTGGCTCAAATTTAGGTTGTGGCTGAGGGTGAGGAGCTTGAGCTTGAGCTTCAACTTCTTCGCAGAGGGAGTTGCTCTTTTCATCATAGATATTCAGATTTTTGTCTGAAAGAGTTGAATCAGTTTCATTCTCATTAGAGTCTTGAGCAGTAGCACAGCTCTTTTGTGGACTTGTATGGTTCGTAGAAACCTTGGACTGTTTATCTCCACCAAGGACCAACTTTGAAATGAAGAATTTATCGTCATCACTACTTTTATCTTCACAAAAATCTTGAATGGAGGTCATCTTCCCTTTATTCTTTGCTTTCTGCTTTAAAATATCGAAAAGATTCTTGCTAAGATAATCATTGTATTGTGCATGAAGAAAGTTCTTTTCAAGTGGCTTGGAATTTGCTCCATTAAGCTTTTTGGGGGACTCATTTTTCTTGATCTTCAAAGTTTCATGCTTCCTATTCTCAGGCAGGTTCTCCTTTTGAGGGCTATCTTCTAACTGTGGCTCAATCTTATTCATTGCCTTGGTGATTTTGACCTTATAATGGGAGTATGTCTCTTCTTTTTCGTTGGATCTTGAGCGAGAACGGCTTTCATCTTTTACTGATGTTTTATTGACATGTGATTTTGGGCTCCTCAGGAGGCTCTTGGATGGAGTATTCTTGAGCGATGAAGCACCTTTTCCCTTACGTTGGAACATAAGTTGGGATTTTTAACAAATACTACAAGGAAAAGTGTCTTTTGATTATAATTGTATCGCATGTGCCATAATATTCGAACTCCGAAAACCGTCTTATATTTAAAATTTTTGCGCAAGTATTCTTAAGAAAATGATCGTTATTTACCCCTAAATTAATTCGCAAATCTTACCTAAATACTTGTTTGAAAAGTTGGTGGATAAAATTAAGAACAGAATTTGGGTCGGTACCTCTCTCCTTTGCTCTTTCTTTGGAATTCTCTGCAAACTTTGGTGAAAATAGATCTTGAGAGTCAAGATCTATCGAAAAAAGGTGATTTCGTTTGCACAATGAAAATTTCCGCGAATATAACGATAATAATTGATATCTTGAATCTGCCGCTTAGAAAAATTTCAGTACGGATTTTCTACCTCCAAAACTATTTAATTCTTTTGTCTGCATATCTTTGGCTCACATATGGTTGGGAGAGGAAGGACTCCCTGTTGCAGGGGTTCAAAGTAGAGAAAATTGATAAAAGTGGACAGATCATCGTCGTATCATTACCAAAATAAAAAATTTAGAAAATGGAATAAACTTTATTTGAAAAAGTTGGCATCAACTTATGGCTTTGTGGGATTGTTAGTTGGAAAGGCCAGATTGCTGAGTTAATTCTTGCTTAACTTTGAAAGAGGATGATTCTGATGTGAGTTTCAATTTTCTTTTTTTAATCCACTGTAAACTCAAAACATCTTTTGTGTCAGAAAAATACGAACTATCTCAGCTTGTTGAGAGATGATCCAAACAGTTTTTTTCGTCAGATGTAAAAATAATGCTCTCTTTTTCTCGTACTCGTAAATTTTTTAGCCATTGCTTTAGAAAATAAAAATATTTTCACTTCAACTCTTCTTGTCTTGGCATTTAAAGACAATACAAATATGCTAAACTTGAGTTTTCTTTACTCTGAATTCAGTCTCAGGACTACTAACTTACAATTCACGGAAATTTTCAAAGGTTTAATTAAAGCCGTGATATTGAATCCTCAGGAATAAAAAGATATTTTTTTGAGTGCGCAAATTTCAATAAAATAAATTTGTCCCAAAATTTTGATTTAAGTGGGAAAAAACACAGTCTGACCTTTGACAAGCTTTCTGGAAATACAAAGACGTCTCGCAAGAGAAATTCCTCTCTGTTTGGCTACTGAACGAAAATGTCCAAAAGAGTCGATTTATTTATTATTTGAGTCCTCAGACATGGCAACCCATTATATGCACGCCTGTTGGTCTAGAGAGGCATTTATTGGATTGATAGAAATATTTGATACGGAAAAGTGAGTTATATAATTTGTATTGGAAAGTGCTATTTTATGAATATTGATATGTTTTATGCTCTTCTTTCCTGGTTTCCCAAGAGAGTCAAGAAATAAAAAATTATCATGATCCTCTTTCATTCAAAGGATATCATATAAAAAATTAGAAAAACTGTATTTGAGCTCAATTTTACAAGTACTGCTGGGCTTTTTGGTTATCACACCTCTTCGTATTCAAATTTTCAGAGAAAAGTATGAACAGTAAAGGAAAAATAATCTCCAAAAAAAATTTTTTTTTTAATTTATTTTCCTGCACTGAAATTTTTTATCGACTTTTGACAAAAGTGTGAATCTTAAAAAAAAAAATTCATTTCAAATTTTCAAAATGCATGAAAATCAAAAGGCCCAACAATATTGAAGCTATCTCTTAAGCTCTATCACAATTCTCCAACGCCTAGATTTGATTAAAATTCTTGAACTTTGTGAAACACAAACTATCAAAATTCAGATGTGTGTTTAATATATTAAATTGTATGAATTGTAAATCGACAAATGATTATATCTGTAAATTTTATTTTCCTCACTTTTCATCTTCATTTTATGTCTGTTGAAGCCTGAAAGTCATTATCATCTTTTCAAACTTATTCCCATTTTTGAGGCCAATAACAGAGATGAAGAAAATTTTTTTTTGGAAAGTTGAAGAACATTGAAGAAGGTTCAGCGATGTAAATTATGGATGGGTTTTAACTATTGAAGCATTATCATTATTCAGGCTACGAAATCCAAATTAATACTCATCCTCAAAATCCTTATTGAACGTCATCCAAGTTTTTGATCGCAAGAAACTCCTTTTTGAGGGAGAACAATAAATCTACAGAGCCATCTCTTTATTTCCACCCAGATTTCACAAAAAACAAACCATATATTCTTCTCTCCAAAATTATCATTGAAAACGCTAAACTATCCTCAATTCTAGTAATAAAAGCAAAATATTTTTAAATAAAAATCTCCCGGAATGATCAATTTTAGCTTCTCAAGGATTCATGAAATTCCTCTTCCTTCTCAAAGGCTTGAAACTTCACTCCCTAATTCAATTTTAGTTAGATTTTTATTTGATCAAATAATGGTCAAAGCATAGAATTTGACAATTCAAACATCGAGAACTTTAATAAAGTTGTTTTGAAAGAAAACAATTCATTTGAATATGACTCACAAAAGCATATGATCATCCTTATCAAACACTTCCAAGTCACCTGAGAAGTGGCGTTTAATAACTCTCAACTAAATTAAAAAAAGTTATATCTAGAGATTAAAGCTAGAATGATATAGCACCTTCAATTTTGTGAAAAATTAAAAATTAACTCATCACTCCCTCGAATTTCGCCAATATTCTTCAGACTCATGAGCTTTATTCATACCAACCCAGGCCAGAGCTCACTAATCGTCCTCAAAATGATTTTGATACTTTCAATTATCAGCTTATCTCGTACAAATTCAGCTTGTCCCAGTTCAGCATATGTTTCAGCTTCTGATGCTTCATCATATGCCTCAGCAATCTGCGCAACCGCTGTTGCCGACACTCCATACCGTATCCAAGGTGGGGCTTCTCTTTATTGCTCTGGTGGATCTCCATATGTGACCCCAAGTGATCCTAGTATCTTAACCCAAGCACTTTGTATTACAACTACAACAACTCCAGGTGGAAGTTCTTCGAGTACGAGTGATGTTCCAATCAAAGAGACTCAACCTCCTGGTTGCCCGGCAAATTATATTCAAGCTACGTATGAGCAAGCTTTAGCTTATAAAGACGAAATTTGTTCAGCACTTGATCAGTGGGACATTGTTGCATTGCAAGGAGGAGGATCGATCAGGGGGCCAGGCTATTCTTGTGCTATCACTCAGACTGAGACTACCACAATGGGCCACATTGCCTGTGTTCCCTTAGCCTATCTTGGTCCCATCACTACAGCAATAGTCACCATTGTAAATGCTGGCGAAAATGTATGCTCTTCTTGTCAATCGCTCATCACAACCGCTGAAGCGAGCACATACTACACCTCTATCCCAGTTGGAACGACTGCCCAAATTGCTGGAGGATCTTCAGTTCAGAGAACGTCAACTTCAACATTCACGATCATCGACCATGATACCGTATCACGAGCGAGTCAAATATGCGCCTCAATCCCTCGGGCTGGATGTCCAACAAGTTCTTACCTTACTTCATCTTGTACTTGTGAAGGTTCGTTTGTTAGACTTTTCCTCCCGTCTAAATCTTTTTAGCTTGTCTTACTTCTTGCTATACATGCAGTGGACCTTCAAATTGTGATAGTTGCTCTGCCATTACAGGCCTTCCCTTATATTATAATCTTTTCTGTTATAATCCTTGCCCTTTGGGTACATTTCAATCCTCATCAACAACTTGTGATGGTAAACTAAAAAAATCCTTTGGTAATAACTTTTTTAAAGACTGCTCAAGTAATTGCTTCACCTGCAGTGGAAACGCTGATTACTGTACAAGCTGTTCTAGCCTCATTTCGACTCCTTTCCTTTATGAGAATAAATGTTTTGCTCAATGTCCTGCTGGCTCCTTTTTATCTTCTCCAAATATTTGTTCAAGTCAACTTGAGAATAATCAGAGTGCTGTCACTTCATCTGAGCTTCCAAAAGTCACAAAGACTTTTTCTAAAATTTCAAATGTTGGGTTCACAGTGGGTGCAGCTTTCTCGAGCGGACCCATGGCAATTTTTACAGGACTCCTCTTCAAACTAATTGGATACATCAAATATCTGGATATGACTTATCCAAATAACTTGGAACAAGCCTTGCAAAACTGGCAGTCAGATATAATCCCAAGTGTTTTCCCAGAGATGTCCCAAAAGACAAAAAACAAACTCAAAGCAAAACCGATCCCAGCGGTTTACCTTAAAAGGAAAGTTGCTCCCCCATTCCTTGAAAACTTTTGGTTTTCAATGTTGAACCTCGCAGCCTCTTTCTTTTCTTTGGGTTGTATTTTGCTTGCACTTGTTTACTACAAGCGAAAGGGAAAGAAAAATGGAGAACTGATCCTGAAATATTTGCTAACTGGTCTTGTCAATTTCATCATCGTCCAACTCTATTATCATTGTGGAGACATTCTTTTATTTTTTATCCTGGAAACAAGATCTATTGACTTTGGAAGTGCCTTATCTATAATCAGCTTCTGCATCTCCATTCTCTTTTTGAGCATCGCAATTTGTGCTTTGGCGTTTCATTCTTTCATCCTCTTAAGGTACACAAAGAGAACTTCAGGATTCGAAGAAAAATACTCTTGCTTTAAAATCTTATATGAAGCTTTTAAAGATTCATCCTTCTTACCATCCTCGTATTTATTGCTATTCACTCTAAGAGACGTCGCTCTCAATCTGGTCATTGCCTTGCTTTTTGAACACACGCTTGCGCAAGCAATTCTGTTTATCTGCATATGTGTTGTTTTCATGAGCTATCTCATCATAATGCGACCATTCAAGAAAACTATGGAGAATATTGGGCAATGCTTTTTTGAAGTTTTAGTTTTGTTAACTTACATTGCAGCCTTATTAATTCAGTGTGCAGATGCCAATGATTGGAGTGACCAAGATCAAATTAAAGACCGGCTCGGACTGGGAGTTCTTGTGATTGCTCTTGTTTTTAGTGTGGTCTCCACCATTCTCATGATCTTCAGTCTTCTAAGAATGGGCATTCATTTCTACAAAGAACTCGTTCAAAGAAAAGCCACAAAGAAAATTCATATTCTCCCAGAGAATAGTCAAGCTACACAACAAAATATGAATGTTACAAACCCAATAAAAAATTCGACTTTTCTTGAAACTGATCGTTCACCTCGAGCTTTAGACGATTCTCCTGTCAGAAATGAAACAGGCTCTGCTCATAATACGGTGCCCAGCGAGGTCTCCTTTCGAGGAGAAAAGAACCGACACGAACTTTTCAACAGTAAACTTGAAAGATTCCAGCCTGAGAAATCTGTCATTCAAGAAGAGAGCGATCAAACTTCGCAATCTCTATCTACTTTGAAATTTGACAAGCCTGATACCTCACGTCTTTATCAAAATCATAGCCAGAGTCATCTGTTAAATCTGTCGAATCAGCCCAACCCAAAAACAAACACCTATTATTTTGAAAATAGGTCTTCGAGATTCAATCACAACTCCAGAGACCCAGCTCTCATTACGAGTAGAATCATTAATTTTGCACCCGATAAAGATTTATCAACAACAGAAAATCAGAAAAATGAATTATAAAATAGATAACCTTTGTTTGTCATTTTCTTTTTTGATAAATTTTTTTTCAATTTGTTGTTTTTCTTTCCGATAAAAAATTTGGTATTTATAAAGAATAATTTTAGATGTGTAACAAAATAAATATTGAAGATTCTCTTTGAGGGCGGGAAAAGATGGAGAAATCTTTTGTTTCTCATCAGGGAGTGTTGGCAAAATGCTCATTTTGAAAATTTTCTTTGAGCAATTACTCGTTTTATTTCTGCTGAGTTTTGACTTTATTCATTTTCATTTCTTCTTTCTCCTTTTCGAGGAAACTCAATATAAAAAGTTGAAGAAATCAAAGAGAGTTTCTTAAACAAAATTGATGTTTTGCGTTTCAAAAAAACTTTTTTTTATTGTTTTTGAATCCAGAGAAGGATTTCTTGGCAGAAAAAGAATGAGGGAATATTTTAGAGACATTTTTCAATGCATCAAAAAAAAATTTTCAAGGAGACAATTTCAGAGTTTCAAAGGTCGGACCCCTGCATAAAGGTGAGAAAGTGTTGATTTATGATTGTCTGACTTTTTTTGTCAATTTATACTCAAATTAGTCAACTGAACACTTACAATCAGAGACTCATAGAGAAGCCCAAGACTTTGGTTTTGCTTTCAAGTCCAAGATGCTCTCAAAAAATTTACATTGAGGAATTGACTTGTCTTTCCTTGTTTGACTAGCTTGAGTTCTGATCTCAAGATTAAGCCGCTGGACGCATATACAACTTTCCTATTTTTATGAAAAATTATAAGGTCTTTTTTCCAAAATATTACTTAGTCTTTGTTAATTCATGTATAAAAATAGATCTGAACATCAGATTGAGAAAAACAATAAGACAACCAATTTTGAAGGGCTAACTTTATTTTCCATCTCTCAGTTGAGGGTAGAAAAGCCAGAAATATAATAGGCAACATTGATGGCAAAGAGAAGGAGAGAGGAGTTACGGAGTTCTTTTTCAAAGGGGTTTTCTTCATGATCTTTAAATATTTAAATAAGTTGTTTTTTCTCTCCTGGTTTAATTCGGGATTAGTTTCTGATTTAATTCATAGAGAGCTTGATGGCCTTTTTAAATTTAGAAATCTTCAATTCAAGCAGAATCCAATCTCGAGAAGAATCTTGAATGAGTTCTTCCTCACATGTAGATCATTAAGTTCAGAAAAGCTACGCAGATGAGCTTTTCTCTATCAACTTGAAAATTGAGATTCAATAGTGTTTTGAAAGGATTCTTTGTAAATGATCAAGACTGATATACATGAAGAGATATATTACTAAATTCTTTCAAAAAGACATTTTCGATTCATATTGATTTTAAGTAATTCAAAATAGCACTTCTTTCTTTATCTTTCATTGTAAACATCAAAAACTTGACTAGACCTCTCATTTTTACCCTCACTCCTAGCTGGGATGATTTAATATTTATCGAGTAAGTCTTGATTCTAAACTCTCATTCAAAAGAAGAACAACAATATATCATTCTGATCACAAATCAGAGTTTCATCAAGATTTCCTTTTTCTTTGAATTCTTTCAACAAAACATATTCTCAAATTTAAAACGAGAAGAAAGAGGATTTTCAGTTCAGCAGATTGTATTATTATTTTCTGACCGTATGACATGATTTTTGTATTTTACTCTATTTTGCTCTATTTTGAGAAGCGTCTGAAATAAATTAAAAAGTTCTCAAACTTATATTGTATTGGCTTATTATTGATATTCCGATTTTATTTATTTAATAAAATTAATAGTTTAATAATGCCTTTAACTTTTCACTATGTAAATTTTTTAATCCTCAAACTATTTTCTGTTATTTCCACCTCTAAGAGCTTCTCTATGCCTCTTTTCCCATATTTCACCTCTAAGAGACTCGCCTTATGCTGATTTTGCCAACCCTCACCCCAAAATTTTTATTGAATAAATTTATGGTGAAAAAATACAGCATAATTGCTCGTGTATTTTACTCTATATCTGAAAAAATTTTATTAAAAATAAGTTATTCCCTAACAAAGGGCTCCTCCTCAAACTAAAAGTAATAAACTCCAACACTATGGATTCTTCTCATCATCCCATCATCGATGTCAACCAAAACAACATGAATCGCCAAAAGTTTGTTGAAAAATACTCCACCGCTGAAAGAAATGAGTGTTACGAAGGTGTTGTCAGATGCTATGGTAATTGCTGCGGTAACTTCACAACTTGGGTCTGTGCTTGCTGTGAAGGATGCAGTGCTTACAAGACTGTCCCCGAATCTCAATTTGGTGTCGTTAAAGAGTTTGGCAAATTCATCAAAGTGCTTCCTCCAGGCCTCCACTATCTTAATCCCATTGTTGAAACTTTGACTTTGGTTGATGCCAGAGAAAAGGTCATTGACTTGAAGAAACAAAGTATCATGACTAAGGATAACGTTAACGTCACAATTGATGCCGTCGTTTACTACAGAATTGAAGATGCTTACAGAGCTCTCTATTCCGTTCAAAATGTCGAACAAGCAGTTGCAGAAATCGCCAAGACCACCTTGAGAGACGTCTTTGGTCACACTCTTTTGCAAGAAGCCCTCGAAACCAAAGAAAAGATGGCCAGATACATCAGAGAAACCATCGAAAAGCCCACTTATAACTGGGGTGTTACTATTACCAGAGTCTTGATCCAAGAAATTATTTTCTCTAAGGATCTTCAACAAAACTTGTCCGCTGCCGCCACTGCCAAGAGAATTGCCGAAGGTAAAATCATCAGTGCCCAAGCTGACGTCGACTCTGCTAAACTCATGAGAGAAGCCGCTGAACAATTAAATACCCGTGCTGCCATGCAAATCAGATATTTGGATGCGCTTACCACTTTGGCTAAGGCTGGTAATACAAAAGTTATCTTCATGCCCGGCGAAACCACCACTAAGAAGTAAACATTGAACTTTGTTTAGTATTGTTAATGATTTATTTTAGATAATTAATCCGGTTTTTGAAAATGAAAGGAGAATGACTATCAAAGGGAAATTAATAAAAATATCTTTTCCTTGCTTCCTTGCTAATCAATAAAGTAACTATATTCTGAATTAATTTGTTATCTCGTTTTATAAATAGATATATACACGACTTCTTTTGTACGTTTTCTCCTTACGTCCAAACCTAGTTAATTAAATTTATTGTCATGTGTCATTTGATTTTATGATATTGATACATCCGATTTGATTCCAAAAATAAAATCCCTCTCTTGTTTTTCAAAAGCTCTGCTACGTTTACTTCAGGAAGACTAAATTATATGATATGCTAATTCCGTTAAAAAAATTCAGAGGTTTTTTACTTCTCTAATTTAGTGAAAAAGATTCATCATGAAACTCAGAATTTTATGAGTTTTGGTGTATATGTTTCTTTGAGATAACGTACCCTGTGTTTACCTTTGATTCCTTTCCAAAACAGTCTTCAAGGATTTTTTCCTGATTTCAAATTTTGAAAATGTTTATTATGTAAAAGATTTTCAAATTTTTTTTGAAAAATTCAAATTCTTAAAGAAAAAACATCTTTTTAAGAAGAAACCTGAAATTCCTCTCTGAGATAAGCGATCTCTTGAGAATATGGCAAGGAATAAATAATTTTTCTCTTATCTTTTCCAATTTCCAAGCAAATCCTCGCTCACATATCTTGACTTGAGAAGATGCACAAAAAGCAACGGCTATTGTATCTATTTCGGCTTTTTCTAAATCAAAACCCTAAAGTTCATTAAACTGCTAGTTTTCGTTTAAATTTATAATTTGAAATTCAGAAATCTAAAATCTGAAACTATGCAAGAAATCGAATCCAGACGTAAGCTCACTCCTGCTGATGGAGCCCACATCTTCTACACTGCTATCTTCCTCACTGCTACCTCTATCGTCAAGGCTAGATACACTACTGATTGTAACATCACCAACATCGATTTGGGCCTTTTCATTGATTTCCTCTTCTATGGACTTTTGTTCTGGGCTACCTTCTTGTTGATCTCCCTGTTCATCCCCAGATATAAGAATGAAAACCTCAGACTCTTCTTCAACCTTTTCGATATCATGTACTGGCTCTTCCAAGCTGCCTTGTTGATCTATACCTGCACTCAATTCTATAACAGTGATGCTGACAAGTGCGTAAAGAACGCTCCTCAAACCCACTTCTTGGCTCAAATCTACATTTACATCACTGGATTCGCCCTCGGCATTATTGTTCTTGGCTTTGCCGCTTGGCTTCTCAGAAGATTCACTAAGCGCACCAGTGGTACTGGCCCTCTTATCTCTGAAATCGAAATTTAAAATCAAGGAGAAATTCAAATTTAAATTTGAAGAAAAGAAATGTTGTTTCGTCCCTAGCTAAACACTTTTATATCTTTCATCATCCTAACTTTCATAAAACTTTATAAAAGAATATTTTGACATATTGATCTTGTCATCATTCATTATGAAAAACTGAGCATTTCTCGCTCCAAAAAATTTTCCTCTCTCAATGTCGACATATTTTGAAATTCATTTGACGAATAAGACACAGACTCAGGGTTAAGACATTACTAGGTACACTCTGAGGGCTCAATGGATTTTTTTTAACAGTTTTTTAGTGAAAAAATTTTATGAAAAAATCTTTCAAATAACAATATTTTTACTTTCATTTCATAACAAAATAAAGACAGAAATACAAAATTTTTTATTAAAATACTCATTCAGACTCTAACTCTAAGGATTTTATACGACCTTTTTTTTTGTCAAGTACAAATGGAGAGTATTCCCGAAAAAATTCTTCATGTGAAATTTCAACGAATGATCACCTGAAGTTGATTTTCTTGATCCTCTTTGAGATTTTTATACCCTGAATTTTTGTTCCCCAATTGAATATGTTTTGCTCTTTTCTTTTCAACCTCCTCAGAGAAGGTTTGGAGATCAGCTTGAGTGGAATTTCTCAGCTTCGATTTCTCTGCATAAATAAACTGGCGAGTATCTCCATTTAACCATCGTTTTCCAATGTTAGCCCTATGGACATAAATTGGCTTTCCTTTTATTAAATCCACAAGAAGGAGAATCATAACAAAAGGCAAAGCAAGGAGGGCTCCAATAAGAAGAGCTAAGATA
>Ga0182738_1002520_pt1 | contig 21689 bp, 19 predicted proteins | sample eDN5th30CBELigMG_FD_128876 | JGI IMG/M metagenome (GOLD analysis project Ga0182738, IMG submission 128876) | Enriched Miracle-Growth compost microbial communities from Emeryville, California, USA - eDNA 5th pass 30_C BE-Lig MG (version 2)... ...
TCTCAAAACCACTTCCACCTTGCAGAACAGCGTCGATGGCCGCTTGAGGAAGTGAAAAAGCGGAGGCTTTTTCGTCCTCCGCTTGCTTCATCCATAATGTCTGCTGCTGAATAGAAGGCACCGATGTACGAGCAGGATCAAACTCGTTAAGGATCATCATGCTGGCGATATGCCCGGCAATCACCGACCAATCGTAAAAGCTCTGCGCCGTCCGCTGCTCCGCCGATCCCGTCCAAAGATGCAGTACGTTGCGGTACGGCTCAAAACCGGCCTTTATGTCATCATCTAACGTTAACTCCGTAATTCCCGGAGGGAACAGACTGCGTATATACAGCGTCCGTTCCCGATCTTCCTTATTCACGTCAAAAAAGGCTTCGATAGCCGCCTTGCTCTCGGAAAGCGGCGCGGCGCGAAGCATATCGTTGATGATCGCTTGGTCATGAAAAAACGGAAGACTTCTGTCCTCCGTTTCCCGGTCGTACCATTTTAGTGATAAATCAGCTCCGTGAGAATCAGTTCCTCCGCTTGCTGCTTCAAGCTGTTCATATGACTCGTCCAGCCCATCGGGTCGGTCGCCTTGTCCGGGGCCGGGTGCTGCCGAGTCAGTTCCTGCATCGTCAGGTCGATCTGCTCCCGTGCTGTCCGGTCGATGTCCGCCAGATGCCGGGTCAGTTGCTCCGACAGCATCAGGTGCGCGTAGGTTCCCTTCCGCTGCTCCTTGAGAAACGTCTTGCGCAACATCCCATATTTCCCGATGCTCATCGGTTCGGTCAGCGTCAGGTCGGGCAGCAGGTAATCCCCGCTCGGCGTGTAGGTCAGTTCCATGCTCAATCATCCTTTCGCGTAATTTAGCTTCATTTTGCGGCAAGGATTCTGGCCTTGCAACGGTACGACTCGCCTGTCGCTCTTTTTTTCGCTGCTCATCGCGGCGCATCGCCCGAACGGTGGATTCAATCTCGCGCAGCATCGTTTCAGCTACGTCGCTGATCGCCGCGCCCAAATGTGACAGCGCAGGGAGCGTATTGAAATAGCCGACACCGGACAGATCGTCAACGCTGATGTAATGGGAGGGTTCCAGACCGCAGCGTGTCAGCGCCATAAAGGTGACCGCGTGTTGAGCGGCTTCCCTGAACAACTGTTCCACATGCGGCTCATCCAGTTCTTCCAGCAGGCTGTTGTCGCGTTCGGCCAGCAGCATCCGCACGTAATCGGCACTGTGATCCTCCACCGCGTTTCGGGCAGCAGACAACAGCGTTTCAACCAGCTCCATACCAGGCTCTCGTTCACTGCCAAACGCATTTTCCAGCGTTTCGATGACGGCTTCCGTATCCGGCTCCTCCATGCGCCATAGGGAGACGGGTTGTCGGCTTCGACTCTGCGTGTCTGACACATCGAAGACATGACGCAACCCCAAATGACTGCCCCGATCCTCGATCAGCGCGATGCCTTTTGCGCCGCGCTTTACCCAACGGTTCAACCGCTTGTTCCAGATTTCAATTGAAGCACAGGCCGTAGCATCGGGGCGCTGCGCGTAAATCAAAAGTTGATCTTGAAACGGATACTTGTAGTTCCAGGCTGCCGTTCGCAGAAAATCGGCCCAGCGCTCGGGGTGATCCGAAACCGCATGGGCCGTACTGGCGGCAAGCTCGGCCATTCGCTGCAACTTGGCTGTCAAAGGTCGCACCTCCTCATACGAAGGTAATTTGGTTCGTCAGACGAATGCCTTCCTCGGAATATCTTGGCGTGAGCCGAATAAGTCCATTTTGCTGAAGCCGATGCAGGTTGCGACGCACAGCAGAAGTGGAAAGACCCACCTCTGATGCAAGTCGCCTGGACGAAAGCAGTACCGCGCCGTTTCGCCCGCCTGCACGATCCAGCAAATAGCTGTACAGCAGCTTCGCTGCAGGGGGAATAGATGCTCCGGTCAGCAACCGGTAACGGGCAAGATCATTCATAGAAGTGCATCCTCCTATCGTTCCAGTTCAGACTTCTGCTTTAGTGGTACCGATGAAGGGGAATGGAGGGGCGACGACAATTCATTTATTCGCTCCGGCCGAGTGAAGCAATATAAATAAAAGTTATAGTCGCCGGCACGCGGAAAGCATCGCAGATAGTAACGATGCTTTGCCGTCTGTAAACAAAAGCCATAGACATCGCTGTGCCGCGCGCTTGGTAGACGGGCCTCTGGATGTTTTATACAAAAATCGTGCATGCCACTGCGGTTTTGAAGCAGCCCCTGTTCCGCCAACGCTTGAATGACCGCTCCAAGCTCCTCCCGAAAATCAGGAGTTTTCAACGAAGAGATATGTTCGAACCAAGTCGCCCAGAATGCCTCCCCATCTTTGCCGAAATCACCGCGCACATGCCCAATACAACCGCGCTCCGTATCCTTCTCGATGGAGGCGGAATAAAAATAAGCCTCATCCTCAGATGTGGCAATCTTCAGCTTCTCAATCATGCTCTTTTCCTCCCAAACGGTATGCTGTTTTTAATGGGTGCCGCCCGTACCAAAATCGTCGTAGCTGGACAAGTCGGCGTGATAAAACACAACGTCCCCGTCTAGCAATGAGAACATCCCCCCGTAAGGATCGACAAAACTGCGCTGAAAACCTTCCATCTGCCACTGGTTGTCCAGCGGCGCATTTTTATACTGCAAATGTGGGTGAGCGATGTCCTTATTGCGAATGGTTTCGATGTTAAAATTGACTACAATATAGCCGTCACGCAGGAAGATCGGCGCATTGTCGTCCAACCGGTGGGTACGTCCGTACTCGGCCAGATTCATGCCTGCTGGCACTGCATAGGGAGCAGCGGGAAGGCTATACTCGCCAAACCAGCGCTGCACCGAGGCATTAGCTCGTGCAGTATCAATGCCGGACGGCACCTGCATACTGCCGATAAACGTCCGAAGCTGCGAAGGAAGTAACATTCCGTCGTAGCCGCCGACGTAAATCCGCTTTTGCGCCGCTTCCTTCAAATACTGCTGTACATACGATGTCTGACTGCCAGAAGAACCATTCACCCTCCAAAGTGAACTGGCAGTATTGGATAACTCCTGCTGCGACACATTGCGCATACGGGTATCAAGCGTCTCCAGCCGCTGCTCGGTGTCTTCCGTGGAGCCGATCCGAATAAACCGCTTGGTTCCCGAATGATAGTACAAGTCCACCTGTTGTCGGTTTTTGCCCTGCTTGTCAACGAAATAAAAGGTAGGCGTGATTTTAATCCCGTCGCCCGCGCTGAACATGTTGCCGAGCGTTTTGACCTCAAATTTGAAGTGATAGCCTGTTTTTACGACAACATTTTTCTTTCCGCTCTCCGGGTGACTGCCGGGCCGAATCGGCAGCACGTAAGGGGCCGTATTGCCGCGCGCCGCGCCGTCGATCCCTTTTGTACCAACCCAATAGCTATTTCCGGTCGGCGTCGCACTGCCTGCCGCCGTTCTGAACACCTTTTCCCACTGGTAGTCGGCAACATCGGTAATTCGGAAGTCGAACAGACGGCCAATAACCTCAACCGCCACAACTTGCGTCGCCACATGATTAGTTAAGTCCAAATTGGCATTACTTTGTGATGTGAATGAAGCCGGACTGTTTTCGGCAAACGTGCGGAATAGTACATCATAATTTCCCTCATCTACCCAAACGGGCATGTAAAAAGTGGTTGTAAGCTGGCCGACAGGAATCGAAGTCCAGGTGTCCTTCGGAATCAACGTTGCGTGGTCAGCCTTGTATACATCGAATGGGAACCTTACCTGCTTGTTTCGCACATATTTGGCATAGTCCCGATTGCCGTAGCCGATAATGTCTCGGTGCGGCCCGCTGGTAGGAATCGTCACGGTAAAGGGGCGATCCAGAATAAGCGCCGAACGATCGGCTGTCGGCACCGTTTTCTGATTATGCGCCTGATCGTCGGCTACAGATGCCAGATTGACGACGGGGGTATGCACCGTCACCGGATTGATGCCGTTGATCGGGAAGCTTTGGTTCCACCCGCCTCCGATGCCCTTGACCAGCGTATAATAAATCGTCCCCGTGCTTGGCTGGCTCCCCTTGTTCGTTTTAGTCGCATCGATGACAAATCCCGAACTATATAAAACATCCTGACCGATCATGGGAGATGCGGGAATCGCCCCCGGAGCAGGAGCCGTTTCCTCCACCGTCCGATTGTCCATGATCGTTTGTCCATTAAAGACGACCGTGTCGTTCTTGACCTTGATTTTCCCGACCGCATTTTCAGCCTCTGACTTCCAGTTCTCGCTTGGAACCGAAGGTCTACTGGAGCCGCCGTAAACCGTTTGACCGGAAAGCACAACGTTGCGATACACCGGGTCCGTAATATGGGACGAGACCGCTGCATCATGGGTGGCGGAAACAGACGGTGCGGTATACCCGTTTGCTTGCAGCGTCACCGAACCGGAGGGCAGGGCATAGTTGGCGACTGTCGCCTTCTGTAAGCCGTACACTTCCAAACGGTCTACCAGCCAATAGCTGTACTTTCGTTCCACACTGTAGCTTTGGGTGACCGTTTGCGTGTCGGATCGGGATACCGGAACCGTGGTCGAATGACCTTCGCTATCCGGCGGGCCGGGAACATATTCCGTCCATCTCAGCGTATAGGTGCGACTGACTGTAATCGGATACGATTTCGAGCCTTTCACTTCTGTGAACGTGTTGCGATACAAATACGCTTTGGCGCTCGCGTTAACATAAAGGCTTTCTGAGGTCGGTATTCCCTTTAAAACGTCAAATCGTTCAGCGCCGCGAGAATCCGCCTTTATGATCGCCGATGCCGTGGCATCCATCGCCTCGACTTGCTGGCTCGTGCCAGGTAACGAGGTATCGCCGCCGTCACTGTCGCCTTTGCGTACGGTGTGATCCGAGGTGGAATCTCCGCTGTTACCATTAGCATCTTTCACGACGACCGTGATTTTGACGGTAATGCTGGAGCCGGATGTGAATGGAATTTTGATCGGCAGCGATTTACTTGCCGTCAGCCCGCTGAGTGAGCCGGACTTATCGTTAGGCGTAACGAATGTTGCGTTCTCTATTTTTGTGATCTCATACGTTTTGAGCGGCACGGGTGACTTCGCTTCAAATACAAAATTCCCATCAACCGTGGTAACTGAAGCCTCGACGTTATCTGGTGCGTCGATACGGGAGGTCACGGTAATCGGGGAAGGAATTTTATAGATGCCGACGAAATTGGAGCCGCCAGAGCCAACCAAGATGGAGCGTTCGAGCAGCTTCGCGTCGCCTTTTTCTTGTATGAATAGCTTCTCATCCGGCTTCTTGTTGTTTGTGATATATGTGCGAACAATTTCATAGGTCTGGCCGCCAGATGTGAGCTGCGGATCAAACGTATAGTTCACTTCCTCTCCAGTCTCGAAGACGCCTTTGTCGACTTCCTTGAGTTTCGTACCATCTTCCTTTTGATAGATCGCCTTTACCGGGTTATTTTCAGCGTATTCGGCAATCGCGTCCGTTCCACCAAGCGCCACCGTGAAGCTTCGCGTTCGCACCTTCGGATTTGTATCCGGATTTTCCTGTAACCAGCTTTTCTGCGTTAGGTCCTTCTTCGGCGATAGGTAGGAGCGGACAATACTGTACGTTTTCCCGTTATCCTCAATCGTCGCAGGAAACTCGTGGTTGATCGTCTCGCCGACTTTGTAGTCACCCTTATGGAACGTGACCTCAGGCTGCTTGAGGATCGTTCCTCCCACGGTTTTCGCAACGACATCGACAGGAAAATTCGCGCTGCGATAGGGGACGTGAATCCCAAAGTAATCATCGAGATCATCCGGGTGCGCCCAAGGTTCAGCGTTCTTGATTCCTTCTAACGTGTAAAATGGGCCTTTGCGCACGTTTCCATTGCCATCGACGGATACCATGATTGCGTACAAGTACAGGTCGTCGTTGTCCTTGATGTCTCCCATGCCTGCTTGCCACATGCCGTCCGTTACTAAATCTTCACTGACTTCGTAGTAGGTCGTGACCGGCTCTCCGGGAATTGGGGGGTTCGGATTTTGCGCGACTTGACGCACCTGTTGATTGACAAATGATGCGTGACTGCCGTTACGCGGATCACTGCACTGTTTGGATGATGTATTCGTGCAGAGTTGGTCACGACGCACCGTCCAACCTACCGTTCTGTAGCGGATGGACGAGGTTGCTGCTGTGCTAGTGATTTCAAATTTGATCTTACCCTCATCTACCCGGACAGCCGGTGTCGCAGCATTCATAAGAAACGGAAAGCACGACAATAAAAAAGAGCATGCCAGCAGCATGCTCAACGTGATTCGTATGAATTTATGTTTGCGCATCTAGTTCGAGTCCGCCTTTCTAATGATATGATTGCGGAACAAACTTGCATTCGGATCGACCTTCAACGTACTTTCCCAATCGCCGCCTACATTAGTGGATAGAGAAATATCGGCGTAGCCTTCGTACCAAACACCTTTCTCAAACGTTTGTTTATTCGGGAACCACTCATCGTAAAGCAAGTCATTGCTTGCCTTGTACGAGACGAATTTAATCCTGAACTTGGATCGCACAAAGTTGTTGCCAAACCCATCTTTATAAATCATGGATGGCTCGGGATCAAGATAGCCTTCCATCTGGATTTGGTTCTCTTTGACCCATTCTGCGTAGCGGCGAATATGTTTCAGTTCGGCATCAGAGTTTTGCATTTTGGTAGCAAAAACCGCCTGCGCCCAAGCGTCATCAATCGTGTTGTAATTTACATTCAGCCAAAGCGCACCGAATGCTTTCAGTCTTCCCATCCAAATATCCACGTTCTTCTTGTTGAATTCCGGCTTCGTCGAGTAGAGGACGGATGAAACTTTGCTGTCTGTTGGATGCGAAAATGGATAGCCCATCTCGTACATTTCGTTCGGAACGTCCGCAAGAATGTATGGATAATCGCTCGCATTCTTCGGTAAGTCGGTCGTGCGAATCAAGCGCCCCCATTGGTCGATCTGCCCCGCGCTATCTTCGCTGGTCTTGATAAACACGGTGTCTGTCGGATTGTCCCAATCCACCTTCGCACCTAACACCTCGCTGACGAAACGGAGCGGCACAAACGTTCGACCGCCGCTCAGGATGGCTTTCGTATCCAAAGTGACCGCTTTGCCATCTACCTGCACAACATTTTGGTCAATCGTCAGAACGATAGATTGATCGTCTCTCGTAATCGGAACCGTCTGTGTTTTCGATTCCCAGCCGACTTTCGCTCCGAGCGATTCGGCGACAAAACGTACCGGGACGAGCGTTCGCCCATTCTCATCAATAAACGCCTGCGCGTCGGGAAACCAGATTTTTTTGCCGTCCATGACGACGCTGACAAAGGTTGGCGGTTTACTGGCTGCGCTTGCCGTCAAACTGAATATACTTCCGAAAAGTGTCACAATGAGGAGGGATACTAACCTTCTTTTCAAATGCCTCACTCCCTAAAGAAAATGTGCGGAACTGGAAAAACTTGCTGTTGCCTACATCATAGTGCCGATTCTGTTGCCTGTCCACTGTCCGGCAGTCTGTCCTCTGCAGAAACCAGGAGCCGCTCGTTACTCCGTGCGTGAAGCCCTTCTTCTTATAACAACAACGACGATGACATAAATCAGCAGCAAGCCCCCGTAGACGAAGGATGGGCGCAATCCAAATGAACCTTCATGATGCGGAGAAATGTCCCCAGTAGCTTGAATCACGGTTCCTGAAGGCATAGTCCGACCGTCCGTTACTTCAAAAGGGAATTCCTTCTGTTCTGTGCGGTCACCCAGCGTTGTCTTTACTTCCGCCATGTAAGAACCGGGAGAAAGCGGCCTGTTTAGCTCCGCCATGTACTGTGCGACCGTGCCTGCATAAATGGAATCAACCGTTGATTTCCTTTCAAACAAAAGCTCGCTGGCATCGTCCTGCCGTTTGAGCCGCACCTCGATCTCCGGTTCGGACAAGCTATCGCCTTCATTGACCAGCAAAATCGTCAGGCTCGCTTTTCCGTTCTCCAGCGTATATGCGGCCGCGTGCGGGACAGCCTCAGGAGGCTTCGCTTCGTCCAACTTGTAGTTGAGGACGACCTGCAGCCCGATTTTACGCGCCGCCGATTCCCTCTTACTTTGATCGTAGATGCCGATGACGGACACGTACTGGCCCGGCTCCACACTTTCAGGTATCTGCATTTCCATTGTAAAGCTTTGCGTCTCGCCAGCCTTGAGGGTTATACTGCGATCCGGCGCCCTGTACCATACAGCCGAACCGGTATCGGGATCGCTCGGTAAAGTAAAATCCTTACCGCCGCCCAATGCGGGTATGGCATCGGCCGCATAGAGCAGCGCTGTTATTTCCTCATCTGTGGGATTCGTGACGTGAACCGTGTACTCGCGATTATCGCCGGGAACTATATCCTCGACATAAGCGCTGAGCTCCGGATTGATCCGGTCGGAATCCCCACTGATGACCAATTGCTGCCCATCCATAGGGTTTGTAAATCCGACGGCTATCCAAAAAACGATTGCCGCCAGCACCAGTCGAATCCACATGATTGATGAACTCCTTTGCTTGTATTCCGCTTGCCATCGCTTACATGAGCGAATAGGCATACGTTCCTGCTAGAAGGCCGAGCCGAGGCAAGTCAGGGGCATATATCCCTTGCGCGCGGCTGCTTGCTCGCTGGCAAACGTTTCTTCGGTCGGATAGGTGTAACCGCAGGAACTGCGGTAGTACACCTTCATACTGCCTCTCCTTGCCCCGATGATCGTTGGACGTTTCACGATGCGGCTCCCGCCAAGCGCATAGTTGTTGTATACCTTTGCTCCCATCGGGATACCTTGTACAAAAGCCAAAACGCCCACATCATCCACCGTATTGTGCCAGTCCTCATCGGAGATCAGAGGCAGGGTGAACGTGTAGGACAGGCCATTTCGAGAGACCGTTTCGTTATATCGATTGATCCGGTAGGCCAACTCGTCCTGGATCGCCCGGACTATCGTGCTTCGTCGTACCTGCTCGAAGAGCGCAGCATCCTGCAAAAGCGGAATCGTCGTTTGCTGCCGGATGTCCTGACGCAAGCCCTCATGCCAGCTTCGGCTGGCCGCATCGTAAGCGAGTACCTGCTGGTCGAGCGTAAAGGAAAGGCTGTTACCCGCCGAATCGGCATACGCATAAGGCTTCTTCGTTCCCCAAGCCGGTTTCATGACGGTTTTTCCGTCAGTCCCCGCCCAATCTTGCTCGGAATAGACGTAAAATCCGTCGTACCCGACGATCACGATAGCCGGAATGTAGCGATGCAGGACACCTTGCGACACCGGATCATCCCCAGCGCCGAAGCCTGCGTCCAGCGTCCGGTAGAACGCCGCTAGTGCTTCTTCCTTGTTCAGCGCGACATGTTTGGCCGAGGCATATTGCGCTTCCTGCTGCTGGCTTGCGTTAACGACGAGCAACCTCGCGGCGTCGTCCACCGCGGCATCCAGCGCAGCGTCGTATCTCATCTCCGTCAGCACCGTCCGTCGCAGGGTATCTATCTCATTCCGGTTGACTATCGCGAGGGGGAGAAACAACAGCGCGCCGACGATTGCCCATTCAATCCATTTCATTGCGCACCACCCCGCCATACGGAATCACGATTTTTTCATTCGGGCTGATGGTATTATTCAGAAAATCGAAGAGCAGCGTGCCTGCCGTCCGGTTCGTATTGCGCACAATTACCGAAAAGCTGTCGCCCGCGCGCATCCGATAACGACGGCTTGGATCATCCTTTGCTGCCCGATTGTCGGGGAACAGCACCGGCAGGATCTGCGCATTGAAAAACGCATCGTACTGTACCTCGTAGTTGCCCTTAAAGGTTTCGGGTCGTGTCGGATCGTCGTAAACCGGCACGTACTTCTTGCTGTCATGCTCCATCTGAACGTCGAAGGTATTGCCGGTCGCCGCAAGCGCGGTCATGAAATCGTTGTACATCGTTGGCGTGATGCCGCCTTTGTCCCGAACCGCATCGACGAAGGCTGTCGTCGCGCGCAAGGCAACCAGTTCCGAAATATCGTCCTGCTGGTCAAAGGCGGCAGAGAGCGGGTAGAGATAGAGCAGCAGAACAGCGATCAATACGGCGAAAATTTTGATCAGACTGTTCATGGCAGGCTCCTTAGTGTCAGGCGCTGCAAGTGACCAGAAACGTCCCGTTCATAGGCGGGCTGATAACGCCCCTTTAGACGTATGCCTGCGGACGAAAGCTGCTCCCGTTCCAGCGGCGGCGCGAACCGAACGCCGTCTACCACCATTTCCGCATCTCCTTCATCTAGGCGAGCGATAGCTTGCAGCACTTCCGCACCGGATACCGAACCGTCGCCCGAGAGCGGTACAGCGATTTGCTGCAAGTTACGATCCTGCGATTGGCCGGTTACATAGGCAAGCGAATTGAGTGAGGCACCGGTCTGAAACAAAATCAGACCGCTGCCTGCGGCCATGAGGAAAACGAGCAATGCTGCGCTCATCTCCAGCATCGTTCTTGGCGCATAGTTCATGCGTTACACCTCCTTCATGACGAAAGCGTCCAACCTGGGCCGGACGCTTTCGTAACCTCATCCGACCTTATTGCTGCCGGAAGACGATGCCGCGAATGACATTGCTGCTGTCCAGCACCAGCGTGCTGCGGAACTTGCCGCTTGGATTAACGTAGTTGATGTCCGCTTCGTCTACGGTCTGGCTAATCTGGCCGGGTGCGGCTCCGACGATTGCGCCGTAGGTGATGCTATCCAGAGGCACACCGGTATTGACAACCTTGCCGTACCACTGACCGGTCGGGTTTTTGCCGGTAACGATCTGGATGCCAAATTGGTCCTGATCGCGGAACTTGCGAAGCGCGTTGACAACCTGACTGCCCGAAAGCGTCGTATTGTCATACACCGTAAACGCCGTTTGTGAAAGCTCCGTCTGGATATTGCTAAAATTGCTTTGAGCCGCCTTGGTCGAATCCTGGGCGGAAATAAACAGCACGACAGCCAGTGTAATGAGTGCGATGGCAAGGAAGATTCCTGCTGCCATGACAAGTGCCTTCTGCGCATTGGACATGTACAATTCTCTCCTTTGATTAGGGGATAAAAAAAACGCCTTCCCGCTGATGAAGGAAAGCGTCTATATGGGTTACTGGATGCGTTGAAGCTGATCGTAGTACACGGTCATCTGATGTAGGCTGACGACGACAAGCGGAATGACCAAATACCCGAATATCAACGTCATCAAGGGGGCAAACCCGATCCAGCGTCCCCAGCCTGCCTTTTGTTCAATTAACTGTTCATACTCCTGCTTGCGCTGCTCCCGCGCAAACGCCTGCTCTGCTTCGAGATCGTCGAATGCCTGCCGGATCGTCAAATGCTGCGAAGCCATTTCCAGCTTTTCCACGATCCGAACAAAAGGTAGAAACGGTGCATCTTCTTTGAGCTGCGCAAGCGCCTGCTCCTCACCCTGTTCAAAGTGAAGAAGGCAGGCTTGCAGTGGCTCCTTGAAGACCTGCGCGAACTGCTCCATCCATAACAGAAGCTGTTCAACCGACATCCGATCCATCCCGGCGAGCATGGCAATCACGGCCTGCAACTGATCCACCTCGTGTTTCATCTCCATCTGCCGCATACGCCGCTGGAACAGCCGAATACCAACTGGCAGCGTGTACCCGCCCCATCCTGCGGCGAAAGCCAAAAACGCTTCCCACCACGCCAGAAAAGGCTTATTCAGCTTCTCCAGCTTGCCCAGGATGCGCCGCGCCGCCTCTCGAAGCTGATCCTCCTTGACCTGTGCAGCCGGGTCCTTGCGCAGCAGGCTGATGACGCTATTTTCGCTTCGCGGCCTCACCTCCTTTAATTGATCGAGCATCCTGCGATCCAGCGCGGCGGCTTCCCGTGCCTTCGTTACCTCCTCCGGGGACAACTGCCCGAAAAGTGTTCCCGGCTTCACAGGTGAATACAGCACCTGATGCCGCTCCGCTGCATGCAAGGACACGAATAAGCCCAGCACCGCCAAAAAGGCTGCGAACCCGGCCACGATCCGCTGCACGTAAAACCATTCGAGACGTAAGGGAGAGGCTGTATCCTTGAGCAGCCGGGTTATCCGTTCCGCTTCTCGCGAGCCGGGAACCGGCCCCAGCCGGTGGGCCAGCCAGCGCATCCACGGCCAGCCATAAACCCGTTGCTCCCATCTTTTTCGGCTGGTGGGTCTTGCTGTCGCATCCAGCTCCGACAGGTTGCGCAGCAGCACGTAGCATAGCCACACGACGACAAGCAGACAGAGTTTGGCGGCCCAACCGAAAGCGCTGGCGTAGAACGTGTCCATTGCCGGAAAAAAGTGGCTAGCCCAGGCTTCAATCGGACGGGTAAATAGCAGCGGCAGCAGCGCGATAACGGTCAGCCCCTGTAATAAGAAGCTGAGACGCTCGCGACGCAGCAATTCCAGATTCAGTTCGATGGACAGCTTTTCCAGTCCCTTGAGGTAGACCGAACCGCTTTCCGTTTGCTGATCGCCATGCTCCTTGATGAGATATGACAATCCCGCAAGGCCCTGCAAATAACGATTCGGGGCATGCTCCACATATTGCGCCAGTTTATCTTCGGCGTCGCTGTCCGTCAGCATGTCGTACAGTTCTTGCCCGTGCAGCGCCATTTCATACGGCGCGCTGTCCGCCGATTCATAGACGGCTTCATCTACCATCCCGTGACGATGGTAATGATGTCTCACATCCCCAAGAAACAGACGAAGTTGTCGCAGCAGCCGCATTTCGAGCCGATAAACACCCATATCCGAGAGGATGCCGTGGCCGACCCAAAGACCAATGCCGAGCATCGCCAGCGTGTAAGGGTCGCGCACCGCCAAAACAAGCGGAATCGCGGCCAAAAACAGGACAAGCCACATCAAGAGCGCCGATTTCATCACCTCAAGCCGCAGCTTCCATTCGTCCCCGAGCCGCAGGATGACCAATCGCCTGCGAAGGTGCAGCAAGTACATCCTTAAAACCGGCATCTGCTCGCAAACGCTGTATAGCTGCTGCATGAAGCTGTAAACCGCCTGCTTGCGAGGCGCTTGCCCCGGCTTACGCAGCGCTTCGTAGCGCCGGACTGCCGCCACCTCCGAATCACGCCGGGACAGCCACAGGAAGGCCGCGACAGCAGCAAGAAAGAACACGGTTGCGATGCCGAGCAGAGGGGAGAGCCATTCCTGAATCATGTCTCATCCCCCCAATGGGATGCCAGAAACGCATCAAAGACGGCCTGATCGGGGCCGCTCAAGTATTCCGCAATCTCGCAGCGACTTTGCTCGGACAGGGGATGAACGGCAGCGTAACGGCCGTCGCGGTATTCGACGAGATTTCGGGCGGTGTACAGCGGGCGATCCGTCGAGCGGCGGAAGTATTCGAGCGTCGTTTCCATAAAGGCTGCCATCCGTTCGTCCTTTGTCATTTTCCCGCGAAAGGCTTCCGGGTACGCCGTCTCCTGCGGCACTGGGACGCATTCCGTAATGCGCTCGATATAGCGCCGTCCGTCCAGGTCGCGGCGGAGGTGAATATCGAAGTTGACGACGCTGACGACCTGCTGCTCCGCCACACGCTCGTTCGTAAACACCTTTGTTTTCAACAAGGAATTGCGGAGAGACAGCACAAGGTCACGGAAGGTTTTGGCGTGATGCGTGAACAAGGTGAATAATGACGCCACCTGTGCCATCTGAACCATCCAAGCGGCGACCGGGTCGGTCGCTACCTCGCCCAAAATATTGACAGAGCCGTCCGTCTTCTTCTGGATGTCCAGCCCCTGTTGACCGGAAATCGTCTCGGTTTCGCGCAGGCTGACGATGTTGCGTTCTGGATAAATTTTGCGCAATTGAAGCTCAAAGCTCATTTCCTGTACCCGGATCGGCAGCACTTCTGGAATATGGCGAACCATCGCCATAAGCAGCGTTGTTTTGCCGCTCCCCTGCGCGCCGGTAATCGCGGTGATCCGCGCACCCGATACCAAGTAACGAATGAGGCCAATCGGCAATTCCGCGCCTTCGTCCTGAATCAACTGCTCTAGTGTCGCGCTTTGCACGTCGAATTTGCGCACAAAAAAAGCCCACGATTCACTGAATCGGGGGCGCAGCACGACGACGCGGGAGCCGTCTGCCATTTCATTGACCTTAAATCCGTTCGCCTCGGACAACTGGCCGGGAAAATTGTGCTTATAGATGATCTGGCAAACGCGTCGCAGTTCCTGCTCGGAGCCGAAGGACAAGAAGCTCAGGTGGATGGACTTCCCTTTGTAAAACAGCCATACGCTGTCATGCGAACGGGGCAGCGACTTAAGCTGTGCGTCCTCCTCCAGCGACCATTCGCCCTCCCACATGAGCGGCGGCAGACCAGATACGCCCCCGGATACGCCGTCTACACGCATGTCGCGCAGCTCGTCCACGACGCTGAATCCTTTGTAATGCTGATAAATCCGCTGGACGACAAGTTGGAGCTTATCGTCCGTCGTCAAACACGGCGCTTCATGAGCGAAGACGCTACGAATATCCTCCGCCGTAATCCGGTACGTTTCAAGCTGGCCTTCCTCGTTCCGTCTTTGCCGATCCCATTCATAGGTTTGAACGAGCCGGCCGAGCGCATGAAGCCCGGCTTCCTTTTTATATGTGTAAAGCAGAATATCAAACTGGTCCTGCGCGGAGAGGGACTCCGGCTGATGAAAAGGCAGCAGGAGGTTCAAATGTGCATCGTCCAACTCATAGCGCTGCGCGAGCAGGTCGGCAATGATCTCCTTGACGTATTCCTTGTCCCGCAGATCACCGGAGGTGCAGCCCCGCAGCGCCTTTTTCAGCTCCGCCCGTTTGCTTTTTCGGCGGCGGTATTCTTCCTCCGACAAACCGAAGTCGGCTAGGTTGCTGCTGGTTAACTCGTGTAGCGTTGCTTTTACGAAAGTGGTCATCGCTTCCAGCGTATATATCGATGTGTCGTCCGTCCATTCCGGCAATCGTCGGCTCAGGCGCAAATAAAGGAAGAAGATTGAAAGCAACAAGAGCGCGATCAGGATGAAGGCATTGAGCATAGCCGTCATGGCGTGTCGCCCTCCTTCCCTTCGAAAAGGTGCTGCCTTGCGCCTGCGCTTTCTATCACAGCCTGCGCCAATCGTCGCACCTGCTGCACGAACAGATGGTTCTCATTCCTGTTGCGAAACCAGAAAGAATTCGCTTCGCCATGCTGTGTCGCATCCATCCAGCCTGTATGATGTGCGACAGGGTACACGGACGTTCCTATACGGAATTGACGCATGAGATTTTTAACGGTGAGCGTCGAATAAGGGTCGTACTGTCCGAACACGAGCAGCGTCCTACGGCCTTGCAGCATCGCTGCTTCTGACGATTGAAAAAATCGCTCCAACAGGAGACGGTTTTGCGGTAGACAGACGACCCATACGTCGGCCTGCTGCCGCAGCATTTCATCCCAAGCCGCCCCGCTGCCGCCCCCCCCATCGAGCAGCACCACATCGTAAGCGCGGCGGGCAACCGCAAGCAGCGGTGTGAGCCATTCTTTTGCCGTTTCGATAAAGATATCCTCTTGCTTGATGGAGCCGGGCAAAATATCCAGACGATCCCGCAGCAACGGATGGGCATAGTCTCGCAGCATGACAGGCTCCAGCTTGCGGTTTTTCAGCAGACGCAAGAGCGCATCAATTCCCGTGTCCGAGGTACGCGTGTCCTCTCTTGCGGCAGGTCGATAATAGGCTCTTTCGACAGCGGCGTAGCTGCTTTGCAAATGCCCGAGCAGCAGCAATCGCGCCGAAAATTCCAATCCCATGCACGTCGCTGCGGCGAGCAGATTGGTCGTTGTCCCGGCCTGACCGGGTACAGGACTCCAAAATACAACGGTAGCTCCCATAGACGTACTCCTTTCTACCACACTCGCACTTTCTTCCGGGCGATTGACCAGGCCCGCCGCGCTGCCTTGCGGTCGCATTCGCTAAGCTGCTCCAGCATCGTCAACAGCATCTCGCGAAACGCCCCGGTCAGCCCGAGAAGGTCGATGCGGCCGTGGTGCTGATTGTTCAAATCGACGGCTGCATCGCGTTCATCCAAAGGGAAGCGAAACACCGTATCCTCCCACTCTATATGCCGCAACCGCTTTTCGGCTCGCCACGCCGCCAACTTACACGGTACGTATGGCGAGAGCAGTTCGAAAAACGAGACAGACTCTTCCGTGTTCTGTAAGCCGAGACGAATCATCAGTTCCTCGTTTTTCTCCAGTGACAACCGCTTGCCATCCCAGCACCACACCCGCTTATCGAATTGGGACAGGTTGTGGTGAAAAACAAATTCCGTATGGTCCGTGTCCAACAGCATGATGTCGTATGCCGATGTCGTCCCTGCCTGTGCCAAACCTCGTTCAAGCTGCTCGGGCGTAAGATAGCCGTAGGCCACATCCATGCCTTCAAATTCCTGTATGGCGCTGCTCACATAAGCGTGCGGCAGATAACCCCGAATCGACTGCGTGACCGTAGAATCCACCAGCAGCACTTTATTCCCCAAAGCCACAAGCAAGCGGCCAAGCACCAGCAAAGCATGCGTCTTGTCCGCTGCGCCGATAAAAACAATTTTTTTCATATCCGCACTCCTCATTGATTGAAGATGTCTTCCCACTTATCTCCGCTTGCCGGAGGCGCTTCGGTTGCAGGAGGCGTACCCGATGGCAGCGACGGCGAAACGGCAGGAGGGGGCGTCTGTTGATTTTTCGGAGATTGAGTAGCTGCTGCACCAGCAGCATCACTCACGCTAGGTTGCGGACCATTCGTCGAAACTGCTGATTCTCCAGACTGCGGTGTGCCTACTGGCTGTGTTCCGCTCATGGCATTGCCCTGCCGCGTCGTCATCCGTTCGTTTTGCAACTGCTGCTGCACGGTTACACTACCGCTGGTGACGCGAAGTTTGTCCGAGTCGCTGACTGCCTTCAAATTGCCATCCAGCGTTTGACGCAGCGCGCGGGCAAGTTCGATTTTTGCGGTTTCGAGCAGATTGGGATCGACCGCCATCAGGTTCAATACCTTCTGATTGGCCGGATAGTTGACCACAGCCGCTTCCTGTAAGCCCGGCTCGATGTACGGGAGGGCATACAGCCGCGCTCCCTGCAAGTACGCATCAATAATTGCGCTGGACGTTTGGAGGATGTCCATCTCATTCAGCTCCAGCCACACAACCGTACCGGAAAGCTCCTGTACCTTCTTTTTAGATAAGAGAACAAAGTCCTCGCCGGTTGGAAAGCCGATGCGAACGTCTATATATTGGTTAGGCTTGAGATTAGAGGGAAGCTGAATGACCTGAAACTCCTGTATGCGCAAATCCTTCGGAATGGGCTGTCCTTCGTACAATAAAGAGGAAAGTAGCGGCATTCCTGATGCAAGCTCGATCTTGGCGTTTTTGCCGATGATGCTTTCCCGGTCGGTGATGACGCCCGGCGGAACCAAACTGACGGGCATCGGAACAGCCTTGAGGTCATCCGCTTTGAGCGAGACGCCTGCCGGTATCGTTTTTGCAGTCGTCCAGACAGTTCGGCTGTTTTGCTGCTCCTCCTTTTTCAATTGCTGAATCTGCCGCTCATACTCCTCTTTCATCTGTTGCTGCTTTTGCTGCTGGTCAGTTTGCTGCATCAGCATATACAAGGCCGCTGCTACCAGAAGCGCCACGCTGATAGCAATGGCTCCCATGATGAGCGTCTTGCGGTGTCGATACGTCCATGACATCGTTCACGATCTCCTTTCATTTATATAGAAGATACCTTGCGCTTCTCTTAACGCGCTTCGCCTCGCGGACGCGGCTTTGATGGGGCTTGCTCCGCTTGTCGTTGTGCCAGCTTCTCGGCCGCCCATGTGGGCGTATGCTCCGGCTTCAGGAACCCCATCAGGTCTTCCCGGTTATAGCGGTATTCATCGCCGGAATAGAGGGTTTCCGCATAGACCGACCGCCCACGTGAGTTCCCCGCAGCCCCGAAACCTCCCGTTACCCAAATCAACTGATGGTCTGCCGTGCGAAATTCCGGCCGCAACCAATCCAAACGGGTCACAACAATTCTGCCGCCGAGATCATCGTCACTTTTGATGGGCAGGCATTGGTCGGGTTGAATGGGAGGCATCGGCTCCGTGATCGTAGCGCGCTCGTTCTGGAGTTTCTCGATTTCCCATTGCAATAGCTTGGTAAATTCCTGCATTGCGACCAGGTAATCCTCATATCCTTCTGCACCGTAATACTGATCGATACCAAACAAATTATTCTGCGAGCAGTAGCAAACCAAATAGGGCTTTTCGGTATTCGTGATGTCGATGCCTAAAACAACCTCCACCCTACCAATGGGCAGCGCTTGATAGACTTCGTAATCACCGGCCATTCGTTTCTCTTGCTCCATCGTCAGCCCTCCCGGTTCTTTTTGTGGTCACGTTTCTTGTGCCAGCCTTCGGCTTCCTGAGCCTGCTTGCGCAGTTGTGCTTCTTCCTCCTCAGACGGCCTACTACGCGCAAAACCCGGCTTTTCTTTCATCAGACGTTCATACTGACGCCGTTTTCCTTTCGTAAAGTCCATTGATGATCTCCTCCCCGAAAATGGGCATAAAAAAAGCTCTCCGTCAGGGGAGAGTTCGCATGAACAGGACGGCAACGGGAGAATTACCGTTCGTGCTCCCTCTGCCGCCTTTTGTACCAGCTTTCCAGCAGTTGCACAATCAGGTCTTCCTTTTGTTTTTCCGAAAAGTCCCGTGGGAAAAAGCGGTCGATTCGTTCACGCTGAATACTCATTTTTTCTTTCTGATTCGGCTTTTCCTCCGTCAGTATGGTGTAAATAACATCTGTGCTCAGCCTGCCTTCTTGACTCATCTTTTTCAACCGTTGCGCCTGGGCAAGTGAAGGGGTGCAATCCTCAGCCTGCATGGTATCGAAAAGGGCTTGCTGTTCTTTCTCGGCCAAGTAAGATAACTCAACGGCAGGATTAAAGGCAATCCGTTTGTCGTCTACCATTTCAAGAATGGGAGGAGTGAGTTCGGTTAGGCGAACGTATCTAAATATTTGGTTTTTGCTTTCGCCCATCTGTTCTGCTAATATCTCGCTTGATTTCTTTGCAGCAGACTTGTTCCCAACTTGGGAACGAGTTAAATCTGTTCGTTGTCCTTGTCTGTTCATTGCTTCCAATTTCATTTTGTAGGCAAAAGCTTTTTCACTCGGAGAAATATACTCCCGTTGCAGGTTGCTATCCACCATGATGATAGTCGCCTGATCGTCATCCAACTCGCGAACGAGACATGGAATTGTCTCCATACCAGCCAATTCACTTGCCTTCTTTCGACGATGGCCGGATACCATCTCGTATCCACCGCCTACCTTTGGCCGAACTAAGCCGGGAACAAGGACGCCATACTGCTTGACACTATCCGCCATTTCTAACATCGCTTCATCCGCCCTTACCTTAAAGGGATGACCGGGAAATTCACTAATTTCAGCCAATGGAATATCCATCACCTTTTCCCGTTGCGAATCGTTGCGGCTTTCCTCTGTCGAGAATAAATCATCGACTTTGGTCAGCTTTATGCTGGCGAGCCGATCTTCTTTCGCTGCCAATATCCTGCACCTCCTTCGTAAGTGCAGCGTAGGCTTTAGCAACCTGTCCGTTTGGATCGTGGGCAAAAATGCTTTTGCCTTTGGCGCTAGTTTCCGCCGCACGGATGGACAGGGGGATTTCTGTATTGAACACACGCAGCTTATCCCCGTAATCCCGACGCAGCACCAAAGAAATATCTTTGGCAAAATTGGTCCGGCTGTCTACCATCGTGAGCAGCACACCATCCACCGCCAGCTTCGGATTAATTTGCCGTTTGACGCGGGCAACCGTCTGCAAAAGCTGCGTCATGCCTTTGGCGGGTAAGTAGTGCGCCTGCACCGGGATGATAACGCTATCCGCCGCTGCCAATGCGTTGATTGTCATCATCCCCAAGCTTGGCATGCAATCGATCAGGATATAATCGTAATCTGCTTTCACGGAATCGATGTATGAACGCATAATCGATTCTCTGCTCATCGTATTGACGAGCGCCACTTCGACTGCCGATAATTCGATATTTCCCGGCATCAGGTCAATACCTTCATGATGATGCAGAATGCCTTCCTTAGGTTCATACGGCTCCTCCGTCATGCCCTTCACAAGCATCGTGGCGAGTGAAATGGACAGACTATCCGGTTCGTGGAAGCCTAACGAATCCGTCAGATTGCCCTGCGCATCCGCATCCAATAGCAGAACCTTCTTGTCTGCCGCTGCCAAACCAATGCCGAGGTTAACCGCTGTTGTCGTTTTGCCGACGCCGCCTTTCTGATTGGCAAGGGCGATTACTTTTGCCATCCAATAGGTCTCCTTTCATGCAAAAAAGCCGACTGCGCTGAACATTTAAGTTCAGACAATCGGCTTTTTGAAAAGTATCTATATAAAAAGAGAACGCCCCTGAAGCGAAAGGGACGCTCTCTTGGATATTCTCAATTTCAATTAGAAGTCATCAGTTGTGTCCACCCATTTCAAATCCAACACAATAGAAACCTCGATTTTATCATTCAATATCTTACTTCTAAAGTCGTTTTCCTCAATTTTAAACGACGCATACTTCGCAGAATACTGATAATTCAGGACTTCTAGGAATCGACCCGACATATTCCTACCACGCACTCCACATGCGTCGTATGCGGGAACATATCCACCGGAGTTACTTCAACCGTCTTGTAACCACCATCCTCGAGTACTCTCAAATCCCTCGCCAGTGTCGACGGATTACAAGACACATACACAACCCGTTCTGGCTGCATGCGGATAATCGTATCCAGCAGCGCTGGATCGCAGCCCTTCCTTGGCGGATCGACGACGATAACGTCAGCCGCAATTCCTTCCTCGCGCCAGCGCGGAATAACGACTTCGGAAGGCCCTGCCTCAAAGTCTGCATTCTCGATTCCGTTAAGCTCTGCATTCCGCTTCGCATCTTCGATCGCCTCTGGCACAATCTCAACACCGTACACGCGTCCAGCCTGCCGAGCGAGGAACAACGAGATCGTTCCGATACCACAGTAAGCATCAATTACCGTCTCTTGGCCCGTCAGTCCTGCATACTCCACCGCTTTCCGATAGAGAGCCACCGTCTGCTCCGGATTTACCTGATAGAACGAGCGCGCGGAGATGGCGAAGCGAATGCCGTCGAGCTCATCATAGATAACGTCGCTGCCCCACAGCGTGCGGGTCTCATCGCCGAAGATGACGTTCGTATCGCGCGTGTTTACGTTCTGCACAATGCTGTTCACTGCTGGCAGCGCGGTGCGAATGCCTGCGATCCATTGGTCCTTGTTCGGGATATGCGTTCCGTTCGTGATGAGGACTACCATCAATTCGCCTGTGACGAAACCCGTCCGAACGACGACATGACGAAGCAGGCCGCGGCCGCTCTCTTCATTGTAAGCCGTGATGCCGAGCTCCGTACCGATGCGCTTGATATGACGCACGACTTCGTCGTTGCGCTCATGCTGGATGAGGCACGCATCCATGTCGATGATACGATGGCTGCCCTGCGCATAGAAGCCGCCGATCAGGCCGCCCGCGGCGCCTTCTTCAAGATCGGCAATAGCCATGCCGATCGGCACCTGCGCTTTGTTCCGATAGCGCCAAGGCTCGTCCATGCCTACA
>Ga0182738_1002522_pt1 | contig 21682 bp, 20 predicted proteins | sample eDN5th30CBELigMG_FD_128876 | JGI IMG/M metagenome (GOLD analysis project Ga0182738, IMG submission 128876) | Enriched Miracle-Growth compost microbial communities from Emeryville, California, USA - eDNA 5th pass 30_C BE-Lig MG (version 2)... ...
AGGATGTGGCGCCCGTTGTGCGAGGCCCTGGGCCAGCCCGCCCTCGCCGACGATCCGCGCTTCGCCACCGAGCCGGAGCGGCGCAGCCGTTCGGCCGAGCTGGCGAAGATCATGAGCGAGACCTTCGCGTCCAAGCCCTACGAGCACTGGCTCGAAGCGCTGGGCGCCAATGCCATCACCTTCGGCGTCATCAGCCGGCCGCAGGACGTGCCCGACGACCAGCAGGCCGTCGCCTGCGGCGCGGTGGTCGAGACGGCGATCGCCGACATGCCGCGCACCCTGGCCAATCCGATCCGCCTCGGCTTCGCCGAGCAGCGGATCGCCCGTCCCGCCCCCGCCCTTGGCGAGCACAGCGAGGAGATCCTGTGCGAGGCAGGCCTGAGCGCATCGGAAGTTGCCGCCCTCAAGGCCGCAGGCGCGATCCGATGAGCGAGCCCTTGCTGCCGCTGGCGGGACTGCTCGTCCTCGACATCAGCACCTTCATCGCCGCGCCGGCCGCGGCGGTGGCCCTGGCCGACTACGGCGCCGACGTCATCAAGATCGAGGCGCCGGGCGAGGGCGACCCGCACCGCCACAACTACAGGCGCGCCGCCACCTATCCGCGGAGCGAGCACAATTTCCCGCTGCAGCTCGACGGCCGCCTGAAGCGCTCGCTGGCGCTCGACCTCAAGAAGCCGGAAGCACGGCCGGTGCTCGAAAGGCTGATCCGGCGCGCCGACATCATGATCGTCAACTTCCCGCCGCCGGCACGCGAGCGGCTCAGGCTGCGCTGGGAGGATGTCGAGACTCTGAACCCGCGGCTGGTCTATTGCTCGCTCACCGGCTACGGCGAAACCGGCCCCGACCGCGACCGGCCGGGCTTCGACGTGACGGCCTACTTCGGGCGCTCCGGCATCCTCGATTCGGCACGCTACGAAGGCGGCCCACCGGGCATCTCCCTGCCGGCGCAAGGCGATCGCGCGACGGCGATGACGCTGGTGGCGGCGATCCTGCTCGGCCTGCGTCATCGCGACCAGACCGGCAAGGGCTGCTGGGTCGGCACCTCGCTCTACGCCAACGGCGCCTGGGCCAACGGCACGACGCTCGCTGGCGCCGCGATCGGCGGCAAGCTGGTGATGCGCGAACCGCCGCACAAGCCGAAGAACGCACTGACCAACCTCTACCGCACCAGGGATGATCGCTGGCTGCAGCTCCTGATGGTGCGCGACGACCGGCTGTGGCCGACTTTCTGCCAGGTTATCGGCCAACCGGAGCTCGCGGACGATCCGCGCTTCACCGACCGCGAGGAGCGCCGTCAGCGCGCGCTCGAGCTGCATGGCATCATCGCGCCGGTGCTCGCTTCCAGGACCTACAGCGAATGGGAGGCTCTGCTCTCGACCACTGGCATTCCCTTCGGCGTGATCGGCCGGGCGGTCGACGTGGTCGACGACGAGCAGGCCCGGCACGCCGGCATCTTCGCCGAGACGGCCAATCCCGACGTGCCGCGCACCGTCAACAACCCCATCCGCCTCGGCTTCGCGAAGCCGCGCATCTCCGGCCGACCCTCGGCCGTCGGCGAGAACAACGAGGACGTGCTGCGCGAGCTGGCCTACAGCGCAGACGAGATCGAGGCGCTGAAGAAGGCCGGCGTGCTGGGCTGAATGCCGCCCGCCGGATCATGATCATTGGACCGCGCGCATCCTGCGCGCTCATGCGCGTATGAGCGCGCAGGATGCGCGCGGTCCAATGACATGACGATGAAGCCGAAAGAAGAATTTCGTTTCCCCGCGAAGGATGAGACCATCCTCCTCGAGGATGCGAGGGAGGTTGCCTTGTTGCGCAGCGGCGAGATCGTCTTCACGGGAATGGACCGTGTGGTGTTCGGCCGTCCGGCCGCCGAGGCCGTGGTGGAGATGGCGGACCGGCTCGGGGCCGGGCGGGTATTCCTGCTGACCAGCCGCACGCTCAACCAGGAAACCGATGTCGTCCAGCGGATCGCCGGGGCGCTGGGATCGCGCTATGCCGGCCTGCACGACGACATGCCGGCGCACAGCCCGCGCGACGCGGTGGTCGCCTGCGCCAACAAGGCGCGCGAGGCCGGCTGCGACCTGCTGGTCAGCGTCGGCGGCGGGTCGACGACGGACGGCGGCAAGGTGGTCACCATCTGCCTCGAGCACGACATCCGCGAGCCCGACGGGCTCGAACCCTTCCGCACCGTCGTCGACGGGATCACGGGCAAGCGGCGCTTCCCCGAATACCGCGCGCCGCGCGTGCGGCAGATCTGCGTGCCGACCACCCTGAGCGGCGGCGAATTCCACGCGCGCGCCGGCGTCACCGAGCCAAGGCTGCGGCTGAAGCAGTCCTACATCCATCCCGGCATCATCCCGCTGGCGGTGATATTCGATCCCGCGATCACCGTGCACACGCCCGAATGGCTGTGGCTCTCGACCGGCATCCGCGCGGTCGATCATGCGGTCGAGACCTATTGCTCGATCGACGGCAACGCCTACACCGACAGCACGTCGCTGCAGGCGCTGCGCCTGCTCGGCCGCGGCCTGCCGGCGGTGAAGCGCGATCAGACCGATGAAGCGGCGCGACTCGACTGCCAGATCGGCGCCTGGATCTCGATGACCGGCATCGTCGGCGGCACGCGCATGGGGGCGAGCCACGCCATCGGCCATGTGCTCGGCGGCAGCGCCGGCGTGCCGCACGGCTACACTTCCTGCGTCATGCTCCCCGCCGTGCTGGCGTTCAATTCGACGGTCAATGCCGATCGGCAGGCGGAGATCAGCGCCGCGCTGGGCGCGGCTGGCCAGCCGGCGTCGGAGGTTCTCGATCGCTTCATCGCGGGGCTCGGCCTGCCGCGGCGGCTGCGCGACGTCGGCGTCGAGCGCGACGACCTGCAACGCATCGCGACGAACTGCATGCTCGACGACTGGACTTTCTCCAATCCACGCAAGATCAGCGGAGCCCAGGAGATCATGCCGATCCTCGAGTCGGTCTACTGACACGAAACTTCGGCGCGCAATCGCTACGCGCCACCGGAGTTGCGCCCCGGCGAACGATCTTCAGCCCTTGCGGAACGGCGCGGCCAGCCGATCCGCCCGTCCCTTGATCGCCGCCATGCACTGCTCGGGCGTTCCCTGACCGGCGAGCAGCTTGCCGAGCTCCCCGGGAATGATGTGGTTCGCGATCTCGACCCACGCCGGCAGCTTGGGCTCGGAGCCGAGCGCGTTGTTGATGGTCCACTCCGTCGCCGGGAAGTGGCGCGTGGTGCCCGGGCCGACCCTGGCGGCCGCAAGGACCCGCGGATCCTTGTAGGTCGAGGTGCGGACCGCGGCGCCGCCGCTGCCCTGGAGGGCCGAACGGACCGCCACATCCTTCGAGCAGATCCATTGCATGAAGATCCAGGCGGCGTCGGGGTTCTTCGAGTGTTTCGAAAGACAGATGGAAGAGCCGCCCTGATGGCCGATGTGGGGGATTTCCTCGAAGCCGGCGGCGTCCGCGGAGCGCAGCTTCGCTTCCGCCGGCGGATGCGCGGCCTCCATCAGGCCGACCACCTTCGAGTCCTTGCCGTCGAGGCCGGGAAACATCTCGCCCCACGACATCGCCATCGCGGCCTTTCCCTCGCGCAGCGACTGCGCCTCGCCATCCCATGTCCAGGCCTTGGCCTGCGGCGGCATGTGCTTGACCAGCTCGAGCATGTAGGCGAGCCCGCGCAGGCCGTCCTCGTCTCCGCCGCAGAAGAAGCCGTCCCTGCCGAACACCGACCCGCCGTTGGCCCAGAGCCACATCGTCCAGTCGCAGGTCAGGGAATAGTGCCCCGCCTTCAGCTGGCCGGTGCTGCCGTGGATGCCGTTGCCGCGTTCCGCCTCGTCGAGCGTCTTCACGGCGGTCATGTACTCGTCCATCGTCGTGGGCACCTTCAGCCGGTGCTTTTCGAACAGATCCTTGCGGTACATCAGGATGAAGATCGGGATGTCGAAGGGGATGCCGACCAGCGTGTCCTTGTAGGTCGAGATGCCTTGCAGCAAGGGCCTGGAAAAGTCGTTCCAGTCGAAACCCGGCAGCGCGAGATCGCGCTTGCGGTCGTAGTGCCCGCGCGGGTCGACCGTGTCGCCGGCGAACAGCGACGTCCAGGACTGGTCCATGTAGTAGAGGTCGCAGGCACCCAGCTTGCCCTGGGCGTCGGCCGTGACCTTCTGCAGGACCTGCTCGAGCGGCACGATCTCGATGTCGACCTCGATGCCGGTGTGGGCGGTGAACTCGTCCCGGGCGAGCGCCTTGGCGACCACGGTCGGCGGGGTGGCCTCCGAGACAAAGCGGATCGTCGTGCCCCTGTGTTTGCTCCCGACATCGCGGAGCCATTTCGTCAGGTCTTCCGAAGGACCGCCTTGGGCCCGCGCCGGGGCCGAGAATGGCCGGCTCCCGCCCAGCATCGTCGCGGCAAAACCGGAGAGTCCGATCCCGGCCATGCCGAGGCGGCGAAGGAACTCACGCTTGCCGATGCGCCGCGCGGCAAAGGCGCCGGCACTGTCCGCAACGTATTGCTTGCGGTCGCTGTCGTTCATCTCGAGGTCCTTGGCTTCGTCGGGCTGCAGGTCTACCGACAATAGCGTGAAGAACGAGATCTGCCAGCGCCGTCGGTCGTCCTGAGCGAAGCGAAGGACCTCACGCCCGCCAAGGACTCGGTGGTCGTCCGGTCAGCTCCTTCTTCGCTCAGGACGACGAAGGCGCTAGAATGCCGCCGCCATGGCTGCCCGTTTCCGGACCTACGCCGACTTCTGGCCGTTCTATCTTCGCGAGCATGCGAAGCCGTCGACGCGTGCGATGCATTATGTCGGCACGATCGCTTCGGCTCTGGTGCTGGTCGTGGCGATCGGAACCGGGAATTGGTGGTGGCTGATCGCGGTGCCGCTGTTCGGCTACGGGCCGGCCTGGTTCGGCCATTTCTTCATCGAGAAGAACAGGCCCGCGACCTTCGAGGCGCCGCTCTGGTCGCTGATCAGCGACTGGCGCATGTGCGGCCTGTTCCTGACCGGCCGGCTCGGCCACGAATTGATGAAGTATCAAATCCGCAACTGAGCGGCCGTCGTAGGGGAAGGCATCAATGGTGGCGACGTGCCTCCGGCGCTCCGGTCGAAACGACGGAAGAAGGGTGACATCCTGACCGCACCGGACGTGTCCCCTGCCGGTCCCCGTTCTCCGTGTCACCTGTGTCTGCGGTCACGTCGTCGGCCGGGCGCCGACGCCGGACACCTGCTGGTTCTCTACCGGCCGGATGCCGCCCACTGGCAGGGTGCCGTCGATCGGACGCGAGGGGCCGGCCTCGAGCCCATTCCGGCCTTCGACCCGTACCGGGTCCACGACGGTCTGACCTTCGAGGGACCCAGACGGCTATCGCATCGTTTCCAGCGGGCCGGCTGGGTCCGCTAAAGTCCACCCCTTGCGCCCCCCGGGGGTGGAGGCCACATTGCAGCCGACACCGAAATCCCCGATCAGAGGCCTCATGGAACCGATGTTGCAGGGCGCCGCGCCGCAGGCTGCCCCCGCCGATCTCATCAAGGACAGCGACCAGACCAAGTTCGCCAAGGACGTGCTCGAAGCCTCGCGCACGACGCCGATCATCGTCGATTTCTGGGCGCCGTGGTGCGGGCCGTGCAAGACCCTGCAGCCGATGATCGAGAAGGTCGTCAAGGAGGCCAAGGGCGCGGTCAAGCTGGTCAAGATCAACATCGACCAGAACCAGATGCTGGCCCAGCAGCTGCGCATCCAGTCGATCCCCGCGGTCTACGCCTTCTTCGGCGGCCGCCCGGTCGACGGCTTCATGGGTGCGGTGCCCGAGACCCAGATCAAGGAATTCGTCGGGCGGCTGGTGCAGGCCGCGGGCGGCGTGCCGGACGACGGCGCCGACGATCTCGGCGCGGCCCTGGAGCACGCCAGGCAGGCGATGGACGAGAAGGACTTCGCCCTCGCCGCCCAGATCTACAACGAGGTGCTCGAGGTCGCGCCGGACAACCTGCCGGCGACGATCGGGCTTGCCCGCTGCTACGCCGAGGAAGGCAATGCCGAGCAGGCCAGGGCCGTTATCGCGCGCGTCCCGGCCAAGGACAGGAACAACGCCGAGATCGTCGCGATCCTGGCCCAGCTCGATCTCGCCGAGCAGGCCAAGGCCGCCGGCCCGGTCGCCGAGCTGCAGGCCAGGGCCGCCGCCGATCCCAAGGACTTCCAGTCGCGCCTCGACCTCGCCATGGCCTATTGGGCCGGCAGCCAGAGGCAGGAGGCGATCGACGAGCTGCTCGCCATGATCAAGGCCGATCGCAACTGGAACGAGGCGGCGGCGCGCCAGCAGCTGCTGAAGTTCTTCGAGGCGCTCGGCTTCACCGATCCGCTGGCCGTCGCCGGCCGCAAGCGGCTCTCGACCATCCTGTTCTCGTGAGCCGGCAGAACCCCTTCGATCCCGTCTTCGAGCAGCTGCCCGACACGCTGCCGATCTTTCCGCTGTCGGGCGTGATGCTGCTGCCCGGCGGCAAGCTGCCGCTCAACGTGTTCGAGCCGCGCTACCTGGCGATGATCTTCGACTCGCTGGCCGGCCACCGCCTGATCGGCATGGTCCAGCCGATGCAGCCCGGCGGCTACGCCGGCGACGGCATGCCGGTGGAAGACGGCAAGCCCAAGGTCCACAAGGTCGGTTGCGCCGGCCGCATCGTGAGCTTCAACGAGACCGACGACGGCCGGCTGCTGATCGCGCTCTCGGGCGTCTGCCGCTTCGAGATCGGCCGCGAGCTCGACCTCGCGCACGGCGGCTATCGCCGCGTCTCGTCGCTCTTCGCGCCCTATCGCGCCGACCTCGACCATGCCGACGAGCTGGTCGAGCTCGATCGCGAACGGCTGATGGCGGCGCTCGCCGCCTTCTTCCGCAGCCGCGGCCTGTCGACCGACTGGGACGCGGTGAAGCAGGCCGCCGACCGCAATCTCGTGACTTCGCTGTCGATGATGCTGCCGTTCGGCCCGGCCGAGAAGCAGGCGCTGCTCGAGGCCGCCGATACCACTGCGCGCGCCAAGCTGCTGATCGCCTTCCTCGAAATGGGCGCCTTCGGCCAGCCGCCCGATTCCTCGCCGCAGCGGGCCAACTGACCGCGCCCGTGCTACACTGAGCCATGTCCCAACCGGAACCGCGCCGCGGCGGCGTCGACCCCAAACTGCTGGAAATCCTGGTTTGTCCGGCGTCCCATGGGCCGCTGGAATACGATTCGGCGGCGGGCGAGCTGATCAGCCGCAAGGCGGGGCTGGCCTATCCGATCCGTGACGGCATTCCGATCATGCTGGTGAGCGAGGCGCGCGTGCTGAAGGACGTGCCATGAGCGCCGACGACAGATTCTCGAAATCGGTTCCGGAGACCGGAAGCTACGAGGCCGCCGGCGCACCCTGGCCGGAGGAGCTGCGCGTGTTCAAGAGCGAAGGCCGCCTCGAGATCGACTTCACCGATGGCCGGAAGTGCAGCCTGCCGGCAGAATATCTGCGGGTCGAGAGTCCTTCGGCCGAGGTCCAGGGTCATGGCGGAGCGGCGACAAAGAAAGTCGTGTCGGGCCGCCGGCACGTGAAGATCGAGGAAATCGAGTCGGTCGGCCACTACGCCATCCGCATCATCTTCGACGACAAGCATGACACCGGCATCTATAGCTGGTCCTACCTGCGCGAGCTCGGCGACACCTACGACGAGCGCTGGGCTGCCTACCAGGCGGCGCTCATGTTCCACGGCCTCAGCCGCGACCCCTGAACCATGAAGATCGTGATCGCCGGCGCCGGAATCGGCGGCCTCGTCGCGGCCATGTGCCTGCATCGCGCCGGCTTCGACGTCGAGGTGTTCGAGGCGGTCGGCGAGCTGAAGCCGCTTGGCGTCGGCATCAACATCCAGGCCGGCGCAGTGCGCATCCTCTCGGGCCTCGGGCTGGAGCCGGCGCTGGCCGCGACCGGCATCGAGACCCGCGAGCTGCGCTATGCCAACCGGCACGGCCAGACGATCTGGGCCGATCCGCGCGGCCGCCATGCGGGACTGCCGTGGCCGCAGTTCTCGATCCATCGCGGCGAGCTGCAGATGATCCTGTTCGATGCCGCCAAGGCGATGCTGGGCGCGGGCAGGATCAGGTTCGGCCGGCGGATCGTCGGCTTCGAGCAGGCCGGCCGCAAGGTCACCGCACGCTTCGCCGATCGCAACGGCAAGGTCGTCGAGACGGCGGATGCCGACATCCTGATCGGCGCCGACGGCATCCATTCGGCCGTGCGCGCGCATTTCCATCCCGACGAGGGGCCGCCGAAGTGGCAAGGCATCCTGATGTGGCGCGGCGTCACCGCCGCCAGGCCGTTCCTCGGCGGCGCCACGATGGTGCAGGCGGGCCATCACACCCAGAAGTTCGTCTGCTATCCGATCAGCCGCGCCCATGCCGATCGCGGCGAGGCGCTGATCAACTGGATCTGCGACCTGCACATGGGCGACAAGGCGATGCTGCCGCGCGAGGACTGGAACCGGCCGGGCAAGCTCGCGGATTTCCTGCCCCGGTTCGAGGACTGGAATTTTGACTGGCTCGACGTGCCGGGCGTGATCCGCAATGCGCACACGATCCTGGAATTCCCGATGGTCGATCGCGATCCGCTGCCGCGCTGGAGCCATGGCCGCATCACGCTGCTCGGCGACGCGGCACACCCGATGTATCCGATCGGCTCGAACGGCGCGTCGCAGGCAATCATCGACGGCGAGGCGATCGCGCAGGAACTCGCGGCCGGCGGCGATCCCGAGGTGGCCCTGCAGCGCTACGAGCAGCGCCGCCTGCCGCCGATGGCGCGCATCGTCGAGAGCAACCGGCGCAAGGGCATCGACATCATGCTCGACATCGTCGAGGAGCGCGCGCCGCAGGGCTTTTCCAGCCTCGACAGCGTGCTGCCGGCCGACGAGCTGGAGCGTATCGTCGGCGACTACAAGAAGCTGGTGGCGCAGGACCGCGAGACGCTCCTCGAGCTGGCGCGTGCCCAATAGAAAACCGGTCCTTCTCAGGACCGGCCGTGGCAGCGGTTCATCCCGACCATTACATCGCCGGGCCGCTACCGAGCGAGAATATGGCATCCGATGATGACGCTATTATGGCGTTGATCTCTCGTCATCCCTCATTGGACCGCGCGCATCCCTGCGCGCTCATGATCATGAGCGCGCAGGGATGCGCGCGGTCCAATGACCACGATCTGGCGAAGCCGTGAGCCTCGGGCGCTCGATCGCCACCGTCGGCAGCTTCACCCTGCTGTCGCGCCTCGTCGGCTTCGTGCGCGATATCGTGCTGTCGGCGGTGCTGGGCTCCGGGCCGGTGGCCGACGCCTTCATCGTGGCGTTCAAGCTGCCGAACTTCTTCCGCCGCCTGTTCGCCGAGGGCGCCTTCTCGGCCGCCTTCGTGCCGCTGTTCGCGCGCGCCCTGCAGGGCGAAGGCCGCGATGCCGCGCTCACCTTCGCCCGCCAGGCGCACGCCGGCCTGCTGGTCGTGCTGGTGCCGTTCTCGCTGCTGATGATGATCGTCATGCCGGCGGTGATCTGGCTGCTGGCGCCGGGCCTGTCCGACGACCGCTCGATCTTCGACCTCGCGGTCACCTTCGGCCGCATCACCTTCCCCTATCTGGTGTTCATCTCGCTCGCCTCGCTCTACGGCGGCGTGCTGAACGGCATCGACCGCTTCGCCGAGGTGGCGTTCACGCCGGTGCTGCTGAACCTGGCGCTGATCGGCGCGGTGCTCGGCCTCACGCCGTTCCTGCCCGATGCGGGCCATGCCGCCTCGATCGGCGTGGCTCTCGCGGGCCTGCTGCAATGGCTGTGGCTGCTGTGGTCATGCTCGCGCGAGGGCGTCGGCCTGACATGGGTGCGGCCGCGCTATACCGAGCGGGTGCGGCGGCTGGTGCAGCTCGCCACGCCGGTGGCGATCGGCGGCGGCGCGCAGCAGGTCGGCTCCATGCTCGACGTGGTCTGGGCCTCGCTGCTGCCGGCCGGCTCGATCTCGGCGCTCTATTACGCCGACCGCATCATGCAGCTGCCGCTCGGCGTCATCGGCATCGCCATCGGCACGGCGCTGCTGCCGCTGCTTGCGCGCCAGCTCCGGGCCGGCGCCAACGACGCGGCGATGGCCAACCAGAACCGCGCCATCGAGTTCGGCCTGCTGTTCAGCCTGCCATCGACCGCGGCGCTCTGGATCCTCGCCGAGCCGATCATCCGCGTGCTGTTCGAGCACGGCCGCTTCGGACCCGACGACACGATGCGCACGGCAGCGGCATTGGCGGCCTTCGCCCTCGGCCTTCCCGCCTTCATGCTGATCAAGGCGCTGACACCCGGCTTCTTCGCGCGCGAGGACACGCGCACGCCGCTCTACATCGCTCTCGTGGCCATCGCGACCAATGTCGGCCTGAACGCCGCCTTCGTGTTCGGCACCTCGCTCGAGCAGGTCGGCATCGCGCTCGCCTCGTCGCTCTCGGGCTGGCTCAATGCCGGGCTTCTGGTGGCCGTCCTGACGCGTCGCAGGCATTGGCTGCCGGATCGGCGGCTGGCCTCCCGCACCTTGCGCATTGCCCTGGCCGCGATCGGCATGAGCGCCGCGCTGATCGGCGGCCTTGCCCTGCTCCGGCCGGCGCTGGCGCATCCCGACCTGCCGGGCATCGCGGCGCTGCTCGGCCTGTGCGCCGGCGGCGGCCTGGTCTACGGCGCGTTCGGCGCGGCGCTGGGGATCGTGAAGCTTTCCGAATTGCGCGCCATGCTGCGCCGCCAGCCGGGCGTCAGACCAGCCGACCCAGCCGAACCACCGTGACGCCGCCGCGCAACGGCCGGTTCGACGACGGCATCACCAGCACGCAATTGTCGTAGGGCGTCGTCACGGGCTCGCCATCGTCATGGCCCAGCACCGTGCCCGCCTCGGCAATGGTCTCCTGGCCCTCGAAGTGGCGGGCCGGCATGAAGTTGCCGCGCTTGGTGGCGATCGCGTGCGTCACCTCGACCACCCGCTGCGCGGGCGGCGACGCCTGCTTCCAGTCCGCCGGCAGGTCGCCCGGTTCGACGATTCCGGTCACCGCCAGGAAGCGCGCCGTCACGTCCTTGGCAACGCTCACCGACGAGGCGCGCCAATGTTGGCCGGTCTCGATCAGCAGCGCGTTCTTCGGGCTCGCGGGATCGCCGAACCCGCCATAGTCGCGCATCCGCATGCCCGCGGCGTGGCCCGCATCGGCGATGATGTCGACCGGCGCACCGACCTTCTTCGCGAGCTCCACGCCCTTGGCCAACGGCCCCGCGAGCATCAGCGGCACGCCGTCGTCATGCATGGAATGCAGGTCGAGCAGCAGATCGGCGCGCTGGACGAACGGCTTCACCACCTGCGCACGACGCATCTCGACGGTCGTCGCCGGCTGGTCGAGACGGCCCCAGGTGCGATTGAAATCCTCGTCGATCATACGCGACTTGAACGGCGTGCGCGGATCGAAGGAATGATAGGCCTCGATGTTGTTGAAGGCGAGGATCAGCGTGCCGCGGCGCGGCTCGAGGCCCTTCTCCAGCAGCGCATCGACCACGACGGCGCCCGACACTTCGTTGCCGTGCGTGAGCGCGGTCACCATCACCGCGGGCCCCGGCTTGCCGCTGTCGAAGACATGGATGTAGGGCGCGGCGCCCTTCTCCCACCGGCGCAATTCCGGAAATGCAAACTCGATCGGCGGATTGTCGGACATGAAGCCTCCAACCCTCCGTATAAATCATCCGACGAATCGTACAACCGCGCGCAGAGGCTCCGCCGCGCAGGTCGAATGCGCGGCGGAGCCTCTGCGGCAAACGATCAGCGGACGCGGTCGCCGCGGCAATTGTACTTGCGGCCGTATTCGTCCGTCATCGTGGCGACTTGCGGCGATCCGCACTCGCTGGTCGTCGAGGCCACGTTCGGCGCGGGCGCCAGCGCCTGCTCCTGCTCCTGCATCGGCGAGGGCACATAGTCCGGCATGGTCTGGGTCCTGCTGATTTCCCCGCTCGACGGCGCCGCAGGCGAGGGGTTCACCGTCTGGGCCAGGGCCACGCCAAACGGCAGGGCCAAGGCGACTGCTGTCGAAACGACGAGGGTCCGTGTACGTGTCATGTTCAGCTCCACTGCTTTTCACCCCGGCTCGTCCCAATCGGCTTGGAAACGCCTTCGGCGCACGGCACGTTGCGTCGGTCAGGCGCCGCGCTCTTCACGGTCACACAAAGACCGGAGGGCGCACGGCAGGTCGCGCATATGCGAGATCACGATCGAGGCGCCGGCATCCCGAAGTCTGGTGGAGACCCTCGGTGGCGTGGCCGCCGCCGGCAAAGCCAACTGTCGTCATACCCGCCGCCCGGGCGCCGGCGATGCCATGCCGCGAGTCCTCAATCACGATGCAGGCATCGGCCGGATGACCGGCGGCCCGCGCGGCATGGAGATAGATATCCGGCGCCGGCTTGCCCCTGGCGACGAGGGCGGTGCTGAAGATGTACGGCGCGAAATGGTGGGCGAGACCGGTCGCTTCCAGCTTCATCCACAGCTTGTCGGGCAGGCTCGACGAGGCGACGCATTTCGGCACATCGGCCAGCGCCTCGAGTGCCAGTTCCACACCCGGCACGGGTTTGAGGTCGCTCGCGCAACGCGCCCAGACCCGCCGTTCGCGCTCCTCCAGCAAGCCCGCGGGCACTTCGCGCTTCAATTCGCCGAACACGACTCCATACATGTCGCGTCGCGCGATGCCGACGAAGCGCTGCAGCAATTGGTCCGCGCTGGCGCCATAGCCGAAAGGAACGAGCAGCTCGGCATCGACGGCGTGCTCCAGCAACTCGCTGTCGACCAGCACGCCATCGCAATCGAAGATGAGAAGGGCAGACATCGCCGGCCCCGCTTGTGGCCTCGATCTTCAGGTCTCGCAAGCGGAGGCTGCCCTCATGCCTCCTTGTACCAGTTGGCGAGATCGAACGTGTTGTTGTCCCAGCCGCTCAGCTCGTTCACGAGCCTGTTGCTGACGGCGGCGGCGCCGGGCCGCATGACCAGCGGGATCACGACGTGGTTGTTCACGACCAGCTCGTTGAGCTTGATCAGCATGGCCGTGCGCTTGATCGGATCGAGCTCGACCTGTGCCGCCTTGTGGATGTCGTCGTATTCCTGGTTCCGCCAGCGCGTGATGTTGCGGCCCTGCCACTTGTTGGCCTTGGTCGCCGCCTCCCACGAGCAGAACTGGCGCAGGAAGACCTCGGGATCGGGCGCGTTCATGCCGTTGCTGTATTCCTGCAGGTCGGCATAGAAATGCGGATAGGTGTCGGGATTGGCCACGTCCGAGGAGAAGAACACCGACGCCGTCACCGCCTTCACCTCGATCTCGATGCCCGCCTTCTGGCAGGCCTGCTTGACGATCGCCTGCGTCTTCTGGCGCGGCTGGTTGATCGAGGTCTGATAGACGAACTTGAGCTTCTTGCCGTCCTTCGCGCGGATGCCGTCGGGGCCCTTCGCCCAGCCTGCCTTGTCGAGCACGGCATTGGCCTTGTCGATGTCGAATTCGTAGCGCGTCGTCTTCGAGCGGAATCGCTCGGGGTTGTTGATGTAGTTGGCCGTCGCCTGGCCGATGCGGCCGTAGATGTGCTTCTCGATCGAGTCGCGGTCGATCAGCAGGGCGAGCGCCTGGCGCACCGCCGGATCGGACAGGGTGGGATGCTTCGTCTTGAGGCTCGAGCGCTCGCCGTCGACCTCGGTCCAGGGATCGGTGTTGTTGAGCTGCATATGCTCGATGGCGCCGCCGGGCGAGATGACGATGTGGCCTTTGCCGCCCTTCTCCAGCCGCACGAGGATCTCGTCCTCGACCTGCATGTTCCAGGCGAAATCGTACTCGCCGGTCTGCAGCACCGCGCGCGCGGCCGAGACGGCATCGCCGCCGCCCTTCATCTCGATGCTGTCGAAATGCGGCCGGTTCGGCGCGTGGTAGTTCGGATTGATCACGCCAGTGACGAGGTCGCCTGGCTTGAAGTCCTTGAACAGGTAGGGGCCTGTGCCGACCGGCTTGAGGTTGGTCGGCGCCTCGCGCGATTTGGCGCCCATATAGTCGGCGAACAGGTGCCTGGGGATGATGCAGCCCGCCCAGCCGACGAAGGTGTCCGCCCAGAACGGCGTCGGCTGCCGGAAGTTCACCCGCACGGTGTGCTGATCGATCTTCTCGACCGTGACATCCTTGTAGGAGCCGCTGGTGACCGTCGCCGTCGCCGGATCATGGGCGTACTGCCACGTGAAGACGACATCGTCGGCCGTGAAGGGCTTGCCGTCGTGCCAAGTCACGCCCTGCTTCAGCTTCCAGGTCACCGATTTTCCGTCGGCGGCCAGCGTGCCGTCCTCACGGCCCGGAACGGAGGCGGCGAGCACCGGCCGTAGATTGCCGTCGCGCCCCCAGGCGGCGAGCGGCTCGTAGAAGATCCGCGAGCCGTCCTGGTCCTTGGTGCCGACCGCGAAATGCGGATTGAGCAGGGTCGGCCCCTGCCACCACAGCACCTTGAGCGGTCCGCCGCCGCCACGCTTTGTCGGCTTGTAGACCGGCCGGGACTGCGCCATCGCGACGCCGGCATGAGCCAGAAGCTGCGTCGCCAACGGCGCCGCCAGCCCCACCGCCGCCATACGTTGCACGAAGCCGCGGCGCGACAGCCTGCCCGCCTTCACCCGGTCGATCAGATTGCGCAGATCCCGTTCGTCCATGGGATGCCCTCCCGGCAAGATGTTGAAACCGCCCTGACGCTCCCGCTTATCTGCAAGATGCGTGCAGATCATGTGAACAGGCGGGAGGGGGCTGGTCAATGCCGGTTCGATCGACCCCTGGGACGCGCCAATCCTCGGCTCTTCGGACAATTCGTCACGAGACGGCTTCGCCGCCTGCGCCTTTCACGTGGACATGCGCCGGATGGCGATCGTTTGGATAGATAACGACGCGCAGCCCTGCATCCCTGCCATTTACCAACCGATTGGGAATGCCGTCGGGAAACCGCCTTGCCCTTGCCAATGACTTGCGCGATACCCGCGCGCCCTCGCCTTCCATCGGCGGGGTGCGCGGAGGTCCAAACCCCGCGCCCTTCCACAGTGAGCGGAGTCCACATCCATGCCTGATGCCACCACCGTCGCCGCCCCCAACCCGCATCTCTCGCCGTATCAGGCGCGCGGCCTCAAGGGCCGAATCCTGTCCGGCGTGCAGCCGACGGGAAATCTCCATCTCGGCAACTATCTCGGCGCGATCCGCAACTTCGCCCGCCTGCAGAACGACTACGAGTGCCTCTATTGCGTGGTCGACATGCACGCCATCACGGTGTGGCAGGATCCGGCGCAGGTGGTGCCGCAGACCCGCGAGATCGCTTCGGCGTTCCTGGCCGCGGGCGTCGACGGCAGGAAGCAGATCATCTTCAACCAGTCGATGGTGCCCGAACACGCCCAGCTCGCCTGGATCTTCAATTGCGTGGCGCGGCTCGGCTGGATGAACCGCATGACGCAGTTCAAGGAGAAGGCCGGCAAGGACCGCGAGAACGTCTCGCTCGGCCTCTACGCCTATCCTGCGCTGATGGCCGCCGACATCCTGATCTACAAGGCCACGCACGTGCCCGTCGGCGAGGACCAGAAGCAGCATCTCGAGCTGACGCGCGACATCGCGATCAAATTCAACAACGACTTCAAGGCGCCCGATTTCTTCCCGGTGACCGAGCCGCTGATCTTCGGCGCCGCCACCCGCGTGATGAGCCTGCGCGACGGCACGAAGAAGATGAGCAAGTCCGATCCGTCGGACTTCTCGCGCATCAACCTGACCGACGATGCCGATGCGATCGCCGGCAAGATCCGCCGCGCCAAGACCGACCCGCATCCGATGCCCGAGACGGCGGCCGACGCCGAGAAGCGGCCGGACGCCGACAACCTGCTCGGCATCTATGCCGCGCTGGCCGACCGGGAGAAGGACGTGGTGATCGGCGAGTTCGCCGGCAAGCAGTTCTCCGAGTTCAAGTCGGCCCTCACCGAGCTCGCGGTCGCCAAGCTCGGGCCGGTCGGCGCGGAGATGCAGCGGCTGATGAAGGATCCGGCCCATGTCGATGCGGTGCTGCACGACGGCGCCCGGCGGGCCCGCGATATCGCCGCGCCGATCCTGGAAGAGGTCTATCGGACGGTCGGCTTCCTGAAGCCTTGAGGGTATCAAATTCCTCCCTGCACGCCGCGCGGGGAGGAAGACCGGAGGCTGCGGTACGGCTCAGCCTTCCATCCGCGTCAGGGCCCACTTCACGGCCGCGCCCTCCGGAGGAACCTGGCCCACGAGCACGATCTGCTCGGTGCGGCGGAGGCGACCGTCCTCGCCGAGATAGATGCTCTCGGCCAGACCGATGCCGGCGCCCGAGGCGCGCAGGCGCCAGCCGCGGCCGCTCGGCAGGCGCATGAGCACGGCCTGCCCGCTCTGCGCCAGGGTCGCCTTGACCGTCGGATGGAGATGGAAGCGCACGATGAAGCGCCGGTCGGGCACCGTCACCGGCCGGCCGTCGGGACCGCCGAACATGTCCTCGCCGCGCAGGTCGCCGCCATCGGCCGAGAGCCAAAGGCGGCGGCGATGGATGATGCCGTAGAGCGAACGGTAGCCGTCGTGGCTCATGTCGAGCCACTGCGAGCCCTGGTCGTCGGCGCGGTCGACCAGCACGTTGCCGGCGCGATATTCCAGCGACCCATGGTCGGTGATCTCGGTCGAATTCGTGTCGTCGACCACGGCGGTGGAATGCGCTGCCGTGAAACGCATGAAGCGCCGCCATTCGTTTGGCGCGCCGGGATAGGTGCCGCAATTGACGACAAGGCGCTCATGCGCGGCGCTCATCTCGAAGGACAGCGTGCCGGCATGCGCCGTTCCGTCCATGCCGCGGCCGGGCGGGCTGCCGGCATCGACGATCACCAGCGAGGTCCCGGCGGTCATGCGCTGGAAGCCGCTGGCCAGCGCCATCGTCGGCGCCGCCTCGCTCGAGCCGGAGCGCGCCAGCACCAGGTCCATCAGGCTGCGCTCGCCCTCCCAGCTGCCGTTGAACAGCGCCAGCCCGCCGTCGCCGTGGCGGAAGAAACGCAGCATCGGCGCCATGCGGTCGACCGCTGCGATCAGCTCGGCCGGCGCGCGGCGCTCCGCCGAGCCCAGCGCCGCGCGGACATCGAGCAGATGGCGCAGCACCGCGACCTGCAGGTGCGGCGCGCGCTCGGCCACGACGCCGTCATGCCCGACATAGCGTTTCACGAATTTGGCGAGCCGGGCGAGATTGTGCTCGAGGCTCTTCTCGAAGCGCTTGCCGTCGCGCAGGAAGGCGAGATCGGCGAAGATCATCGCCTTGAGCGCGGCCACGGCTTCGTGGCCGATCATCCCGGCGCGAGCGGCACGGCGCAGATGCGCGCGCTGGCGGCCGACCGCGAGAACGAAGCGCGTCGGGAAGCCGGGATCGGCCGCGGCGGCGAGCCAGTCGTAGTGACGGATCCAGTTGACGATCCGGTTGGCCAGCACGTCGCGCTTCCAGCTGAGCGGCGACCAGCGCCATTCGCGCTCGTTCCAGTCGTCGACCAGCTGGACGGCGAGCGCGGCTGCCGAAGGATCGCCGCAGTCGCGCAGGTCGCGCAGCCAGGCGAAGCCGTTCAGGGCGCCCAGCCACAGCGCGCCGGCGCCTGCCCGCCGCCACGGCGGATCCTCGCTCCGAGGCATCACGGCGCCGACCTGGCCATGGGCCATCAGCTCGCCGGCGATCAGCCGCATGCCGACCACGGCATCGCCGGGCCACGGATCGGGCGCCACGGCAAAGAAGCTCCGGGGGCTGCGCTGGCCCAGGGTCAGCGAATAGAGCGCCGAGCCCAGCAGCCAGCCGCTGAAGGGCAGACGTTCGGACGGGCCAGGCTTGACCGTCGAGGAACGGATCGGGCGGGACCCGGCAACCATCGGCTCACCGGATCGTCTTGAATCAGCGACCAGGGTCATCGTTCTTCTGGCTTTTGGCCCCGCCGAGCGCGGAGCTTTGAGAGGTTCCCGACCTTAGCGCAATAATCGACCTCTGGCGATGCCTGGATATCCCTTGAATGGCACGCCGGAGATCCCAAATCATGGACAAGGGGGCGCCTCAGTGGGTCTCCGGGCACTCGCTCTTCGGAGGAGGGTTCTATGAGCCGCGTATCGATGTTCAGTTCGCCTTTGCTACTGGGTTTCGACCAGCTCGAGCGCACGCTCGAACGGTTGGCGAAGAACGCCGAAGGCTATCCTCCCTACAATATCGAGCGAATCGGCGACAACGGCCTGCGCATCACACTCGCCGTGGCCGGTTTCACGTCCGACGACCTCGCCATCGAGCTGATCGAGAACCAGCTGTCGGTACGGGGCAAGCAGACCGACGAAACGGATCGCGTCTACCTTCACCGCGGCATTGCCGCCCGCCAGTTCCAGCGTGCGTTCATGCTGGCCGACGGCATCGAGGTGGTGGGCGCGCAGCTCGACAACGGCCTGCTGTCGATCGATCTCGCGCGGCCGAAAGCCGAACCGCGCATCCGAACCATCCGCATCGATTCCGGCAAGCAGGCAGGTGCGGACAACACGATCGACATCGCCGCGCGCCGCACCGGCTCGCGCTGAATACGGCCAGGAGGTAGCCATGGAAAACAATCAGACGACCGCCCCCGTCTTCACGCCGCTCGCGGACGACGCCTTCCTGACCCTGGGCGCGCAGCAGATCGCCTACATCAAGCCGGTCGACCTGCCGGACGGCGCCCATGCCGTGGGTATCTTCTCCGCCGACGGCCAGCCGATGGCCGCCGCGGCCTCGATCGAGATTGCGCAGGCACTCATTCGCCAGCACGACCTCGAGCCGGCCCTGGTCCACTGATCATCTCCGACCGCCGCTCGTCTTCCTCCCTGCGCCCAGCGCGGGGAGGCGGCGCGGTAACCCGCGACAGGGGTCATGGGCCGCGGTACGGGCGTCGCCCCGCCGGGGCGAACGCAGCCTAGGCTGCGCTCTGCGCCGGCACCGCTTCGACCAGCAAGGCGTAGAGCGCGTCGGCGTTCTCGGTGGCGCGCAGCTTGTCGACGAGGTTGCGATCGCGCAGCAGGCGCGAGACGCGGGCCAACGCCTTGAGGTGATCGGCACCCGCGCCTTCCGGCGCCAGCAGCAGGAAAACCGTGTCGACCGGTCGCTCGTCGATCGCATCGAAATCGACCGGATGGCCGAGGCGCGCGAACAGGCCCACCGGCTTGGCGAGCGTCGCCATTCGGCCGTGCGGGATGGCGATGCCGCCGCCGATGCCAGTCGAACCGAGGCGCTCGCGTTCCAGCAGGCGGTCGAACAGGCGACGTTCGTCGAGCTTGAAAAGACTGGCGGCCTTGGCGGCGAGCTCGGCCAGGAGCGCCTTCTTGCCGGACGCTTTCACGCAGGCCAGAACGGCGTCCGGACCGGTTAGCAAATCGGCGATTTCCACTTTTTCACCAACGAGTTAGCAGATCCAGACCGGACGTGCCGGCCGCCGCGAAGGCGCCCCTATAGGCGTGTCGCCCGGACCGGTCAAGCCACCCATCGGTGGGCCTGCCGGGCGTCAGCTTGCCGGACCGGACAGGGCCTGCGCGGCGATCGCCGCCGCGACCGGTGCAAGCGGGCGGCTCATGCCCAGCCTTCCCAGCCGCCGGCGCTCGGCGGACGAGGGAATGCGCATTGCCTCGCGGTACTTCGCCACCGTGCGGCGGGCGATCTCGATTCCCTCGCCCTCGAGGAGCTCGACGATGCGGTCGTCGCTCAGCGGCTGCGTACGGCTCTCGCCCCCTATGAGCAGGCGGATGCGCGAGCGAACCGATTCGGACGACACGACGACACCCGGCGTGCGCGCCGGAAGCGCGGAGGTGAAGAAGTACTTGAGCTCGAAGATGCCGCGCGGCGTGGCGATGTACTTGCTGGAGGTGACGCGGCTTACGGTGCTCTCGTGCAGCTCGGTGGCAAGAGCGATGTCGCGCAGCACCAGGGGACGCAGGGCGCTCACGCCCTTACGGAAGAAGCCGTCCTGCTGGCGCACGATCTCGCGCGCGACCTTGAGGATCGTGGTGGCGCGCTGCTCGAGAGCCTTGACCAGCCAGTTGGCCGACTGGAAACGCTCGGCGACAAAATCGCGGTCGGGCTTGGCACGCGCGCCCCTCATCAGCGTCGCATGGTAGTGGCGATCGACCAGCACCTTGGGCAATGCATCGGTGTTGAGCTCGATGTGCCAGCCGTCCTCACCGGTCTCGGGATCCTTGGCCGGAGTCAGGAAGAGATCGGGCTGCACCGGCTGGATGGGCTCGAACTCGAACTTCTGTCCAGGCCGCGGATCGAGCGTGCGCAGCTCCGCCAGCATGTCGCGCAGGTCCTCGTCATCGACGCCGCAGCGGCGGCGGAGCTGGCCGAGCTCGCCGGCCGCCACGAGATCGAGATTGTCGAGCAATGCCTTCATCGCCGGATCGAGCCGGTCGCGCTCGGCGAGCTGGGCGCCGAGGCATTCCGCCAAATTGCGAGCGAACAGGCCGGCCGGCTCGATCTGGCGCAGCCTCGCCCAGACCCGCTCGACGTTCTCCAGGCCGACACCGGCCGCCTGCGCGATCGCGAGCGCGTCGAGGCGGCAGTAGCCTGCATCGTCGAGCCCTTCGGCGAGCTTCAGCGCCAACCGGCGATCGTCGAGGTCGCTGAAGACGAGCTCGATCTGCCCGAGCACGTGGGAGGCCAGGGACGGCGCCCGCTCGGCGACGAAGTCCAGCGCATCGGGAGCATCCTCGCGCGAAGCGTCCCTGGCGCCGGCACCGTCACCACCGCGATCGGCGAATTCGCGCGTCCAGCGGTCGTCCGCCTCGGCCAGGGCCGGTGCCACGGCGGCCAGCGCCTCCGCGGTGTCGGTCGGCGCCTCGATGGCCGGGACTTCGCGTTCGGAGATCGGCCCGTCCTCGGAGGACGTCTCCTGCAGCAGCGGGTTCTTCTCGAGTTCCTGCTGGATGAACGCGGCGAGCTCGAGATGCGAGAACTGCAGCAGCTTGATCGCCTGCTGCAACTGCGGCGTCATCGCCAGGGTCTGGCGCGACGCCAGGATCAGACTCGGACCGATACGCATGTACCCCCACCTTGAAGGTCAGCGAGACCTTCCACAAGGGGATGCCAAGCAAGAGTCGTGCCAAACGCCGAGCGGCCTAGTGGGCGAAGATATCCACGTCCGGCCACCCGGCGATGTCGAGTCTCGCCCGCGTGGGCAGGAAGGAGAAAGCCGCCTGGGCCAGCTCGGTCCGGCCCTCGCGCGCCAGCAGGGCGTCGAGCTTGGCCCGCAGCGCGTGCAGATGCAGCACGTCCGATGCCGCGTAATTCATCTGTTCGTCGGTGAGCGTCTCGGCGCCCCAGTCCGAGGTCTGCTGCTGCTTGGAGAGATCGACCCCCAGCAAATCCCGGCACAGATCCTTGAGGCCGTAGCGGTCGGTGAAGGTCCGCACCAGCTTGGCGGCGATCTTGGTGCAATAGACCGGCTCGCAGCGCACCCCGAGGGCATGTTCGAGCACGGCGATGTCGAAACGGCCGAAATGGAACAGCTTCAGGACCTTGGGATCGGCCAGCAGGGCCGACAGGCGGGGGGCGTGATATGGCCCGCGCGGCATCTGCACCAGATGGGCATTGCCGTCGCCG
>Ga0182738_1002523_pt1 | contig 21681 bp, 15 predicted proteins | sample eDN5th30CBELigMG_FD_128876 | JGI IMG/M metagenome (GOLD analysis project Ga0182738, IMG submission 128876) | Enriched Miracle-Growth compost microbial communities from Emeryville, California, USA - eDNA 5th pass 30_C BE-Lig MG (version 2)... ...
AAGGGGCCAATGCGCCATGGCACGCGCCAGCTATGTGATCAGCGCACGCGCCATGGCGCGGTCCCGCCGCAACTGGCCTGGTTTTGCTCCGCCGCGTGGCCGGTTTTTGCGCCGCCGTTGACATCCTTGGGTAATCCTCCCCGTGGTTAAGGGGATGCGACTGTAGAATTTTCTCGGCAAGATCGACGAGGAGATTCTGATGAAGAAGACGAGATTTACCGAGGCTCAGATCATGGGCGTGCTGCGTCAGGCCGAGGGCGGCGTTCCGGTGGCCGAGTTGTGCCGCGAGCATGGGATCAGCAGCGCGACGTTCTATAAATGGCGGGCGAAGTATGGCGGCATGGACGTGTCCATGATGAGCCAGATGAAGGCGCTCGAAGACGAGAACCGGCGGCTGAAGCGCATGTTTGCGGACCTGAGCATGCAGGCCGATCTGCTTCGCGAGGCCCTAGGAAAAAAGTGACGCGGCCAGCTCAGCGCCGCGAGTTGGCCGAGAAGGCGGTGGCGATGAAAGGGGTCAGTATCGCACTGGCCTGCCGTGCATTCGGCGTCAGCGAGACCTGTTTCCGCTACAGCCCGAAGCGGGACGACGAGAACGAGCAGATCGCCGACCTGCTCATGGGGCTGACCAATGCCCACAAGACTTGGGGCTTCGGCTTGTGTTTTCTGTATCTGCGCCACGTCAAAGGCCATGCCTGGAACCACAAGCGCGTGCATCGGATCTATTGCGAGCTGGAGTTGAACCTGCGGATCAAGCCGCGACGGCGGCTGAAGCGTGAGAAGCCAGAGGAACTGGCCGTGCCCGACGCGCCGAACATGACTTGGTCCATGGATTTCATGGCGGATCGGCTGGCTGACGGGCGTCAATTCCGGCTGTTGAACGTGCTGGACGACTTCAACCGTGAAGGCCTGGGCATCGAGGTCGACTTCTCGCTGCCCGCCGAACGGGTCGTTCGGTCACTGAACCAGATCATCGAATGGCGCGGCAGGCCTGTGGCGATCAGGGTGGACAATGGCCCCGAATATGTCAGCACCACGCTAATAAACTGGGCTGAAAGGCAGGGGATCGCCCTAACCTACATCCAGCCCGGGAAACCTCAACAGAACGCCTATGTCGAGCGTTACAACCGGACGGTTCGGCATGAATGGCTGGACCACTACATCTTTGAAACCATCGAGGAGGTGCAAGAGATCGCCACCGAATGGCTATGGACCTACAACAACGAACGCCCCAACATGGGCAACGGTGGGATCACACCCGCCATGAAGCTGAAAATGGCCGCGTGAATTCTACGGCCGCGCCCCGCTAAAACGGGGAGGATTACCCTTGCGCTCCTTGGGGCCGGTCGTCTCTGAAAGCATCGCCTCGAGATGTTTGATCAACGCGGATGGATCGCGCATATCCCCACTCGTTACCTTTACACACTTCTTGAGGCAACGTTCGCAGAGGAAGGATGTTCCCGGCCTCCGAAGGACGTCCTCAGTCATCTCCAGTCAATGGCCCTCTGGATGGCAGACCTATCAATGGAGGTCCGCTTTGGAGGGCAACCGAGTGGCTCGGTAAGCGTTGCCATTCGGCCTTGCATCGGCCGCGAAGAGGGGACGAAGAACTATGGACGATCCAGTCACACCGGTCCAGACGCCGGATATCGTGCGATTGGCGGCGTGGCTTCTGGTCGCGGCGCTGATCCTTTCGGGGCTTTACCTCGGGCAGGATGTGCTGATCCCTCTGGCGATAGCGTTTCTGATCAGCTTTGCGCTTAGCCCCCTCGTCGTCTGGCTGGGGCGGCGGGGGTTGCCACGGGTGCCGGCGGTGATCCTGGTGATGGCGACGGTAGTGACGGTGATCCTCGGGCTGGGGCTGCTGGTCGGATCGCAGGTCCGGTTGCTCGCCGTGCAGCTGCCGACCTATCAAAGCACCGTCCGCAGCAAGATCGACGACCTCGGTGACAGCATGAAAGGCCCCGGCATCTTCGACGGCGCCATGGACATGATCGACACCGTGCAGGAGGAGGTCGAGAAAGCCATCGCTCAGAACGAGGAAAGCCTGCCCCAGACCCGGGTGCAGGTGGTTCCGGCTCCGCAATCGCCGTTTCGGACCGCCATCGCCTGGCTGGTGCCGGTGTTGGCGCCGGTGGCGACGGCGGGTATCGTCCTCGTCTTCGTGTTCCTTGCCCTTCTTGATCGCGGCGACCTGCGCGACCGGCTGATCCGCATGCTGGGGGGCAACCTTCACCGGTCGACCGACGCGATCGAGGAAGCGGGCAGCCGCATCTCGAAATACCTGCTGATGCAGCTGGTGGTGAACGTCACCTACGCCATTCCGATGGCGCTGGGGTTGTGGCTGATCGGCGTTCCGGGCTGGATCCTCTGGGGCACGCTGGCGGCGGTCATGCGCTTCATCCCCTATGTCGGGCCGATGCTGTCGGCGATCTTTCCGATCACGCTGGCCTTTGCCGTCGATCCCGGCTGGAACATGGTGCTGCTGACCGTGGGACTGATCGTTGTTCTGGAACTCATCAGCAACAATATCATCGAACCGGTCCTCTATGGGACCAGCACCGGGCTGTCGGCTTTGTCCCTGATCGCCGCCGCGACCTTCTGGACCGCGCTATGGGGTCCGGTCGGGCTGGTCCTGTCCACTCCGCTGACCGTCTGCTTGCTGGTGATAGGGCGAAATCTACCACAACTGCAGTTCCTGGATACTTTGCTGGGTTCGACGCCGGTTCTGGACGTGCCGACCCGGATCTATCAGCGCCTGATCGCCGACGACCCCGAAGAGGCGATCGAGATCGCCAGCAACGCCATCGAGGACAGTTCCGTTTCGGAATTCTATGACCGGTACGGCATCGAGGTGCTGCGGCAGGCCAGTCATGACTTCCTGACCCAGGCCCGTGCCGAACATCGCCTGCGTGTCGTCAACGGCATGGACGTGATGCTGGACGACCTGCGCGAGGAATATCCGGCGCCCGAGCCGCCCACAGGTCCGGCACGCGTCGCCTGCATCGGCGGCAAGTGGGAAATCGACAATGTCGCGTGCGAGATGCTGGTCCACGCCCTGGCCTTCCACGATATTCGCGCGCACCAGCGCCCGGCCGGAGTCCTGACGGCGCGCTACCTGGACAAGCTGGATCTGAGCGAGGTCGAGATTGTCTGCCTCAGCTATTTCAGCCGTCAGCCAGAACTTTCCGCGAGGTCGTTCTGCCGCCGGCTGCGCCATCGCTGGCCGGGGGTAAAGATCGTTCTGGCGCTGTGGAACCCGCCCCCGCTTGTCGCGGAAGGTGAAGGTCTCGGCGATCTTGGCGCCGATGCGGTGGTCACCTCGGCTGACGAGGCGGTCCGACGGATCGAACAGATGCTGAGCCCGGAACTGGCCCGCCAGCGCCAGGTGGCACCCCGCCCCGAAAACGATGACGAGCGCGTGGCAGCCCTGCGGGAAACGGGCGTGCTCAGCGGCCAATCGCGTGAAGAACTGGACGCGATTGCCGCGCGCGCGGCCGAGGTGTTTGACGTGGAATTTGCCGTGATCACCGCAATCGACGCCGAACGCGAGTTCATCATCGGTCAAAGCATGGACCTGCCCGGCGAAGCGACCCGGGACGGCAGCAACATGATCACACTGCCCCGCGAGGATGCGGTCTGCGATCATGTGGTTTCCAGCGACGACACGCTGGTCATCCAGGATACCCAACGCGACCCGCGCTTTGCCGACAATCCGGCGATCAACCTCTGGAAGACGCGCTTTTATGCGGGCGCTCCGCTGCGCACGGCAGACGGCATGGTTCTGGGGGCGTTGTGCCTGCTGGACACGCGGCCCCGTAACCTGGGGGAGGACGAGATAGAGCTGTTGAACGAACTGGCTGGCGACGTGGCGCAGGCGATCACCGGAGAGTATGCCGAAACCGATGAGGCCGAAAGCGAGGGCGAAAATTCCGCCACGACAGGCCAGCGCGTACCAAAATGATGGTCAGCTTATTGCCTGTCCGAATTCCGCGGCATGGTCACGATACGGCCTTGCATCCCCGCGAGGGCTGCCACCTCTGGCGGTGTACATGGCATGACTGCCATCAAATCTCAGCTAGATCGCGAAGATGTCGTCCGCCACCCCCGCAACCGTCAGATTTCCGCCGGTCAGGACAATACGGCCATCTGTCCCAAAGTCGATGACCACCCCATTCGCCGTCTGGCGCGTGTGATCGCGCATGAAGGCAATGGCACCGCCATCCACGAGGGTGGCATCCAACATCAACCGATCCATCCCGGGCTGATAGTTTCTGATCGTATCCTGCCCGTCCCCAGCGTGAAACAGGAACACATCCGCCCCCGCTTCCCCCACCAGAAGATCGTTACCGGCACCGCCGCGCAATGTGTCGTTTCCCGTTCCGCCGTTCAGCGTATCGTTTCCGGCGGCCCCGATCAGCCAGTCATTTCCGGTCTGACCCGCAAGATGGTCAGCGCCCAACTCACCGCGCAGCTGGTCATTTCCGTCGCCGCCGATCAGGCGATCATTGCCAGCGCCCCCTTGCTGGGTATCATTGCCCGGACCGCCCTGAAGCAGATCCATGCCCGCGCCACCAATCAAACGGTCATTCCCTGCGCCGCCGTTCAAAGTGTCATGACCAGCGTTCCCCGCCATCCAGTCATGCCCCGCCGCACCAGATGCCATGTCGTTGCGTGCGGTCAGCCGATAATCGTCGTTTCGGATAGTGCTCTGCCGCGGCCCCGGCGTCACATAGGTCTCACCGTCGAAACCTTGCCACCAATGCTGACGCGTCTGCATCGTCAAGCTGGCCTCCGGGTCGACAGCGCGTCCAAATCTACCGTTGTCGATCCGCACCGGACCATCCGTATCGGCAAAATTCTGGGTTGCCATAAGCACGCGATGATCCTGACCATTCACACGCAATAGCCCGACCTCGAGACCGATGCCGATATAGGCAGCATCGCTCATGATGTTGCGGTGATGGCCGGGACTGTTCATCAGCATCTGATGCAGTGCCCGGATTTCATCGCTCAGATCCGCCTCACCGCTGATGCTCACATAAGCAATGTTTTCCGCAGTCATCCAATCGCCTTGCAGCGTAAAAGCTGCCGCCTGCATTCGCTCTCTGGCCGATGAACCGCCCTGCCCGGTGTGGGAAAATACGTCGGCATTCAACATCCAGCGGCTATGATCCTCGGATGAATCATTCAGTCGGCGTTCGAGGGTGAGCGCCGGAAGTCCTTCAGCCCGACGGGCCTGATTGACCAGGGTGGCGAAGTAACGTTCGTTTGCAGAGGCAAATGACATGGGTCGACCTTCCACAGATCCAGAAACGACTTCCGCGTGTTTTTATCATCCCCTCTAAACCGGATCGCAACACCATATGTTCCCAGGACATAGCAGGGTGCGGGGCAGCTGTGACATTCGTTACCGCGACTATCCGACGGCCAGAAGGCGTCGGTCTGCACACCGATGCCAGCCAAATCTGTTAAAAATCAGCTCGGCCTCGTGGTTTCGTCACTCACGGAAAATCCGTTCGAACCCGTGGGCGCGACGGACACGGTGCCGGATGCCACGACAGGCGATCCAGTTCGGTGGATGGTCCGGCAGCAGCGCCATGACCTCGATGCCACGGCCCGGCGCGATGGTCTCGATGCGGTCGCGGAGGAGTCGCGTCCGTCGCTTGGAAACGCGCTGCGGGGCCGTAAATCCGGCCTTCACTGCCTCGATGAGATCATCGACGCGGGTGCAAAGCAGATCTATACCGCATGCCCGAGGCCACGGACTTCGAGCGTCGCGCAAAGCTAAACGGGGGCCAAAGATGCCGCATGTAGGATTGGCGCGAGGCAGCCGTCCGCTCTGGGCCCGTCATCTGCTCATCCAGCCAAGCATGCCCCTACTGCATTCTGCCTTGCAGCAGGTTGCCCGATGCTCCGCCGTCCTCATGCTGCGCCAAACCTGTTGTATGGTTTCGAGTTGAACGCGCTCTGCTCACGCTGCATGGCCTTGTCCTGTCATCTGCCGCCGCCCCAGCGGGCGGCTCAGTCCGATGCCGCGCTGAGCCCGCGTCGGGTCTCGTTCGTCGACATCTCGTCGTTCAGTCGCTGGAACTCGGCCCGGGCGCGGGGGCGCTGGTCCGCGTTCAGATAGGCATAGGCGCGCAGGACCGCGAGGTCGCGGCGGATGCCGCCCGCCACCTGCTCCATCGCGTCGAAATAGCGGATGGCGTCGCGATATCGCCGCTCGCGATAGGCCTGCACGCCGCGCTGGTCGAGGATCTGCCGCTCGACATCGACGCGCTGCTGGCGGGTGAAATCGGTGGCGGCGGCGATGCGCGAAGCCTCCTCGGCCATGCCCAGCTTGAGATAGCTGAGCGCGAGGCCGTAGCGCGCCTCGCGCTGCTGCTGCGCGGTCAGGCGGCCGGACAGCGCGGCGCGGAAATCCGCCATCGCCTCCATGCTCCGGTCGAGGTTATAGACGCACCATGCCCGTTCAAGGACCGTCCCCGCCGCACGCGCTCCCGCCGTCCGGGCCGCGCATTGGGCCGGGCTTTCGGAGGATCGGTGCGGGGCCGCCGCAGCGGTCTCCCTCTGCCGGGGCTGCTGCTGTTGCTGGCGCTTGGGCTGGGCCTTAGGCTGCGGCTGGGGCTGCGGATTTGCCGCCGGCGCTGCGGCGCGGCCCGCCGGGACGGTCGCCACGCTCGCCCCCTTGCCCCGACCCGCCAGCAGGCGCTGCAAAAGCTGGTCATAGCGTGCGGCATCGGCCGGGAAGCGCCCGCTGACCTGCGCCACGATGGCGCGCAGCTCGGTCTCGCTGCTGACCCCATCGGCCTTTTCGATGGTCGCGGAAAGCTCGCCCGGATTGGTGCAGGCGCCCAGGATCGCGCGATAGGTCGCCAGCGCCTCGGCCGAATTTCCGGCCTTGCGCCGGCCCTCGGCGATCCGCCAGGCATTGTCGATCCGGTCGCAGCGCAGCAGCCCCGGCGTGCGCGCCGCCACCGCGCGCGCGGCATCGACATCGCCGCTTTGCAGCGCCGCATCCAGCGACTGCTGGCCCGAGGCCGTCTCAAGCTGCGCGGTCATGTCGGCGGGCGGGGTCCAGTTCGGATAATCCCGCCGCATCGCCGCCAGCGTGTCGCGCGCCTGCGCGGTCTGGCCAGCGGCAAGTTGCTGGTAGAAGCGGTCGATCTCGGGGCCGGGGGCGGTATTCGACAATTGCCGCAGGTCGGCGGGGGGCGTCCATTGCGGATATTTCAGCCGCAAGCGCCTCACTTCGGCCTCGACCGCGGCGGAGTCATTGCGCTGCAGATAGATGTTCAGCGCCAGGAACTCGTTCTGTGCGGGCGCGCTCTGGGCGAAGGCCGGGCTGGCCGCAAGAAGCGCGGCGGCAAGGAATGTCGATCGGATCATATGGGCACGCATTGGGGAAAATTCGTCGCTTGGGCGACCAGCGCCATCAGGTGCAAGGTCGCGGGGTAATAAGGTTGGTCGGCGGTGAAGCGCGGCATCGCCGAACCGACGCCGCCCGATGCGGCGCAATCGCTGAGGGCGGCGACGGCGCGATAGCCGGCGTGGGCGCTGCGCTCCAGCACCTCGCGGCTTTTCGGATCGAAGACCACCGGCTGGCTGTCGTCTTTCCACCCCGCCGCCGTGGCCTCGGCAAAACCCGCGACCGCGCGGGAGGCGGCATTGCCGGACCAGAGCGCCATCAGCGGCACGCGGATCGCCTCATAGCCCGCGTTCTGCGAGAAGCTTTCGGGCGGGGCTGTGGGGCCATCTGCGGTCAGGGCGATCCAATCGGGCACCAGCGCGTCCTGCGCCAGCCGCTCGATCAGCGCCTCGCCCGTATCGGCGAGCGGGGCGAGTTCCCGGACCCCGGTGGCCGCGCCAAGCTCGCGCATCGCGCGCGGCATGTAATAGGAGGGGTTGATGACCAGTTGCCCATCGTCGCGAAACCCCGCCGCCGCAGGCAAAAGCAGCACCTCGCCCCCGCCATCCGGGTGCGGGGCGGTGCAGAGCCCGACGATATCCGTGGCGATCCGGGTCGCACGGGCCGTGAGTTCCGGCCGGTCCTGACGGGCGGCGGCAAGGATCAGGCCCCAGGCCAGAAACAGGTCGCCATCGGTCGCGTTGTTGCGGTCCTGCACCGGAGGCTCGGCCCCCGGCTGCCAGCGCCACGCCATCAGCGCATCGTCCCGCACGGCAAGGTTCGCGTCGCTCCAGCCGAGGATCGCGTCGAAGGCGGGGCGGTCGTCGAAGATCGCGGCAAGGGTCAGGCCATAGCCCTGCCCCTCGGAATGGCTGGCGGCATTCTGGAACCCGTCGACCACCCGCCCGTCATCGGCAAGACAGAGCGTTTTCCACATCCGCCAGGATTCATGCAAGGGATGGTCCGGGCCGAACTGACCGGCCGGCGCCTCGGCCGAGGCATCGCCCGCCGAAAGCGCGGCGGCTGCGATGGCGGCGGTCAGGAAATGGCGTCGGTCCATCAGCGGATCCTGCGTTTGCGGAAGACGACCACGATGATCAGGGCCGGAATGACCGAGATCAGGCCAAAGACCAGCAAGCCGGCCGTGAACAGGAACGGCGACCATGAGGCATAGTTCCCAAGGACCGGCAGCAGGTTCAGGGGTGTCACCGCCCCCTCCATCCGGGGCAACCGGGCCGAGGACCAGACCTGCCATGTCCCGTCATTCGCGATCAGCGCCGCCTTGCCTTCGCCCAGCCAAGCGTCCCTGAGCGCGTTCAGCGTCCCGCCGATCCGGTCCATGTCGGCCCCCGGCCCAAGGATCAGTTGCAGCGCCTGCGGTTCATCGGCGGGGCCGGGCACCAGCAGCGCATCGCCCTTGCGGCCCTCCAGCCAGTCGCCAAGCGCCTCGCCCGAGGACATGAAGGCCGCGTCCCTGATCCGCTCGCGCTGGTGAGCGAACCAGCCGCCGATGCCTCCGCCGTCCTCCGGCGTGGCCTCGACGACGGCGGGCGTGGCTTCGGGCGGCGGGGGATCCTCGCTCAACCGAAAGCGCGGGGCGGGCGCGGCGGGTGCCGCCTCCGTGGGGGCTTCAGTGGGGGCGCTGGCGGGCAAAAGCGCCTCCTGCACCACGCGCGCGGGCACGCCGTCGCCCGATTGCGACAGGCCCGCGATATCGGTCAGCCTCAGCCGCACCCGGTCGTCGGGCATCTCGGGCGGGGTTAGGCCCGCCGCGAGTTCGGCGGCGACCAGCGCCATCCGCCCCGGCTCGGTCGCGGCCGGTCCGACCTCGATCCCCGCAGCCGTCAGCCCGGAAAGCGGCACCCCGATGCCCTGAAGGCGCATGGCGGGCGAGGTCGGAACCTCGATCGTGGTGTCCCGCGTCACCACCAGCATATCCGTCCGGCGCGGCGCGCAGGCGGCATCCGGGGGATCGCCCGGCACCATCATCTCGAAGCTGAGGTTGTTCAGCCCCGGATGCAGCAGCCGCGTGCCGAAACGGATCGCCAGGGGCTCAAGCAGCCTGCCGCCCTCACGGTCGAGGGGCAGCAGCCGCACCGTCTCGTCATTGACCTTGACCAGCAGCATCGCGCCCTTGGGAAGATCGGCGGCAAAGCCATAGCGCAGGCCGATCTGCGCCTTCTGGTTGGCCAGCAGCAGCCAGTTCTGCGGCAGGCGGAAGGCGATGTCGCGGCGGAAATAATGGGTGTTCGCGACGATGTCATCCGCGCCCAGATCCCCCAGATCCTGCACCTTTCCCGGCACCAGCACCGGAACCGGCCGGGGTTGCGGCAGCGCTTCGGGCAAAAGCAGGCCGGTGAGGTCGGGCAGCGCGCCGCCAGCGGTTTCGACCTGGAGCACCGGCGCGCCCGTCCCGTCGCGGCGATAGCTGATCCGGCTCTCCTCTGACGGGATCAGCGCGACCGAGGCCCCGCCGCCCGAACCCTGCGCGTAGAACGAGCGGATCGCGACCCGCCCCTGCCCCTGCATCTGCCCGCCAAGCGCGGTGGCAAGGTCGCGGATCGTGGCGGGATCGGCGTCCTGATCGGCCAGCAGGGTCAGCGGATGGCCCGCTGCGATCCGGTTGCCCGCGGCAAGCGAGAAGGTCGCGGCATCGGCTTCAAGCGCATCGACCGGATATTCTATGCCGCTGCGGGCCAGTTCGATCTCGGTCCAGACCTGAAAGCTGGCATCGGGGCCGCAATAGATGCGATGGGGTTGCCGCAGGGCAATGCCGATGCGGTTCATCCCGGCGGCAAGATTCGGGGCGGGAACATCAAGCGCACCGAAGCCCTCGAAATTCGCCAGTGGCAGATCGACCGGCTCGGCCCCATTCACCCGCACCTGCAGGACCGCCGTATCCGGCAGCACGTCGATCGACGTGCGCAGGCTGAGCGCCAGCGTCTCGGGCAGCGCCACGCCTTCGGGCAACCAGAGGGCGAACTCGCTTTCCGCGACCTCGCCCGTCAGGCGGACCACGCCCGGCTCGGGCAGGCTTGCCCCCATCGCCACGCGGCGCGGCAATTCCGCCAGCGGTCGCAGCGTCAGGAAGCGTTGCCGGGCGAGAGGCGCGGCGGCGGGGCCGGTCGCGTCGCGCGGCGCGGGGACCGGGGCCTCGGCCGGGGCCTCGGGCGCGGGGGTGGGCTGGACCGACTCCGGCGGCGGCAGGATGCGGATCTCGGGCACCTCCTGCGCCAGCGCGGCAAGGCCCGGCAGCAGGGCCAGCGCGCAAATCGAGGCAAGACCGCGCCGGATCATCGCCGGCCCTCCATGCCGATCAATGCCTCGAGCGTCTGAGGCATGGCCTCGCTGCGATGCTCCTCGGTGTCGAAATCGGCGCCGAAGGCCATCAGATGCGCGGGCTTCTGGTCAAGCTGCTGCGCTCGCGCGTTCCGCCTGCGCCTTGCGGGCTCGCGGATGAAATCCGAGATGGTCTTGGGGATCGAGGACAGCATCAGCCCGATGACATAGACCAGCCCGGCGGTCAGCCCCTTAGGCTCGCGCGTCGCCTCGCGCTGCGCGAGCCATGTCTCGCTGTTGCCGAAGATCAGTTGCGCCACGACCTCGCGCACGGCCATCGGCTGGTCGGCGACGAAGCGCAGGCCCAGCGTCGTCCCGCCCCCGGTGCTGTTCTGCATCCCGAGGACGGTGGCGCGGACATTCTGCTCCAGATGGGGGGCATTGTCGAAGCGCGGGCGGAAGGACACTTCCTCGCCCACCCGGACCAGCCGCGCCTCCTTGCCCTGCGGCATCTGGTCGACGCGAAGCTGCGCCCCGCTGGTCGAGACGTCCAGCACCGTCGCCTTCAGCGGGAAGGGGCCGGAACTAGACCAGGTGATGGTCGCGGGCGCGCTGATCGAGACGCGCGGCGCGGCCCGGCGCTGTTGCTTTTCCGAGACGGCGCGCAGCGAGAGCGAGACCAGCAGCAGGTTGATCACCGCCCAGACCCCCACGACCGACAGCACGCTGCGGTCGCCGGGAAAGGCGATCCAGCGGATCACCAGCGCGACGACGCCGCCCAGCGTCAGCAGGAACAGGCCAAGCAGCGGCTTGTAGATCGGCGAGATATAGTTCTCGGCCAAAGTCTCGTCCTTGGCGGTGACGGCGAACTTGGCCGAGCGCGGGCGCAGGATGGTGCGGATGATCGCGGTCGCCAGATAGGGCGCCTGCGCGATCTCATAGATCTCCGAGATCAGCGGCCAGCGATAGCGCGCGAAAAGCCCGTTCTGCAGCAGAAGCACGACCGCCATGTAGCTCAGCACATAGGCCATCGCCTCCTGAAAGGTGGTGACGACGATCTCGACCCCGAAGAACAGGTAGGTCAGCGGCGCGATCAGATAGACCAGCCGGATCAGCGGGAAGAACCAGAAGGACATCGAGTTGATGTAGCAGAGCCTTTGCAGCGGCTTCAGCCCCGGCCGGAACAGCGGGTTCTTCAGCATCAGCATCTGGACCATGCCCGAGGCCCAGCGGCCGCGCTGCTGGATGAAGGACACGAAGGTCTCGGGCTGCAACCCCGCGATCATCGCCCGGTCGATATAGAGGCTGCGCCAGCCGCGCGAGTGAATCTCGAGCGCGGTTTCCGCGTCCTCGGTGATCGTCTCGCCGGCGAACCCGCCGACGCTGTCTAGCGCCTTGCGCCGGATCACCGCGGCCGAGCCGCAGAAGAACGCCCCGCCCCAGCGATCGAGGCCGCGATGGATCTTGCCGTAGAACATCTCGTTCTCGGGCGGGGATTTCAGCCCCAGATTGCGCTGGATCGGATCGTCATTGATGAAGTGATGCGGCGTCTGGACCAGGAACAGCTTGGGGTCCTGCGCGAAATAGCCGACGGTGCGCGCTAGAAAATCGCGCGAGGGGACGTGATCGGCGTCGAAGACCACGACCAGATCACCGTCCAGCCATTCCAGCGCCGCGCTCATGTTGCCGGCCTTGGCGTGTTCGTTCTTCATCCGGGTGGTGTAGATGACGCCGAGTTCCTTGCAGAGCGCCTCAAGCTCGGCCCGGCGGGCGCGGGCGCGCTGCGCCAGTTCGGAGTCGGAGGAGTTGCAGCGCTGATCCGTGCCGCCATCGTCGCAAAGGACCACCCGGCGCTTCGAGGCGGGATAGATCATGTTCTTCGCCGCCGACAGCGTGATGCTGAGCATCTCGGCCGGCTCGTTATAGGAGGGCACGAGGATGTCGACGACCGGCAGGCTCTCAAGTTCGACCTTGGGGGGAAGGCCGCGATCGACCGGGTCGGCGGTGATGAAATTGCCAAGGAAGAAGACGAGGATCGAATAGGTCTCGACCACCAGCAGCAGCACCGCAAAGACAAAGGAGGCGCTGAACTCCGGCTCGGGCAGGGTCGCGGTGACGCGCCAGAACCAGTAGCGCAGCACGATGACGCTGGCCGTGGCCATCAGGGCCATCCGCGCCCAGATGCGCGAGGTGAAGGGCTTCAGGATGACGACCATCAGCACGCCCGCCACCCCAAGCATCGCCTGCGCCATGTTCGACACCGGCGCGGCGCTGAGAAGAAGGACCGGGATCAGCGTCAGGGCCCAGAGGGAGAGCAGCGCGAATGCCATTGGATCTGGACCTTTCCCTCAGAGCCCGCCCGAGGGCGCGGCAAGCGGCGACAGCATCCGGCTGGTGCCGTCGGTGCCGACGGCCAGCGGGGTGATGCCAATGCTGTTCGCGAGGAGCGGGGCCAGCGCCTCCTGCTGGGTGCCGTTGACGCAATTCCTGACGATGATGTCCATGATCCCCGCCCCGCCCGGAAGCTGGCGCATCCCGCCATCGACCCGCCGGATTCCGAGGATGCAGCTGGTGCTGTCACCAATGGTCTGACCGGCCCAGAAATAGTTGCCGATCTCGTCGCTCGCCTGCAGCAGGTCGCCCGAGCCGAGATCGGTGAAGGGATGGGGCAGACCACCGAAGCGCGCGACCAGATCCTCGAAGCGCAGGCGGCCCAGATTGGCGCGCCCCGCCCGCGTCCGCAGCAGGATGACGTTGTCGCCCGCCACCGAGGTGCGGTTGGCGAGGCCGATCTTCTGCTCGGTCTCGGCGCCGAGGTCGCGTTGCAGCACGCTGCGGATGTCGCCCGCATTGACCCATGCCTGACTGGTGGCGACCGGGACGAAGGGGGTGCGCTCGGCGATCTGGCTGCGGGTCAGGCTGAAATGCGCGGGATCGGGACTGCAACCGGCCAGAAGACAGGCGGCAAGGCCGAGGCCGAGGGTTTTCGCAAGAAGGCGGCGCGTCTTTCCTGCGATGCCCCAGCCGCGATCATTCCGAACCGTCATCTCGTCTCCTTGCGCTAGCGTCCCCGACACTACCCTACCGTGTGGCGGCCTTCATCCTCTGCGCCGAAGAACATGGGAAAATTGTGGCCTGAAAGACATGTTCTCGCGTCGATTGCAGCAATTCGCCTGAATCGGCGGCCATGCGTTGCCGCAGAGTTGCGCATGGGACGCATTGTCCGCACCCCCTCTCCTTTCCCGGTTGCATCCACCTTCCCCGTTAAACTCTCAGGCGATATAGCGGAGAAGCAACGCCGTCCGCTGCGGTAACGGCCCATCACTTCCCCGCGATTGGAGAAACATCTTGTCCAACCGTTCGATCAGCTTCTCGCTTGGCGCCCAGCTCGCCGCGGTCATGCTGAGCTTCCTGCTGATCGTCGCATTGGTCAGCACCTTCGCCTCCTCCAGGACGCATGATCTGTCCTTGGCGCAGAATCGGGTCAGGGACGTGACCGCGAATCTGGCCGCGATCGAGGCGGTGGAACGCGCGATCCTTGCCCGCGAACTGGCGCTGGTCGGCGTGCTGTCGCAGGGGAGCGCCGAGGCACGCGCGAGGTTCGACGAATCCCATCGCGAGACGCTGACCACGATCGAGACGCTGATGCGCCTTCCCGGCCTCGACGCGCAGGCGGTCGCCGATACGGTCGCCATCCAGGTCGCGGCGAATAGCTGGATGACGCAATATGCGCTGCCGCTGCTGGCCCGGATCGAGGGGACGGTGACCCCCGCCGCGCGGGCGCAGGCGCTGGCCTATTACCTGACCAGCAACGCGACCAGGCCGGTGGACAGCTTCCCGCACGATTCCCTCGACCGTCTCTCGACCGACGTGACCGCCTCGCTGGAGGAGGCGCGGGCGGACCGGAACGACGCGATCGAATGGCTGCGCAAGATGACCGTCATCGCCGCCATCGCGATCTGCCTTGCCGCGCTGCTGGCCTATGTGGTGCTTTATCATCGCATCGGCGCGCCGCTGAGGCGTCTGGCCTCGACGATGGAGCGGCTGGCCAGCGACGACCGCACCGCCGCCGTCCCCTTTCAGGACCGGCAGGACGAGATCGGCGCGATGAGCCGGGCGCTGCTGATCTTCCGCGACCTCGCGGCCGAGCGCAGCGCCGACCTGCAATCCCGCCGCGCGCTGACCGAGCTTTCGCAGACCATCCAGCGGCAAAAGACGCTGAAGGACTTCGCCGATGCGGCATTGCAGACGCTGGCCCCCCAGATCAACGCGGGCGTCGGGGTCTTCTTCGCCTATGACGAGCCGAGCCAGACCCTGAACCTTTACGCAAGCTACGGCTTCCGCGAGCGGCGGCATCTGGCCACCCGCTACAAGCTGGGCGAGGGGCTGGTCGGTCAGGCCGCGCTGGAGCGCAAGCCCATCCTGCTCTCGCCCGTGCCCGAGGATTACGTCAAGATCCATTCCGGCACCGGAGAGGGCACGCCCGCGCTGGTCATCGTCGTCCCAGTCATGGTTCAGGACCGGCTGATCGGGGTGATGGAATTCGCCATGGCCGACAAGCTCGACGAGGTGCGCCAGCGCATCGTCGGGGACGCGCCCGCCATCGTCGCCCTGCCGCTGGAGAACCTGCGCCGGGTGCTGCGCACGCGCGAATTGCTGGAGCAGAGCCAGCGCCAGACCGAGGAATTGCAGGCCGCCGACGAGGAACTGCGCGCCCAGCAGGAGGCGCTTCAGGCCACCAATGCCGAATTGGAACGCAGCGGCGAGGAACTGGCCCTTCAGGGCCAGAAGCTGGTCGAATCCCGGCAGGAAGCGATCCTGCGCGCCGAGGAGCTCGAGCGCGCCAACCAATACAAGTCCCGCTTCCTCGCCAATATGTCGCATGAGTTGCGAACGCCGCTGAACAGCATGCTGATCCTCGCGCAGGATCTTGCGGGCAACGACCTCGGCAATCTGGACAAGGATCAGGTCGAGGCGGCTTCGGTCATCCATGCCAGCGGGGTGAGCCTGCTGCGGCTCATCAACGACATCCTCGACCTCTCGAAGATCGAGGCGGGCAAGCTGGAGGCTAGCAGCGAACAGGTCTCGCTCGGCGCGCTCTGCCACGCGATCGAGCGGACCTTCCGCCCGCAGGCCGAGCAGAAGGGGCTGCAATTCGCGCTGCATCTCGACCCACGCCTGCCCGACCAGATCTGGACCGATAGCGGCAAGCTCGAGCAGATCGCGAACAACCTGATCGGCAATGCGTTCAAGTTCACCGCCGAGGGGTCGGTGAAGGTGTCGCTGGCACCCGCGAATGGCGGCGAGGTACTGGAGCTTTGTGTCGCCGACACCGGCATCGGCATTCCCGCCGACAAGCAACGGGCGATCTTCCGGCCCTTCGAGCAGGTCGACAGCAGCACGCGCCGGCAATATGGCGGCACCGGCCTCGGGCTGGCGATCTCGCACCAGCTTGCGCAACTGCTGGGCGGCGATCTCAGCGTCGAGAGCGGCGAGGGCAAGGGGTCGACATTCTGCATGACGATCCCGCTGGTGACGTCCGGCACCGCCACGCGACCGGCGCCCGAGGAGGAGGCCGCGCCCGTCCACAAGCTGCCCGCGCCCGCCGCCCTGCCGAATGGCCGCGACAACCATGCCGTTCTGGTGATCGAGGACGACCCCGGCACCCAGATCGCCATCACCCAGCTTCTGACCCGCGCCGGGATCGAGGTGATCTCGGCCATGACCGGGGAAATGGCCATCGGCCTGATGGCGCGGCGGAAATTCGGCTGCATCATCCTCGATATCGGGCTACCGGACCTCTCGGGCTTCGAATTGCTGGACAGGCTGGCCGAGCATCCGCCGGTAGTGGTCTATTCGGCGCGCGATCTTTCCCCGGACGAGATCATGCGCCTCAGGGCCTTTACCGACAGCATCATCCTGAAGGGCGAGCATTCCCAGAACCGGCTGCTGGACGAGGTCGAGCAATTCCTGCGCCGGCCCGGCCGCCCCGCGCCCGAAAATGCGCCCCTCCCTGCGACCGGGCAGGCCAAGTCCGCCGAGGCGGGCAGCATCAGCGGCAAGCTGCTGCTGGTCGATGACGACATGCGCAATATCTACGCGCTGGCCAAGGTCCTGCGCGGCAAGGGGCTGGAGGTCGTGCTTGCGCAGGACGGCCTCAAGGCGCTGGCCGAGCTTGAGGCCCATCCCGGCATCGAACTGGTGCTGATGGACATGATGATGCCCAACATGGACGGCTACGAGGCCATGACCGAGATCAGGAAGCGGGGCGGCGCATGGGCCGGGCTGCCCATCATCGCCCTGACCGCCAAGGCGATGAAGGAAGACCGCGAGAAATGCCTTGCCGCCGGGGCGACGGATTACATGACCAAGCCGGTGGATGTGCCGAAGCTGCTTTCCCTGCTGCGCGAGCATCTTCCGAATGCCAATTGAGGTCGCGGAAGTCACCGGGCTGATCTTCGAGCGGTTCGGCCATGATTTCCGGGGCTATCGGCATCGGTCGATGGCCAGCAGGCTGGGCTATCTCTGCTCCAAGCTGGGGCTTGCGGACCTTGACGCGCTGCGGGACTGGCTTCTTGCCTATCCCGACCGCATCGACTTCGTGATCGAGAACCTGACCATTGCCGTCAGCGACTATTTCCGCGAGCCCGAGACCTTCGCCGAGGTCCGGGCGCATCTCTTCGCGCGGTTGAGCAGTTTTTCCAGCCTCACCATCTGGTGCGCCGGTTGCGCCAGCGGGCAGGAGGTCTATTCGCTGGCGTTGCTTCTGAAGGAGGCGGGCCTTCATTCCCGCACCCGCATCTTTGCCAGCGACATCTCGCGCAGCCGCCTCGACGCCGCGTGGGAGGGGACCGAGATCGCGCCCGACCAGATCGAGGCGCTGGAGCAGCGATACCGCGACAGCGGCGGCGCCGGCACGGTGCTGGACTATCTGCGGCCCGCGGGTGCGGGGTTCCGCTTCGATGCCGGCTTGCTCGGCAAGGTGGATTTCGTCGAGCACAACCTTGCCACCGACGGCGTCTTCTGCGAGGCGAACCTGATCTTCTGCCGCAATGTCCTGATCTATTTCGGCGACGATCTGCAATTGCGCGCGTTCAACCTGTTTCGCGACTCGCTGGCGCGCGGCGGGTTCCTGTGTCTCGGCAGCCGCGAGACGCCGATCGGTCCGTTACCGGGCTTCGTCCGGGAGGCGGGGTGCAGCCGCATCTACCGGCCGCTCGGACCGCCCGGCAGCCCCTTCGCCCTGATGGCATGAGAGGAAGAAGAAGCATGGCCACCACCTCCGCACAGGAACCGGCTGAGGACGCCGGGCGCCCCCGGATCCTGCTGGTCGACGACATCGCGGCGAATCTGGTCGCGATGAAGACGCTGCTGCGCAATGTCGATGCCGAGGTCATCGCCGTGCAATCGGGGAACGAGGCGCTGTCCCTCGCCCTCGACATGCAATTCGCGCTGATCCTCCTCGACGTGCAGATGCCCGAGATGGACGGGTTCGAGGTCGCGGAATACCTGCGCGACAATCCGTTCTCGGCCGAAACCCCGATCGTCTTCCTGACCGCCTCGAACTCGGACGAGATGAGCCAGATCCGCGGCTACCGCTCCGGGGCGATCGACTATGTCCAGAAGCCGGTGAACGAGCAGATCCTGCTCTCCAAGGTGTCGATCCTGCTGGAGCTTTACCAGAACAAGAACCGCCTCGTGCAGGCTTTGCGCGAGGTTCACCGCCAGCGCCAGATCCTGCAGGCGACCTTCGACGCGGTGGGCGATGGCGTGATCGCGACGGACCGCGAGAACCGGGTATCGTGGATGAACCCGGCCGCGCGCCGCCTGACCGGCTGGGACGCCGAAAGCGCCTATGGCACCGGGCTGGGCCGGGTGTTCCCTCTGGTCTCGACCGAGGGCGAGCCCATGGACCTTTTCGGCCCCGTCCCGCGCGAGGACGCGCCGGACCAGCCGCAGGCCATGCTGCGCACAAGGTCCGGGGGAATGCTTCCGGTGACAAGATCGGCCTCGGTGGTCAGGGATACCGATGGCGAGGCGATGGGCGGCGTCATCGTCTTTCAGGACGCCTCGCAGGCCCATGCCCGCCATCTCGCCCTGATCGGCAAGGCCGAGACCGACCCGCTGACCGGCCTGCTGAACCGGGCGGGTTTCAACCGGCGGCTGCATCTGCTTCTGGCCGAGCGCCGCGCCGACCTTGCCCTGCTGTTCGGCGATCTCGACCTGTTCAAGCCGGTGAACGACCTCTACGGCCATGCCGCGGGCGACGCGGTGCTGCGAGAGATTGCCCAACGCCTGTCGGGCTGCGTCCGCGCCGATGACGTGGTGGCGCGATGGGCCGGGGACGAATTCGCCATCCTGATGAGCTGCGATCATCGCGCCGATGCCGACGTGATGGCTGAACGCCTGATCGAGGCGGTGCGCCAGCCCATCCCGCTGGGCGAGGGCGGGCGGATGGCCAGCGTCGGGATCAGCCTCGGCGTCTCGATGGCCAGCGAGGCGGGCTGGGACCATGCCGAACTTCTCGCAAGCGCGGATCGTCTGCTCTACGCTTCGAAGGCGCGGCGCGACGCATCGGCGGGGCGCTAGGCGGTTCCGGCGGGGGGAGCGGGGGACAGATGAGGATGCAGGACCGCGCGCGCCTTGGGGCCGAACTTGCAGGGGCGCTGCAAAGGCGGGAATTGCAGGTCGTCTACCAGCCGCAGGTCCGCCTTGCCGACGGCGCCGTTTCCGGGGTCGAGGCGCTGGCCCGCTGGCAAAGCCCGGTCCTTGGCGATGTCGAGCCCGAAACCTTCATTCCCGTCGCCGAGGAGGCGGGGCTGATCGGCGAGATCGGCGGCTGGGTGATGCAGACGGCGCTGGCCGGGATCCAGAGCCTTGCCCCCGCCCCGGCCCTGCGCCTCGCGGTCAATGTCTCGGTCCGGCAGTTACGCGACCCGGATTTTCCCGCCCGCGTCGCGGGGATGCTTGGCGCGGCGACTTTCCCGCCCCAGCGGCTTGAGCTTGAGATCACCGAAGGCCATTGCCTGCTGGGCGAGGCGCCGCTGGACCCGCGCATCGCGGCGCTGCGGCGGCTGGGCGTTTCGGTGGTGCTGGACGATTTCGGGGCCGGCTACAGCAACCTCGCGACGCTCGGGCGCTTCGACTTCGACCGCCTGAAGCTTGACCGCAGCCTGATCCGCGACCTGCACGGCACCATCCGGGGCGAGCGGATCATCGAATGGGCGGTGTCGATGGCAAGCGGCCTCGGGCTCGAGGTCATCGCCGAAGGGGTCGAGACCGCAACGCAGGCCGATTACCTGCGCCGCATCGGCTGCACCTTCGCGCAGGGCTTTCTTTACGCCCCGCCCCTGACCCTCGGCGAATTGGCCACATGGCTGGGCGACCGGAATCCCATGCCTTGAAACCCGCGCGCTTTCGCCCATGTTGCCTGCAACCGTGAATTGTCGAAAAGCCATTTCTCATGCCGAAGTTCAGCATCAGCCCGAAGGCGGGATTCGCCCGCGACATGACGGCGATCCGGTGGTCGGCGATCCTCGACCATGACCGGGCCAGCGGGCAGGTGACCTCGCTGCGGCTTTTCGACAGCGGCACGGATTTCGCGCTGCTGGGCGGAACCGGCCTGACCTATTCGGGGACCGGCCTTGGCGGGCTGAAATCGGGCACCATCACCTCGCTTCGGATCGTCGAGGCGGGGGTGACGCTGTTCGAGGCCACTGGCCTTGCTGTGCCGGCGGCGGGGCTTGCGCAGGCCTTCCGGTCCTTCAACGACCTCTCCTTCGGGCGGCTGCTGCTGGGCGGCAACGATCTGGTGCAGGGCAACCACCGGACATGACACGCTGGCGGGCTATGCCGGGCATGACACGCTGAATGGCGGCGCGGGAAACGACAAGATCTTCGGCGGGCTGGGCAATGACGTCCTGAACGGCGGGGCCGGTGCCGATACGCTGCTGGGCGAGGCCGGGAACAATCGGCTGCTGGGCGGTGACGGCAATGACGTGCTTTACGGCGACGCGGGCGCCGACACACTGAATGGCGGATCGGGCTATGACCGGCTTTATGGCGGCGGCGGGGCCGACCTGCTGGCCGGTGGCCTCGGCAACGAGATAATCTATTCCGGCACCGGCAATGACCGCGCCTATGGCGAGGCCGGGAATGACACGATCTACGGCGAGGCGGGGCATGACCTGCTGTCCGGCGGCGATGGTGCCGATCGCCTTCACGGCGGCGAGGGGAACGACACCCTCGACGGCGGAAACGGCAATGATCTTCTTTACGGCGAGGCCGGGAACGACACGCTTTCGGGCGGGAACGGCAATGACACGATGACAGGCGGCATCGGCGCCGATGTCCTGAACGGAGGCCCGGGCGCCGATCGCCTTTATGGCGAGGCCGGGGCCGACAGGCTGCTGGGCGGCGCCGATCGCGACCTGCTGGAGGGCGGGGCGGGCAACGACACCCTGACCGGGGGCGCCGGGGCCGACACGCTGGCCGGTGGGGCCGGGGCGGATGTCTTCGTCTTTCTCAGCCTGCCCGAGTCGAATGCCGCGGGCCGCGACCTGATCAACGATTTCAGCTCCGTCCAGGGGGACAGGATCAACCTCGCCGCGATCGACGCCGATGCGGGTCTGGCCGGAAACCAGGCCTTCACCCTGATCGACAGCGACCCCTTCAGCGGCGACGCGGATGAGTTGCGCTGGGTCCGCACCGCGAACGCGACCTTCATCTATGGCGATGCGAATGGCGACCGCATCGCCGACCTCATGATCGAGATCGGCAAGTCAGTCGACCTTTCCGCCTCGGACTTCATCCTCTAGAGATGTTGATCCCATGGTTTGAATGGTGAGATCCTTTCTCTGGAATGGGCTTTGATGATGTAACCGCCCCCCGACGGCATCGATGTGCCATGGTGGGATCATCACAATCCATTAGGGAGGCGGTCATGTCGGAGATTACTACAATCGGCCTGGATCTGGCAAAGAATGTGTTCC